>Ga0209718_1000964_pt1 | contig 35540 bp, 24 predicted proteins | sample AD_JPNAS1_MetaG_FD_184420 | JGI IMG/M metagenome (GOLD analysis project Ga0209718, IMG submission 184420) | Active sludge microbial communities of municipal wastewater-treating anaerobic digesters from Japan - AD_JPNAS1_MetaG (SPAdes) (version 2) | ecosystem: Engineered > Bioreactor > Anaerobic...
AAGTGGGCTGTTTAGGTGGATATTCGATTCAGTTTGAGCCGAAAGAGAAACACTAAAAATTGTAAGCGAAAAGATGAGAAGAGGTAAGAAAAATCGTGTCATAACCGAAAGCTTTTTAAAATGTCAAGTTGGCTTATTAACTCCGTGAAAGTAAGGATTATTTTTTTTAAAGAAGTTTTAGAAGTTTTTTGTTTCACAATACTTTTTATACCTCAATATACGTCTAAACTTTGGTAGCCGTTCGGCGTTTATTTTTTTCTGTCATTTTTCTAACAATTCTCTACCTCGTTTCTGTCTAGCGTGCGTTGGGCAGGCACACTCTTTGGCTGGTGCGACCTGCAAATGTGCTTAAGACTGTGGGATGATATGTTTTTATAATGACATTTTTACTCCATTTCTTTTTAACCATTTTTCTTGTTCTCTAAAATTAGGCATTTTTTTATCCAGTTCGTTCCAGAAGTCTGCTGAGTGGTTTGGGTATTTCAGATGAACCATTTCGTGCATGATAATATAATCTAATACTGAAACTGGTGCCATAACACATTTCCAATGAAAATTCAATCCATTCTTTGGTGTCCATGATGCCCATCTGTTCTGCAAATCCAATACTTTGACAGATGTTGGTTTTATTGAAAATTTATCTTCGTGAACTTTTATTCTCTCTTTTATTTTCAACAGCCCTTTCTCCTTATAAAAGTCCTTGAATACTTTTTCAGCTTTTGGTAAATATTTTTTGTCTAATAAAAAGAAACCACCACTTATTTTTAAAGGAACATTTTGATCCTCTGTAAGTTTCAAACGGTAATTTCTACCCAGATAAAGAAACGATTGCCCATTTACATATTCACGGTTAACTTTTCCCTGATTAAGTTCTTTCCATTTTGCAAGTTTAGAGAAAATAAGATACTCTTTTGATTTTATAGCCGTTTCGATTGTTTCATTTGATGCCGATGCAGGAGCAAGTACTCTTACTGAACTATCACGTTCAATAAAAATACTTACCGTTTTTTTTCTTTTGGTTTTCTCAATTGTAATATCTATGTTTTCTAATCTCATCTTAAATCCGATTCTCTGTTTTTTGCAAGTTTCATCAATTCGGTAGCCAATTCACTTGCTTTTGCTGAAAGCTCGTGAATGCCGGAGTATCTTACTTCATCTTCAATCATGCCTTGAATTCGTTTTCTTTCAGCAGCTTTGTCCCAAAAATTATTTATCGCAGCAGTCTCTTTAAGTATTACAATCAAGTTATGTGTTAGCTCCTTTGATTTGTTGATATTCTCATCTGATATTTCGGAAATATTTGCTTTTAGTAAGTCATAAAAAGGCGCTTCCACAATCGATATTCCTTCTGTTTCCAATTTGCGCCCCTCTGCCATTTCATCACGTAATTTGCTTAATTCTTTTACAATTTCCTCCCAATTTTCTTTGTAGGAGTTTAAGATCATTTCCAGACGATCCTTGAAGCGGGCATAAAGAGTTGGATCTTTGTCTATGTTAACTTTAATGTGCCAACGAATGGCATGTTCCATTTCCGACGCTTTTGATTTTGGTGTTTTATTCAGATAATTAACTTTCGTTTTAAACTCATCGGAAAGTATTGAAACTTGTTGAACTTTGGTATCAATACCCAATGAAAGCAGATGCTTGTCTATAAGTTTGCGAACTTTTTGCGAAGCCCACTTCAAATCCATTGTTTCATCTTTGTAGCGCTCTTTGATTCTCCATAGCAAATAACCCAACCGTTTTGCCCTAATCCAATATTCTCCACCCGCCTGGGTGTTGAAAAGCAGATCCAAGCTATCGAAAAAGCTCTTTGAGTAAGTTAACAATTCTGCTCTGAATTTTATGTTTTTCGCTTGTTCTATACAGCTTTCGGCAAATTCAAATTCAGCATTGTCATCGCTAAAGTTTTGATTTAAAAAATCATCAATTGAATTCAGTTTATTTTCTTTAAACAAGTTTACAATCCGATTGTAACGAGCTTCCAAAACAGGTATTTCTTTATTGATGTCTCGAAAAACATCGAGAAAATTTTTGAGCATGTCTTTGTCTTTATCGGTATAAATTTCCAATGCTTCTGCAAGGTGTTTGGTAACGCCAAAATAGTCAACAATTAAACCAAAGTTTTTACCTTTTTTCCTACGGTTAACCCTTGCAATTGCTTGAAATAAATCATGTTCACGCATTCCTTTATCGAGATACATTACTTGCTCAATAGGAGCATCAAAACCTGTAATTAGTCTGTCGCAAACACAAAGTATTCCAATGCCTGATTCTGGTTTTTCATAATCAAAATCTTTCTTAAAATTGTTTATCGCATCGTTGTTGTCTGCTTCATTGCGTGCTTTGCTAATATAGGCAGGTTCATTATTACCTATACTCGAAACTATTGCATGAACTTTTAAAAATTCTAACTGCTTAATTCTTTCGTCATCTCTTTCTTCCTCAGACAAAGCTTTCAGCTCTTCAATTTTGTTTTTTATAGCTATTTCAAGCTCATATTTGTATCTGACCGCCGCCACGATGCTTGAAGCTACTACTTGTGCTTTGAATCCGTTTACAAGTATATCGGTGTAGTAGTGTTCAATAATATCTTTAGAAATCTCTGCTATTCGGTCTTTACTCTCGAGATAGGCAATAAAAGAGCCGTAACGCCTTTGAATTTCTTCTCTTTCCTCTTGAGTTCTTTGTTTGAACATATCTTCAAACTCAGTATCAAAAAGCTCTTTATCGTCTATCTTGTCTTTTGAAACTTTGCCGATATATTTTATCTCAACCGTTGTACGATCCTCAATTGCTTTATCAAATTTGTAAGTATCAATCCATGGTTCGCCATCTTCATTTAGTCTGCCACCAAAGCGTTCGTGTGTTTTAATTTCGTGTCGTTCAGTAATTAAAGGAGTTCCTGTAAAGCCAATTCGGGTTGCGTTGGGGAATGCACTGAACAAATTATCGCCCATATCGCCGCCTTGTGTGCGGTGGGCTTCGTCGACCAATAATAAAATCCTGTCGCTGTTATTGATGGTTTCAAATTTTTCAAATTTCGGCACAATACCTGCATCAATCAGCGACTGTGCAGAAACATTATTGTCTGCTAAAAACTTGTGAATCATTACAAGATTCAAATCGGCAGTATCATCGCTTAATTGGTGCAAATCGGCTTTGCTGTCGATAATTGATAGCGACTCGTTAGAATATTTTAGCGTTTCTGATAATTGTTTTTCCAAATCAATGCGGTCAACGATTGAAATAATTTTTAAGTCTTTCAAATCATTGGTGCTGCGAAGTTTACGAACAAGGAAAACCATTGTTAAACTTTTTCCACTACCTTGTGTATGCCAAAGTACACCACCTTTTTCGCGAGGAGTTCTACCTTCGCGCAGATTTCGGATAATTTTACCAACAGCTCTATACTGATTGTAATGCGATACAATTTTTACTTCAACACCCTTTTTAATTTCTATAAATAGTGTAAAATGTTTCAGAATATCAACCAAGATTTCTTTATTCAACATTCCATGAATTAGTACTTCTTGGCGTTCCTCATCGGGTGGAAATTGAACAACTTTGTATTCTTCAGGAAAAATATCGGACCAATTGTTGTAAAAATCAAAATCCGCACTGATAGTTCCTACTCGGGCTTCTTTGCCATGCGTAATAATGCTAAACAGGTTATAATGGAACAACCTTTCTTCGCCCTCTTTTACACCATAATCGTCTTCTCTGGTGTTGGCGTAGCGGGTTACTTGTAAATAGGCTTCGCTTAAGGGTTCTGCCACATCGAAATCTTTAGCTTCTACTACCACGAGCGGTAGGCCATTTAAAAACAGAACAATATCGGGAATAATTCCCTGACGGCTTGCTCCGGGTGTAAGCAAGCGAAACTGATTTATGGCAATAAAACTGTTGTTTTCCCAATTCCTGAAATCAACTAAACGAACAGTAGGGCTTACCTCACCTGTAAGTTCATTTTTGTTTACTGTTGTTCCTTTCAGCAAAAGGCGATGAATGGCTTTGTTGGCTTCGTGCAAAGAAGTTCCATGAAAGTTTTGTATTATAAAAAGAATATCTTCCAGTTGCTTATTGCTAAGCCACTCTTTGCCATCGGGTGTTTTATTAATTGCCTTAATGCTGTCTTTAAAAACCTGCGGCAACAATACTTGTTTAAAGTCTTCTCTTAAACTTTTTGCGGGTTCCTGCGGAACGCCAATTCCTTGGTCGATAACCTGCCAACCTAATTGGCGAAGTTTATCAAGAAATGGTTTTTCAACGTTAATGTATTCTGCCATAATTATTTCCGATTATTGGTTAAATATGCTTGTTCCGGATGATTAATCATCTCAGGATAGAGATAATTTAATTTTTTCTCTGCAATAAGTTTTTTCAAATACTTTCTTCTCATGTAATCTTCTCTTTTATTAAATATCTGAGCTATTTCATCAGATGTCATAGATTTAACACTACAAACTTTTAGTATTAAGTTTGACACTTTCTCAAAATTATGTTCTTTTTTTCGTAAGGAAGATATTTCTTCTAAAACTTCTGATGGTAGTTCTGTGTAGAGAGGTTGTGTACTAATTTCTTGAGGTTGTGTACTAATTTCTTGAGGTTGTGTGCTTATTTCTTGAGGTTGTGTGCTTATTTCTCGAGGTGGTGTACTTATTTCCTGAGCTGGTGTACTTAATTTATCGCCTGGAATATAGTATGTTGACTTTCCTTTTCCTTTGACTTTTAAGAAGTTGTTATTTCTTAAAATTCTCAGGTCATTACTTGCTTTAAGAGTATCGCAATTAGCCATTTGGCGGTAGGTAGTATTATCAATAGCTCCAACCTCTCTCACAAAAATAAGAGCTTGTTTTTGGCTATCTGTTAATGAAATGCTTTCAAATTGTTTCAACCATTCTAAGTCGTTGGCATCTAAGAAATGATGTAAAAGTAAACGAGCTACAAATTCATTATTTTCACGGTTTGATTCAAATGTAGGAGGTGCTAAGTGTGCTTTTTCCATCAACCTACGCATAGCTCTTATGCCTGAACCCTTTGTTTCAGCCAAATTGGTGTCATGAAAAACTGCTGCTATGAAAGGATTGCGGGTTTCACTCCCAGGAGAACCTAATTTTTCTTCTGATTTTAATGAAAAGCCCGGATTAATTATTTCAATACGATTATCGTAGCGTATAATTTGTGTGGGGCGGTGTTCATAATAAGAACGGTGCATTAATGCATTAACAATAGCTTCGCGCAGAGCTTTTATGGGAAGCCCTGTAGCTGTTGCCTGTACATCATCTTCGGGTAACAAAAAACCTTTCGGCAAATCAGCATTTATTGCATCTATTAAACGGTACAACATCAAAATGAGTGAGCCTCTCATATCAATAGTAGTAAAACGATCATCCGGATTTTGCACCCATACATTACCCGGAACCCGAATGTAATCAGCACGTAGCATAGGGAAAGTACTGCGTTGTACTTTAGAGCTACCAAACAGCAGAAGTCCGGCAATATTCAACTCATTTGGATTCTGTTTGTTTACACATCCCAATGATTCCAATAATTCACTATCGTTGTACGTTAGCTCCTCGGCAGCAGGATTAACTTTCTCCCGTAAAACTCGGTAACGCTTCAATGCATTTTCATCCACATCGGCAATAGATGTTCCTTTTACCGGGGTTTGATCGTAACTGTCGGTGTCCTGATAAAACACGTGCATATCATCGTCTGTACAGCGTTGGTCAGTGCTGCCAATTCTGCGAAATGCACCGGACGGTAATCCTTTTTTCTTAAAATAAAGTGGTTTTTGTTTAGCCGATAATTCATCTATCCAAATTTTTAGAACAGTTTTTCCACTAATTTTTTCAATGCTCATTGTAGGACGAACAGGTATATTAAACATACTAGTACATTGAGTAGCTATGTCGCTTTGAAGTTTGTCGGGGTTAGGCATTTTATCAATTTTGTAAAAATTAGTGTCAGTGGGCAAATCATAAGCACTAATGCTCATTAAAATATAACCACCTCCTAAGCCGGGCTCATTAGAATAAGCACAAATGGTTTCCATAATAGAATTCACATTATCTCCAACGCCTTTGGCTTCTATCCATGGACACTCATCTGTATCATTTAAAATTTCAAATAATTCTTCTGCCGTATAATTAATGTGTTCTGCCATGATTATTTATATTTTTATACTTCCACCCTCTTCTTCCCACTCAACAAATCCTCCATCAAACCCTTTTTAATTTGCTGCATCTTTTCAAGGTAGGATTGTTCGGAGTGGAGTTTAGTGTCTATTGCTGTCAATTTTTCTACAATCATTCTTTGTTCATCAGATTTTTTATTTATAGGTATAAACACTTCATCAAAAGAGCTTCTAGTAATTACATCAAATACACTACCATAGGATTTAAAGCCTATGAATCGAATAAAAAATGTTAGATAGTAATAAAGATAATCATTGCTTAAGTATTCATTGACTGTATTTAAACCATAACAAGATTGATTAAATGCCATTGGTGCTTTCATTTGAGCAATTACTCCAACAGTTCCTCTAGCTGAAATAATCAACATTCCTGGCAAAAGCATGTTAGTTGCGGATTTTTTTAATCCTTCCTCTGTTATTTTCTTTGCTGCTTTGGATGGATATCTGTTTCCTGTATTAAAATCATCAACAGACAACCACGGAATTTCTCCATCCCAATATTCTTTTATCTGAGTTGAAGGAGTTCCTCCACTGATAATTTCAATGATTGAACTTAACATCTCACATTCCCACTCCTTCGGAATCCATCCCAATTTACTCTCCTTATACAGCTCCGGTGCATCTTTATAGTGTGGACGAAGTTTCCCGGTTTGAATATCGATACCGCGAGTAAACAGATCGTGCAGCATACCCTGTTTTATCACTTTATATTTGGCTATGGCAGATTGGGTTTTCTCAATTGCTGTATCGCAAGTGGAAAGAATATCAGCGATTTTATCTTCTTCGCCTTTAGTTTCAGGAAAATCTATTTCTATTTTTTCAAGTTCAGACCTATTCAGTTTACTTCTTGTCCCAGAATTTAAATATTTTGTAATGTTTTTGTGAACAAGAGAATAGAAAATATAATTTTGATTGAAATCCTGTTTTGCTCTTAGAATATGTGCGTGATTATTTACCCAACTCTTACCACTAATTTTATACGCAATTGGTTTTGTATGATATTCTTCAAAATTCCCACCATCTTCTGCTAGGAGAATTAAATCTTCGTCAAATATATATTTATCAATATAGCCTTGAACACCGTTTGCTCCATAGTAAGGAATATTACCTTGCATGGTTTGACGTATTTCATCATTAATAGGAATTCTCAAATTATTGAGGATATCGCAACATTCTATTATTGTATATTTACGCTTACTACACATAACCTAACTCCAACAAATAAGCATTAAATAAATTAGTATTAATTTCTCTATCTTTAATAATGCTTTTTAATGTTATGGTATATTTACCCCAAATATTTTCCACAGCCTGTAACAGCTCACGTTGATGTGCTTGTAAATGACTATTTACCGTATCTTGTAAAGTTTTCAGCCAGCGTTTTAAGATTAACTCTTTGGCTTCTTCGTCTGTTATATGCAGGCGTGCTTGGTCAACTAATACCTGTTTGTGGTCTTTTATCTCCTTAATTTTGCGTCTGCACAGTTTTAGTTCTTCTTCCAGTTCGTTGTGCTTAGCTATACGGCTTTCGTCTGTAGCAATTGTGGCATCCAGTTGTTTCACTTCGGCTTGTTGCTTTTCAGCCTCTTTTTGCAGTTTAGCTATTTCGCTCGCCAATTCGGGTTGCTTTTTTAGTGCTTTTTCGTTGGCTTTAATGCGTTTCTGCAATTTTTTATACGCGTTGTCTGCCTCGCGGCGTTCTCCTCTCAGTTCTTTAATGGCATCTTTATGCTCTTTTAACTCCTTTGTCCGCCACACTTCGTAATCATCTTCATTCCAGGCATCCTCTTCCAGTTCGTTTACCTCGTCAAACATAGCCTGAATCTCATCTCGGCGGTTTTCATTCTCTTTTAGCTCTATCAAGACTTCCGGAAACTGGCTTTGCAGAATTTCATCATCGGGAATCAGTTCGGCATTCCATCCACTGGCAATCACGCTTTTAATGTCGTTTGAAATAGTACTCCAGAAAGCAGCGAAGGAACCACGACTTTTAAAACTGTCGAGAATAGGCAGCGAGATAAGCTTCTTTGTCAGTGTTTCTGAAAAGTCATTATAGAGATCGAAAATATTGGTTTCTCCTTTCGGTAATTGCTCAATTACAGAAGTTTGCGATTTCCACCAATCATTAATGGCATTTTCGTATTGAGCATGTGCTTCCTTTATCTCTTCGCTTTCATCAAAGAGTGTTTTTATCACTTCTGTTCCGGTAATGTTTTCTTTAAATTTTAAATACTCCTCTTTTAACGGCTCAAATAACCTTTCTTGCAGTGGACAGTAGCAATCGAACCAGACTTTCAGTGCTTTTACTTCGTTTTCGGGAATACCTCCATGAAGATGTGCATAAACATCTTGTGGTTCGGGCGGTGGAGCATTATCCACAAAACGACGAATATTGAAGTTGAAATCTTCATTTTTAAGATTGTTTGTCTCATCAATTGATCTGCTCGTGGCAACCAGTTTGCTGTATTTCGGTGTTTCGATTTTATGCTTATATGTATAGGTAATTTTTTCGATATCTTCGGGACGCAATTTGTTTTGATTTTTGCCCTCTTTATATTCCCTGTCGGCATTAATAAAAAGAACGTGGTCGCGTTTGTATGCGTCGGCTTTGTTAATCACCAATATACATGCGCCAATTCCGGTGCCGTAAAACAGAGCTGGTGGCATACCGATAATAGCTTCCAGATAGCCTCGATTTACCAGCCACTCTCTGAATTTCTTTTCTTCTCCGCCACGGTACAAAACTCCGTGTGGCATTACCACCGCCATACGTCCTGCATTATTCAGCGAGGCAACCATATGTTGAACAAACATAAAGTCGGCTTTATCTTTCGTGGGCATCCAAAAGTTAAAGCGTTCTTTGTATTTCATGTTTGTGGTGGTGTAATCCTGCGAGAAAGGCGGATTGGCAATTACAATATCAAATGTTTTAAGTTCCCCGTTTTCGGTATGTAAAGGATTGAGCAAAGTGTCGCCATTCAGAATTTTACTGTCAAAAATATTGTGAAACAGCATATTCATTTTACACAATCCCCATACGGTACCGCTTTTTTCCTGTCCGTACAGTGAAATGTTTCGAGCTGTTCCGTAACGGTTTTCTACATAGTTTTTACATTCAATCAGCATACCTCCGCTACCTACGGTCGGGTCGTAAATTTCGGCATCGGGACCGGGTTCAAGTATATTTACCAGTAATCGTACAATATCGTTTGGCGTGTAAAACTCACCTGCTTTTTTACCGGCACTATCGGCAAAATGTTTTATCAGATATTCATAAGCTGCACCCATCAGGTCGGGAAATTCTAGGTTGTCATCCCGCAAATTCATTTTATTGAAATGCTGAATAAGTCTGCGTAAATCCTCATCGCTGATTTGCTTGTTGTTTTTACCGAATGTCTTGTTGAAATTGATATTGTCCTGATTAAATACGCCATCCAGCTTGTCGAGGTTAGCATCCTGCAACGCAGCCAATGCCTTATTCAGGTGGTCGCCAATTTCTTCGGTAAGGTCTTTAATATAGTTATATGGTTGCTGTTTGCCATCTTTATCGATGTAAAAATCAGGGTCACCGTCAAGTTGTCTCCAGCGAGCAGCAAGCGGAACAAAGAAATCGTATTCCGGTGCATTTTCTCTCTCTATTTCTCCATAAAGTATTTCGGGGTCGCTTATTCCACGTTCTTCAGTAAGTTTCTTTTTACGTCTGTCGCGATGTACTTCGAACTGGTCATTTACACGCTTTAGAAACAACATCGAAATGATATATTCCTTATATTCGGAAGCATCCATATTACCACGCAATATGTCGCATGCTTCAAAAAGAAATGTTTCTAATCGCGAAAGTGATATTTTCTTCGCCATCTATATAATTCAAATTATTTTAAAATTCAAAATTAACAATTTAGAATGAGTGCGCAAACAAAATTGCAGCTCTTTTGCAAGCTTTGGTTTTGAGCGTTGGCTCGTGTGGCTTGCAAATGTGCTGCAATGTGGGTGGTGTTTCTTTCTTCTTTTTTTGCGGGGGTGGGGAGAAAAAAACAAAATAAATTCCCATCAAATTTGCACTGTCCTGTCAAGAAGATAAATCCTTTCTATTTTAAATTTATCACTATCGTATCTGTCTGGTCGTTTGTCTTTTTACACTGACGAACAACAGTGGGTTTTAATGTAGTGTTTTACCAGGTAGAATAAGGATTTTTTATCAAATAAACGTTGTAATAACGTTGGTCGCCGGTTACCTCTTTGCCGAGCCAGGCAGGTTTATCAAACTCTTCATCTTCCGAATTTAATTCTATCTCAGCAATTACTAATCCTTGATTTGCTCCATAAAACTCATCTACTTCAATAATGTGATCGCCCGATTTGATTAAAAAACGGTTTTTGTCAATAATCCCTGGCTCGCATAGTTTTAATAGCTCTTCAGCTTCGCTGAGAGGCATTTCCCGTTCCCATTCATATCGTGTTGTGCTTTGTGCATTGCCAATACCTTTTATAGTGATAAATCCCTTATTGTCTTTTACACGTATTCTTACCGAACGTTGTGGTAATGAATTGAGATAACCTTGCGTTATTCTGAAGCTATTGAAAGCTAAATGCTTGAAATTGCCTTGTACCAGAAATTTTCGTTCTATCTCTTTGCCCATTTATCAGGATATTTATTTTTTTATTCTAAAATTATGATACTTTTTTTTAATGATTGATTTACATACCTACTCCTGTTTTTCAGTCTTTTTTGCCTCTTCCCAAAAAGTATCCATTTCAGGCAAGCTCATCCCCTGAAGACTTTTACCCTTTTTTTTAGCCTGCTCTTCGATATATTTAAATCGTTTGATGAATTTTTTATTTGTTCGCTCTAATGCATCTTCGGGGTTTATACCTATTAATCGGGAATAATTAACAAGTGAAAACAACAGATCGCCAAGCTCCATTTCAATTTTTGCAGAATCTCTTTTTCTTACCTCATTTTGAAGCTCTTCCATCTCCTCTTTTACTTTTCCCCAAACTTGTTCAGCATTTTCCCAATCAAATCCCACTCCGCTTACCTTTTCCTGCATACGAAAAGCTTTTACGATAGCGGGGAGGGAATTAGGTACGCCACTTAAAACCGACTTTCTATCTTTCTCTTTTAGTTTGATTTTTTCCCAGTTGTTTTTAACATCATCAGCGCTTGTTACCTTCACATTACCAAAGATATGCGGATGGCGCTGAATAAGCTTTTCACTTATGTCGTTCAAAACATCTTTAATATCAAAATCTCCTGTTTCGGAACCTATTTTTGCATAAAACACCAAATGAAGCATCAGGTCGCCAAGTTCTTTTTTGATTGCAGAAATATCTTTTTCGAGTATAGCATCCGACAGCTCGTAGGTCTCTTCTATGGTAAGGTATCTAAGGCTTTCGAAAGTCTGCTTTTTATCCCACGGGCATCCGTTGCGCAAGTCATCCATTATGTTGAGCAAACGTTCAAAGGCGGCTAATTTCTCTTTCATAAATCTCCTGTATGTTAAGATGATACAAAAATAGTAATTTACATCTAGGGAAGTGGCAGTGTCAACGTGGTTAATATCCCTTGTAAATGATTAACAGAATGTAAATAATATAAGCTATTAGCAGAATCATAGCCTCCCAGCGGTCAAGTGTTTTTCTTTTTCCGGTGAACATAGCTAGAAAAAGAAATAACGTGCCGCCAGCAAGTACGTATAAGTCATTGTTAAAGGAGATGTCATATGTTGTAGGTCTGATTATAAAACTTACAGAGAGAATGAAAAAAATGTTAAAAATGTTAGAGCCTATGACGTTGCCAACAGCTATGTCGCAGTTTTTTTTCACTGTAGCCACAACAGAGGTTGCCAATTCGGGTAATGAAGTGCCGGCAGCAACAATAGTAAGCCCTATAATCTTTTCACTAACACCAAGCGCTTTTGCTATATCCACCGCACTGTTAATAACTAACTTGCCTCCCACAACAAGACCTATTAACCCGAAAACAATGAGCAAAGTAATTCTTAAAACCGATAGTTGTTTAACTTGAGTGTCAGCAATGTCGGATTTGTTTTTTATCTGTTTGTAAATGTAAAAAAGAAACAGGCAAAAACAGATTAATAGAATAATGCCATCAAACCTGCTCATTACATTTGTAGAGTTATAAAACAGATTATCGTTTGCTAAGATAAATATTACGATTATTGCCAGAAAAGAGATGGGTATCTCTTTTTTTACGGTGTTGTTTTGAACCGTTAATGGGAATATTATACCTGAGATTCCAAGTATGGCAAAAAGGTTGAACAGATTACTTCCGATAATATTTCCAAATACGATATCCTGATGGTTTTGAGCTGATGCAAAAACGTTTACTACCAACTCTGGGGCCGATGTTCCAAAAGCGACAACTGTTAGCCCGATTACCAAATCGGAGACATTATATTTTTTTGCAAGCGCTGATGCTCCGTTTACAAGCCAATCAGCGCCTTTGATTAATAAGACAAGGCCGCCTGTAAGTACCAACAAAGAAATAATCATGGAAGAAGTTTTATAATTTGATAATTTTAAAAACAACGATTATTAAGCGATTAATCGGCTTCATAAAACAGTGATTGATCTGGCAAAAGTATAATAACTTATGTTAAAGCTCTTCAGCAATACGATTTAAGTTTGAGTGTAAACTACCTGTATTATTTTCCGACTGTGTTGCTCCAGCAGTATTTTTTTTCTGACTTATATCTTTTTTTATTCCAAAAAATAAACCATAGGTTTTCAATTAGTTATGATTATATTTTAGTGCATTTGCCGCACCAAAAGGTGCAAATCAGGAAATGTCGGTGTCAATGAGGTTAATATCCCTTGTAAATGATTAACAGAATGTAAATAATATAAGCTATTAACAGAATCATAGCCTCCCAGCGGTCAAGTGTTTTTCTTTTTCCAGTGAACATAGCTATAAAAAGAAATAACGTGCCACCAGCAAGTACATAAAGGTCGTTGTTAAAGGAGATGTCATATTTTATTGGTCTTACTAAGCTACTTACTGAGAGAATAAGAAAAATGTTAAAAATGTTAGAACCTATGATGTTGCCAACAGCTATGTCGCAGTTTTTTTTCACTGTAGCCACAACAGAGGTTGCCAATTCGGGTAATGAAGTGCCGGCAGCAACAATAGTAAGTCCTATAATCTTTTTACTAACCCCAAGCGCTTTTGCTATATCCACCGCACTGTTAATAACTAACTTACCTCCCACAACAAGACCTCCTAACCCGAAAATAATGAGCAAAGTAATTTTTAACACCGATAGTTGTTTAACTTGAGTATCAGCAATATCGGATTTGTTTTTTATCTGCTTGTAAATGTAAAAGAGAAAAAAGCAAAAAAAGATAAACAGAATAATGCCATCAGACCTGCTCATAACATTTGTAGAGTTATAAAACAGATGATCGTTTGCTAAGATAAATATTGCAATTATTGCCAGAAAAGAGATTGGTATCTCTTTTTTTATAGTATTGTTTTGAACCGTTAATGGGAATATTATACCTGAGATTCCAAGTATGGCAAAAAGGTTGAATAGATTGCTTCCGATAACATTTCCAAATACGATATCCTGATGGTTTTGAGCTGATGCAAAAACGTTTATTACCATCTCTGGGGCCGACGTTCCAAAAGCGACAACTGTTAGCCCGATTACCAAATCGGAGACATTGTATTTTTTTGCAAGCGCTGATGCTCCGTTTACAAGCCAATCAGCGCCTTTGATTAATAAGACAAGGCCGCCTGTAAGTATCAACAAGGAAATAATCACGGAAAAAGTTTTACAATTTGTTGATTTTTTAAAACAGCGTTTATTAAGCGATTAATTGGTTTCATAAAACAATGATTGATCTGGCAAAAGTATAATAACATATTTTTAAGCTCTTCGGCAATATGATTTAAGTTTGAGTGTAAGCTACCTGTATTGTTTTCCGACTGCGTTGTTCCAGCAGTATTTCTTTGTCTGTCAGATATTGTTTTATGAGTTGATCAGTAAAGTTGCGGATAGTGAGCAGTTCCAATCCACGATTATAAAGAATATCAAAATCATTAGCCAGACTATTGGAGAGTGATTTTAGCTTTTTGCCGGGGTCGTTTACTACAATTGAAAAACTGATAGCTGAGTTTTGCATTAGGTTAATCTTGATATTGAGTTGGTTTAATCTCCAGAAAATCTTTGATAGTTTATCTTCTGCGATAAATGAAAAATCTTTTGAGAAAAAGGATATCAATGCTTGATCATTTTTTTTAATCAGAAATGGAATTGATAGGTCTGAAGAGGCTTGATCACTAACTAATGTTCCATTCGCTGTTGGATTAAAAAAAGATTTTACCCTCAACGGAATTGATTTGTTTTGAAGTGGCTTAATGGTTTTTGGATGAAGGATTTTGGCGCCAAAAAAGGTTAACTCGACAACTTCATGATACGATATGTGGTCAATTTTGAGAGGATTAGCAAAATGATCGGGATCACAATTTAGCAGACCATCTACATCTTTCCAAACAATTACTTCATCGGCATCGAGGCAATAAGCAATAACGGATGCGGTAAAATCCGACCCTTCGCGATCAAGTGTTGTTGGTTTTCCATCAATCGTAGAACCAATAAAGCCTTGTGTGATTATTTTATTACAATTTTGATCATGGAAAACATCTAAAACTCTTTTTTTGATAAGTTTTTCAGTCATTGCCCAATCCAGCGCTGCATCCCTGAAACGGTCTCCGGTAATAATCATCTCTTGCGCAGGAATAATTACATTCATTATTCCCCTCTCGTTAAGAAACCGACTGATAATTGTCGTCGAAAGGATTTCGCCAAAGGATACAATACGGTCATAAAACTCGTCGTAGGCGTATTCAGGTTTACTTGCAACCTGTTTAAGACTATCAAAAATATTTTTTAGCTTATTATTTATTTGTAAATGGTCACTGTCAAATAGGGCATCTGCAATATTGAAATGGAAATTTTCAACCTCATCTATTCTCTCCGTCAGTTCAGGTAAGTTATAAAAAGCGGCATGTGTTACCTTTTCCAGCGCATTGGTGGTTTTTCCCATTGCCGAAAAAACTAAAACTAACTCTTCGTTACTGAACCGAGTGATAATATCAGCTACATTTTTTACTGCATCAGCGTTGTTTACCGAAGCTCCGCCAAATTTAAATACTCTCATTTGATTAAATAAAAGGCAAAAATAAATGAATAGGATAATTTCAATTGATTTATTACTGATTTAATCGGATTAAATTTTTATGAGCTTGTTGATATGAATGACTGGTAATTCATTTTTTACATTTTAAAATAATTATTTTTGTTGACCTTAATGATTGTCGATCCGACTTTATGAGGGTTGTTTTTTGTTTAAAAATAATGAACGATTATTAAGCTGTTGGTTTTGCTGGGAAATGCTGAAATAATTGATTATTATTTACTCTAAAAGTCGGATTATTAAGATAGTTGGTTAAAATGATTCTGTAACTGACGGGGCTGTGCTGTAATATTTAAAGCTAAAGATAGGTAAGTCCAAGTAAGATCAAAATTCAAAAATATTAGCAATAAGTGAAATTGATAACAGTTTGAAATAAAAGGCAAATCTTTGAATTTTTAAATTTGCATTAAAAGAAAGTGAATAAATAATGAAAAGTTTTATTCCTGTTGAATATCAAAAGCTTAGAAAGCTGTTTTCGCGTTCAGATAAGTTTAAGATTGTTGCAATTTTCGTGATGATGTTAGGCTCAATTTTCCTTGAAGTTATTGGTGTTGGTATTATACCTGCTTTTATAGCAATAGTTGCCAACCCAAGTATGGTATTGGAAAACAAACGTTTTGGATGGATTTTTTACCAATTAGGGATTACAGATGCACGTTCAATGTTGATTTTTGGTGCAATAGCACTTATCGGGATTTTCTTAGTAAAAAGCACCTATCTTTTACTTTTTAAATTCATTGAATCCAGATTTACCTACAATCGTAGATACACTTTAAGTTTAAGGATTATGACAGCCTATATGCAGGCTCCATACACATTTTATCTTACGCGCAATAGTTCCGAACTTTTACGGAACACAACAGGTGAGGTAGATAATCTGATTAATCAGGTGCTTAATCCTACGCTAATAATATTGAAAGAGTCTATGCTGGCTCTTTCTTTAGTAATATTTCTTTTCATTATAGAGCCATTGATTACCTTTTTTGTAATTCTTATTCTTGGAGGCTCCTCTTTAATTTTTCTTGCTGCAACACAAAAGCGTGTTAAATATTTTGGAAATCAAGCGTTAAAGTACAGGGAGGAAATGATAAAAACAGCCCGCCAGGCTTTTGGTGGTATTAAAGATGCTCGTGTGCTCAATCGTGAGAAAAACTTTATCGAAGCTTACCGGGTAGTGGCATATGAATCCAGTTTGCTGCAGCGAAAAAGAGCTATTATAGTACAAATGCCTAAACCTATTGTCGAAACGTTCGCTGTTATAGGCATTTTGTTAATAGCGTTAGTAATGCATATTCAGGGGAGGCCAATAGCAGATATTATTCCCATTATTGCGCTGTTTGGCGCCGCTATAGTGAAACTAATGCCCGCACTTTTTCTTATTACACAGCAAAGCACTGAAGTTCGTTATAATATTGCATCTGTAAATCCTGTTCATGATGATCTTATGGCTTTACAAAGCGCTCAGAAAAAGTTTCATAAAGACCGTAGCCAAACAAAAATCATTGAGCTGCAAGATTCCATACAAATTAATAATTTGCATTATCAATACCCTAACAGTACCGAGCAGGCTTTACGTGGAGTAACACTCGAAATACCTAAAGGGAAAGCTGTTGCTTTTGTTGGCCCTTCCGGCGCTGGAAAAACCACTATTGCTGATGTCTTATTGGGATTATTAGAGCCACAGCAAGGAAAAATTGAAGTTGATGGTAAGGATGTTTTTGAAAACATATCAGCCTGGCAATATAATATTGGTTATATCCCACAATTCATATATCTTTCAGATGATACGATGCGCCGTAATATTGGATTTGGACTTTCTGATAAAGAGATAGATGAAGAAAAAATCCAAAAGGCAGTTGATCTTTCGCAGCTACGTGAGCTTGTTGAGTCTTTGCCAAAAGGATTGGATGCTATCGTAGGCGAACGAGGGACAAGGCTTTCAGGAGGTCAACGTCAGCGTGTAGGTATTGCCCGTGCCCTCTATCACAATCCACAGGTGTTGGTTATGGATGAAGCTACTTCAGCGCTCGATAATATCACCGAACAACTTATCATAAAAGCTATTGAAGATCTGAAAGGTGAAAGAACTGTAATAATGATAGCGCACAGGCTCACAACCGTTATGAATTGTGATATCATTTTCTATATGGAAGAAGGAAAAATAGTTGATCAGGGTACTTACAATGAACTGATAAAGAGAAACAAAAAGTTTAGAGAGATGGCATTGGAAAACACAAAAGAAAAATAATTGACAATAAGATGCTTTATCATTGTTTACAAGTCTTTTTGATTTTTTAAAAATTAAATTCAAGGTGTGCATTAGACTTTTACAGAACTGCACAAGTATTTTTAGAACTAATATGGATTTGTATCTTTTTTTTAAAAGATCTTACGGGGGTATTCAAAACAGTAAGCGAATAATTGTTTTATAGTTATATATGGGTTCCATTACTCACATTAATTCCTATTTTATCGCCAGCTCGCTTCACAGCGAATTAGTTGTAGCATTGGATAAGAAGGGGATTGCCCAACAGGTGTTCGTTCCGGTGGAGAAAGCCTGTCATATTAATAAAAATGAACCGGCTAAACTGCAATTCGGGAAAATTTATTACTCACATTGCTTTAATACTTTATTCAGGTATTTATGGCCGGTTAAAATGTACCTGATTTGGAAAGCTTTTAAAAAACATTTTTTAGCTCACCCAACCAAACTAATCCATGCTCATACTTTAATTGTAAATGGCTTGATAGCTTATTTTGCTCACCGAAAATGGAATGTGCCCTATATTGTTAGCGTACGTCATACTGATATGAAGATCTTCATGGGGAATTTTTATTTTTTTAGAATAATTGGATATCGTATATTGAAAAATTCAAAAGCTATTATTTTTCTATCACCTGCATACAGAGAAACTCAATTGAAAGCTATACTTGGAGACTTAGCTTATGAAAAACTCAAACAAAAATCTTATGTTTTACCAAATGGAATTAATGAATTTTGGATAAACAACCGTAATAAAAAAAAGGAACTAACGGAACAGCACACCATCATTTTTGTTGGTAGTGTTGTTAAAAGAAAAAATCTGAAAGCTCTTATAAATGCTTGTGAAATTCTTAAAAATGAGGATTTTAAGATAAGGTTATTAGTTGTTGGTGATGGAGATCAACTTTCATATTTTAAAAGTCAAACTTACAAAACGGAGATAATCTTTTATGGTTTTATCTCAAAACGCGAACAATTAAGAAATATTTACAAAGATGCTGACCTATTGGTATTGCCAAGTTTGTTGGAAACATTTGGCCTTGTTTATCCGGAAGCTATGTCGCAGGGTTTGCCGGTAATATACACCCGTGGGCAGGGGTTTGATGGACATTACCCTGATGGTCATGTTGGCTATGCCATCAATCCTAATGATCCAAGGGATATTGCTGAAAAAATCAAGGTGATTTTTTCTGATTACTTACGTTTCTCAACCAACGCTTTTAATGCATCGCTTGACTTTTCCTGGGATAAAATCGTAGATAAATTACTTGAGGTTTATTCTAAACATTAATTTTTTAGGCTTTGAAAATCATTTTTCTTTCCAATTTTGCCGGCTCACCTTATCATGGTATGGTTTACGGACAGTATTACCTTGCCCGGGAATGGGTGAAAAAAGGTCACGAAGTTTGCATTGTGTCAGCTTCATTTGCACACACCCGTTTCAAACAACCGGAACAAACGGGGAAAATTCAAGAAGAGTATATTGATGGAATTAGATATATTTGGTTGCCAACACCTGAATATAATCCAAAATCGTCAATAGGCAGGATCAAAAGTATTATCATTTATACTTTACGTTGCCGTTTTATGAAACTCCCTGTTTCAAATGCTGATGTTGTAATTTGCTCATCTCATCATCCATTTCCCATTTATACTGCACATAGATTAGCCAGAAAATTCAAAGCAAAGCTTGTGTTTGAAGTTCGTGATCTATGGCCTTTAACTCTTATCGAACTTGGCAATGTGTCAAAACAAAATCCTTTCATAGTGCTTATGCAGCGCGCTGAAGATTATGCTTATAAACATGCTGATAAAGTGATTTCTGTTTTACCGTCCGCCAAAGACTATATGGTGGGCAGGGGCATGGAACCTGAAAAGTTTTTGTATATCCCAAATGGTGCAGACCTATCGACTGAACTCAATGCAAAAGGATTACCACAAAATTATGTTGAAACTCTTGAATTGATTAAAGCAAACGGTAAGTTTATTATAGGGTATGTTGGAAAAATCGGTCTTTCAAATGCTCTTCATACTTTGGTTGAAGCATCAGCGCTGATAAACGACAATGATATAGTAGTTGTAATTATCGGTTCTGGCGCTTTTATCACCGATCTTAAAATCTTAATAAAGAAATTAGAAGTTTCGGAAAAATTTTATTTTTTAGATCAAATTGAAAAAGATCAGGTATTTAGTTTTTTACAATATATTGATGTTGCTTATGTTGGCGCTTTAAAAAGCCCATTATATCGCTTTGGAATGAGTTTGACAAAACTGAATGACTATATGCTTGCAAGTAAGCCTATTATATATGCTGTCGAAGCTCCAAATAATATTATAGAATTAAGTGGATCCGGCATAAGCTGTGAAGCTGAAAATCCTGAAGCATTAAGTCAAGCCATACAGAAATTAAAGAATTTGAGTGCCGAAGATCGAAAAAAAATGGGAACTCTTGGGCGTGAATGGATTATAAAAAATCACGGTTATAAGATACTTGCCGATCGTTTTTTAGATAATGTTATTAAGACAAATGATCAATAATCTATTGAATAAATAGTTAGATCGTGACTAAATCCCAATAATACTTTCAAACCTCCTATTTCTGTTTTGCAAAATGTTTCAGAAATATGGAGTTTTGGATTGAACCTGAACTAATCAGGGTTAAAAAATAAGCAATATGACTAAAATCCTTCTTACTGGCTCATCCGGCTTTGTTGGATCGAATCTGTTTGATGCTTTACATCAGGATTTTGAACTGTTTGGATTAGATATTACAAAGAATGGTAAACTACCTGAGAACAGAGTGTATGGATGGGACGTTCTTAGCGATCTTCCTGCTGTAGATGTTATTATACATTTGGCCGGAAAGGCCCACGACACTACGAATACGGCTGAAGAAAAAGAGTATTTCGAAGTAAACCTGAATTTGACACAAAAAATCTTTGATTATTTCTTGCAGTCAAAGGCTAAGAAATTTATTTTTTTTAGTACTGTAAAAGCTGTTGCCGACAGTGTTGAGGGCATATTAAATGAAGAAACAACACCAAATCCAAAAACTGCATACGGAAAATCGAAATTGGCTGCCGAGCAATATATAAACCGACAACCAATTCCTGATGACAAGCTGGTTTATATCCTTAGGCCTTGTATGATTCACGGGCCTGGTAATAAAGGAAACTTAAATCTTTTATATAGTATCGTAAAAAAAGGCATTCCTTGGCCGCTCGGAGCCTTTCAAAATTTACGCTCGTTTACATCGGTCGAAAATTTGAGTTATATAGTCGTGAAGTTGATAAAAGAGCAGATAGCTTCGGGAGTATATCAAATTGGCGATGATGAGCCTATATCAACCAATGAATTGATCAATCTTATCGCAAAAGCATTGGATAGGAAACCAAAAGTATGGAGTATGCCAAAATGGATAATCCTTAGTTTAACTAAGATCGGTGATATTTTAAAACTCCCATTAAATTCGGAAAGATTGAAAAAACTAACCGAGTCGTATATAGTATCAAATCAAAAGATTAAACAAGCTCTTCAAATCAAGAACCTTCCTATTTCTGCAAAAGATGGGCTATTGCTAACGTTGCGAAGCTTTTCTAAAGATTTTCAGAAATAATGTTTTAAAGATTCTTTCTTGCTAAATAAATAGGAATAATCAATGTAAATTTCCCAATTGTGTCTTTTCTACTCTATTTTTTCATCTCGCTGATACTTATTGCTGTAATCTTATTTTATTTTCAGATTGCAACCCATTTTGATATTACGGACAAGCCAAATGTGCGTAGCTCACACCGCAATATAACTATTCGCGGTGGAGGAATTATCTTTCCTGTTGCAGCTTTAATTTGGTTTTTTCTCTATGGATTTGCATTTAAATGGACAATTGCAGGCTTGTCATTAATTGCAATAATCAGCTTTATGGATGATCTCAAGCCTCTTTCGGGTAAGGTAAGGATAATTGTACACTTTGTAGCAATTAGCTTAATGTTTTATGATATAGGTATTTATAATTTGTCATGGTATTGGCTGTTGTTGGTATATCTTTTAACAATTTACTGGATCAACGCCTTTAACTTTATGGATGGTATTAATGCAATCACTCCATTTTACAGCCTATCGGCGCTCTTATTTTTTGAAATATTAAATATCAAGTTAAAGTTTTTCCCTAAAGAGCTTATTATAATTCTCATGCTTTCCGTATTGATTTTCAGTTATTTCAATGCTCGCAAGCGCGCTAAAGCTTTTGCCGGAGATGTGGGTAGTGTGAGTATGGCTTTTTTACTTGTCTGGATGTTAATTTCACTGATCTTAAAAACAGGTAACATTGAGTACATACTCTTTTTTTCAATATACATTCTTGATACTTTATTTACCCTCTTCTTCCGTATCCTACGTCGCGAAAATATTTTTCAGGCACATCGCCTGCATCTTTACCAGTTACTCTCTAATGAATTAAAAAGGCCTCACATCCAGGTATCTCTATTATATGCTATTTCTCAGACGATTGTTAATCTTATAGTCGTTTTATTAATACGGTACAAACTAATGAACTTCATAGTGTTTCTATTCATATTAACCGTTCTATCAATTGTTTATTTAGCAGTATATCGTGTTGTAACAATAAAGATTAAGAATATTTGAGTTTTGTTATCCTTAATTATTAGAAAGTACTTTTGAGCCGAACTATTGTTTTATGAAGGTGATTTCGACTTGGTATTTATACAGTAGAATTCTTATGATGTTGATTACAATCGCTTAATTCGAAATTAATGAGATAAAAAGAAAGAGGGCTTTGGTCCTCTTTTTTTTTGTAAAAATTGTCCTTACATCTTCTATTGATTATCCATAAGGGATATTTTATTCTCTATTTTTGTCAAAATAAATGTTTGTTTACTATGGCTATACATAAAATTAGTTCTGCACTATTGAATTTTGAAGATATCCTTCGTATTTTGCGAGAATCATATCAGCTTGAATTGTCTGATGAAGCGATAACTAAAATTCAGAAATGCCGTGATTATCTCGATCGCAGGATTACTGACAGCGATGATCCTATTTATGGTATTAATACAGGTTTTGGCGCCTTGCATAATGTGCGTATTTCAAAAGATGATTTGGGTAAATTGCAGCAAAATCTGGTTATGTCTCATGCTTGTGGTACGGGAGAGGAGGTTCCACAGGAAATAGTAAAGTTAATGTTGCTTCTCAAGGCACATGCTCTTTCCTATGGTCACTCGGGAGTTCAGGTTGCCACAGTTCAGCGGTTGATTGATTTTTTTAACCACGATGTGTTGCCGGTAGTATATCAGCAAGGTTCTCTTGGCGCTTCAGGCGATCTTGCTCCTTTGGCTCATCTCAGTCTGCCACTGATAGGAATGGGCGAGGTTTATTTTAAGGGTCAAAAGATGCCCGCTTCCTATGTAAACAATGTAATGGGATGGGAACCTATCAGTCTGCAATCGAAAGAGGGACTAGCGTTGCTTAATGGCACGCAGTTTATGAGCGCTTATGGTATTTATCTCTGTTTGCGTGTATTCAAGCTGTCGCGCCTGGCAGATATTATTGGAGCTTTGTCTTTAGATGCATTTGATGGCAGAATAGAACCCTTTCATCATTTGATTCAGCAAATAAGGCATCATAAAGGTCAGATAAAAACGGCACAGCGCATTCGTAATATTTTGAAAGACAGCAAACTTATTAAGCGCCAAAAAGCTCATATCCAAGACCCATACTCCTTTCGTTGTATACCTCAGGTACATGGTGCATCTAAAGATTCAATAGACTATGTAGCTTATGTTTTCCGGATGGAAATTAATGCAGTTACCGACAACCCTACAGTTTTCCCTGATGAGGATCTAATTATATCTGCAGGTAATTTTCATGGTCAGCCATTAGCTTTAGCGCTCGATAATTTGTGTATTGCTATGGCTGAGCTTGGTAATATTTCTGAGAGACGTACTTATCAATTACTTGAAGGCAAACGTGGGCTACCACATTTTTTGGTTGCAAATTCGGGACTTAATTCAGGCTTTATGATCCCACAATACACAGCAGCTTCTATTGTTAACCAAAACAAACAGTTATGTACCCCTGCTTCGGTGGATACTATTGAGTCGTCGCAAGGTCAAGAGGATCACGTGAGTATGGGCGCTAATGCAGCTACCAAAGCCTACAGAGTACTTGAAAATTTAGAACGGATACTTGCTATTGAATTGCTAAATGCAGCGCAGGCGCTCGATTTTAGAAGACCAGAAACTACATCGCCATATCTTGAAGAATTTGTTGCGAAATATCGCGAAAAAGTACAATTTATTGAAAATGACAAAGTTATGTATAACGATATTAATACTTCTGTTAAGTTCCTTCAGGATGTTGTTTTTGAACTGCCTGATGAAGATGTAAGTGTTTTTAAGTTGTAGATAAAATTGATTTTGCCTTGTCAGGAATATAAAGAGGTGAAATAAATCCTAAGTTTCATCTGTCTTTTTGAGCTTTCTTTTAAAATTCGAGTAAATAATATTTTAATTTTTTTGAAACAGATTTTCCGATTTATCGTCTTTTAAATTAAATGACGGCTAAAGAATTTTGCAAACAGGTATTGCCACTACAGGATAAAATTTTTAGGTTGGCAAAAAAGTTCTTTAACAGTGTTGACGATGCCGATGATGCTGTTCAGGAAGTTTTTCATAAACTATGGACACGAAAGGAAGATATTGACTCATTCAAAAGTTTGGAGGCTTTTGCATTGATTGTTACCAGGAATCATTGTCTTGATACAATTAAGGCAAAAAAACATCATGTTACACAATTAAATTTAGAGCATGACATCGCTGATTCAACCTCTCAACAAAAGAATTTTGAAAACAAGGATGAACTTGTTACAGTCTTTAAGCTCCTAAACGAACTCCCTGAATTACAACGAACTATTTTTCATTTGAGGGATGTTGAAGGTCTGGAGTTTGATGATATTGCAGAAATCCTTTCAATGAATCCGGTTACTGTAAGAGTGAATTTATCAAGAGCACGCAAGTTTATTAGAGAAAAAATGATTGCCATTCAAAACTATGAATACAAAAGAGATTGAAATTTTATTGGATAAATATTTCGAAGCCTTAACAACGGTTGACGAAGAAAATATTCTGAGAAGTTATTTTCAGAGAGAAGATATTGCAGATCATCTGAAATCCGTTCAATCACTTTTTTGGCTAATAGAAAGACAAAAAGCTGAAAAAACTGAAATTGACCACGAAGAGCGATTGATGGAAAAAATTTCCCTAAAAAAGGAAAAAGGCTTACACCAGAAACGTTTGTTTTATTTCGCATCATCTATAGCGGCGATAGTATTACTGTTTTTATCAATTATCTATTTCAATACTAATGAAAAACCCGTACCCCCAGCTAAATACTCACCTGAGGAAATCCAACTGGCGATGATTCAAACTACCAATGCTCTAAATTATATTTCGTTAAAGCTAAATAAAGGCACATCGCAGCTTTATCATCTGCAAAAATTTGAACCTGCTTTACATACGCTGGCAAAAAATCTATCAAAGCTAGATCGGGAGATTGAAAAAGTCAATAATCAACATAATCCATAATCCTAACAGTGAATAAATGTCAAATCAATTAATCAATAATTATAATTTTTTTGAAATGAAAAAGATCAAATTTGTTATTCCGTTTTTTGCATTTATGTGCTTGTCACTATTGGCTGTGGGACAATTACCCACAAAGAGTTTATATCAGAAATACTCATCGGTAAAAGGTTTTTCGTTAGTTACCATAAACAAGGACCTTTTCAACGTCCTTTCCGAAATAAATGATGAAACAAAATCGGAGAGTGGTAAAGAGATTAACCAAATAATTAACAACTTGGATTACATAAACATATTAATGTTTGATGCTCGGAAGAGTGATGATCCAAAATTTTTGGAGAAATTTAAAGAAGAGATAAATTTACTTAATTTAGCTAATTATAGTGAGCTGATGATGGTAAAAGAAGAGGAAGAGGAGGTGAAAATTTTTACACTTAAGGAAAAAGAGGAGATAAAGGAGCTTGTTTTGTTAATTTCTGAACCACAACAAGCTGGCTTTATAAGTATTGCAGGTAACATTAATTTGAAATCAATAGGGAAAATTGCCAGAGCATTAAATATACAAGGCTTGGAAAATCTTGAAAAGATAAATACTCAAGAGGAAAAGTAAAATTAATCTTCTGGCGAAAAAAGCCTGCTTCAAGGATTGATTTGCAAGGTTTTAAACCGAAAGAATCGGTCAGTAATTTATGCATTTCAATAATAGTTGAACCAGGCTTTTTTTATTTAACACTTTATGCCTTTCTAAGCTAAAAAAGCCACAGTATCATTAGTTCCGAGAATAAGGGGTGATTTTAAATATTTTGAATGGCTTATCTATGTTTAACAATAGTAAGCTCGTCAATAATATTCTTGGCTCCTGCGAATTTATCAATTATAAAAAGGACGTAACGTATGTCAACAGAGATTGTTCTTTGTAAATCAGGTTCGAAGATTATATCGCCGCTCATGGCTTCCCAGTTACCGTCGAAGGCGAGTCCGATCAACTCTCCTCTTGCATTCATTACCGGACTACCGCTATTTCCGCCCGTGATGTCGTTATTGGAAATAAAACCGACAATCATCTCTCCATTTTTACCATAAGGCCCGTAATCTCTTTTATTATATAGCTCTTTAAGTTTTTCGGGTACATAAAACTCCCAATTTGAAGGGTCTTCTTTTTCCATAACCCCGGCTAATGTTGAGTAGAAATCGTAATGTACAGCATCTGCCGGATAATAGTCGCCAACAGAACCGTAAGTTAGACGCATTGTGAAGTTTGCGTCTGGATAAAATGTTTTACTCTCTTTTTTCATCTCACGCAAACCTCTGATGTATAACCTTTCGCCTTTTGCAGACAGTTCGTTAATTTCGCTATACCTCTTCCGAATAGTCTGCTGAATATCTAAAAAGGCATTTCCCAGGAGTGTTGCCGGATCTTTTTCTAAGACTTTAGCCGTGGGCTTGTTGAGAAGTTTGTTTACCTTTTCCTGACTTGTAAAAACAGATTTTGAAAAAACATAATTTGCATAAGCCGAAAAGTTACCTTTGAATTTCTTGTATAATGTGTTAATAAATGCCGGTTGTTGATTTTGAGGTACGTTTTTATAATAGATAGTAAGCATTGTGCCAAGTAATTCTTCATCAAGCTTGGCATTATAATTTTTGAAATGATTGATTGATATTTCTTTTAATTTTTTGATTTCATTATCCAAGGCGGTGTTATCAGGTGTTTTTTCATTAATGATTTTAAGCAAATTATTAAATCTGCGTGAAAAAAGGACTATTTCACTTCCTCGTGTGATGGCTTCATTCAGATAAATTTGCGCAATATTTATTTCACGTTGTTTGCCTACTGCTTCTTTTCGCATTGCAAGTGCCTCGCCATATATTGGTTTTCTTGCCGGATCGCCATTTATCCATGACGTAAAATCCGCCTCTTCAAGGCGTTTCTTCTCAACTACTTTTAACCTTTTCAGCCCTCTTGTTTGCCCAATACAATATTTCCAATAGTTAGAAGTTCCGGCATATTTTGAAGCGTATTGGATTCTTACAGCATCTGAAGCATCCATGTATTTACGCATGATATTCAGTTTTTGTTCTCTAATAAAAACAACCGTCGGATTGCTCTCTTCAGTAGCCAGTTCGACGTCCCAAGATGAAAAATAACGGCTTGTGCTTCCCGGATATCCCATGATCATGGTAAAGTCTTCGTTTTCTACACCATCAATTGAGATAGGAAGAAAATGCTTTGGTTTGTATGGTATATTTTCTTTTGAATAATCGGCAGGTTTGCCATCGGGACCGGAATATATTCTAAAAATCGAGAAATCTCCTGTATGACGTGGCCACATCCAGTTATCGGAATCGGCTCCATATTTGCCTATTGATGAAGGGGGAGCTCCGACTAATCTAACGTCTTTAAAAACTTCGTAAACGAACAAATAGAATTCATCGCCGGCAAAGAAACTTCTTACGCTTGCTTCGTAATGTGTCTCTTTAGTAGCTTCGTCCGTTATTTTTTTACCTATTTTACTTATTTCGCTGTTTCTTTCCTTTTCTGACATCTGGTCGTTTATCATAGCCTTAACTTTTTCGGTTACATCTTCAATGCGTATAAGAAAAGTTGCAGTAAGTCCGGGATTTGGCAACTCCTCTTCTAAATTCATAGCCCAGAAACCATCGGTAAGATAATCGTGTTCTATGGAGCTATGGGCCTGTATCTGTCCATAACCACAGTGGTGATTAGTGAAAATCAGGCCATTTGGCGAAACAACTTCGCCTGTACATCCACGGCCGAAAATGATAATAGCATCTTTTAAACTTGAATTATTAATACTATATATTTCTTCCGCCGTAAGCTGCAGGCCTTTTTGTTGCATGTCGGTGTAATTAAGCCTGTCAATAAACAATGGCAGCCACATTCCTTCGTCAGCATAACTAACAAAGCTTGATGCGAGGAATAAAGTCAATAGAAATCCATAAATTTTTTTCATTCCGAAATAGAGTTGAAGTTGTTGAATTAAATAAAATTTTCTCCTTTTTTGTTTTTGATATCGCTCACAAATCTTCGTATTTCCTGCTCATCCGATTTCCGGCAAATGAGCAGTGCATTGCTGTCTTCCACGATAATATAATCGTCTAATCCTTGAAGCACCACCAATTTTCCGGCGGGCATATTAATTATACAGTTAGTGGTGTCGTACAGCAACACATCATTTCCTACCACCGCATTGTTATTTTCATCTTTTTTGCGCGTGTCGTAAAGCGATCCCCATGTGCCGAGGTCTGACCATTTGAAATCGGCTGATAAAACGTACACATTTGTAGCTTTTTCCATGATGCCGTAATCAATTGATATTTTTCGGCAACTTGTATAAATATCGTTGATAAATGATTTTTCTTTTTCGGTATTATAAAGGCCAATTCCCTCTTTGAACAGATCATTAATGTCGTCAAGATATGTTTCAAATGCTTTTGTAATAGTTTTTAGCGACCAAATGAAGATTCCGGAGTTCCACAAAAAATCCCCACTTGCAAGGAATTTTTCAGCTAATTCTAAATTTGGCTTTTCCGTAAATGTTTTCACTTTACGCATATTTTGATTGTTGGGGTCTCTAATTGCGTCATTGTATTGTATGTATCCATATCCTGTGTCGGGACGTGTTGGTATAATCCCAAGTGTAATCAGCCATTCGTTTTGCGATGCTGCTGTGAGAGCGGTATTAATGTTATTTGTAAATTCCTCTTCATCAATAATGATGTGATCGGAGGGAGCTACTACGATATTAGCATTGGGGTTTATGGCTGCAATTTTATAGTTGGCGTAGGCTATGCAAGGGGCGGTATTTCGCATAGCCGGTTCAAGTAAAATGTTGTTCGAAGCCATTTGAGGCAGTTGGTGTTTTACTTGATTTTCATATATTTCATTGGTAACGATAAAGATGTTCTCTTTAGGGCAAATCCGTTCAAGGCGTTTGAATGTGCTTTGAATTAAAGTCTCGCCATTACCAAGGATGTCAATAAATTGTTTCGGGCGGGTTGTCCGGCTCATCGGCCAAAACCTTGCTCCTATTCCGCCTGCCATGATTACGCAGTAGTTGTCTTTATTCATATTAGCTATTTTATGTTTAGATAAAGATGAAATTTTATTTGATGTGGTTGTTAGTAAAAGGTCAATAAATTTAGAAAAATGCCTTTTTAAAAATCAATTTAAAGGATAAACTTCAAGTAACGGGCTAAAAACATAGAGTCGCTGATTGTCTAAGGAGAGGCAAAAATAGTTTTTGCGTCGCTTTTTTAATTTCTTAAATCTCCTTCCTTCAGCGGTTTTAAAGATTGTATTCTCAGGTATGGATTCTATTGATATTCCATTCAAGTCTTTGTCATATTTTTTTAGCGTGCGTGCCATTTTTATGTCGGCATGGGTTGAAGCATAGATACGCCGGTTTTCATCTTTCAAATAATTGAGTATATCATCGGGGAATATTTCATCAGAAGCCAGCTCTGCATGTAATTTTTTCAATTCCTTTTTCCACTCTTTACCGTGAGGTGCAACACTGCGTTTATATTTCGTCCATGTTATATGATGAGCTAATTCGTGTAAAAAAACCAATAAAAACCCATAAGGATTAAGTGAGCCATTAATGGAGATTCGGGCCGGTTTTTCGCTAACCGCTGGGCGGTAATCTCCTGCTTTGCTTTTGCGTGTGGGAGTAATAGTTAGTTGAATATTATTTTTTACGATTTGATCATATACCAGATCTATTGCATTTTTAGGAAGATGATTGCGCAACGTTTCGATTAGTTTATACACTATAATACAAAGTTTTAAATGTGCTTTTCAAAATGATTAAACAAATCGGTTTGATTAATATTGGCTTTATCCTCAATATGATAACTCCATTTAGGACAGTCGCATTTTTTTCGTTTCGATCCTCTTTTGGTTGAACTACACGAAAGCGCCGTCAAAACAATGAATAGTAAAGCTAAGTATAAAAAATTGCGAGCTATTTTGTTAATCATTTTAAAAAATTTAGGTTAACACCTCGCTAAGTATAGCGGGTGATTTTAGTTCGCCAAACCCTGGAATATGAAATCTGAAGTAATTCATCAGATTGAAAAGGATTTCGTTACGTGCTGCTGCATTAGTAAATAAAAGAGGGGTTGTTTCTGGTTGTTTTATCATTTGAAAAAGCTTCTGGCTTAAGGTTTCGTTCAGCCAGTTAACATGCAGTGGTGGCTCGCTGATGAAGATTCCTTCCTGAAGGTCGAAAAACTGATTTGTCGCGCTATAATTATTTCTAGGTGCAATGCCAAGGTATTTGGCGAGGTTAATTAAAAACTGAAGATGAAGGTTCTCATACTTATCTTTAATTTCATCAAGGTTAATCAGGGTATTATAGAGAAATTTAAAGAGTTCGATGTCAGCTATTTCGTTACGTATTGAATGATACATCACTTCGTTGATAAACAGCGCTATGCAGCTTTTGCGCACATCGAAGGGTAACGACCGGTAAGGATAAGCGCTCTCTATCTCTTTAATTGTTTGAAGACCTCCTTTTCCATTTTCGTAAACTAGGATATTAACAATAGAAAGCGGTTGGAGATTGCTTTTGTTTATACTGATTTTCTTTTTGTTTAATCCGCGAGTAATGTAAGAGCGCAGTCCAAAAAGTTCGGTATATACTTTTACTATCAGGCTATTATCCGAATATTTTATTGTTTTAAAAATGATTCCTCGCGTTTTTGAGATCATTTTTTTAAATAAAAAGTTATTTGATGAACAAAATTTTTGTAACCATTTTTTCAACCCCTTGATCATCGCTTACAAATACCAAATATACTCCGCTACTGGCACGTTTTCCACTCATGTTGGTCCCATACCATATTACCTGCCCTCCTTCTACTTTGGTTGTGTACACTAAATTACCATTGATATCGGTAATTTTAACATTGGCTTTGTTTACCAATCCGTTGATGGCAATAGCTCCGGTATAGCTTTCTCTTACAGGGTTTGGAAAAACCACAACATCAGAATGTGTGGGGTTCGGGTTTGTAGCAGTTCCTCGATATGAAATTATGCCTCTACTGGTTGCAAAAAAGATTTCTCCGCTTTTGTGGTTGATAGCAATATCAACGATTAGATTGGAAAATAAAGGGCTGTTTTCCTCAGTAAAATGATGAATTTGCTCTGTGCCATTGGCCGATAACAGAAAAACTCCAGCACGTTCTGTTCCTATCCATTTCTGGTTGTCGCCATCTATGGCAATAGAAGTAACAACTTCTGACTCAAGTAAATATTGAACATAACCACCAACCTCAACAAGAATACGCTGCACGTCATAGTTCCCATCACCGAAGACGTTTTGTGGCGAATAGATCACACCAACCCCCTGATCAGTACCAATCCATATTCTGCCGTCTTGATCTTCAGCAATACTATATATTTTGTTGCCGGGCAAATTACCATTCCCAGGTGCGTTGGTAAGTATTTTAACTTTATCATCTGAGGTGTTATCAAATGTATTGTTTTCGCTGAATACCACCAATTTATGATCGGCTCTAACCAATATCCATTTTTGATTGTAACTGTCAACCATCACCTTTGAAGCATCAATGCTACTTGCATTTGAACCGAGATAGAAACCTTTCCACGTGCCGTCAGGTTTTTTTGCTGATAGTAAATTTGTTGCTCCTGAATTGACAACCCACAAGTTGTTATGGCTATCAAAATCCATCCCGCTCACTGCTACATATGTTGCTGTAGGCCAAATCTGTAACGAGCTGTTGTGGGTGCTATAAACGTTGACTACCTGTTCATCAAAAAATTCAATAACTCCGCTTACCCAATTTCCAACGAAGACTTGCCGGTTATCTTTTGGATTGATAGCAATACAGGTCATGTCGTTTATGGTATCAAAAGTTTTGTATCCAGTGCTACCGTTATAATTTTTCCAGGATTCGTTAATGAACGAATAGACACCATCGGCGATATACATTTTGCCCCAGCTCAACGTTCTGCCACCAGATGCAACCCACAGTTTCTGATCTTCAATGGCCATATCGAAAACCTTATGTGAATGCGGTCCGTTGGGGGTAATAAAAAAGGCGCTTTTATCATTTTCCACTGATACTAAACCATAACGATTGTCGGCAATCCATTTGGTATTGTTTTTATCAATAATGACATCGCGCGATTGTAAATTTATCCCACCCGGATTGTCAAATGTAGCTACTTTTGAAAAACTCTGATCGTAGATTTGAATGCCCAATTCTGTAACTTCAATAAGTTGTTCGTTAGAAACGTTTAACCTAAACTTTTGTAAAAAACTGCTGCCGGGTAATATACTCCAGGTGTGTGAGTAATAGTCGTACATAAATAATGTGTCAGAAGTGTTACCTTCAATATGACTATTGGTAAACAGCCGGCCATTATAAAAAGTGATGGCGTTGAAGCTTTTGTCAGGGTATAGTCGTTGATCTTTTGTCCATTCATTGAAATTGGCAAGATTGGTGCTGTTTAAGGATGCTTTGTAAATACCGCTTTCAGTGGCTGCATACACCGAATCGGCGCCAAAAGTGATATCCAACACATTTAACTGACTGCCTTCAGGTCCAATAAAATATGTCGGTTCAGGAAATTCTTCATTTTTAATATCCAAAACGACAATGCCAAAACCGCAAGAAAAATAAGTAAGACTATCGTTGAAAGTGATGTTATTGATTGTTTTATTACCCAATATCTGCCGCCGTTTGATGTCGGAAAAATTGATAACTTTCCCCTCTTTAATCAAATCAATATTTGTGTTGGTATAGGTAATCACAAGGGTTTTGTATTCTTTGTTATACATCATGGCGCTAATACCCACATCCGAAAGCCCGTTTACTTTTGATTTGCGCAAAACGCTTTGGTCATCTTTATCATAAACAAAAATGCTATATTGAGTTGCGCAGTAGATCATGTTTTCTACTTCAGCCACTCTTACGGTTCGCGAGTATGGCAAATGATCGCGCCATTCGCCTATTGCTATTTGAGCATGTGTAGAAGGGATTAGCAATAATAAAAAAAACAGTGCGGAAAGATTAAAAATTGACTTCATTGTTGTTCGTAAAGGATAAATTTTAAACTGATTTTGCTGTCAAAAATTGCTTTTAAACTCAATGAGTTATGAAAAATAAATATTATTGATTATCAGAATTGAATTCGATTTCAAGATCTTTTAACTTTTGACTGTTGACCCATGCCACAACCAAGATAACAAACAGGATAGCCAGAGTATAATATACAAACTTTGGTATCGGAACAGCATCGCCGGCAGCATAGGAATGAAGCCCTGATAAATAATAGTTCACCCCAAAATAGGTCATTAACACCGATGCGAAACCAATAACCGATAATGCATTGAACAGATACCTCCCTTTAATTCCGGGGATATATCCAATATGTAAAATTACGGTGTAAACAAGAATAGTAACAAGCGCCCAGCTCTCTTTTGGATCCCATCCCCAATAGCGTCCCCATGATTCATTAGCCCATATACCACCCAGAAATGAGCCAATGGTAATCAGAAAAAGGCCAATGGTCATAGCCATTTCGCTTGTCATTGATATCTCTTTAATAGTTATCTGAAAGTTTTTGTAATTTTTTTTGTTCTGAAAAATCATTAGTAACAGGTTAAAAAGCCCCATAATCATCACCAAACCAAGAAACCCATAACTTGCTGTAATTACCCCTACATGAATCGTAAGCCAGATTGATTTAAGTACCGGTACAAGGTTTGTAACTTCAGGATTCATCCAGTTTAAATGTGCAACAAAAAGAGTAAGAGACGAAAGTATTGATGTGGCTGCTAAAGCAATAGGTGATTTTCTGACGAATATAAAACCCGCCAGCATCGCTGCCCAAGAGATATATATCATGGATTCGTAACCGTTACTCATAGGCGCATGACCCGAAATGTACCAACGAGCTATAAAACCGGCAGTTTGAAAAACAAAAAGAAACATCAATAGGCCTATTATGGCTTTTTTTGCAAATCCTATTTTAAATCTATGATTAACAAGGTTGACAAACAACAAAACAAGGAAAACCAATCCGAGCATACCGTAATATTTGTACAACCGTTCAAAAATCTCAACTCGATTATACAAGATCTCAACTTTTCGGTGATTTAACGATGGTATCAGTTCTCCAGCATATTTTTGCTGGAAAATCTTAATAGCTTCAACAAACTCATCGGCCTGGTCGTAGTTTCCAGTTTGTGTGGCTTCCGATAGTGAACTAATATAAACAGGGATAATATTTTTAACGAAGTTACTGTCAGCCTCAGGGAAATTATTAATCTCCGAACCAGTGTGATACCATTTGGCAACGGGAGCATTTATATCAGGGAATACTTTTAAAAAACCACCCATCATCATGGTGTAAAACACATTTATCTTCTCGTCAATCGAAATGATATCCTTGTCGAGTTTGCTCTGGTCAAATGGATTTTTCCTAAATGCTTCATTAATAAATGAGCTCAGTTTGTAATTTTGATTTATTTCGAAAAAATCGGTAAAACAGGCATAGTTAGTTGATATATTGAGAATCCTACGCAATTCCTTGTTTTTTATCTTAAAAACAGGAACATGCTGCCATTGTTGCGGTTCAAGCATCATGCCCAACGCTACCTGATCGGGAGTAAGCCCGTGAAATTTACTTTTTCCCGATATCTTTCTCAACAGTTCACTATTCAAAGTACTTATCGGCTCTAAACGATCCCCGGGCCCAAGTACGATGATATGTGAAAAGTTATTAGCGTGAGCTTTGGATACAACGGTAATTTGTGCGTTACCAATAGTTTTTATTTCTTGGGCGTATGATTGTGAAATTGGGATAAAAAGGAAAAGGATAATTGCCGGGAGCAGTTTACTCTTTTGATCCCTTAATTTACTTATGGATTTCATTAGATTATGGAATCGAGTCCTACGGTCAACTAACATAAAAATCATACTGAACGCCATCATTGCATAGCCAATATAGGTAACGGTTGTGCCGGGCGCATCATGATTAACTGAAAGTATTGTGCCTTTTTCATCCTGATCGTAAGAGGATTGGTAAAAACGATATCCGCGATGCGTTAAAATATTATTCATAAAAATTCGAAAGTCATAATTGATATTTCTTTCGGTGTCGTTTAAAGTAACTTCGCTGGCATAAGAGGAGGGGCTGTCAGAGCCTGGATAACGATCAAGAATAAACTTGTTAAGATGTAAACTAAAAGGTATTTCCAATAAG
>Ga0209718_1000965_pt1 | contig 35532 bp, 20 predicted proteins | sample AD_JPNAS1_MetaG_FD_184420 | JGI IMG/M metagenome (GOLD analysis project Ga0209718, IMG submission 184420) | Active sludge microbial communities of municipal wastewater-treating anaerobic digesters from Japan - AD_JPNAS1_MetaG (SPAdes) (version 2) | ecosystem: Engineered > Bioreactor > Anaerobic...
CCTATGGCTGCTATATGGGGAGGAGGTAGCGGTTATGGATTATATGTTTATTATTCATTGGGAGTTACTAATACGATTACCGATATATCGAATAACTTAATTAGAGGAGCTTTTGGTTATTTTACTTATTTATATTATTGCTGGAGTAATAGTAGAACTACAACCTATGTCCTATTTACTAATAATTCTTTAATTAAAACAGGTGCCGGAAATGTTAATTATCTCTTATATGCTTTTTCGGGTCGATTGCAATGTGTCAACAATACGTTTGTAAATATTGGAAGTGGAACCATTACTAATATGGCTTATTTTTATGGATACTCGGGCGATAATATGAATGTATCAAATAATATTTTCACTAGCTTAACAGGGACAACTAATTATTTGATTTATTGGAGTTCTTCAGGGAACAGTACTCTTGATTACAATAATTACTATACTGTAAACGGGAACATAGCTTATCATTATAATGTTGGAACTTATGCTTCACTCTCATCATGGCAAGTGGCAAGTCCTACTTATAATGTTCATTCTAAAAATGTGCATCCTCACTATATAGATAGTTTAAATTATACAAAACCGACCAATTGGTATCCTCTAATGTGCCCCCGTAATGAATTTGTACTAGCAGATATTGATGAAAATCCACGTACGGCAACTACTTATATGGGATGTTATGAGACTTTATTTGCTAATGATGCAGGATTATTAAATTTTATTAGTCCGACGGCAACCTCTACAGGAGGAGATACGACAAAAATAATTGTTAAATTATTTAATTATGGAACATCAACACTTAATTCTATTACTTGTAAATATAAAGTGAATGGCGTTCTTTATCCTCAAGTTATTTTTAATAATTTGAATTTAGCTAAACATAAAGACACTAATCTTACAATAGGTGTTTTTGTTCCCATTGTAAATAATAGCGACACTATAGAAGCATGGTGTGAAAGTCCCAATGGGAATGTTGACCAAAATGTGTATAATGATAGTATTATTATTATTACAAAAGGTTGTTCCATGGTGTTAAATGGAGAATACACTGTGGGAAATAGCACAGCTGATTTTACAACAATTGCAGATGCTCTTAATGCATTAAAAGCATGTGGTATTTCAGGACCTGTTGTATTTAAATTATACAATGGTACTTATTCCGGTTTTAGTATTGATACTTCTTACATTGGTAGTAGCACTACCAATACTATTACTTTTACTTCTTTTACTAATAATGCAGATAATGTTATTGTCAGTTCTAATACGACAGCGCTTACGCTAAGTAAAACTCATAATATTAAATTTACATATCTTACATTTGATGCTCAAATGGGAAGTAAAGGGATTAATTTCATAGATACGTGTAGTAATATAGAAATCCGTACATGCAAAATTAAAACCAATCTAACTTCTAATGCAGCAGTAAATATTGGTATTAATAAGGAAACGACTTCTTTTTCAATTAATAATATTTCTATTATTGATAATACAATAACAGGAGGTTATACGGGGATTCAATTATATGGGGCAAGTGCATTAGCTGCTATTGGGAAAAATATTCGTATAGATAGTAATACCATTACTGATGCATATAGGAATGGTGTATATGCGAGAGATTATATACGTTTTGAAAGCATTAGTAATAATACGATAACATCTCGTTCTAACAATGCAGGAACTGATTTTGATGGATTGTATTTTTACCTATATTCGGAAGTAGATACTATTAAAAACAATAAAATAAACACAACAAAAAGTACAACAACAATTTATGCTAATGGGATTTATTGTTATCTTGTTAATTATTATTCTTCTACATCAGCTAATCTACATTTAATCAATAATGAAATTAAAGTAAGAGGAAATAATAATGGCATATACTTATATTATGCTCGTTCTCAGGTAATTCATAATTCTGTTTATATCACAGGGACTGGTAATAGTAATGGTATTTACATCTATAATACGACTTCTACTCCCGTTAATGTTATGAATAACAATATTGTAAATATGTCTACAGGCACATCTGCAACAGCTATTTATGTTTCGAATGCTAATACACCAATAAGTGCTGATTATAATAACTATTATTCTTCACAAGGGACTCCTTGTCGTGTTAGTACACCTTTGTATAATCTTACATCTTGGCAAAATGCTACCGGTCTTGATTATAATTCATCAAGTATACTTCCTACTTATACCAATCTTGCTGTAGATTTACGTGTTAAAGGGGATGAATTGTTATGTAGAAAATTACCGGGAATAAATTATGATTTATACGGCACTACAAGAAGACAATTAACAAATATGGGAGCATATCATACTTATGTGCCATTGGCCTATGATATTATGCCTCTTTCTATTATATCTCCTATAGAGGATGTATCTAATTATTCTTCTATTCCTGTACGTATAAGCGTATTAAATAGAGGCGATAGTATCATTACAGATTTTGATATACACTGGTCGGTAAATGGAGTTGCTCAACCGGTATTTCATTGGACAGGAACACCGTTAGCTATCGGAGATTCAACGCTGCCAATTTTGATTGACTATTATTCTCCTTCTATGGGTTTTAATGCTTTTCAATTTTACACATCTCTTCCCAATGGAAAACAGGATGCTAATCCGGCTAATGATACGATTGAAATTACTTCATTTGCTTGCGGAGCAGAACTATCAGGAATTTATACCATAGGTGGTAGTAGCTCTGATTTTAAAGATATTGCTACAGCAATAAGAGTCCTTAAATCTTGTGGAATTAATGAAAATGTAGTATTTCAAATTAAATCAGGTGTTTATAATGAAAATATTAGCTTACTTGAATCTTTTATGGATGCTTCATCACCTTATACGGTAACATTTACATCGGCGGTTAATCATGCAGATAGTGTTGTTATTAAAAGTAATGCAACGGCTATTGAACTTGGAGATGTAAAAAATTTAATTTTTGAATATTTAACTATAGATGTTACTAACGGACAAAAAGGAATACATTTTTCAGATGGTAGTGAAAATATAAAAATTGAGCATTGTAAAATAAAATTAAATCCGACATCTACCAATAATACTCATATAGGAATTTATAAACCTAATAATACGGGAATGCTTGATAATGTTATTATAAAAAACAATTGGATAGATGGAGGATATTATGGAATACAAATGTATGGAGGTTATGTGAGTGGCACTTATTATTTAGGCACTAACATTGTTGTTGATAGCAATATTGTAAGCAACTCATACTATTGTGGAATGTATTTTAATTATTCTGATATTGAGAGTATAAGTTATAATCAAATTTCATCAAGAGCTTCTAATCCTTATACTTACTATTATGGTATTTATGTAACATATTCTGTTGCAAATATCATTGGAAATAAAATAAGTAATCCGACTATTATCAATTCCTATTCCTATGGAATTTATTTGTACTATTATTTTAATTATTATTTTTCTACAGTTCCCGGTTTAATTGCAAATAATGAAATAATTACTAATACAGGAAATCGTTCTTATGGAATATACACTAATTATTATATACGAGCCAATATTATTAATAATTCCATTTATAGTAAGGGGGGAGCTAATTGTAATGGAATTTATGTGGCAAATTTAACTTCCGGAATTACAATTAATATTAAGAATAATAATTTAGTAAACCAAGCAGGATATCCTATTTATTTGAATAGTGGTAGTCTGTCTGATTTAACAATGGATTATAATAATTATTATGCTCCTACCTATATAGGTTATTATTCAGGAGGAATAACTTCATTATCCACTTGGAAATCTACAACAGGAAAAGATCAACATTCTGTTAACGTTTTTCCTAGTTTCATTAATACAAATGTAAATTTAGAGTTACAACATGGAATAGGTTTAAATTGTCCACGTGACATAGATGCACTTACCGATATAAAAGGTTTATCGCGTAAAACTATCACAACAATGGGGGCTTATGAGCCTAAATATGATTTAGAATTAACATCTATTGCTCAACCAATCAACAATTCTAATTTATGTTTACTCGAACCTACAGATATTAAATTAGTAATCAGTAATCTTAAGCCTGTTCCTGTTGATTTTACTAATGATTCGATGAGAGTACATATAAGAATAACAGGAACAATGGTATATCAAAAAGATACGACAATCAAAGTTGGAAATATTATAGGATATGGCAGAGATACTTTTACTGTTGTTCCTAATTATACTTCGTTAGACACAGGGAGATATTATATACTGGCTTATATTGATAATATGGATATTAATTCTATTAATGATACTGTCAGGTCTAATTTTTATGTTGAAATAAGTTATCAACACAAAGATACTATCACTTTATGTGACGATGAATTTCCATTTAAATATGGCGATAGTACTTTTAAAGTAGGGACTGTTTCAGGAAATTATCCCGTACATTTTACCTTACTAACGGGTTGTGATAGTTTGATAACATTAACATTAAAAGTCAATCCTACCTATCATTTTTATAGAAGTCTCACTATCTGTGATGATCAATTGCCATTAAGCTATGGGGATAGTATTTTTCCTATCGGTACTGTTACCGGTAATTATCCTATACATTTTACCTTACCGACAGGTTGCGATAGCTTGATTCAGTTAGCCTTAACAGTTCATCCAACTTATAAACATTTTGATACGTTAACGCTATGCGATAGTGATTTTCCGTTCAAATATGGCGATAGTACTTTTAAAGTGGGGACTGTTTCAGGAACTTATCCTGTACATTTTACTTTACCGACGGGTTGCGATAGTTTGATAACATTAACATTAAAAGTCCATCCGACCTATAAACATTATGATACGTTAACCTTATGTGATAGTGATTTACCAATCAATTATGGAGATAGTACCTTTAAAGCAGGAACTGTTTCAGGAACTTATCCTGTACATTTCACCTTGCCGACGGGTTGCGATAGTCTGATAACATTAACATTAAAAGTCCATCCGACTTATCATCATAATAGAAGTCTTACTATTTGCGATAATCAATTGCCATTAAGCTATGGGGATAGTATTTTCCCTATCGGTACTACAACGGGAACGTATTTTATTCATTTTACCTTACCGACAGGTTGCGATAGCTTAATTCAATTAGCCTTAACAGTTCATCCGACCTATAAACATTTCGATACGTTAACGCTATGCGATAGTGATTTTCCGTTCAACTATGGGGATAGTACTTTTAAAGTGGGGACTGTTTCAGGAACTTATCCTATACATTTTACCTTACCAACGGGTTGTGATAGTTTGATAAATTTAACATTAAAAGTTTATCCAACTTATACACATTATGATACGTTAACGCTATGCGATAGTGATTTTCCGTTCAACTATGGCGATAGTATTTTTAAAGTAGGGACTGTTTCAGGAAATTATCCTGTACATTTTACCTTACTAACGGGTTGTGATAGTTTGATAACATTAACATTAAAAGTCAATCCTACCTATCATTTTTATAGAAGTCTCACTATCTGTGATGATCAATTGCCATTAAGTTATGGGGATAGTATTTTTCCTATCGGTACTGTTACCGGTAATTATCCTATACATTTTACTCTACCGACAGGTTGCGATAGCTTGATTCAGTTAGCCTTAACAGTTCATCCAACTTATAAACATTTTGATACGTTAACGCTATGCGATAGTGATTTTCCGTTCAACTATGGGGATAGTACTTTTAAAGGGGGAACTGTTTCAGGAACTTATCCTGTACATTTTACCTTACCAACGGGTTGTGATAGTTTGGTAACTTTAACATTAAAAGTCCATCCTACCTATAAACATTATGATACGTTAACTATATGCGATAGCGATTTACCATTCAACTATGGCGATAGTACTTTTAAAGTGGGGACTGTTTCAGGCAATTATCCTGTACATTTTACTTTACCAACGGGTTGTGATAGTTTGATAACGTTAACGTTAAAGGTTAATCCTTCATACAGTCATTATGATACCCTAACTATATGTAGCAATCAATTACCATTTAATTATAGTGGTATTATCTTCCCGGTCGGGACAAAATCCGGAACACAATTTATATATTTTACCTTACCGACAGGTTGCGATAGTTTGATACAATTATTTTTGACAGTAAATCCGGCTTATCAACATAAAGACACTTTAACTATATGCGATGTTGATTTACCTTTAACTTATGGCGATAGTATTTTTGCAATAGGAACTGTTTCAGGCAATTATCCTATACATTTTACCTTACCAACGGGTTGTGATAGCTTGGTAACTTTAACATTAAAAGTCAATCCGACTTATACACATTATGATACGTTAACAGTATGCGATAGTGATTTTCCGTTTAATTATGGGGATAGTACTTTTAAAGTAGGAACTGTTTCAGGCAATTATCCCGTACATTTTACCTTGCCAACGGGTTGTGATAGCTTAATTAATTTAACACTTAATGTTAATCCAACATACTCATTGTATGACACTTTAGTGATATGTAATGGAGATGTTCCTTATACTTATGGAGATAGTATTCTCAATGTAAGTGGAAATTACAGAGTTGTTTTCTCATCTTCCAAGGGATGCGATAGTATTGTATTCCTTAACTTTAATGTATTTAATTGTGAAAGTGTTGATGTTGTGGGTATTTGCGATAGCGAGTTACCTTATGCTTATGGAGATAGTATATTCAATGCAAGCGGTATATATTTGGTTAATTTTAAAACATATTTAGGATTAGATAGTGTTGTTGCTCTCACTTTACATGTATATAGTACTTATAATCATTTTGATACTTTAAACGTATGTAATTCTGAATTTCCAATAATGTATGGAGATAGTACTATATATACAAGCGGAAATTATACAATAGAATTTACAACATCTATCTATGGATGCGATAGTACAATAGATTTAACCGTATACACACTTCCTTCTTACAATTTATTCGATACCGTTAGTATTTGCGACGGCGAACTTCCTTATACGTATTCTGATAGTCTGCTTGTTAGTGCTGGAAGTTATACTTTTACGTTAACAACTATTGAAGGTTGTGATAGTATTATTCACTTAACGCTATTAGTTTATCCGACTTATAATAATTGGGATACACTTACGATATGTTCCGGTGAATTACCTTATCAATATGGTGATAGTATTTTTGCCGTAGGAAGTGTTTCAGGAACTTATCCTGTACATTTTACACTACCGACAGGCTGTGATAGCTTGATAAATCTCACTTTAATTATTAATAATTCCTATTTACATACAGATACGGTTGCCATATGTTATGGAGATTTACCGTTTACTTATGGCGATAGTGTTTTTGCGGTAGGAAGTACCTCTGGCGACTATTCTGTTATCTTTACTTTACCGACAGGTTGTGATAGTATTATATTATTAACGTTAAATATATTTAATTGTCAATCAACAAATATTGTAGATATTTGTTCCAATGAATTGCCGTTTAACTATGGAGATAGTACTTTCTATGCTGCCGGAATATATCAAGTAGTATTTCAATCTCATTCAGGACTTGATAGTGTTGTAACATTAACATTACGTGTACATAACAATTATAACTACTACGATACAGTAAGTATTTGTAATTCTGAATTTCCTTATACCTATGGTGATACGGTAATTACCACCTCAGGCGATTATATTATCTCATTATTATCTTCCTACGGTTGTGATAGTATTATTAATTTAACATTACTGACCTTGCCGTCTTATGCTATTTATGATACTATTATTATTTGTGATAATCAATTTCCTTATACTTATGGCGATACGATAATTACCACCTCAGGCGATTATATTATCTCATTATTATCTTCCTACGGTTGTGATAGTATTATTAATTTAACATTACTGACCTTGCCGTCTTATGCTATTTATGATACTATTGATATTTGTGACAATCAACTTCCTTATACTTATGGCGATAGTATTTATAATGATTTCGGTGATTATGATATATTCTTAAAAACCGAATACGGTTGCGATAGTATTATTCATCTGCATTTATTGTCTTTATCAAGTTATGTTTATTCGGATACTTTAAGTATTTGTTCTAATGAACTTCCTTACACCTATGGCGATACAATTTTTGATATAGGAACTATGAATGGAGATTATATAATTTATCTCACTTCTATTAATGGTTGTGATAGTGTTGTCAATCTTAATCTTTCTATTTATCCTATTTTTGAAGAAAGTATATATGCTAAAATTTGTGAAAGTGAATTACCTTATCATTTTGCAGGGAAAGAATTTGATTCGGGTGGCACATATGAAATCGTACTTGTTTCTATTGATGGTTGTGATAGTATTATAAACTTGTATCTAACAGTGAAAAATGCACCGATTGCTCCCGATACAATTATTGGGGAAACACATATTAGGGAAGCAGGGAATTATACTTATAGCGTTGAAACAGTTGATAGTGCTTCAGCTTATATATGGACTATTTCTAATGAAGAATGGTTAGGAAGTAGTACAACCAATACCATTGTAGTATTTATTTCAACATCAGGAAGTGCTTATATTTCGGTACAAGCAGCGAATGAGTGCGGAAGTTCTGAAGCCACTGAAATATATGTCCAATCGTCGGTTGGAATTAAAGAATTAAATAATACAGCCGAAGTTAACCTATATCCTAATCCTGCGAATAATTATTTCTATTTGAAAATGAATGATATTCAAGGGAAAACCTTGATTAGTATTAGTGATATAACAGGCAAGGTATTGCGTAGAGAAGAGGTTGATATCAATAGCGCTAATCAATTATTAATATTTAGCACTCTTCATTTATCGAAAGGATTATATTATGTTTCAATTGTCAATAACAATCATACTATAGTTAAAAAATTGATTATAGAATAGATTGTTCTAATAATGAAAGAGAGGCTTATACAACCTCTCTTTTTTATTAATAGGAAAAGGAATATACGGTCTTCTTTAAAGTTTAAATCTATTGTTTAAGAAATTGTAAAATATTTTTTTCGATACGTTTTAAAATTGCACTTGTATCCGAAGGTATGAATTTTTCTCCTGTTATTTGTTCATATAGCTCTATGTAGCGATGAGAAATAGCATTGATAATGGCGTCGTTCATTTCAGGAACTGTTTGTCCTTCTTTTCCTTGAAATCCTTTTTCCATTAGCCATTCTCGAACAAATTCTTTAGATAATTGTCGTTGTGCTTCTCCTTTTTTAAAGCGTTCTTCATAGCCGTCGGCATAGAAATAACGGGAAGAGTCGGGTGTGTGAATTTCATCGATAAGGTATATTTTCCCGTCTTTTTTCCCGAATTCATATTTAGTGTCAACTAAAATTAATCCTTTTTTTGCTGCAATTTCAGTTCCTCTTTGAAACAGCTGATAAGTGTATTTTTCTAATTGAATGTATTCTTTTTCTGAAATAATTCCTTGTTTTAGAATTTCTTCTCTTGATATATCTTCGTCGTGTCCTTCTGCTGCTTTGGTTGTTGGTGTAATAATAGGTTTTTCAAATTGTTGATGTTCTTTCATTCCGTCAGGGATAGATACTCCACATATATGACGCTGACCATTTTTATAGGAACGCCATGCACTTCCCGTTAAATAACCTCTGATAATCATTTCAATAGGATACGACTCACATTTGTGTCCTATTGTAACCATGGGGTCGGGGGTTGCTATTTTCCAATTAGGACATATATCTGCCGTGTCGTCTAAAAATTTTGATGCTATTTGATTCAACACTTGACCTTTATAAGGAATAGCACGAGGAAGAACAACGTCGAAAGCGGAAATTCTATCGGTTGCTACCATAATTAATATTTCATCTTTTATGGTATAAACATCTCTTACTTTTCCTTTGTAAAAATTGGTTATATCGGGAAAATTAAATTGGGTTTTATCAATAGCATTCATAATGAGTTATTTATTTTAAGCAGGAATGTCTTCTTCTACACGTAAATTTTCAATAATAAATTTTTGTCTTTCGGTAGTATTTTCTCCCATATAATAAGTTAGAAGTGTGTTTATGTTAGTATCTTTATGTAAAACAACAGGTTCTAAGCGGATATTTTTTCCTATAAAATGCTTAAATTCTTCCGGGGATATTTCTCCAAGTCCTTTAAATCGTGTTATTTCAGACTTCATCCCTAATCGTTGTAAAGCATTAATTCGTTCTTCTTCGCTATAGCAATAAACAACTTCTTTTTTGTTTCTAACACGGAAAAGAGGCGTTTGTAGTATATATACATGTCCTGCTTTTATTAATTCAGGGAAAAACTTTAAGAAAAATGTCAATAAAAGCAGTCGGATATGCATGCCGTCGACATCGGCATCGGTGGCAATAATGATATTATTATAACGCAGACCTTCTAATCCGTCTTCTATGTTTAAAGCAGCTTGTAATAAATTAAATTCTTCGTTTTCATATACAATTCGTTTTGTTTTTGAAAAGGTATTCAAAGGTTTACCTCTTAATGAAAACACTGCTTGCGTATCCGGATTTCTTGATTTGGTAATTGAACCCGAAGCCGAATCTCCTTCTGTAATAAACAGAGTTGTTTCTAAACCTCTTTCACTTTTTTCGTTTAGATGGTAGTTGCAATCCCTTAATTTTTTATTGACAAGATTGATTTTTTTTGCCGCTGATTTAGATATTTTTTTGATTCCTGCAATTTCTTTACGTTCTTTTTCGGAATCTAATATTTTGCGTTGTAGAATTTCAGCAGTTTCAGGATTCATATGCAAATAATTGTCCAATAATTTACTAACCATATTATTGATATATGATCTTACAGTAGGACCTCCTTCTTTCATGTTTTCAGAACCTAATTTTGTTTTAGTCTGAGATTCAAACATAGGCTCTTGAATTCGTATGCTCATTGCAGCGCAAATAGATTGACGAATATCATTTGCATCATAATCTTTTTTATAAAAATCGCGAACGGTTTTAACGATGGCTTCACGTAATGCTTGTTGATGTGTTCCTCCATGAATTGTATGTTGTCCGTTGACAAAAGTATAATATTCTTCTCCTCCGCTTCTTTCCAAATGAGTAAAAGCCAATTCAAAATCTTTTTCTAATAGATGAACAATCGGGTACAAAGCCTGATCGTTTATAGTGTTGGTCATCAAATCGAAAAGACCGTTTTTTGCAGTAAATTTTTGTCCGTTAAAAACAATTGTCAGCCCTCTATTTAAATAAGCATAGTTCCACAATAACTTTTCGATGTATTCGGAATAAAATTTATAATTTCCAAAAACATCATTGTCGGGTGTAAATGTAACTTTTGTTCCGTTTAAATGTGTAGTGTCGATAATCGCATGGTCGTTTGTTATTTGTCCAAAAGCGAATTCGATACTTTTTTCTTTTCCTTCACGATAAGAAGTTACTTGAAAATATTTTGACAAGGCATTGACAACTTTCAATCCGACTCCGTTCATTCCTATTGATTTTTGGAATGCGTCGGAATCATATTTTCCGCCCGTATTCATTTTCGAAACACAGTCATACACTTTTTCAAGTGGGATACCTCTACCATAGTCTCTAATAGACACTTGGTTTTCTTTAATAGTAATTTCAATTGTTTTTCCGACTCCCATCATAAATTCGTCAATTGAATTATCTATTACTTCTTTTATTAATACATAGATTCCGTCATCTTGCGATGAACCTTCGCCTAACTTTCCAATATACATGCCCGGACGTTGTCTGATATGTTCAAACCACTCAAGCGTTTTTATATTATCTTCTGTGTATGATACCATTTATTATAAATAATTTTTATTATTCTGCAAAAATATACTTATTTTTAAAGAAAAAAGCAACAACTTTAAAAAATTAATAACGATTTAATGTTAATTATTTTTGCTATGGTTAGAAGGTATAATTTACATAAAAAATGTAAAAATCCAATAGATTAATGCTGAAAATAGCATTGCTGCCGGAATAGTTAATATCCATGCCCATACAATGCTTGTAGTCGTACCCCAACGAATTGCCGATACTCGTCGAGTAATTCCAACTCCTACAATAGCTCCTGTAATGGTATGGGTGGTACTGACAGGAATTCCGCCTAATGCAGTCCCAATCAAGGTTAAAGCTCCGGCTGTTTCAGCACAAAATCCGTGGACGGGTTTTAAAGGTGTTAATCTATCCCCTAATTTACGTATAACTTTCCATCCTCCTGACAGTGTTCCTAATGAAATACATCCGTAACATGAAAAAATAACCCAAGTCGGAACTTCAAAAGTATTGATAAAATTTCCGTAAACGAGCAACATCGTAATAACACCCATTGTTTTTTGAGCATCATTAGAGCCATGTCCTAAACTAAAAATTGCAGATGAGAATAATTGGAAATAATGGAAATTTTTTTCTAATTTTATAGGATTTGATTTTCGAAAAACATGCATTGTCAAAATCATAATAAAATAGCCTAAAATAAATCCTATCAAAGGTGATATAATAATAAATAAAGTTACTTTGATAATACCGGATACTACTAAGGCTTTTTTACCGAAAAAAAACAAAGCGGGACCTATTAAGCCTCCGATAAGTGCATGAGATACACTAATTGGGAATCCATATCTTGTGCAAAATATCAGCCAAATTACGGCTCCAATTACAGCTGAAATAACTACATATTCATTTAAAATATCAATATTGATTATTCCTTTTCCTATCGTATTGGCAATGCCTACATGAAAAATAAAAGCTGCAAGAAAATTAAAAAAAGCTGCCCATAATACGGCATAAAATGGTTTTAATGTCTTAGTAGCAACTATCGTTGCGATAGAATTTGCCGCATCGTTCATCCCATTTAAAAAATCAAAAACAAAAGCAATAACAATTCCTACAATAATTACAATTGTCGTATTCATATTTATGCTAATTTAACTATAATTGATTTAATAATATCGGTTACATCTTCGGCACAATCAATAGCTTCTTCTAAAGAAGACATTATTTCTTTTCGCTTGATTAATTCTATAGGATTTTTTTCGTTTTCAAAAAGCTCTAATAAGAAATTTTCATATAAATCGTCTGTTTTATTTTCAATTTCATTGACTTTTGTGCAAGCGGCTAATAGTTTTTCAGTAGATTTATTAATTTGCGGTAACAGATGAAATGCCGTATGTAAGCATTGTGCTGTCTGATGAGTTAAGTTACAAATGTCAACTATAAAATTAGTAAATGTTTTAGGTTTATATAAAACACATTGTTTGATTGAAGAGTCAACATAATCCATTACATCATCCATTGTAGAGGCTAATAAATGAATGTCTTCTCTATCAAAAGGAGTTATAAAAGTTTTATTTAATTCTGAAAAAATAGTGTGTGTTATTTTATCTGCATTCGTTTCACATAGTTTTATTTGCTTATAAATACGCTCTCTATCTTCCCAATTGGCTGCCGTAGCAAATACTAAAAGATGTTCTGTTGCCTCAAGTAATAAATCGGCTTGTTGATTAAGTAAAGAATAAAATTTACCTTCTTTGGGTACTAAAAAAGAAAAAAATTGATTTAACTTCATAATTTATCGAAAATTAGTGCTTTTTTATTTGTTATAATATTTAATATGTTAGATGTTAAAATTTTGCTTTAATTCATAGTGCAAAGATTATATAATTTTTTAAAGTTTCTGTATTTTTCTTTTGCATTTAATGTAGATGTAATATAAGTGTAACATAGATGTAATATAGACGCAGCATTATTGTAACATAAATGTAATAATAGATTAAAAAAGAGGTTCTTGATTACGACAAATTTTTATTTGTATTCAACTGATTTACTGTAGTGTATATAAGATGTGTGGAATTATTATTAATAATGATATACGAATGTTATCAATTTTACGTTAATAGTGTAATTTTATTTCGCAAATTATTAGATAGTGGGATTTATTGTATAATCATTAAAATAATAGATATGAAAAGAAATATACTTAGAAAAATAATCGGAGGGATAAGTTTAACATCTGTAATGTTTGTTTTTCAAGCATGCTATGGTACGCCTCAGGATTTCGGATTTGATTTATTGGTTCAAGGTCAAGTAAAATCGAAGACATCGGGATTGCCAATTAAAGGAATTAAAGTTTCAGTTGTCAACAATATGCAATATGAGATGACCGATGAAGAAGGTAGGTTTTCATTTTATACGGAAAGGTTTGGAAGTTTAAAATTACGATTTCAAGATATTGATTCTACTGAAAACGGATTGTACATTAATAAGGATACTATATTGACAGATTTGGATAGAAATGTGTATTTAGCTATAGATTTGGAAGAAAAATAAATGCTTTCATCAGTCAAGAAATACGTTTTCAGGAAATTTAGAGATTCTGAAACAAAACGACACGAACTGAATTATTTGTTTTGGGAGTGTACCACACGATGTAATTTAAATTGCTTGCATTGTGGAAGCGATTGCTCAAAAGATAGTTTGCATCCGGATATGCCCGCAGAAGATTTTCTTAAGGCGATTGATACAATAAAAAATATACCACAAAATTTTACGGTTGTATTTACGGGTGGTGAACCTCTTTTACGAAAAGATATAGAGTTTTGCGGTAAAGAGCTGCGGAAACGAGGTTTTAAATGGTCAATAGTTTCAAACGGACATTTATACGATAAAGAAAGACATATTTCATTGCTAAATGCCGGAATAGGTGCATTAACAATAAGTTTAGACGGACTCAAAGAATCTCATAATTGGCTGAGAAATAATGAAAAAAGTTTCGATAAGGTAATAAATGCAATCGAATTGGCATCATCTTCCCATCGTATCAACTTCGATATTGTAACTTGTGTAAACCAAAGGAATATCAATGAACTTCAACAGATACGGGAATTGTTAATTTCGAAAAATGCCAAGGCATGGCGATTGTTTACTATTATTCCTATCGGGCGAGCTGCACATAATTCGGATTTGTTATTGACAGACAATCAATTTGTTCAATTAATGGATTTTATAGTTGAGTGTCGAAAATCCAAAGAAATAGATGTGAAATTTAGTTGTGAAGGTTATGTGGGAAAATATGAATCATTGGTAAGGGATTCCTATTTCTTTTGCAGAGCAGGGATTAATATCGGTTCGATTCTTATTGACGGTTCGATTTCTGCTTGTCCGAATATTGACAGGACTTTTTCGCAAGGAAATATTTATACGGACAATTTTTATGAGGTGTGGAAAGACAAATTTCAAGTTTTTCGAAACAGAAAATGGACAAAAATTGGTCAATGCGAATCGTGCAAAGATTTTAAAGATTGTCTGGGAAACGGATTTCATAACTGGCATGGAGGAAAGAAAAATGTATTGGTCTGCCATAATGAGAAAATAGAAAAAAATGCTAAAAATTAAGAATTTGAGGAAATTTTTAATACGATTATTATTTTAAATTTAAAATAAATTACTAATTTTGCAAAAATTTTATAATATTAAAAATTATTAGTTAAATAGACTGACATTATAGTGGATATTAAAAAATAACAATGACTTAGCAATTTAACAATAAAATTGGTTAAATTTGTAAACTAAAACACAAGGTATTAGAATGAAAAAGAAACTTACAATAGATAATTTAAAAGCAGAAGCCAAAGCCTTTTGCATTGCGGAATCTAAAATTCAGAATAAATCACTTTTTGGAATAACTGATGGAAAAGCTGTAGGAACACATATTGAACATAAGTTTCAAGAACAATTAACTTCAAAATATAAAATAGCAGTAGGTTCTTCAGCAAGTGGAATTGATTTGCCGTCAGAAGATATTTTGACAGATATTAAGGTTACATCAATTAAGCAACCACAATCATCTTGTCCGTTTAAAGATGCTAAGCAAAAGATATTTGGGCTAGGGTATAATTTACTTGTTTTTGTTTACGATAAAACAGATAATCCCAGAACTAAAACTGCTAAACTCGATTTTGTTAGTTGCTCATTTATTTCAAAAGAACGAACAGCCGATTATACAACAACTTATCGTTTACGTGAAATGGTGAAGGATAAGGCTAATGTAGAAGATATTGTTGCTTATCTGAGTGATAAAAATATTCCTGCAGATGAAATAACTCTCAATCAGTTGGCAAAACAAATTCTGAAAACACCGCCAAATCAAGGATATTTGACTATTTCAAACGCTTTACAATGGCGACTTCAATACCAAAGAGTTGTTACACTCGACAAGAAAATACAAGGAATAAGTAAAATAATTGATAAAGCTACCAAGTAATGAGAATATTTGAAGCAAATATTTCATTGCAGGTTTGCATGTTTTTAAAAGAGTTTTTAAACAATATTTCCTCTTTTGAAATTGCAAATAAAAAAATGTTTGATGATTTCGGTCTTATCTCTGTTTTTGAAAGCAGAGATGATTTTCAAGAATTAAAAAAGTCCGTGTCTGTTGTTGCCACAGATTTTGTTGAAGAGTCTGATAGAGTAGAATATGGAGATTTTCAAACAAATAAAGGTTTAACAAACAGGGTTGCAAAATATTTGGCAAAAGAGAATATATCGCCGGAAATTGTTATTGAACCAACATGTGGAAAAGGTAATTTTATAATTGCTGCATTATCGAATTTTAAAACGCTTAAAAAAGTAGTTGGAATTGAGATTTATAAACCTTACGTTTGGGAAACTAAATTTAGTATTCTCGATTTTTTCCTCTCAAATCCTGACAGTAACAAGCCTGAAATTACAATCAAACATTGCAATATTTTCGATTTCGATTTTAAAAATATTTCTAAACAATTTCCAGATGAAAAAATATTGATAATTGGAAATCCCCCTTGGGTAACAAATGCAAAATTAGGGAGCCTCAACTCATCTAATCTTCCCCAAAAATCAAATTTCAAAAATCAAAAAGGGTTAGATGCGATGACAGGAAAGGGAAATTTTGATATTGCCGAATATATTACTTTAATGCTTTTAGATGCCTTCCACACTCATGACGGACATTTAGCACTATTGGTAAAAAACTCGGTTATAAAAAACATTGTTTTTGATCAAAAAGAGACAAAATATAAAATCGGTAAAATAAAAAAATATTGTATTGATAGTAAAAAAGAGTTTGATGTTTCGGTTGAAGCTTCTTTGTTTTGTTGCCAACTCAATTCAAGCCCAAGTGTTGAGTGTAGCGAATTTGATTTTTATAGTTTAAAGAAAAAAACAAGTTTTGGCTGGCTTAATGCTAAGTTCGTTTCTGATTTGGCTGATTATACTGAAACAAAGGAGATTGACGGAATATCCCCTTTTGAATGGCGACAAGGAATAAAACACGATTGTTCGAATGTAATGGAACTTGAAAGGGTAAACGAACATTTTGTAAATAAACTTTCGGAAGAAATCAAACTTGAAGAAGATTTAATCTATGAATTTCTAAAAAGTTCCGATTTGAAAAATAGAGTAATTAAAAATAGTAGAAAGCTAGTTATTCTAACCCAAACAAAAGTTGGGCAAGAAACTTCGTACATTCAACATTTGTATCCTAAAACATACAATTATTTAAAGGCAAATATTTCATCTTTTCAAGCAAGAAAGTCTAGTATTTATAGAGGAAAACCGTTATTCTCAATTTTTGGAATAGGAGATTACTCTTTTAAACCGTACAAAGTTGCAATATCCGGATTATATAAAACATATCATTTTACATTGGTTTTACCTCAAAATAACAAACCTATAATGCTTGACGATACTTGCTATTTTATTGGATTTGATAAAATAGAGTATGCTGTATATGCTACTATTCTATTAAATTCAGAAATAACAAAAGCATTTTTAAAATCAATTACCTTTTCCGATGCTAAGAGGGTATTTACTAAAGATATTTTAATGCGTTTAGATTTGTTAAGTATTGCTAAAGCTATCACGCAAAAGGAAATTGAAAAACAGATAAACTATTTAAACGATAATTATGGGTTAAGTGTTAATCTCTCACAATGGGATAGTTTCATAAATGAAATGATACCAAAGAAAGAAAAACAATTGACAATATTTGAATGAAAATAAAACACAAAAATATAATCCACATCGTTAAGAACACATTCTTTAAAACTGACTAAAATTGCTACGTACTTTAACTGATATCGGATTTATTTTTACGACTTGTAATTTGGTGAAGTTTTTAATACGATTATTATTTTAAATTTAAAATAAATTACTAATTTTGCAGAAATTTTTTTAATATTGAAAGAATTTCCCAAAGACATAAAGTTTAAATACGACTGGAGAAGGTATCAGAAAAGAGTTCTGAGTGAATTAGAAGGACATCTTGATGATAATCATTTACATATTATTGCACCACCGGGTTCCGGGAAAACCGTACTTGGACTTGAAGTTGCTATTCGTTTAAATAAGCCGACACTGATATTTGCTCCGACGGTTGCAATTAGAAACCAATGGATTCAAAGATTTTGTGAATTGTTTCTTCAAACCAACGAAAGACCTGATTGGATTTCAAGAGATATCAGAAATCCTGAGTTTCTCACAGTTGTTACTTATCAGGCTCTTCATGCTGCATCAACCAACACCATGATTGACGAGGATTCGGAAATATCCGATACCGAAGAAGAATCCGAAAACGGTGAAAATGGTAAAACTGTTAAAACCATAGACACTAAAGAAATTGTAAAATCATTGAAAGAAAAGGGAATAGAAACTATTATTGTAGATGAAGCACACCATTTAAAAAATGAATGGTGGAAATGTCTTAATTTGATTAAGCGTGCTTTAAATCCTACAATAGTTGGGTTGACAGCAACTCCGCCTTATGATGTTACTTATAATGAGTGGCAGAGATATATTGATTTAAATGGTCCTGTTGACGCTGAAATATCAGTCCCGGAGCTTGTTGTTGAAAATGATTTATGTCCTCATCAAGATTATATTTATTTATCGGAACCTACAGAGGAAGAATCTAAACTCATTCAAGACCAAAGAAGCAAGGCAGAAAAAGTTTTTGAAGAATTAAAAAAAGATGAAGTACTAATAAAAGCATTGATGAATCATCCGATTTACCTTAATCCTACTGAAAATCTCAATTGGATATATAATAATCTTGCATGTTATTCCTCGGTATTAATTTTTCTAAATTCTATCGGCAAGTTAGTTACTGTAACCCATTTAGAAATAATTGGTAATAAAAAATTCAGAATACCACAACTAAATTATGAATGGCTTGAAATACTTCTATCATTTTACCTATTTGAAGACAAAGAAAACTTCATTGCTTATGGAGAGCATAGAGAAAAACTGCTCAATAAATTAAAGAGAAATGGATTACTTGAGAGAAAAACAATAAATTTTCAGCATAATCAGAGAGTAAACCGTTTAATTAGCTCTTCGTTGAGTAAGCTACAAAGTATTGATAATATTGTAGATATCGAAAATAAGACTTTAGGAAATAATCTGAGAATGGTAATTCTTACAGACTATATCCGCAGGGAGTTTTTGACTAATGAGAAACAAAACAATCTGGTTTTAAATAAAATAGGTGTTTTATCAATATTTGAACAACTCAGGAGAACCAATGATAAAAATATGAAAATGGGTGTTCTTTCCGGCTCTTTAGTTTTGATACCCAAAACCGCACTTAATGCTCTTACAGAAACTTCAAGGAAATTAGGTGTTGAAAATCTTTCGTTTTCAAATTTAGCTTACGACAATAATTATTTAATCGTAAATTCTAACGAAAAACTTAAGCACGTCATCGTGCAATTAATTACGCAAATATTTGAGCAAGGGGAAATTGAAGTCCTTATTGGGACAAAATCATTACTAGGTGAAGGTTGGGATGCACCAACTATCAATTCCTTGATTTTGGCAAGTTTTGTCGGTTCTTATGTTCTTTCAAATCAAATGAGGGGTAGAGCAATTCGTTCTGACAGAAAGAATCCGGACAAAACAGGCAATATATGGCATTTGATATGTGTTGACCATACGGCAAATAATGGCGGTGACGATTTGCATTTAATGAAAAGGCGTTTTAAATCATTTGTTGGTATAAATAATAATGAAGGAGCTTGGATAGAAAACGGTATTAACAGACTCAATTTGCCCAAATACTTTACAAAGTTAGACATTGAAAATTATAATGAAAAAACAATTCAAATAGCAAGCCAACGAGAAAATTTAAAAAACAAATGGAAAGATGCACTACTAAATGGTGTAACTCTGACAGAAGAAATAAAAGTTCCATTTCCTGAGGATAAGGATTACAAAGAAATAACGTCATTATACTACTACAAAACTATCGGTTACCTTTTGGCAGTATTGGGAGCAAGTTTGCTTACATTTTTGCAAAGTTTTTTAGATGCTTTAAGCAAATCGGCACAGAGCATACGTTCGCGGGAAGATTTATTTCAATTTTTAATGTATTTTGGTATTGTAGGTGTTGTATTGTTCGGACGACGGTTTTATAAAACTTTTAGGATATTAATTAAGTATCGGGATATATCTAAAGATGTTCAACAAATTGGAGAGGCTTTGTTAGAATCGCTTATAAAAGTTGGGGCAATCCAAACGGAGTATTCAAAATTATTTGTAAAATCTTCGGTTGACAATGCCGGAGCTATTTATTGTCATCTTGACGGAGGAACAACCTACGAAAAATCTATATTTATAAAGGCATTGCAAGAAATTCTGGCATGCATAGATAATCCTCGATATTTAATTATTAGAAAAAGTTTATTTGTAAAAGTAATATCTCAGAAAGATTATCACGCTGTACCGGAAATAATAGGTCAAAATAAAAAATCAGCAGAATATTTTGAAAGGCAATGGAAAAGATTCGTTGGATCATGCAAATTGATTTACACAAGGACAATTGAAGGAAGAAAAATATTATTAAAATCAAGAATAAATTCCCTTTCATCTGAGTTTGAAGAAAAAACGGAAAGGATAAATAAATGGAGGTAAAATAAAAAGACCATAACAGTGTTTATTAAAAATAGGAGTTGAAACTTTTGAATTAAAAAATTAATGATATGACAAAAAAAATTAAATTACTTTTAGCAACATTTTTTCTGATTTGTATTTCTTTTCAAGCTCAAAATCAAAATAGTACAAAAATTGACAACAAGTCTTTAATTGAAACAAAAAATGGCGGATTACTTATTTTCAATAATTTTAATAATCTTGATTTATACTTTTACATTGATTATAAGGGCGGACAAGTGAAAATAACCGAAAGACACAATCTTTTTGAAGTAGGAGGTATGACTTTACAAGTTCTTGCGTTAGAAAAGAATAAGTATATCGGAAAGACGGACCAAGAAACTTTGGAAAATCATGCTAAATCAGAGGTTGACCACATTGGCAACTATCTGAAAGTAAACTTAAAACTCAAAACCGAAAAAATTATAATTAAAGGACAAAAAGATTGTTTGCTATGGTATTGTAAAATGCCTGAAACTATATCTAAGGAAGTAAAAAATCAACTTTTCATATCGTTCATTTATAAAGGTTATATAATCGGAATTAATACGGATCAATTTTCAAATCAGACGTTTAATGAGATTGTAGATTTTTTAAAAGTAATTACAGAAAATACATTTTATTCGGACGAGAGAATAACCTTAGAATATTTATGTAATAAACGATGAGATAATAGATAATGAAAATAAAAGCATATACGAATGTTGTATCTTTGTTTTGTAAATTAGATGTTAGCCAAAATTGTATGAGAGTTCCGACATATATATTGGTTCTATTGTTAATCGTAGGATTTTCATGTAATCGAACTGAGAAAAAAGGAAATGCTGTTGATAGGGAAAACGTTAGTGAAAACTTTGAAAAAACTAACTCAATCAAGGGAAATGAAATTTATTACTCTGAACTACAATTTGACAGTTCACTCAATAAACCGGAATCCGAATACATTATTTTTAGTTCATCTACAGCTCAAGATACGATAGCAGTATTTTGTAATTGTGAGAAGGATATAAGGAATAATAGAATTATTATTCAAATTCGAACAGATTTTCCGGTACATCCTGAGCTTGCAAAGATTGATTATTCGAGTGCAATAATGTTTTATCCAACTTTCCCAATGCAAACTACTTATCTGACAATATCAATTAAAGATAGTCTGGTTGAAAGTATTAAAATAAATAAGTTATCACAAGAGCCAATATTTGACAATAAATATAAAATTGCTGAAAAAATTGAAAAATATAAGATATTATTGAATAAAAATAAATATAATGTTGCTCAAAATATTTGGGGAGAATTTGAATTTATTTTACCTGTTGATTTTGGTATATTCTCAAATGATACAATAGTTTATGGACGTTTTTATTGTAACAACTCTAAAGTAGAAAAGTTTTCAGATGTCAATCCATATCCAGTAGGAAAAGTATTCAAAATAGATAACAACTTAACTTTTCAAGAGACCTCAAAATATGATAGCCGGGATATTTATAATGAGGAGAACTCATGGGAGTGTAGTTGTAAATTCAATGCTGCAAAAGATACTTTATTTATTACAAATGACCATGGAGATGGATTGACTGGTAGTCAGATTGCTATAACATTAACAAAGAACTTCAAACCGGATTTTTCATATACATCCTGGACAGATTATGCTATGGATGGCGATTATTATCAACAATACTCTTTCAAAAAATATCAAATGAGGTTGAACAAAAATCCTTTTGATTCCGGAACAAGTGGTTTAGTGGGAACATACTGGATAGCAACAGATACAATTCCTAAATTATATGGTGAAAGATTTATTAAAAAGGGAATATTTAAATGTGAATAACTTTGGCTAGCAAAAATCACAGATTCGAAATTCTCTTATACTAGGGTGTCTTTGAGATAAAATTAGTTGTTGTTTGGTTTATTTTGCAATTAATTTACATTATTTTATCAAAAACTTGATTTTTGTGTTAGATTTATTTGTATTTTTGCAAATTGTTTACATAAAATAAAAACAAAAATGATAATCAATTTTAGTGTTCAAAATTTTGGCCCGATAAAAGACAAACAAACTCTTTCGTTTGAAGCGGACAAGTCAACTCACCTTGAAGATGCTTATGTAGTTAAAATAGGTGGACAACGAATTTTAAAGCTCGCACTAATTTATGGAGCAAACGCATCAGGGAAAACAACAATACTTAAAGCACTTGATTTTTTACGACAAATAGTTCTTGAACCGGAAGATAAAAAAACAACGGAATTAGGATTTAAACCCTTTCTTTTTGATCCTAATACGCCAAAACAAAACTCATTTATTTCATTAGAGTTTTTTCAAAATAATATTAAATATTTTTACGAAGTAGAATTTTGTAAAAAAGCCATTGTCTCAGAGTCGCTTTATTTTCATAATCCTAATAAAGCTAATATTTTTAAGCGAAAAACAGATTTAAAAAAGCAGTTTACAGAAATAACTTTTGGAAGTAAAATTTCTGCAGATAAAGTTTTTAAGAAGACTCTTGAAGCCAATACTCTTTGGAATAATACCGTTCTAGGTGGGTATCTAAAAACAAATATTGATTTTAAAGAATTACAAGAAGTTATAGACTGGTTTGTTAAATATTTGAACCCATTAATTTATGCAAGAACTCAATTAGAAGGTTTTGTTACTACACAAATTGATAATAAGAAAATTTCTAAATCAGATGTGGTCAGTATTTTAAAAAAAGCGGACTTAAATATTTCTGATATTGTAATCCAAAAAGAAGAAAAGGATTTTCCGGGTGCTTTTATTGAGTTTTTAAAAAATCAAGTAAATGTTCCGAGTGATAAAGCAAGAGAGTTGGAAGAAAAAGGAAAAATAACGGCTATTGATGTTGAATTTGAACACGTAGTCAATAATGCCAAATATACATTGCCTTTAGATGATGAATCAGAAGGAACAAAGCGTTACTATGGGTTTGCAGGCTTGTTAGCCTTGTTAATTCAAAATTCAACAGCATTCCCAATAGACGAATTAGAGGCTTCTTTACATCCTGATTTGTATTTGCATTTTCTTATTTCTTTTCTTTTGAATTCTGAAAATTCTCAAATCATTGCAACAACACATAATAGAGAGATTTTAGATAACAAAGATGTTTTTAGAAATGATGTAATATGGTTTACTGATAAGCAAGAAAATTGCTCAACTGAACTTTATTCTTTGGCTGATTTTGACAGCTCTGTCGTACGCAATACTACAAATATTTTAAACGCCTATAAAAGTGGAAAATTAAGTGCTACACCTAATTTGGGCGATACTTTCATTGACTTTTAAATGAGAAACTATGAGAAAGCCTAAAAGAAATGCACCTAAACCACCAACATCTATTGCTGTTGTAGTTGACGGAGATGATGAAGTTTGGTATTTGCAAATGTTGAAAAGAAACGAACCAAAAATTCGTATTCGCATAAAGCCCGAAATTCCAAACAAAAAAAGTGTAGAAGAACAATATAATTTAGTTTGTGATTTATTGGATAAGGAATTTACAAAAGTTTTTTGGATAGTTGACCTTGATACTGTTATCAAAGAAGACAAAGAAGCACCAAAAGGGGGAGAAAAACCGCTTGAAATATTCGCAAAATATAGAGCAAATCTTGAAGAAAATTATACAGACGTTGTTGTGATTGTAAATAATCCATGTCTTGAATTTTGGTTTCTGCTTCATTTTAAAAAAACATCAAAGTATTATGACACTTGTGCAGAAGCAAAAGCTGAATTAAAAAAATACTTAAAAAACTATGAGAAAACGCGAAAGTTTTTCACTAAACAAGGTAACGATATTTACTTGAAGTTGAAATCAAGATTGAAAACAGCCATTGAAAACTCTGTTGCACTTGGAAATTATGACATAGAAAATCCTAAGAAAGCAATGTGTGAAATGGGGTTGTTTTTTCAATCAAACGAACTAAAAAAGCACTTTGAATAAAAATCTGCTTTTTTAAAAAAGACAATAAAGGTACGCACAACACACAGTATACTCAATAAGGATTTCAGTGATATGTAAAGGTTTTTTCCCCATCTCAATTTTTTTGTAATGGGGATACAAATGTAGCCTCGCAATCCTGCACGTTTTATATATACGATTGATTTATGAGTGAAAAAGTTAGAAAATTATGCAGACGCTGTCTGCACAATTAGTTTTATTGAAGGCGGGAAATTATCTTATTTTTCACTCATCGGATAACTTCAAATCATCCGATGGGTAGTTGTTACATCACACACTTTTTGAGGTAATTGATAGATAAGTATATGTAACCCTAAAAATCCTCATTGGGCGTTCTGAATAAAAAAAAGAGACCATAAAAAACAGCCTCTTTTATATTTATTGTTATAGTATTTTACTTATTCAAAAGAGAGAATTGCTTGTTTGATAATTCCGCAAGCTTCTATTAATTCTTTTTCTTTGATTACCAAAGGTGGTGCAAAACGTATAATATCGCCGTGGGTCGGTTTTGCCAATAAACCTAAATCACGCATTTTTAAACATACATCCCATGCTGTTTTGTTGTTTTTTTCTTTAATAACAACAGCGTTCAATAAGCCTTTTCCTCTTACCAATGCAATCATATCGGATGAAATGTTTTTGATATGCTCACGGAATATTTTTCCTAAGTGTTCTGCTTTTTCCATCATATTTTCTTCTTTCACCACATTTAAAGCTGCTACGGCTACTGCGCATGCCAAAGGAAATCCGCCAAAAGTGGAACCGTGTTCTCCGGGTTGGATGCATAACATAATATCGTCATCGGCTAATACGGCAGATACCGGAAGTACGCCTCCCGATAAGGCTTTTCCTAAAATCAAAATATCGGGATGTACGTTTTCGTGGTCGCAAGCCAACATTTTCCCTGTACGAGCAATTCCTGTTTGTATTTCATCGGCGATAAACAACACATTGTGTTTTTTACATAAGTCATAGGTTTTTTTCAAATAGCCTTCGTCAGGGACATAAACTCCTGCTTCGCCTTGAATAGGTTCTACTAAAAAGCCTGCAATATTTTTTCCGTGTTCTGTTAATACTTTTTCTAAGGCTTCGACATTGTTATAAGGGATACGAATAAATCCGGGTGTCAACGGTCCGTAATTGGTATAAGAAGATGGGTCGTTTGACATAGAAATAACCGTAACGGTACGTCCGTGGAAATTTCCTTCACAACAAACGATTAAGACTTTATCATTATCTATTCCCTTTTTGACTACGCCCCATCGGCGAGCTAACTTTAATGCGGTTTCGACACCTTCGGCACCGGTATTCATAGGTAATACTTTATCATAACCAAAGAATTGGGTAATATATTTTTCGTAAGGTCCTAAGCTGTCGTTGTAAAATGCTCTGGATGTCAAGGTAAGAGTATTTGCTTGTTTTGTTAAGGCACTGATAATTTTCGGATGACAATGTCCTTGATTAACTGCTGAATAAGCAGAAAGAAAATCGAAATATTTTTTTCCTTCCACATCCCATACAAAAGCACCTTCTCCTTTGGATAATACTACAGGAAGGGGTGAGTAATTATGTGCTCCGTATTTGTTTTCCATATCAATAGCTTGTTGGCTACTTGTTATTTTTTCTATCATTACTATTATTTTTTATATTGATTATTAAGAATAGATTTCTCCTTTAAAGGCTTTCAAAGTATTCATAATTAGTCCTATAATTGTCATAGGACCTACTCCTCCGGGAACCGGCGTTATGTATTCGGTTAGAGGTGCTACTTCGTCAAATTTGACATCTCCTTTTAAACGGAATCCCGATTTTCTTGTCGAATCGGCAACACGATGTATGCCTACGTCAATGACGGTTGCTCCTTTTTTCACATAATCGGCGGTTATCATTTCGCATTGTCCGATTGCAGCTACCAATATATCGGCAGTTTTGCATATTTTGGCTAAATCTTTTGTTCTGCTATGACACAGAGTTACTGTACAATTAGCCAAAGGATTGTTTCGTGATAACATGATACTTAGAGGGGTTCCAACGATGTTGCTTCTTCCGACGATAACGCAATTTTTTCCTGAAGTTTCGATTTTATTACGTTCTAATAGCATGCTAATTCCAAATGGGGTAGCAGGAAGATAGCAAGGCTGTCCTATTACCATTCTTCCTACATTAACGGGATGAAAGCCGTCTACGTCTTTTTGAGGAAGAATACTTTCAATTACTTTATTGGCAGATATGTGTTTAGGTATAGGTAATTGGACTATTAAACCGTCAATTTCCGTATCGTTATTGATAAACTCTATGGTTTCTAGCAATTTTTCTTCTGTGGTATCGGCAGGGATTTTATATACGGAAGACGACATTCCTACTTCAAAACAGGCTTTTTCTTTGTTAGCGACATAGGTTTCGCTTGCAGGGTCGTTGCCTACTAAAACTGCTGCCAAATGAGGTGCTCTTCCTCTTTCTTCTCGTAATATTTTTACTTCTTGTGCTATTTCGGCTTTAATTTGATTTGCAATTTCTTTACCATCAATAAGTATCATAGAATAATTTTATTTTAATTTAGAAAGATTGTTCATTAATTGTTTCCCGCCTCCGCTTGAAACCATTTTCATTACTTTACATGTTTCTTCAAACTGTTTAATTAATTTATTCACTTCTTGGATATTGGTTCCGCTGCCCATTGCAATTCTTTTTTTTCGGCTACCATTCAAAATGGCAGGATTTTCTCTTTCTTCTTTGGTCATGGAACCGATAATGGCTTCGATTGAGCGGAAGGCGTTATCATCAATATCCGTATTTTTTATTGCTTTTCCAATGCCGGGAATCATTCCCATCAGCTCTTTCATATTTCCCATTTTTTTAATCTGCTGAATTTGAGCTAAGAAATCATTAAAATTAAATTGACTTTTTGCAAATTTCTTTTGTAATTTTCTTGCTTCTTCTTCATTGTATTGTTCTTGTGCTCTTTCGACAAAAGAAACAATATCGCCCATTCCGAGAATACGGTCTGCCATACGAGTAGGGTAGAAAATATCTAAGGCTTCTACTTTTTCGCCTACTCCGATAAATTTAATGGGTTTTTCTACTACGGAACGAATGGTTAATGCAGCTCCGCCGCGTGTGTCGCCGTCTAATTTGGTAAGAATTACTCCGTCGAAATTGAGCTTGTCATTGAATGCTTTTGCCGTATTGACAGCATCTTGTCCTGTCATAGAGTCGACAACGAATAAAATCTCATTGGGTCGAACGGCATCTTTTATGTTTCCTATCTCGTCCATCATTTCTTTGTCAACAGACAAACGTCCTGCCGTATCAATAATGACCACATTGTGTCCGAATTTTTTTGCGTGAGCAACTCCTTTTTTAGCAATATCTACAGGCTGTTTATTATTTTCTTCGGAAAAAACATCAACCTCTATTTGATTTCCCAGAACTTTTAATTGTTCTATTGCAGCCGGACGATACACGTCTCCTGCAACCAACAACACTTTTTTCGCTTTTTTATGTTTAAGAAAATAGGCTAATTTTGCAGCATGTGTTGTTTTCCCAGAGCCTTGTAAACCGGCTAAAAGGATAATGCTTGGATTGCCTTTAAGGTTCAATTCAGCGTGTTCGCTACCCATTAATATGGCTAATTCGTCGTGAACGATTTTAATCATTAATTGTCCGGGCGAAACAGCAGTCAACACATTTTGTCCTAACGCTTTTTTCTTGATTGTGTCGGTAACTTCTTTTGCTATTTTATAGCTTACGTCAGCATCTAATAAAGCCTTACGAACTTCTTTTAATGTTTCTGCAACATTAATTTCGGTAATATATCCTTGCCCTTTTAAAATCTTAAAAGCTCGGTCTAATTTATCAGTAAGTGATTGAAACATATATGTATATTAATATTAATACGATGCTTGCAAAAATATAAAAAAAATCATTCAAAAACAAGAATTTAGAAAGGCTTATCGATGATTTTATACTAAGTGAATTTTATCGTCCTAAATGCTTAAATGCTTTAAAAATAATTTGTAAATCGTTTCTTATTTTATAATCTTGTGCATAAATAGCATTGACTTTATCAATAATTTCTTCTTCATAATTTTCTATATGAACTCTATCGGTTGCAAACAACACTCCTTTTCGAATAGGTGGGATTTTTTTGCTTGTTTTTTCAGACAAAGGATGATAAGCTACCCATGTTTTTTTTCCTGCCAAAACTAAAAAAATATTGCGTAAAAACATGGCTTTGCGTTGAACAAATACCATTAAAATAGGATAGAATAGTAAAAACAACAAAGCCAGTCCTATGTCTAAGATTCTTTTTTTGTATTTATTTTCTTTTTTTTCTATCGAATTGATGAGTTGAGTATAGATGTCGCCTTGTATATTAACAGAGTTGCTCCCAATAATATACGAGCTGTTAAGAGGGGCGATTTTAAACTCTAACGATAAATGATGAAAATCGGACATCGTATTGATAATCTCTTTAATGGAAAGGCTGGCGCTGCAAAAAATCAGTTCATTAATTTTGTAGACGGAAACAATGTCTTTTAATTGCGAGAAATTACCTATAAACTCTTTGCTATCGGTTGGATTTTGATTGTTGTTTTCGGGTGAAATAAATCCTATAAATTCTTTTTGTATGGGTATTGTCCCTAATAAAAGAGCCACTCGTTTAGCTTCTTCCAAGTCTCCGATTATTAATATTCGCTTTAAATGATGTTTGCTGAAAGAAGAGTAAAGAAAACCTGTTTTTATTAATACATAACGGAATAAATAAGTGATTACCAATACCCAAAAAGTTCCCAATACAATAATTGCTCTTGAAAAACGAAGATTTTCGTTCACGACGGCATATATCAGCAATATGACAATACTTCCTGTTAAGATTCCTTTCCCGATATCTTCTAATACGATGTGTCGCTTATATCCTCCTGATAAATAAATAGATATTATCCATATTAAGGTGTAAATAGGCAAAACAATAAAGAAAAACGTATCGGAAAAACTACTGCTTTTGGGAATTAATATCATTTGTTCCCAATATAAACCGATTAAAAATAAACCTCCAAAAATAAACAAGATGTCGAATAAAAGTACACTTGTTTTTTGGACAATTCGCTTAAAGATGGAAAAAGAAGCACGAAGCCATATCGCAATATAAATCAGAAAATTAAAAGCCTTTGCATTTGTTTGAGAAAAATGTTTTTCGGCAAATATTTGCATTGCTTTGTAAAACACTATGACGTAATTTATGCTACTTTTTTTTGTGCTTTCTCCCTTATAATGAATAATTCTTGTCAATGGATAATAATAATTTTTATATCCGTTTTGTGTAATTCGATAGGAAAGGTCAATGTCTTCTCCGTACATAAAAAACTCTTCGTCCAAACCGCCAATTTTATCAAGAAGCGATTTGCGTAATAGCATAAAAGCTCCGCACAATACTTCAACTTCGTGTATTTCATCAGGGTCGAGATAGGTCAAATGGTATTTTCCGAAACGATGCGATTTTTTAAATAGTTTGGATAATCCGAATATTTTATAAAAGGCAACTTTAGGTAGGGGAAGTCCTCTTTTTGATTCCGGTAAGAAAACGCCTTGTCCGTTAACCATTTTCACGCCTAATCCTCCTGCGTCGGAAGTTCGGTCCATAAAAGAGACGGTTTGAGAAAAAGTATCGGCTTCTACTACGGTATCGGGATTGAGCAGCAGTACGTATTCTCCTTTTGCTTGCCGAATAGCTTGATTGTTAGCTTTTGAAAAGCCTACGTTTTCTTTATTCTCGATAAGACGGACTTGAGGAAATTTGTTTTTTACCATATTTACCGAATCGTCGGTAGAGTTGTTGTCCACTACAAATACTTCTGCATCTATCGGTTCTATGGCTTTAAAAACAGAATGTAAGCACTGTTCTAAAAAATGTTCTACATTATAATTGACAATGATTACACTTAATTTCATTTTTGTTGTATTTATTCTAAGCCGTATTTTGCTTACTTATTCAAATCCGATAATTTCCGTATATTTTATAATATTAATATTACTATAGTAGAATTGTAAAATATCAATACAGTTATAGCCAAGTTTTACCATTCGTATAGCTCCTTCTTGACTCAGTCCTACGCCATGTCCATATCCTTTTCCGTGTAAATATACGGTATCGTTCTTTGTTTCAACGGAAAAATAAGAAGAACGCAGATTAAAATGTTCTCTTATGTTTTTGGTAGGGATGGTGTCGTCGGCAACGATCCATTTGGCAATGCGTTTATCTTGAGTGAAATTCAATACTTCCTCTTGCAATTCAGGGGATTTGTATTTTTCGCCGTATTTATTGATGAAAAAATTGAGCCATTGTTGTTTAGGAATAGATTTTTCCCATAAATAATTTTTAGCTCCTATGCTAAAAGTGTCGACAACAGAAAGCAAATAAGGCACTTGCACTTGCCATATATTTTTGGCATCTTCCGTCATTCCTCCGCTATTAGAGTGGTAAGCCGTCGAAATCAATTTATTCGTACTATCGACAATGACATCGCTAAACGATTCGAAAGTTCCTCTTAAAATATCAGGCTCAGTGCATTTTCCTCTATACGATTGACAGTGAACGGCATCGCAAAGATTATATCCGTTTTTCAGATGACGATTCAAATTGGCTAAACAATAAGTGCGTGATGCAATTGCTTGAATTTTAAAAAATTCCACATCTTCAGAACTTCCAAATACTTCCGATTGGACAACTCCTGCTACGTATTTTTCTAAATCAATACGATTGATAAAAATCATTTCGTCGCGAGCAATAACGGTTAAATGCTCTTCGTAGGTTCGTTTTCTGTCGATTTGAGGCGAACTTAACGAAAAAGTGTTGTTGTATTTTTTTCCTATAAATTCGATATGATTATAAATTCCTATTAATTCTATTCCTTTTTCCAATCTGATTTGATTTTTATGAAAAGTAAGTGTAAGAGCTTCGTTAGGCGATAAATCATCAACAAAAACTTTCTGATTATTACACAGTACCATATAAGAACCTGAAACTACTTTGACATTGACCGAGTTAACATCGTATTCGGATAGTACTCTTACTTTTATATTCAAAGAAAAGGCAGTGTAAGTAATTATAAAACAAAATAAAAAAGAAATAAATAGTTTAAAAAATCTCATCGAAAAAAATTTTATACAACACTTATGGGTTTTTATATAAATTGTAATTAACGTATTTTAAATCTTAATATTATTAAAAAATTAAAATTTCTCTGTTTTCTACCAAATTCCGCTGTTTTTATAAAAGAATATTTTCTTGACTTTAAAACATGTTAATTGCTTTTTTATATGGATGATTTATAAGTATATAGAAAAGATATTGCTTTGAAAAAGCGGAAAACAAAAAAGGCTGTCCGAAAACAGCCTTTTACGAAATCTTTTATCTCATTATCTGCACTTTCCGCACAATCACCTCGCTTGCCGTATTGATTTTTACCACATAAATCCCATTGGGTAAATCACTTACATTTACTGTTGTTGAAAAAGCGTTTACGGTAAGATGTTGTACTTTTCTGCCCATGACATCATAGAGAGCTACTTCTTTTATTAATTCTTGACCGTTATCAAGGGTAAATTGATTATTGGAAGGATTGGGATAAAGGTTGATTTTATTTGTATTAACTTCTTTTATGTCATTCCCTTCTATTACTTTCACATAAAATTCCTTTTGCAAATTGTTTAATGTAACGGTTAAAACAATCATGGTATCTTGATTTATAGGGTTTACGATGGCATTTTCGCCTTCTATCCGAATAATATCCTCTGCACTTGATGTCCAACTAACTCCGTAAAGGGTAGATACTTTAAAATCATTTCGAATCTGATTGGCGGTTTGTTCGCCAAGGAAAATTGGAATTACAGACAATAAACTTGCCTGCCTGAAAATAGTATCCGGATGATTGGCAAATACATCTAATTGAGGATATAAACCTTCTTTATACACCCATTGCGAAGGACAATTTCCCGTATTGTTAAGCAATCCGAAAGATTCGCCGGAAGTCATTTCTTCTGTAAATAGTTGGTTGGGTTCTTTATTTTCATAATATTTATATCCAATAGGATCGTTAGTAGAAAGTAAAATATCTATAAAAGATTGATTAGAGCCGAATCCCATATCAAATCCTATCATACTTCCTACATCTATTTTTCCATTCGTATAGGTTGCCGCATAACAATTATTTATACGCCCATTGCATATACCCGATATCCCTCCTAAATCAGAATACCCGCTAATAATACCTCCTATAATATAACAATTATTTATAAAAGTTCCACCCCATTGTCCTCCTATCAAACCTCCATATTGCTGATTTGCATGAAAGTTTCCATATTCAGACAGAATTTCTTCTAAGCATGAATGTAAAGACGTTATCGCAAAACAATTTTCTATGGTATCATACCCATTAGAATATCCAATTAATCCAGCACTATAACCTTTTTTAATTCCATATATATTTCCTGCAAAAAAACAATTGAATAAATGACCGCCTTGGGATATTTGTGTTATTCCACCGACAGAACTTCCTTCTAAATCAGCTATAACATAACAATTTGAAATAGAGGAATTCTTAACAAAACAAGCGATACCACTTAAGTAACTTGCACTATCTCCTTGAATTTTTCCTGAAAAAGAACAATTTTCAATAATTGAAGTATCTACTTTTCCTGCAATTCCCCCAAAAACAAATATTTTTATATAATCAAACAACAAAGATGTTTGTACGTTACAATTTAAAAGGTAAGTATATTTACATGCACCAATTAACCCTCCACAGTATTTCCCTTTGGGAATAGAAAAAGAAACATTATTAATATATATGTTTCTTATTATTGCTCCATATGAGAACCCAAAGAATCCGAGAGTCATCGTATCGTTATCATTAACAACCAAATTGCTTATGGTTTTGTTATTGCCTTCAAAAACACCGTTAAAACCTCTATACACCTCATAGCATATAGAATCACAATGAGAATAATAATATCCTATCGGTGTCCAATTCAAAGGTGTTTCCAAAGCACCGCCAAGGTCTATATCGTTCATTAGTTCAATGGTTTTTCCTTGAAATGAATTGCCGTTATTAACCATTACTGCCAATCCCGCCAATTGCTCGGCAGTGGTAAGTTGAAACAAAGTATCGGTTGTATTGTACCAAGTGGTATCGGATGTTCCGTCCCATACATCCGGCGTTTGCGCCTGACTTATTAAAATAAAACACAAACTAAAAATTATTCCTGCAAACTTTTTCATTTTTATTGATTTTTTAATATATAAATAAAAGACTTCCATATAAAAAACACTTATCTCATTATTTGCACTTTCCGCACAAGTACCTCGCTTGCCGTGTTAATTTTTACCACATAAATCCCATTGGGCAAATCACTTACATCTACTGTTGTTGAAAAAGCGTTTACGGTAAGATACCTTATTTTTTTACCCATGACATCATAAAGAGCTACTTCTTTTATTAATTCTTGACCGTTATCAAGCAATAATTCGGATAAAGCAGGATTAGGATATAGTTTCACTTTGGATTTTTCTACTGCATGTATATTTGTTGAATTATACTTATAGTATTTTGAAACATAAATATTCCAATTATCCAATGAATCCCTATCAAAAACTTTTGAAGCTATAAGTTTGTTATTCTCATCGTAATAATAGTTTTCCTTTCTTCCATAATTATAAAATTCTAAACAAGTAGAAAAATAGGGAATGATTGAATTTTCAGATACGTTGCCGTTTTCGTTAAAAGTTTCCGATAAATACCAAAACTTATCCGAACAAGAATCTAATGATACTGTACATTCTATGCCATTACATCTTAAATCGCTATCATACGATAAGTCTAAAGTATAAGAAATAATTTTTGTTTTTAGAATACATCTTTGTACTACATTATTTGATGAATAGGTAAAATATATTTTATAACTTAAATGATATTCAGAGGATAAAGTATCGAACATTTCCATACTTATCGAATCGGAATGATAATAACTATATGCAAAATGTCCACTTATGTTATTAAATGCATCATTTAGCAAGGGTGTTGTTTCTCGATTTTTTATATTGTAAAAATAATAGCGATAATAATTAACTAATTTTCCATTGCTTTTAATTTGGTATACATATTCCAAATCATTATTGATGACAGTAAAAATTTCTTTGAGTACGGTATCTTTGTTTTTATCGAGTATAAAAATACATTCTATCTGATTGTTGTCATCATATTCATAATACGTTACATAATCTCCTGTTTTTAGTATGTAATCTCCTGAACACCAATAAAATTGTTTATTTATGTTTTCTATATATTGTATTTTACCATCTGAATCATAATGATAAATGTTTTTATAAAAGAACATAGAATCTGTTGGTGAACCCGTTAAAAAATAATATTTATAGGTTGTGTCCGGTTGGCTTTGAGAAAACGAAACATTGATTAATGTTCCAAATAAAATAAATAAAACAAATTTTTTCATGATATTAACTATTTAAATTGTTAAAAAAAAAGCAAAGGAATTAAAAAATTCATTATAGGATTCAATATGTAAAATGTGTGTAGCATTTTTTTATAAAAATTGGGTTGTTTTTCACCTACAAAATTACA
>Ga0209718_1000974_pt1 | contig 35331 bp, 27 predicted proteins | sample AD_JPNAS1_MetaG_FD_184420 | JGI IMG/M metagenome (GOLD analysis project Ga0209718, IMG submission 184420) | Active sludge microbial communities of municipal wastewater-treating anaerobic digesters from Japan - AD_JPNAS1_MetaG (SPAdes) (version 2) | ecosystem: Engineered > Bioreactor > Anaerobic...
ATTGCAATTTTTCTTTTTTCCTTTCATAATGACGTCATCAGAGGAATTTCCGCGAAAGGGGGCGTCATGAGAAAAGGCTTTTTCGCGGCCGCCGTGGCGATCGTGTCGCTGGCCGCCGGATCCTGCGTCGTCCTGAAGCCGAGGTTGTCGGCTCGAGAGGTCTTTACCCATCCGGGGATCAACTTCCGGAATTATAAAGATGTCGCCGTGTACGTCGATCTCGCGAATCTGCCCTGGGAAAATCGGCATCCTCTTCTCATTTCAGCCTTCGAGAACGCCCTCGCCGAGCGGGGCTTCCATATCCTCGGATTCGAGGAATTCGTCGATTTCACCCGCCGGCATCAAATTCTGGCGAAGGAGGTCATGAACCCGCGCGTCTTGGCCCTGATCAAGAAGGAAACGGGCAAATCCGCCGTCGTCCGGTTCACGCTGAACGTTTTAAAGCTCCACGTGAAAGAGACCGAATTCCTTCGAATCGTGACGCCGGGAGTGCCGGGGTATAGATGGGGTGGCGTCACACCGATCGATCTCGCGCTCCGCGACCGCCATGAATGGGTGATCGATGTCTCCCTGGCCGGCGAGATGCATGACACGGAAAGCGCTTTGAAGATCTGGTCCTGCTCGATGTCCGGGAATCAAACCAAGTATGAAGGATTGATCGAGGATTTCCTCTCGCAAGCGGCGGGGATCTGCCTGGATACGATTCCCTCCCGCTGACGGCGGATCAGTTTTTCTTTTTCCCGGCTCGATCCAAGCTTCACGTTGATATTTCACGCGGAATTCCGTATCCTGCCAAGAGTTGAGGCTGTTGTTTTCGCGGCCCCGCCAGGGCTGAAGTTATAAAAACTCTTTAATTACACCGGGCAATCTTGCCTCGGGTTCGCTCTGAAGAAAGGAAAACCGGGATGCCGAGCGTGAAAAAACATTCAGGAAAACAAATTGAATCCGAAAAAATGAAATCGATTATCAAAGAGGTTTTGAAACACGAAGTGTTTCCCGCGCTTGGCTGCACCGAGCCGATCGCCGTGGCCTACGCGGCCAGCCTCGCCGCCCGGGAGTTGAGGAGCGACTTTGAGGAAATTCACATTGCGGTTGATCCGGGGGTGTTTAAAAACGGCATCGCCATAACGGTCCCCATGACAAACGGGGAAAAAGGCAACCTGATCGCCGGCGTTTTAGGGGCTTTGATCAAAAAACCGGAATTAAAGATGGAAATTTTATCCGGGGCAGCTCCCGGCATGATCAAAAGAGCGAAAGGATACATCAACTCGGGAAAAGCGACGATCGAATATTTAAGAGACAAGAAGGATTTATACATCGAAGTCGTCTTAAAGAAAGGGGAAAACAGCGCCAAAGCTGTTCTGGAAAACAGCCACACCAACCTTGCCCGCCTGGAAAAAAACGGCAATATCCTGAAAAGCGAACGCGGCAGGAGCGGCAAGCCGCGGCTTAAATACAAGGTGATTCTGAAAAAAATGAGCGTGGCCGAGATGATAGACGAGCTCAAAAAGCTCGATGCCGAAGATTACCGGTATCTTAAATCCGGCATCGAGCTGAACATGAGAGCCTCCGAGGAAGGGAAAAGAATCAGGCATATCGGTTTTTTTCTTTCCGACCTGGTCAAGAGCGGCTATCTGTATGACGATATCTTTTCGACAAGCAAGATCCTGGCCGCCTCGGCGTCGGACGCTAGAATGTCAGGCCTCACCGTGCCGGTAATGACGAGCGGCTGCAGCGGCAATCAGGGGATCCTGGCGATTCTTGTTCCGTATCATGTCGGGAAGCGCTTGTGGATCAGCGAGAAAAAAATCCTGCAAAGCATCGCCTTGTCCCACTTGATCAACAGCTACATCAAATGTTTTACCGGGGATTTATCGCCTCTCTGCGGCTGCGCCATTGCCGCCGGAATCGGCGCGACTGTCGCCATCGTCTATCAGCAGAAGGGGAAAGACATTAAAAAGATAAATCTGGCGGTCAATAACCTGGTCGGCGATTTAGGCGGCATGTTGTGCGACGGGGCCAAGGGCAGCTGTGCCTTGAAAGTCGCCAGCGCGGCCGAATCCGCGATCCGGTCCGCCTACATGGCGATCCACAATTACGGCATTACCGATCAAGAAGGCTTCGTCGGGGCGACCGCGGAAGAGACCATAAAGCATTTAGCCGCCATCTGCGATATCGGCATGTCAAAAGTGAACGATACGATGCTTGAGATCATGATGGGGAAAAGGAATCTTAACCGAACCAGAGCCAGGTCCTTACCTTCCAAACCCATGATGAATTAGAGGGGTCCGGATAGCAGGCAAGAATCTAAAATATTGCCCGCGTCCCATTCCTTCTGATTTTCCTCGGAAATACGGAATATTTCCGCGAGGCGCGCTATAAAACTGAGTCAATCCCTTTTCAGGCGGAACAAGCTCCCGGCTTCGTAGATCTCCCGCTGGACGGCGCTCATCGGCTCGAGAGGAAACGCCTCGTTCCGGGTGAGGTCGCGCCCCCGCCCGGCGGCGAGATCGAGCTCGACCTCGTCTCCCGACCGGATGCGGCCCTCGGCCGCCGCCTGTTCCAGGCCTCCGCTCCGGAGGACGGGGAACCCGGTGTTGACGGCGTTGCGGAAATAGATCGCCGAATACGAAGGGGCGGCAATCGCCGCCACGCCGAGGGCGACGAAGCAATCCACCGCCTGCTGGCGCGAGGAGCCGGCCCCGAAATTCCGTCCGGCGACGAGGATGTCGCCCGGCCGGGCTTTTTCGGGGAAATCCTTCCAGCCCTCCAGGTTGCCCAAGGCGAACGCGCCCATCCGGGAAATCTCGGTGATGTGGAGATGGGCGTTGTGGAAGATCTGGTCGGTGTCGATGTCCTCGATCAGCCGGCCGTCGGCCCCGGCCAGCACCCAGACGCGGCCGCGAAGCATGGTCTCTCTCATGTCACAGCTCCCCGGGCGCGGCGATCTCGCCCTTGACGCAGGAGGCGGCCACCGTCTCGGGCGAAGCCAGGTAGACCGGGCCCTTCCCCTGCTTGCCGGGAAAATTGCGGTTCCCGGTGCCGATTTCGACCTCGCCTTTTCCCGTCAGCCCGGCGTGGCCCTCGGCGCATCCCCCGCACCCCGGGTTGAGAACGATGGCCCCGCTGTCGAAGAGGATTTTCAGGATTCCGGTCGAAAGCATTTCCTCGTACACCCGGCGGGTGGCCGGGACGATTTTGAGCATGACCCCCGGCCGGACCTTCCGGCCGCGGAGGACGGCGGCCGCCGCCTCCAGGTCCTCGATCCGCCCGTTGGTGCACGAGCCGATAAAGCCGGAGTCGATCCGAACGCCGCGGACCTCGGACACGGGCTTCACCGTGTTGGGCGAAGGCGGGAGGGCGACCTGGGGCTCGAGCCCGTCGACGTCCACTTCGATTTCGGCGGCGTAGCGGGCGCCCGGGTCGGCCTCGGGCGCGGCCGTCCCAAGGCCCGGAAAGGCGGCCGCGGTCTTTCCGGGGCGGCCGACGGGCCCCGGAACGAAGCCGATGATGCCGGCCATCTCGGTGATCATGCTGCAGAGAGTGACGCGGCCGGCCAGATCGAGCCCGGCGGCCGCGGGCCCGTAGAACTCGGCCGAGCGGAGGGCGATTTTCGAGGTTCCGAGAACCCGGCAGAGATGGAGGGTCAAGTCCTTGGCCGTCGCCCGCGGCGACGGCGTCCCCTTGAGCACGACCCGGACGCTTTCCGGGACTTCGAACCACGTCCGCCCCGTCCGGAAGGCGAACGTGATGTCGACGTCGCCCATCCCCTGGCCGAAACAGCCGATCGCCCCGAGGATGTTCATGTGGCTGTCCGTGCCCACGGCGGTTCCGCCGGGGCGGGCCAGCCCTTCCTCCATCAGGACGTGGGAGCCGATGCCCCGGTCCACGTCGTAGACCGGGACGCCGCGCTTGCGGGCGAAATCGCGGCAGGCCTGCTGGTTGTCGGCGTACTTCAAGGTGCAGGCCGGGGCGCAGAGATCGAAAGTGAAGGCGGTCCGGGCCGGATCGTCGAGCGGCTCGTCGCCGTATTCGCGCTCGTAGTGTTTGACGACGTTGGGCCCGCCGAAATCGCGGGCCGACCGGACGTCCAGGTCCATCCAGACGATCCGCCCGGCGGCGGCGTCGTCCCGGGTATGAGCCTGGATGATCTTTTCGATGACGGTCTTGGCCACGGCCCCTCCCTTTCTCCCCTTACAGCTTGTCGGCGACGGCCCGGCCCATCTCCAGCGAGGTGGACTTGCCGCCCATGTCGTAGGTCCGGACCCGGCTTTCCTTGATCACCTCGGCCACCGCCCCGTCCAGGGCGTCGGCCTTGGCCGTCTCCCCCAGCCACTCCAGCATCAGCTCGGCCGCCAGGAACGTGGCGATCGGGTTGACCTTGTGCATCCCGGCGTATTTCGGCGCCGAGCCGTGGGTCGGCTCGAACACGGCGTATGAGCTTCCGATATTGCCGCTGCAGGCGAAGCCCAGTCCGCCGACGAGCTGGGCGGCCAGGTCGGAGATGATGTCGCCGAACAGGTTTTCGGCCACGAGAACCTCGTAGTCATAGGGATTCTTCAGGAGCCACATGCACATGGCGTCGACGTTGGCGTCCTTGAAGACGATGTCGGGATAGTCCTTGGCCACCTCGCGGGCCGTCTCGAGCATCAGGCCGCCGGTCTCGCGCAGGACGTTGGGCTTTTCGACCAGGGTCACGGACTTGCGGTTTTTCGCCCGGGCGTAGTCGAAAGCCGCCTTGACGATCCGCCGGCAGCCGTTCTCCGTCATGATCCGGGTGGACACGGCGATTTCGTCGGCCGGGACCGCGGCGAACGGCTTGAATTTCGGGTGAGTCGCCAGAGCCGTCCGGACGGCGTCCGGAAGGGGCCGGAACTCGACCCCGGCGTACATGCCCTCGGTGTTCTCCCGGAAGATGACCAGGTCGATTTTATCCTTGTAATTGAGCGGATTTCCGGGGTAGGCCTTGCACGGCCGGAGGTTGGTGAACAGGTCGAATTCCTGGCGAAGGCGGACGATGGGGCTGAAATACGTCAAGCCCTTGCCCCGCAGCGACGGGTCGAGCTCGGCGTCGGCGTCCTTTTTCGGCTTGGACGTGATGGCCCCGAAAAGGCAGGCGTCGGTTTCCTTGAGAAGCTTCTTCGTCCGGTCGGGGAGGGCGTTTCCTTCCCGGCGCCAGAATTCCCAGCCGATGTCCCCGTAAGCGTATTCGGCGTCGACTTCGAGCTTTTTCAAAATGGGCATCGTCGCCTCGATCACATCCTTGCCCACCCCGTCGCCGGGGAGAATCGCGATTCGATACTTCGCCATGGGATACTCCTCACATGGATTGCGCGCCGGGGGGGGCGCGGAGGGCAATTTTACCACAGATCGCCGGCCGCGGCGAATGCCGCATTCCCGCCTGGTTTGGAGATATTGCCGAAGGTTGAAGGCGGCCGGCGCTTTCTCCGGCGTCGGCGGCGAGGGCATCCCGCCGATCATCTGTTTCGCGCAGGGCCGGAGGGCGCCCTGGGACGGGCGGCCCGGCCCGCCGGATGTTTTATGAACCCGGCGCCGTTGCCCCCTTGCTTCCGATTGTTCTTTCTCCAAAGCCGCCCGGAACCCCCGGAGCCCCGTCGCCCGCGGCCGGCGGAGGAGATGCCCGGAGGCCGCGGTTCATCCTCCGATATGCGGAATCATAAAGACCCGCGCCGATTCCTCAAGGGGCTCGAGGGCTTCGGATTCCCGGCCCGGAACGGCACCGGGACCGCAAGTCCCGGCGCCTCGCCGCGTCCCCCGTCTTGCCGGACCCTTTTTCCGTTCTTGAAGGATCCCGGAAGATGATGTATCTTTCTTTCCGCTCTTCCCTTGGGCCCCGCGGCGTCGTTGATCCCTGAAAGAAGAAGGGGAAAAGCGTGTTACAACCGATCGATCGAACATGATCCCGCTCAAAGACGATAATCCGGTGCGGATCACGCCGCTGGCGACAGGAGCGCTGATTGCGGCCAACGTGCTAGTGTTTTTCTATCAATTGTCGCTCGGGCCGCAAGTGCAGCGCCTCGTGTACCAGTACGGCAGCATCCCCGCCGTGGTTCTGGGGCACGGAAGCCTGCCCGCGGGCATAGACGCGATCCCCCCTGTGTTCAGCCTGTTCACGAGCATGTTCCTCCACGGCGGCTGGCTGCATCTGATCGGCAACATGCTGTATCTGTGGATTTTCGGCGACAACATCGAAGCGGCGATGGGCCGCGTCCGATACCTCGTTTTTTATCTGGTGTGCGGGGCGCTGGCTTCCGCCAGCCACATCTTTTCAAACCCGACCTCGATGATCCCCTCGATCGGGGCCAGCGGCGCGATTTCGGGCGTGCTCGGCGCGTATCTGATGATCTATCCAAGGGCGCGGGTGCTGGTCCTGGTGCCGCTCGGCTTTTTCAGCCGCATCCTATCCATACCCGCAGGTTTCGTCCTCGGGTTCTGGTTTGTGCTGCAGTTGCTCGAGGGCGCCATGTCCGGCGCGAAGCAGGGAGGCGGAGTGGCTTTTTGGGCTCATGTCGGCGGCTTTATCGCCGGGATGCTCCTGGTCGGCCTGTTCAAGAAACGAGAAGTGCGCTTCTTCAATCCCCCCCAGCCCCGGCCGCGCAACGTCTGGTAAAATCCCCCGTCCGGACGTTTTCCCGGCCGAGCGATCAAGATCTCCGTCAGGTTCCGAAGAAAGAGATTCCCGCCTTGGAGGCGGAGCTCCGGCCGGTCGATTCTCCGGCGCGCATAAGCGGCCTGGACGTCTCCCGGCGGATTACGGAATCCTTGGGGACGACGGGCTCGGGACGATCGTCCAAGAACCGGCGAAGGCCGAGCGGGCCGACGTGTCCATCGACGGGACGGCCCGACCGAATGTTCAAGCCCGGCCGCGGGCCCGAGTGAAGCGCAACCCGCCTCAATTCAATGACGTTCCCTACGAAAATCGAATGAATTTGGGGTCGCGCCGCGGCCCCCTGGCCGGCAGGGCTGAAGGCTGAGGCTCGCTCAGAGCCCGAGCTTTTTCTTCGTGGACTCGATCAGGCCGCCGGCCTGGACGATGCCGATGACCGACTCCGGCAGGGGGAAAAACCGAAGCGTCCGGCCGCCGCTTTGGATCGTCCCGGCGGCGAAATCGATCTCGACGGGATCGCCCGTTTTGAGGACGTCGGCCGCTTCCCCGCATTGGAGGACGGCCAGGCCGAGATTGATGGCGTTTCGGAAATAAATCCGGGCGAAGGACTTGGCCACGACGGCCTTCACCCCGGCCGCCCGCAGGCAGGCGGCCGCCTGTTCCCGGGAGCTCCCGCAGCCGAAATTCTTCCCGGCCACGATCACGTCGCCCGGCTGGACCGCTTTGGCGAATTCCGGGTCCAAGTCCTCCATCGCGTGCTTGGCCATCTCCTCGGGGGTCATCAGGGTGTACGTGTAGCGCCCCGGGAAAATGACGTCGGTGTTGATGTCGTCTCCGTATTTCCAGACGCGTCCGGTGCTCATGAGCGTGTCCTCGGATCGGTGATTTTTCCCTCCAGGGCGGAGGCCGCGGCCGTCGCCGGCGAAGCCAGATAGATGGCCGAGTCGCGGCTTCCCATGCGGCCGCGGAAATTGCGGTTGGAGGTCGAAAGGACGGCCTCGCCCGCGGCCAGGAGCCCCTGGTGGGCGCCGAGGCAGGGGCCGCAGCCGGGATTAAGGATGACGCAGCCGGCCTCGCTCAGCGTCTCGATCGAGCCGTTGCGAAGAGCCTCGAGAAAGACCGCCCGGGAGGCCGGAAGGACCAGCGTCCGGGTTCCGGGATGGACCTTCCGCCCTTTCAGGATCCGGGCGGCGATCGCCAGGTCCTCGACCCGGCCGTTCGTGCAGGTTCCGATGAGAACCTGCTGGACGGGCGTGCCGGCGACCTCGCCGACGGGCTTGACGTTGTCGACGGTGTGGGGGCAGGCGACCTGGGGTTCGAGCGTTGAAAGATCAAACGGCAGGACGGCCTCGTAGGCCGCCCCGGGATCGGAGACGACAACCTCGAATTCCCGGAGGGTCCGGGCCTTGAGCCAGGCGACCGTCAGGGCGTCCGGCTCGAAGTATCCGTTCTTGGCTCCCATCTCGGCGGCCATGTTGGCCAGGGTCATCCGCGAGGACAGCCCGAATTCCCCGGCCGCCGGGCCGGCAAATTCGACCGCCTCGTAATTGGCCCGGTCGGCCCCCTGGTCGCCGATGAGCTTGAGGATCGCGTCCTTCGCCGTGACGTCCTTGGGGAACCGGCCGCTGAATTCCACCCGGAGGGTTTCTGGCACCCGCAGCCAGATCTCGTCGGTCGCCCAGATCGAGGCGGCCTCGGTCCGGCCGATGCCGGCGGCGAACGCCCCGAAGGCCCCGTATGTCGTCGTGTGGGAATCGCTGCCCATGATCACGAGGCCGGGAAGGGCGAATCCCGATTCGGGCAGGACCTGGTGGCAGACGCCGTTCTGGATGTCGTAGAAATGCGGCAGGCCCTGCTCCCGGACGAACTCCCGGATGGTTTTGTGGTTCTGGGCGTATTTTTCGTCGGCCGCCGGGACGATGTGATCAAGGATGATGACGATCTTTTCCGGGGCCTTGACCCGCGGCACGCCGATTTTCTTGAATTCGCCGATGATGGCCGCCGAGTTGTCGTGGGACAGGCAGTAGTCCGGGGAGACGGTGACCACTTCCCCCGCCCGGACGGGCCGGCCGGCCTTCCGGCTCAGAACTTTCTCGCTGAACGTCTGGGCCATGGCGGAATCCCTCTCACTTGAAGACGTCGAAATTGACGAAATCGGCGTGGTTGACGATGATCGCCTCGATCGTCCGCCGGCCGCCGTCTCCTTCCTTGGAGTGGGCGGCGATGATGTGGACGATTTCCTCCGGGAGGCCGAACTGGTAGGCGAAGGCCGCTCCGGAAATCGGGTGGCGGAGGAGGTCGCCGGCCCGGCTCTTGACGAAGGCTCCGTTCTCGAGGGTGTACTCGAAAAGCTTGCCGACGTCGTGGAGAAGGGCCCCGGCCAGGAGAGCGTCGCGGTCCACCCGGACCTTTCCGCCATATTCCTTGCCGAGGACGTCGCCGATGCCGACCGCCGTCCGGGTCACGTTCCGGGTGTGCTCGACGAGGCTCACCGAAACCGTCTTGAGAAGGAGGGTGAAGGGCATCCGGGCCAGGTCGGCCTCCGACCATCCGCCCTTCTTGACCGCCTCAAACCAGATCTTGAGGGTGAGCTCGCGGAGGCCGGGATCGGCGATCTGCCCGATATCGGGCAAAAGCTCGAGGATTTTTTCGCGGGAAACGCTCATGGGATCTTCCTTTCCGGAGGGCCGTCGTAAACATAGCCCACCGGGTCGATCTTCCGCATGGGCTTCATCCGGGTTTTTTCCTCGTGAACGTGGGCCACGAGGCCGGGCACCCGGGCGATCATAAAAAAGGCGTTGCCGATCTCCGGCGGAATGCCCAGGTCGCAGAGAAGGGCGGCGATCGCCCCGTCCACGTTGATCGGCAGGGGCTTGCCCAGCTGGGCCGCCAGGGCTTCCTCGGTCAAGCGGGCGAGACGGACGTGCCGGCCGGCCAGTCCGAGCTCCTCGGCCAATCCGAACAGCTTCGCCGTCCGGGGATCCTTCGTGTGCAGGCGGTGTCCGAAACCGGAAGCCCGCCTGCCCTTGGCCTTCATCTCGTCCAGAACGGCTTTGACCGCGGCGGCCTCATCGCCTCCGGAGGCCTCGGCCTTTTGGGCGATGGCCAGGAACATCCGCTGTCCTTCCTCGATCGCCCCGCCATGGAAACGGTTGATGGCCAGGATCCCGGCCGCGACGGCGGCGTTGAGCTCCGCCCCGGTCGAGGCCACGGTCCGGGCGGCCAGGGCCGAGGGCGGGGAGGCCCCGTGATCGATGGACGAGACGAAGATCGCGTCCAGCAGCTTCCCGACGGCGGGCGCGGGCAGCTCCCCCGTAAGAATCAGGCAGACGGCCTGGGCGAACGAGATCTTTCCCATCATCTCGTCGATGAGATATCCCCGGGCCATGATCCGGTTGGGCTTGACTTCGGTGATGGCCGTCGGCCATTTTTCCTGGTTGTCAGACATGTCGCTTCTCCTTTGCGGCCCGGCGCTCCGGCCGCTATTTGTTTCCGGCCAGGAGCCCGGCGACCCGGCCGGGGATGTCGGCCACGGCGTCGACCACATGGACGCCGACTTCCCGCAGCCGCCTGACCTTGCTTTCATAGGAGCCGCGGTTGCCGTCGACGATGGCTCCGGCGTGGGAAAACCGCGTCCCCGACTTGGCCGCCTTGCCTCCGATGAAGGCCACCAGCGGCTTGGTGAATTTTTTTTGCTCGATCAAGTCGGCGACCCGCTCCTCCTGGGTCGTCCCGATTTCGCCGAACATCGCCACCGCTTTCGTCTCCGGGTCCCGCTCGAACAGCTCCATGACCTCGGGGTGGGACGAGCCGACGATCGAGTCCCCTCCGACGTGAACGATCGTGCTCAGGCCGAACCCGGCCCGGCTGAGATAGTAGGCGATGGCCGAGGTCATCCCGCCGCTGCGGGAGCTGACGCCGACCGGTCCGGGCTGGAACCATTCCCTGGCCCGCTCGGCCCGGCCGCCGATCATTCCCAGGACCGCCTTTCCCGGGCTCAGGAGGCCGAGGGTGTTGGGGCCGACGAATCTCGCCCCGGCGTCCTTGGCCGCGGCCGCGATATCCAGGACGTCGTAGATCGGAACGCGGTCGGGGACGATCACCAGCAGCTTCACCCCGGCCGCCAAGGCTTCCAGGGCGGCGTTCTTCACGGCCGCCGCCGGGACGAAGATCACGCTGGCGTCGATCGGCCCGACGTTCTCGACGGCTTCCTCGACGGCGTCGTAAACGGGGACGCCGTAGACGTCCTGGCCGCCGCGGCCCGGCGTGACTCCGGCCAAGACGTTGGTGCCGTAATCCTTCATCAGCCGGGTCCGGGCGATGCCCTCCCGGCCGGTGATGCCCTGAATCAGAACTTTGCTTTTTTCGTCGACAAAGATGGCCATGACCCTATCCGCGCCTCATTTCATTTCCCGCCGGAGCCGGTCCCGGTATTCCTTCAGCCCCGGGATCGGCAGCTCGATGTGGATCGCCTGCTGTTCATGAAAGCGGCAGAAGATCTCGCAAGCCAGGCATTCCGTGCACTTGCCTTTCTTCGCCTCGGCCTCGGGAATCGCCAGAACGGGCAGGCCCTCGGCGTCGGCTTCAAGGATCTTCCGCCCGCACGCTTCCAGGCAGCCCTTGGACGCGCAATGGAGGCACCGGGAATGATCGATGGACAGCCGCCCGGTGAGGGTGGCGAACGTGTAGGCGCAGTCCGGAAGCCGAGGCTCCTCCATCGGCCGGATCTCGTGGACGGCGCCGCGGTTTTCGGCGATCAGCTCCGCCAACCGGGCCGCGCATTTCTCGGGCGGATCGTCGCGGCCGTAGCCCTCGACCCGGGCCGGCAGATCCTGAAGATAGGCGCCCAGGATCCGGATCGCTTCCTCCTCGCAATTCCCCCCGAGACGGAGGACGGCCGGTATCGCCAGGCGCTCCTCGGCGAACGCCTTCACCAGCCCGCGGGCCGAGTTGTACTGTTCCTGGGAGGCCACGCCCGAGCCGGAGGAAAAATAGCCCTTGAGCCCGGGCTGGCTGAGGATGACCTTGGCCGCCCGGTAGACCTTGCTGGCCGGCGGATTTCCGCTGGTGTCGCAATAATCGGCGATCTTGAAGCCCCGGGCGAGCACGGCGTCCATGGACATCATCGATCCGCCGCCGCCGGCCCCGTGAAACCCGATCAGCGTCTCGTCCGGCTCGGGTTGATCGGCCATCTGGAGGAAGTAAAACGTCCCCCGATGGTCCTTTTCCTCGACTTTGTAGGCGATCCGCTCGAGCTCGGTCGGCGGACGGTCGAACTCGCGGGCGATTTCAATGCCCAGCTCGGGATGGCGGTAGACGGCGTAATCGTCCACGACGAGATGGCAGTCGGCCGCTAAAATCCGGCCGTCGACCGTCCGGACCAGGGGATTGATCTCGACCGAGCGGGCGTCGGCGTTCCGGGCGACCGCGGCCAGCTTGGTCAGCAAATCAGACAAGGGGACAAGGGCGGGGCCGCTGATCCCGGCTTTTCGGACGACGTTCAGAGCCTCAAACCCGCGCAGGCCGGTGCGGACGTCGATCAGCCGGCGGACGACCCGGTCCGGGCGTCGGCGGGCGATCTCCTCGATCCCCGTCCCGCCGACGGAGCTGAAAACGAGGAGCGGGGCCTTGGCTTCGTCGTCCATGATGATCCCGGCGAAGTACTCCGTCTCGATGGCCAGCTTCTCCTCGACCAAAACGCGCTCGACGACGTAATTTTTGACCTTCATCCCGAGAAGGGCGGCGGCCTTGGTCTCGGCTTCGGCCGGAGTGTCGGCGAACTGGATGCCGCCGAGGCCGGCCCGGCCGGTCACCCAGACCTGGATCTTCAGGACGACCGGGCGGCCGAGACGCTCGGCGATCGCCCGGGCTTCGGCCGGGGAGGAGGCGACGGCGCCTTCGGGGACGGGAAGGCCGCCTTCGCGGAGAAGAATTTTGCTCTGGTATTCGTACAAACGCGCCAAGGGAATCTCTCCACGAAAGAAGGTAGGGAGCATTATAACGAAAACGCCGCCCGGTCGCCAGCCCAAAGGGGGTCAGACGGGATTTCCGGCCTCCGGGGATTTCGGCTTCAGCCCGTAGATTTTGACTTTATAGGAAAGCATTCTCTCCGTAATGCCGAGCTTCCGGGCGGCCGCGCTTTTCACCCCTCCGGAAGCCTCCAGGGCTTCCCGGATTTCCCGGATTTCGAGGCGTTTGACCTTTTCCGCGAGAGAAACCGCCTTCCCCGGGAACGGGGAATCGGCTTCGGAACGGATGGTCAAGGACCGCGGGAGGTCCTCGCTTCGAATCATGTCGTTTTCACAGAAGACGACGGCCCTTTCGACGGCGTTTTCCAGCTCTCGGACGTTTCCCGGATACGGATGACGTATCAGCATGTCCAAGGCTTCCTCTGAAATCCCGTGGATGGCCTTCTTCTCGCGAAGCGCGTATTTCCTGAGAAAATGATCGACCAGCGGCGGAATATCCTCCCGGCGCTCGCGAAGCGGCGGAAGGGCGATTCGGATGACATCCAACCGGTAGAACAAGTCGGCTCGGAAAGCCCCCTCGCTCACGGCCTTCTCCAGGTCCCGATTCGTCGCCGCGAGAACGCGGACATCGGCGCGGAGGACTGCGGTCGAGCCCAGGCGGGAAAATTCGCGGTCCTGGAGAAAGCGCAGGAGCTTGACTTGAAGATGGAGCGGAAGGTCGCCGATCTCATCCAGAAGAAGCGTTCCGCCTCCGGCCGCCTCGAATTTTCCCGTCTTCCGCTCGCCAGCCCCGGTAAACGCTCCTTTCTCCGCTCCGAATAGTTCGCTTTCAATCAGCGATTCGGGGAGAGAGGGAATGTTGATTGCAAGAAAGGGACCCTTCGCCCGCCTCGAAGCAAAATGAATCGACCGGGCGACGAGATCCTTTCCCGTGCCGGTCTCCCCGGTGATGAGGACATTGGCGTCGCTTTGAGACGCTTTCGACATGAGCCGCGACACGGCTTCCATGGCCGGCGAGGCGGAAACGAAATTGCGCGCGCTGAATTTGTCGACCAGCGTTTCCCGCAGGCTTTGCACCTCGGCCCGAAGGCGAAGCCGCTCCAAGGCCCGGTCGATGATCAGAAGCAGCTTCTTAAAATCGATCGGCTTGACGATATAGTCATAAGCTCCTGCCTTGATCGCCTCGACCGCGGTTTCGACGCTGGCGAACGCCGTGATCATGATCGGGGCCAGGGCGGGATTCTCCTTAAGGAGAAGACGGATGACCTCAAGACCCGTCTCCCGGCCGAGCTTGTAATCGACCAAGGCGATTTCCGCCGGAAGACGCCGCATTTCCGCCACGGCCGAGGCTTGATCCGCCGCGTCCGTCACGACGAAGCCCTCGCTCTCCAAGTTCCCCCGGATGAGCCTCCGCTGGAGAGGATCATCCTCGACGACCAGGACGATCGGTTTATTCATCCTTTTTCCCCCGGGAGCTCGATCCGGAAGACGGATCCCCCCGATTTCCGGTCGGCGGCCGAAATCCGCCCGCCGTGGGCTTCCACGATCTTGCGGGCCAGAAAGAGGCCGACGCCCAACCCATCGGCTTTCGTTGAGAAAAACGGCTCAAAGATGCGATCGCGGTCCGCCGCCGGGATGCCCGGCCCGGAATCCTCGACGGAAATCAAAACACCGGCCTTGTTCTTTTCGGCGCGGATGACGATCTCCCCGCCCGCGGAAGCTTCGAGCCCGTTGCGGACGACATTGAACAGGGCTTGAGCGAGCAAGCCGCGATCCGCCCGGAGGCGCCGCCCGGGGCCCGGCTCCCACCGGACCGGAATGCCCTTGGAAACCGCGGCGGGGGAGGCCGCCTCGACCGCGTCTCCGATAACGGCGTCCGCCTCGATCGTTTCCAGCCGGAGATCCAGCGGCCGAAGCACGGCCGAGAACCGGTCGAGGATGCGGGAGATTTTTTGGACCTCGATCCGGCCGAGGGCCGCGTCGCCGGCCAGGGCGTGCGGAGCGTTCTTCTCCATCATCTCGCAGAGAAGAGCGAGGCTGTTCAGCGGATTCTTAATCTCATGGGCGATCCCGGCGGTGAATCCGGACAGCTCGCGGAATCTTTCTTTTTCCTGGCGCTCGCCCGCGGCTTCCTCGGTCCGGGCCAAGGAAGCCCGATGCATCCGGTAAATCCCGCTGAAGAGAAGAAGGCCCACGGCGCCCAAGGCGCCGAAAAGAAGGAGGGCGCTTCGCCGGGAATACGCCAGCATTTCATCCAGCCGGGACAGGGAATATCCGAGATAGAGGGAATAGACCCGGCCTTCCTTCGCCGGGAATGTCCTCACGACGTTGAGAATCGTCCCGGCGGGGGAATCGATGGCCCAGCTTTCCGGATCCGAGGCGGGCCGGCCGGCGATCGGAAGGTATCCCTCGAATTGAGAGGACCAGCCCAGCACATTCCCGGTCTCGTCGACGAGGGCCAAGAAATAGATGTCCGTCTCCCCGGAGTAACGGTCGAGGGCGGTTTGAGGAAGAGCCCCCTCTTTGAGCCGCTCCTCAAATTCAGCGGCCAGGATGCGGGCGGAAGCGGTCAACTGCTCCCGGACCAGGGCCTCGGTTTTTCGCTTGAGGAATTCCCGGTTCAGGGCGGATTGAAGGAAAAAGAGAACGATGATTCCGGCCGCGGGAAGGATGAAAAACGCCCAAAACTCACGTCGGCGCAATTCAGCGGCCCCGCTTCCGTTTCCCCGCCTGCCGGGGGCCTCCCCTCCAATTCGGGAATCCCCGGGCATCCCGGACCCGGACGATCTCCCCCTGGAACTGGACTTCCCTGGCGATCAAAACCGCTTCTGCGTCTCCCGTCGACGCCAACGATCCGAGGACGTTCATCCGCTCGCCCTGATGGACGTCACGTTCGAAAAACCAGGCCGGGCCGATTTCGACGATGAAACGGCGGTTCGTCTTCGGCTCGTCCAAAACCATGATGAGAAAGGGAGCCGCTCCCTGATAACGAGGCTCGAATCGGACGGATTGAACGACGCCCTCGATCCGGATTTCCGTCTTTACGTCATAATAATGAGCGGATATCGGCGGCCGGCCTTGCGGCGGGGAAGCCTGAACGGACGCCAAAAGCGCGGCGACGGCGAAAACGACGGATCCCGCGTTTACTTTGCGCCCCAATCGAAGCCCCATTGCAATCCTCCCGAAAGGAAGCCGCCGCCCCAGTCAAAAAGCGGATCGTTGGACTCGTTTCGAATTCGAGCGTACATCAACTTCAACGACCAACAGCCGAAATCTTTTTCGGCCGAAATCTCCCAACGAGAGCGCTTGTCTTCCCGGATGAAGCCGAGGGGATTCCCCTCCAGGTCCCGGCTCTCGATCCCGGGAAAAGTCATCTCCGTCGTATTATAGCCCAGGCGGGCGTTGACGTTCCAGGGAAGAAGAGCCGACAACTGGGCGTTCCAGCCCATTCCCTCCCAGGAAAAGGCATCGGAGGTCGGATTTTCGATCATCATGAATTCCTCAACCGTGGAAAAGGGATTTTCTCCGGATACATTCCATTGAATGATCCCTCCCAGGCGCAGCCCCACCCTCTCCCCCAATCCTTGGGCGGCCCGGGCTTGAAACGAGGCGACTTGAATCCCTTTTCCCGCGGCGGCTTCGGCGGCCGGAGCGTATTCCCCGCCGCCCCGGTATCCGCCGCCGTATCCCCCATGCCGATATCCTCCGTTTCCGTACCCGGCGCATCCGAAACCGCCGCCTCCCCCCGGCTGAACGAGGCCGGCCGCGTCGGCTTCCGGGGCGATCGTCTGCGGATGGAAAAAGTATTTATATCCCCAGCCGAGCTCGGCTTGGAGCGTCGTCCGCGAGGAGAAATATTTATCCAGCGAAACGGACAAGCCCTGGCTGAGAAAATCAAACGGCGCATAGCGATACGACCGGAATTCCGAAACCGCCGCCGCCTTGAAAATGGAAGAGGGCGTCAAGTAGCTTTTCAAAGAAGCCGCGAAGCGGACGCCTTCGTAATTGAAGTCGGAATATTCGGCCCGGAAAAGCGAGGCGTTTCCCGCGACCGAGAGATACAGGGCCGTTCTATCTCCGAGCGCCTGAAGGTAATCCGCGCCTCCCGACAAAGACGCCAGGCTCATTCCCGAATTCTCTCGGAGAGCGCTGTAATCGAGACCGGCGAAAAGGCCGAATTCCGAGAAGGATTTCTCCCAGGCAAGGCCGGCCGCGGTCATCGCGTCCGCCGCGGCGTACCGGTTTTGGAAAAGGTTGTCCGTCCAGTTTTGAACGAGCGACACGGACAGCGAAGCGGCGGACGACGACCCCGCGAAGACGGCGGCCGCGGCGCCGAAGATAAAAAATCGTTTCATGACCAGCCCCGGTCGTAATGATTATAAGGGAAAAAGGGCCTTCCGGCCCTTTTTCTCCGTCATTTTCTGGAACGGCCGCCTCGAAAACAGCGCGGATCGACTCGAGATTCCCGCCTTATCCGCGGCCCCGGCGGACGGATCGGCCGTGAGGACCCGAGCCGTCGCAAAAGCCCGGTCCCGTCCCTTGGCCGCGGAACGCCGCCTTGTTCCAAGCATTTCCGATTCCCGCGCCATGGACACCCCCCCGCCGATTCCCGTTCTTGTAGCCCGTCCCGTCCTTGGGAGGCGCCCAATCCGGATCCCGGCCGTTGGGGATGCCGTCATTGTCATGGTCCCGGAAACGGTCATTGATCCCGTCGCAATTTTGATCCATGAACTTGTGTTGGAACCGCCACTGGAAATGATTCCGGGCATTGATTTCCTTTCCGGACGAATTCTGGTCCGGCGCGGCCAGGGCTTCGGCGCCGAGAACACCGAGGCCGAGGACAAGGATCGATCCTACGATAAAACCGTTTTTGAGTCTCATGGCTTAACCTCCTTCATGAGTTCAAGCCCTATATATGCGGGAGGCATGCCAAATCATATATCATTAATAATCAATAAAATAAGTTTAATACAAAGACAGGGGAGCCGACATTTTCGTCGATGGAACGACGGAATTGTCGGAACCCGGGAATCCGATTCTTTAAAACCGCTCCAACCGGCGCGGTGTTCTCCTTCCCCTGAAATTGACTTCCCTCTGCCGTCTTTCTATATTGTTTATAACAATCGGAAAAGGGCCAACGGATGAGCGCCTTGCCGCCGGGCAGGATTTGTCCCAAATGCCAGGCGTCCAATTTCGCGTCCGATGTCCATTGCTTCAACTGCGGCGCGAATCTCGAGGACGAAACGACGCTTTCCCTGCCCGACAAGCCGGCCCTCTCCGCGGCGGCTGATCCGCTCGATTTCCCCCCGGGAACTCGTTTCGCCGGCCGCTATCTCATCGTCGAGGAAATCGGCGGCGGCGCCACGGGCCGGGTCTTCAAGGCCCGGGACACCAAGCTGGATCAGACCGTCGCCCTCAAGATGATCCGGCCGGAGCGCGCCGCCAGTGCCGAGACCCTCGGCCTCTTTAAAAAGGAAACTTCGCTGGCCCGGTCGCTCTCCCAGGAGAACATCATCCGCGTCTACGACCTGGGCGAAAGCGAAGGGGTGACCTACCTCACGATGGAATGCGTCGCCGGACAGAGCCTGGATCAGCTCCTGCGCGCCTCCGGGCCCTTGACCGCGGCCGCGGCCGTCTCCATCGCCCGCCAGATCTGCCGGGCCCTGGCCGCCGCCCACAAGAAAGGAATCGTCCACCGGGATCTCAAGCCGCAAAACATCCTGCTCGACGCCGACGGCCGGGTCCGGGTCGCCGATTTCGGCCTGGCCCGGTCCTTCGAGCTCCCGTCGGGGAAAGCTTCGGGCCGGATCGTCGGCACTCCGGCCTACATGCCGCCCGAACAGGCCGCGGGGAACGAGGCCGACGCCCGTTCCGACATTTATTCCCTGGGCGTCATTCTCTATGAAATGCTGACGGGGCGCAGGCCTTTCTCCGCCGGCAGCGCCGCCGAGCTTCTCGAAAAACATCTCCATGAAAAGCCGAAGCCGCTCCGAACCTGGAATCCCGACCTCTCCCATCGCCTGGAACAGACGGTTCTCCAATGTCTTGAAAAAGATCCGTCCCGGCGTCCGCCGACGGCCGGACGCCTTCTCCAGTCCTTGGAGGAACGAGGGGAACCGGCCTCCGCCGCCCGGCGGTCCGCCCGCTTGGTTGTCCCCCTCGGGGCGGCCGCCGTTCTCTTGGCCGCCTTCGGCCTGTTTCTCGTCGTCACCCGGAAACCGGCCCGGCCGCCGGCCCCCGGATCGCTCACCTCCGTGGCGGTCATGTATTTCGAGAACAACACGGGCGATCCGAGCCTCGATTACCTCCGCAAGGGATTGTGCTACCAGGTCATCCAATCCCTTCTCCAATCCGCCCGGCTGAGGGTCATTACGACCGACCGGCTGTTCGCCATCCTCCGGGACAAGGGCCTTCTCGAAAACGAGACGTATTCCACCGACGACCTCAAGCGCGTGGCCGAACGGGCCCAGGCCCGCTACATCCTCCAGGGCAGCTTCGCGAAAATCGGCCGGGTGTACAAGATCAACTCTTTTCTTTTGGACGCGGAAACCTGGGAGACGGCCGGTTCGACCCAGGCCGAAGCGGAGGACTTGAGCCAGCTCAACGCCGCCGTCGAGCGGATGACCCCCGCGGTCAGGGCCTCCCTCCATTCCCCCGGCGTCCCGGCGGCCTCGTCCAGCGGGGGGCTCGACAGGATCACCACCCGGTCCCCCGAGGCGCTCAAGAATTTCATCGAGGGCGAGACGCTGTTTTTCGAGGGGAAATTCGAGGGAAGCGCCGAGGCTTACCGGAATGCGATCGGGCTCGACGGAGACTTCGCCCTGGCTTACCGCGGCCTGGCCGCGGCTTCCCTGTACCAAAGCAAGCGGGCCGAAGCCAAAGCCAACCTGGAAAAAGCCCTGGCTCTGGCCGCGGACGGCCGGGCTTCGCCGCGCGACCGGCATCTTATCGAGGGACTTTACAACGCGGTGTTCAAGTCGTCGTTTCCCGGCGAGGCCGTCCATCAGTACCAGCAAGTCCTTTCGATCTCGCCCGACGACGAGGAGGGGCTCCGCCACTTGGGTTCGCTTTACCGGAATCTCGAGGAGTGGAGCAAGGCCCGGGATTGCTGGGAGCGGCTCCTGGCCTTGGACAAATTCAATCCCTTTCTCTATATCAACCTCTCGACCATTTACCTGGCCGAGGGATTGCCCGAAAAAGCCGTCGACATTCTTCCCGAAGATCCCGCTCTTTTGTCCCCGGCCCTGCGCCGCCGGCACCTTGGCCTGATCGCGCTTTGCCAAGGACGGTATGAAGAAGCCCTGGCCGCGGTCAACCAGGCCTTGGAGCTGGAACCCGGACAATCCATCGCTTTTCTTCTCCGAGGAAACATCCGCCAGCTTCAGGGGGACGCGGCCGCGGCCCGGGAGGATTATCTTCGGATCGTCCGCGGCGCCGACACCGCCGCGCAAGCCCTCGGGCTGAGGTTTTTAGCCGGCCTTTGCCTTCAAGAAGGCCGCGTCGACGAATTCCGGAGCCGGGTCGCCCAGGGGATCGACCTTTCCCGCCGGGCGGCGATGCAGGACGAAGAAGACTCCTTTCTCCTGATGGAGGCGGCCGGTTTTCAGCTTAAGGACGATCCCGCCGCGGCCGAGGGAAGCGTCCGCCGGGCCGTTCACCTGGCCGAGGAGCTGAACGACGTGAACGTCCGGGCGGAAGGCCTTGGCCTGCTGGGGCGGATTCTGCTCGCCCAGGGCGACGCCGCCGGGGCCGCGGAGACAGCCGAGCGTCTCCGCCTCCTCACGGAAACGTCCGGCCTTCGCCATCTCAGGAAGCATTACTTCCGGCTGAAGGGAGCGATCGCCCGGCAGGCGGGCGACTACGCATCCGCCGCCGACCTGGGCCGGATGGCCGTCGCGGGGCTGCCGTTTCCCTATTCCCTGAACGATGACCACGCCGTATACTACGAGTCTTTGGCCCTCACCGCCGAGGCGGCCGGAGAGGTGGACAGGGCGATCGGAATCCGCCAAGACATCCGCGTCCTGACCTCGGGACGCCTCCTCTTCGGGGATCTCTACGCCCGGAACTACTACCGCCTTGGGAAGCTCTTTCTCCGGAAGAATCTCCGAACCGAGGCCGCCGACGCGTTCGAAACGTTTCTCCGGCTGTGGGCCCGGGCCGACTCCGGCCGGCCCGAGATCGCCGACGCCCTCCAAATGCTGGCCGCCCTTAAAATCCCGCGTCCGAGGCCCGCTTCCAAAACCGCTCCCGCTCCCTGATCACGATCCGGCTGATCCGGCAGTGGGCGACGGGGATCAGGCCGACGATTCCGCTTTTCATGGCCGCGGCCGGCGGGCAGAAAGCGCAGCGATCGAGCCGGGCGCAGCCGGCGCACGGCCGCTCCCGCGTTCGGGCGAGATCCATCCGCCCGCCGCCGTAGGCGGCGAGGATCCGCGGATCGGGATTCCCGCCGGCCCGGACGAAATCCGCGACCGTCCCGAAACAGAAACGGCGGAGCACGTCCGGGCGGGGATGAGCCCGGTGGAAATCGACGAACCGGTAGCAGCCCCACAGCCGCCCCTCGGCGTCCAGGGCGAGGCGGTCCCGTCCCGCCGGGCAGACGAATATCCCGGGCTCCGGCGGCCGGCGGAGATTCAACACCGGCACATCCTTTCCGGTCCGGGCATAATCTAAAAGAGCCTTCGCGGCGGCTCGTAGACCTTCGGAAAGCCGGTTGAGAGCGGCCGGCGGCCAGGGGACCGTGAGATCGAACGAAACGAGGATCTCCGGGACGCGCCGGTCGACGAGGAAGGCGATCGTATCCGCCAGCGTGCCCACCGTCCGGGGGCCAAAGACGCTGTTGGTGGCCGGCCGGATGCCGGGATAGGCGGGGAGCTCGTCCAAGACGGCGGTCAGCCTCCGATAACTCCCTTTCCGCCTTTCTTGGTCCTGGGACGGACCGTCGAAGCTCAACATCAGGGCGAAGCGATGGGCTTCGAGGAAGGAGAGGATTTCCGGCCTGAGAAGGGAGCCGTTCGTCGTCAGGGAATAGCGCGGGAGCGTCCGGGAATCCCGGCTCCTCTTTTCCAGCTGCTCAATCGCCCGCCGGATCAAGCGAAAGGCCAGGAGCGGCTCCCCGCCGCAAAACTGGATCAAGGGAGACGAGGAGAGATAAGGAAAGAGGGCCGCGCAGGCAAGATCCAAGGTCCCGGCCTCGAGGGTTTTCGTCCCCCGAACCCGGGGGCAGTAGCGGCACCGCCAGTTGCAGCGCTCCGTCAGAGTCAAGGAAAGGCCGGCCAGCGCTCCCCTTTCCGGCGGGCTCTTCCGCTCCGGCCGGACGCGGGCCGCGGCCGGCCGGGGCACGAGGCGGCGGGCCGGGTCGATTCCGCCGGAAAACGGAAGAAGGCTAGCCGCCAAAGGAGATCGACGGCCGATCGAGCGGACAGGTGCGGGCCGCCGTTCGCTCGAACATTCCCTCCACTTTCGTGAAATCCGTCTCCATCTCCTTGAGGCAATAGACGGCCGCTTGATAGCGTTTCTTTTCGGCTTCAGAAGCTCCCCGTCCGGGCCGGAGGCCCCCCAGGTATTCCCTCAGGTAAGCGGTCATCTGGAAGAGGGTGGGGGGGGCCGAGGATGGTTTTTTCGACACTCTTTTCCTTTCCATGGCGTTCCTCCTGTTTGGCTTCAATATGCGCCGAAGAAAAGGCGTTGTCAACGGCCGAGGAGACCCCCGAACACGAGGCGGGGAAGAACGAACCCGGCCTCGTTTCCCGCGCCCCGGAGGCGCGGGACGGATATGAGCGGAAGGGACAGGGTCGGTCTAATAAAAGAAGCGGGCGCTTCTCAATTCCCGCGGTAAGAGCGGGAATCCGCGCGCCCCCTGTTTTTCGCCGGCGGCGCGGGACGCGGCTTGGACCCGGGGGCGGGGCGTGCCGGCTTCGCCGGCGGCGGAACGGCGGCTTCGATTTTCCCCCGGATGTCCCGCAGGATCTCGTTGAGGCGCTTGGCCGAAACGGAGCCGGCGGTCCCGACCTCGGGAGCGAAGACCGCGATCTTGTATTCCTCGATCATCCACCGGACCGCTTCCAGCTCCTCCCGGAGTTCGGCCGGGCCCTCGCCCCCGAGCCTTTTTTTCAGCCCGGCCAGCGCCTCGGCGAAGGGAACGAGTTCGGCCTCTTTTTTCCGATCCTTTTCCGGGCTGTTCTTGGCCCGCTCGGTCCGAAGCCGGAGAGCCTCAAGGTAGGCGGGAAGCCGTTCCAGCCGGCCGGCGGAGTAGACTTGGGCGAAGTCGCGGGGCATCAGGGCGTCCAGCTCGGCCCGAACCGTTTCCAAAATCCCTTCCACCGCTTTGTTTCCCTGGTGGGTCATGCCGATCGTGTAAAGATCGGCCCGGACGCCTTGGTATGCCTCCAGCGCCCGCTTGGCCGCGTCCAAAAGAACCTGTCCCTCGGCGAACAGCGTCTTCACCAGCCGGTCGGCGAACTCCTGGTATTCGGCCCGCGTTCGGATCTCCTTGCGGAACACGCGGACGCGGAGCCCTTCGAGAAGGGACTTTTCCAAGGCCGCTTTCCCGCCGAAATACAGGGCCGCCCGCTGATGCTCCTCGGGCAGGACCATGATCCGCTCCATGAACTTGAGGTCCCGGGCGAATTTTTTGGAGAGAAGGGCTTCCACGCCGCGCGGATGGACGGCCGCCGCTTCTCCGGCGGTTTTGAAAAGCCGGAGGCCCGCGTCTTTCGGTCCGGGGACAAGCGCCGGATAGGCCGCCGGCCCGCCGCCGAGCCGGATTTCCGCGGGAATCGCGTCCCACTCCCAGTCCGAAACGGCCGGCCGCTCCCATTGGCTCGCGGCGCTCTTCCAGGAAGAGGACGCGGTGTCGGCCACCGGCGCTTTCGGCCGCAAGCCGAGGAGCTTGCCGTAATCGCGTCCCGAGAACGCTTCCTTCCCGGCCGCGTCCAGGACAACCAGCCGGATCTTGAGGTGCTTCGGCACGTCGACGGATTCCCAGACGCTTGCCGGAACGTCGGCCCGGAACCGTCTCCGGACGAAGGCGGAGAGGGTCGCGGACAACGGGCCCGGCGTCCGGGGCATCTCCCGGACGATCGTGTCGGCCCGCTCGGCCGCCGGGACGAGGGCTTTCCGGTAGCGCTGGGGAAGCCCCTTGACGAGGGCGTGGATTTTTTCCCGGAAATATCCCGGGATCCCCCATTCGAGGGCGCCGATCTCGATCCGGGGGAGAAGATCCGCCTTGATCCGGATCGTGGCTCCGTCCTCCTCCGTTCCGGGGAGGAAGCGGTACTGCACCCGGATTTTCCGGCCGCCCAGGCTTAGATCGTCGGGATACAGGGCGATTTCAGAAACCGCCGGTTTGAACTGGACGAGATCGTCCTCGGCCATGACAAGAAACGCGTCGCCGCCCTGTTTCTCAAGGCAGCGGCCGAGGCCCTTGAGGTCGTAAACGCCGGGCAAGCGCCGGGCGTAAAATTCCGCGGCCTTCTCGTCGGGAACGAGGATGTCCCGCCGGCGCATTTTTTCCTCGAGCGCCTCGAAGCGTTCCCGGAGCTGGAGGTTGCGGCGAAGAAACGCCGGGGGATTCTTCACCCGGCCGGCGCACAAGGCCTCGCGGAGGAAGATCTTCGAGGCGGCCTCGGGATCGAGGGGGCCGAAGGGAACGTCCCGATGGACGGCGATCTCCAGGCCGTAGAGGGTCACCCGTTCATCCGCCCGGACATCCCCCCTGTTTTTATCCCACCGGGGATTCTCGCGCGTCCTCCGGCAGAGGTCTCCGCCGAGCGATTCGAGCCAGCCGGGTTCGATTCGAGCGGCCGTCCGGACGTACAGCCGGCCGGTCTGAACGACCTCGGCGGCGACGATCCAGGCCGGCGGTTTCCCAAACAGCGAGGAACCGGGGAAGAGCATCGCCTCCCGGCCGCGGGCGGCCGTGTACATTTTCCCTTCCTTGAGGACGGCCACCCGGGACAACAGGCCGGAGGCCGCCGCCCGGTGGATCGCCCCGTACAGGGGCCGGGACACGGAGCCGGCCTTGGCTCGGCCGACGGGGAATTTCTGTTCCCGGAGAATCTCGAGGATCTGCTCGTGGATATACGTCCATTCCCGCATCCGCGGGAAGGAAAGGAAATGCTCCCGGCAGAACCGCCGCTTCCGGGCCGAGGAGCGGAGGCCTTCCCAATCCCCATGATAGCGGTCCCAAATGTTCAAGAGCGTCAAGAAGTCGGAATCGGGGTCGCGGAAGGGCGCGTGGGAAGCGTCGGCCCGGGCGGCCTCGCCGGGCGGCCGCTCCCGGGGATCGCGGATGCTGAGGGCGGAGGCGATGACCGCAACCTCGCGAAGACAGTTCTCCGCGGCCGCCTCGATCAACATCCGGGAGAGGCGCGGATCGAGAGGAATCCGGGCCATCCGCCGGCCGCGGTCGGTCAGATGATAATCGGCGCCCCGTTTCCGGACCGCGCCCAGCTCAAGCAGGGTCTCGAAGCCGTCCTCGATCATCCGGGCCGTCGGCTTGTCGACGAACGGGAACTTCGCCGGGTGTCCGAGATTGAGATCCATCATCCGGAGGATGACCTCGGCCAGGTTCGAACGAAGGATCTCGGGCGGAGTGAACCGCGGCCGGTCCAAGTAATCCTTTTCCTCGTAAAGCCGGATGCACAATCCGTCGCTCACCCGGCCGCAGCGGCCCTTCCGCTGGTCGGCGCTGGCCCGGGAGACCGGCCGGATCGGAAGGCTGTTGATGCCCGCCCCGGGGAGGTACTGGGAGATCCGGGCCAGGCCCGTGTCGACGACATACTTGATGCCGGGGATCGTCAGGGACGTTTCAGCCACGTTGGTGGCCACGACGATCTTCGGTCCGGCGACGGAATAAACCCGTCCCTGCTGGGCTCCCGGCAGGCGGGCGAACAAGGGCAGAATCGTGAATCCGGGATAGCGCTTGCCCTCGAGGATTTCGCAGGTTTCCAGGATGTCCTGCTCCGTCGGCATGAAGACAAGGACGTCGCCGGGCGGCTCGCGCCGCAGGAGGTCGTCGACGGCGGCCGCGGCCGCGTCGACGTAATCGGCGTCCTCCTTTTCGTCCGGCGCCGGCGTCCGGTATTCGACGCGGACGGGATACATCCGCCCGCCGACTTCGAGCACGGGCGCGCCGTCGAAGGCGGCCGCGAATTTTTCGAGATCGAGGGTGGCCGAGGTGATCACCACTTTAAGATCGGAACGCTTGGCCAAGAGGGTTTTGAGAATCCCCAGGAGGAAATCGATGTTCAAGCTCCGCTCGTGGGCCTCGTCGATGATGATCGTGTCGTATTCGCGGAGGCGGCCGTCGGCCTGGGTTTCGGCCAGCAGCATTCCGTCGGTCACGACCTTGATCCGCGTTTCGGGCGAGATTTGTTCCTCGAAGCGGATTTTGTAGCCGACGGTCCGGCCGAGCGGCTCTCCCATCTCCTCGGCGATCCGCCGGGCGATCGTCACGGCCGCGATCCGGCGGGGCTGGGTGACGGCGATCCGGCCGCGCGATCCTCGGCCGGCTTCCAGGCACATCTTCGGGATCTGGGTGCTCTTCCCGCAGCCGGTCTCTCCGGAAATGATGACGACCCGGTTCTTGCGGATCGCTTGGACGAGGTCGCCGCGGCGGCGGGAAATCGGAAGCTCGGGGGGATACCTCCACTTCAACCGGACCGGCGGCGCGCCGGCTTCATCCGTCATGGCCCGCCTCCCGGCCGTGGATCGTTCATGGGCCTTCATTCTGGCACGCGGCCGCGGGGGAGTCAATCAGGAAACACAATGCCAATTTCCCTGTTTTCGTCCGGATGAATCGCTTTCCTCTTCAATATAGAGGAGACACAATACCTATTGACCTAATTGCGCGTCCCCCGGCGGCGGAGGGTGAGGCCTCGGGAAATGAGGTGAATTGGTATTGTGTCTCCTCTTTGTTATGTTTTGCTCATGTCGAGGGCCCAGCGGGCCATGTCGGCCTCGGGCGGCCGGTAGGTTTCGAAAAGATCGAGCAGACGGGCCGGATTTGGGTCGGAGAGGATCATCGCCCGGTGCTCGGGCTGGAGGAACTTCAACGCTTCCGCCCGGGCCAGGAATCCCAGGATCGGATCAAAATAGCCGGCGACGTTCAGGAAGCCGCAGGGCTTCCGGTGGATGCCGAGCTGGGCCCAGGTGACGACTTCGAAAAACTCCTCCATCGTCCCGAGGCCGCCGGGGAGGGCGATGAATCCGTCGGACAGGCCGGCCATCAGGGCCTTGCGCTCGTGCATCGTCTCGACGATCCGGAGAGCGCCGGCCTCGGCGTAGGCGAGCTCCCGCTCGACCATGTCCCGGGGGATGACGCCGGTGACCCGGCCGCCGCCCTCATGGATGGTCCGGGCGATCTCGTACATCAGCCCCACCCGGCCGCCGCCGTAGACGAGACCCAGGCCGCGGCGGAGGAATTCCTTTCCCAGGCTTCGGGCGGCGGCGGCGAAGGCCGGCTCCGCCCCCGGGCTCGAACCGCAGAAAACGGACACGGTTTTCATCTCAATACACCGCCAAGCCGAGGGCCGCCGCTCCCAGCACGAGCCAAACGGGATTGGCCTTTGTCAACGTGAGGAGGGCGAAAGCCGCCGCGGCGATGAGGATTTTATCCCAGTGAGCCGCCAGGGCCGGTCCGGCGGCCGCGTTTTTCAACCCGAACACGCTCACGGCCATGTCATAGGCCGTCCAGAGAAGGAAGCCGATGACGACCGGACGAACCGCGCGGAGCATGGAAACGACGGCGGGGGAATCTTTGAACTTGAAAAAGGCGATGACCATCGCCAGCATCAGGAGGGTCGCCGGAAGGACCGTCCCGGTCACGGCCATGACCGCGCCCGGAAAGCCGGCCATCTTGTATCCGATGAAGGCCGAGACCTGCGGGGCGATCGGGCCCGGAAGCGCGTTGCCCAGGGCCACCGCGTCGGCGAACTCCCCGGACGTCACCCAGCCGGCGGACGTCGCCTCCCTCTGCATGAGAGCCAGCGAGGCCGGTCCGCCTCCCCAGGAAAACAGGGCGACCCGGGAAAAGACGGCGAAAAGCTTCCATAGCATTGTCCTCGACTCCTCCGCGGGGCCGCCTCCGGAGGCCGCCCCGCCCCGTTCCGCCGCCTCATCGTAAGGTGTCCGGCGGCCTCTTGTCAAAACCGGCCGCGAGAGACGGCCTCCCGTTGCGACGTGACGCCCCGCCGCTTCCCCCTATTTCCAGGACGACGGTTCGCCCCGCGGAGAAGGAGCCGCCCCCAAGAAAGCTTCCGCCTGGCCCAAATCCGGGTCCCTGTGTTAAGATGCGCGGGGAATTCAAGCCCGCAGGAGTCCTGCATGACCGGCCTTTCCGTCCTGATCGCCCTTCTTCCGGTGATCCTCATCCTCGTTCTTCTCATCGGACGCAAGACCGCCGCCGACATCGCCGGGCTGGCGGGCTGGGTCGCGGCCGCGGCCGCGGCCGGCTTGTATTTCCGAACGCCCCTCTCCATCATCCTCAAGTCCAGCCTCGGCGGCGTGCTCGCCTCGCTTCCGATCACGATCATGGTCGGGACGTCGATTTACCAGATCACCGTCATGCTCGAAACCGGGGCCATCTCCCGGGTCGTCGCCCTGATCAAGACCCTGGCCCCCCGGGACAAGATCATCCAGATCATGATCATCAACGTCGGCTTCGGAACGCTTTTGGCGGCCATGGGAGCGACGCCGGTTTCTATTCTTCCCCCGATCATGCTCGGCCTGGGCTATTCCTCGTTCGTGGCCATCGCCCTTCCCGCCCTCGGATACGACGCCCTGTGCACGTACGCCCTTCTCGGCGTTCCGGTCGTCGTCTTCGCTAATTTCGTCGGTCTTCCGGTGGAACAGGTGGGAGGCTATTTCGCCCGCTTCATGCCCGTCATCACGTCGTGCATCGCCCTCGGCATGCTCTGGATCGCCGGCGGCCTCAAGACGCTCCTCAAGGGAGTCTTCCCCGCCGTCCTGGCCGGCGTGACGGCCGGAATGATCGCCATCGGCATGAACCAAGCCCGCATGGTGACTCTGACCGGAGTGGCCGCCGGCCTCGGCGTCGTCCTGGTCATGTTCCTTTATCTACTTCTCGCCCGGAAACCGATCCGGGACCGGGGCGTGCTCACGGACGCCGACCGGGCCTCCGAACAACGGATGTCCCTCGGCCGGGCCGTCTCGCCCTGGGTCATCCTGACCGTTTTCGCCGTCTTGATCAACACGCCGTCGCTGCCCTTTTTCCGCCTGGTCTTCGACCGCTGGGCCATGCCCGTCGAGATCATTCCCGGCGCCCCCGAAAAGCTGCGCCTCCTTTGGCAGGCGTATTTCTGGATTCTCGTCAGCACGCTCCTGGCCCTGCCGTTCCTCAAGCCCTCCCGCGGGCAGCTCTCCGCCTGCGGGCGGAAATGGCTGAAGCGGGCCCCCCGGCCCATGCTGGCCTCGGCGGTCTTTTTCGCCATCGCCTACGTCATCAATCATTCCGGGAAAGGGCCGGACTGGTCGCTGGCCGAGCCGGGGCATAACATGGTCTACGTCCTGGCCGCCGCCTCCGCCCAGGCTTTCGACCGGCTCTATCCGGCCGTGGCCTCGTTCCTCGGTCTGCTCGGAGGCTTCCTCAGCGGATCGGAGACGTCGGCCATCGCCATGCTGACCAAGCTTCATCTCTCGACCGCCGAAAAGATCGGGGCCGCCGGCGTCGTCATCGCCGCGGCCAGCGGGATCGGCGGCGGGCTGGCCAGCGTCATCTCCCCGGCCAAGCTCCAGAACGCGGCCGCCAGCATCGACCGCATCGGCGAGGAAGGCCGGGTCCTCCGGACGACTTTCGTCATCTCCCTCCTCATCACGGCCGTTTGCGCCGCGATGAGCTTCCTGTGGGCGTTTTAAGGAATCCGGGGGTTGAAACCGGGCCGGGCGGGCGGAAATCGAAGCACGCCCGCATTGAAAGCCCGGGGGACCTGTGATACAAAAAGGCCCATGTTCCGCAAGCCCGCCGCCGTCTTCGTTTTATTTTTATTCGCCTCTCTCCTCCCTCCCTTCGCCGCCGGGGAAGCGGACGAAAAAGAGTCCGGGACGCCGCGGTGGGTCTTTTCCTTCGCCGAGCGGATCCGTCAGGAAAGCTCCGACAACGTCGCCTCCTTGGATGAATCCAAGGACGATTCATCCTCTTATATGAGGATGAGGACGAATCTGGCGGTCTCATGGAAACCGTCCGAGACATTCGCCTTCGGCCTGCGCCTGGCCAATGAGATGAGATATTACCTGTCCCCCAAGACCGATCCCAAGCTCGGAGTCGATTTCGGCCTGAACGAGGTCGTCATCGACCAGCTCTACGCCCGCTGGAACCATCCGGCCGGGCTGCCCCTCACCCTGACCGTCGGCCGCCAGGACATCCAGATGGGCGAGGGATTCGTCCTGATGGACGGCGGTCCGGGCGACGGCTCCCGGACGGCGTATTTCAACGGAGCGCGGGCGGATGTGTCCCTCGATTCCGGCCGGACGCTCACCGCGTTTTACGTCAACCAGCCGCGCACCGATCGATTTCTTCCCCGCCTCAACGACGCCGGCCAGATCATGGTCGAGCAGGACGAGGAAAGCTACGGGCTCTATCACTCCGGCGGCCTCGGAAAGGCGAAATTCGAAGCCTATTTATTCCGTCTCAACCGGGAGCGCCGCGGCCTGTTCCCCGGCGCGGGCTTCCAGACGGCGGGCGGCCGCGTCCAAGTCCCGTTGGCCGGCCGTCTTTCCCTGACGGCCGAGGGCGCGCTTCAATTCGGCCGCCGGGAGGACGACCGGAAAACCGGCTTCGGGGGATATGCGCGCTTGGATTACGCGACCGGCGAGGCCGGCGCGCTTCCGGCGACGCTCACCTTGGGCGGGATTTGGCTCAGCGGCGACGATCCATCGACCGCCGGCAAGGACGAAGGCTGGGACCCGGCGTTCGGCCGCTGGCCGAAATGGAGCGATTCGCTCATCTATCTTCTCGCCCGGGAAACCCGGGCCGCCTATTGGAGCAATTTCACTTCTCTTTACGGAAGCCTGGGATTCGCCCCCGCCTCAAACATCAAGCTGAATCTCGCTTGGCATCGCCTCGGCGCCGCGGAACGGACGGAGCCCTCGAATCTTTGGAGCGGCCGGGGAACACGGCGCGGCGACCTGGGCATCCTGAAGGTGGTCTACGAGATCGGCCCCCATTGGCAGGGACATTTTCTCTGGGAGCACTTCCGTCCCGGCGGCTTCTATTTCCCCGGGGCCCGCGGCTATGCCTGGATCCGCTTCGAGCTCTTGATCAGGTATTGACCGGCCGGCGCAAGGGATCCTCGTCCAGGACGCGGCCGAGCGTTTCAACGAGGCGCTCGGCGTCGGCCGAGGAGAAACAAAGCGGCGGCTTGATTTTCAGGACGTTGTGGTCCGGCCCGTCCGTGCTGAAGAGGATCCCCTCCGCCCTCATCCGCTCGGCGGCATAGGCCGCTTCCGCCGCCGCCGGCGTCCGTTTCTCCCGGTCCGAGACGAGCTCGACGCCGAGAAACAGGCCCAGACCGCGGACGTCTCCGATCAGGGAGTGATCGAGCTGGAGCCACTGCAAACCGGCCTTCAGCACCGACCCCACGCGGAGAGCCTGTTCCTGGAGATTCTCCTGCTCCAGGACGTCCAAGACGGCCGTTCCGGCCGCCAGCGAGACGGGGTTTCCGCCGTACGTGTTGAAATATTCCGGCCCCGAGGCGAAGGCGTCGGCGATCGCCCGGGTCGTCACGACCGCGGCCAGAGGAAAGCCGTTGCCGATGGGCTTGCCCATCGTCACGATGTCGGGGACGACGCCCTGGGTCTGAAAGCCCCAGAAATGCGTTCCCACCCGGCCGAATCCGACCTGGACCTCGTCGGCCAGGCAGACGCCGCCGGCCTCCCGGACCCGCCGGTAGACATCCTGGAGGTATCCGTCGGGAAGAACGATCTGCCCGCCGCAGCTGAGAAGGGATTCGGCGATGAAGCCGGCCGGGAGGCGGCCCTCCGCCGCGATCCGGTCGAGACAACTCGAGACGGAGTCCGCGTATTTCCGGGAGGCTTCCGGATCATCCGCCCGGTAAAGCCCGCGGTACATGTCGGGCATTTCGGCCGCCTGCGTATGGACCGGCCGGCCCGGTCCTCCCGGGGCGTCGTATTTGTACGGGCTGATCTCGATCAGGGAGGTCAGATGCCCGTGGTACGCCCCCCCCAGGACGATCATGTCCCGCCGGCCGGTGAAATGCCGGGCCAGCCGCAAGGCCAGGTCGTTGGCCTCGCTTCCCGAGTTCACGAGGTAGCAGACCCGGAGAGCCGGCGGCAGGGTCGACGTCAACCGCTCGACGTACCGGGCCAGGGTGTCGTGGAGATAGCGGGTGTTGGTGTTGAGAACGGCGGCCTGGCGCTGGACGGCGGCCACGACGCGGGGATGGGAATGCCCGACATGGGGAACGTTGTTGACCGCGTCCAGGTACATCCGGCCGGTGTGATCATACAGATGTTGCATGAATCCCCGGACGATCTTGAGGGGTTTCCGGTAGGCGACGCTCAAGGAGGGGCCGAGGCGCTCCCGGCGGACGGCCAGGATCTCCTCCGGCGTCCGTCCCGGCTCGGCCGTCTCGGCCGGCTCCAATCCAAGAATCAGGCTCGGGTTGGGACAGATCGCGCGCCAGACGTCCCATTCGCTCGCCCGGCAGACGCCGGGATAATTCCCCTGTTCGTCGAACAGGTCGAGGATCACTTGAAGGTGGAGATGCGGCGGCCAGTCGCCGTTTTCCGGCATCGTCCCCACCGTCCCGATCCGCTCGCCTTTTTTCACCGTCCGGCCGGGCGTCATCCCTTCGAGCGACGCCCGGCTGAGGTGGCCGTACAGCGTCCGGAAAACCAGCGGCTCTCCCCCGGGACCGGCCGCGTCGGCCCGGTGTTCGAGGATGATCGTCGGGCCGTAATCCAGGCGCTCGGCGTTGTCTCGGGCGAAGATCACCGTTCCCTCGAACGGAGCGGACACGGGAGTCCCGGCGGCGGCGAACACATCGAGTCCGAGATGGACGGTCCGGCCCTCGGCGTACGGCCGGCCGGCCGGCCGGAAATTCTTCGTCGTGTAAATGATCCGGGCCTCGCCGTACCGGCCAAGGCCGAAGACGGCGTTTTGGGCTTTCATTTCCTCGGATAAAAGACGAGCCCAGCCGACGGTGTCGTCGACGGTTTCGGGGTTTGGGAAAAGCGGCGATCCGACGCTTAAATCGAAGACGGTTCTCGGGGCGGTTTTGAGGGGAACCCCCATCACCGGGGCGAACCCCCCGGCCGCCTCCGTCAAGGCGAGCCAGTCGCGAAGCCGGCCGGCCGCGGGATGGGGGGAGCGGCCGCAGGCCCGGCGGAAAATCGACTCGGCGAACCGCGGATGGATGCTCCGCAGGCGGTCGAGCAGGGCCCACGCGGCTTCGTTCGAGATCCGGAGATACGCGTTGTCCGGACGAGAGCCCGACTGCCGGGCGCAGATCGAGACGCTCATTAAGAGCCGGAGAACGGCCAGGGGATAGAGGGCTTGGAGCTCCACGTCGTCCAGAGGCTGGACGGAATGATAGCCGGCGACAAGGGCGGCCGCGGCCGGGAGCGGCTCATCGGCCCCCAGCATGGCGTAGGCGCAGGCCACGGCCGGCTCGGCCGGCGTCACCGAACGGACCATGTCGCCGAAATCGATCAAGCCGGAGACCCTCCGCCGGCCGAACGTCCCGGCCCCGGCGTCGGGCGGTCCGACGATCACGTTGAAATCATTGGCGTCGTTGTAGACGACGCTCCGCGGCAGGCGGTCCCAAAGGGGCGCAAGAATCGCCGTCATCCGTTCAAGGAGAAAAACGGCCAAGCCGGACCGGGCGGAATCGACGATCAAGGGAAGGTTCTCGCGGACCACCCGCTCGCCGTTTTGCAGGTCCCAGCGGAAATCCCGTCGGGCGGCCGGATGATCGAAGGAGGCCAGCCGCCGGGTCAGGCGTCCAAGGACCCTCCCCAAGTCCGTTAAGAGATCGAGGGGGCGGGGATGGATCGTCCCCAGCGGCGTCCCCTCGATGAAGGTGACCATCCGGACGGCGTGAGGGACGCCGTTTTGATCCTGGACTTCGACGATCGACCGGCCCCGCGCGTCGGGAATCACGGCCGGGACCGGAAGCGGGTCGCCGCCGGCCCGCAGGTGCCCCATCACCGCGTTCTGGAGGTCGAGGAATTCGGGATTTTCGTCCGGGTTGGCGATTTTCAGAATCCGCCGCTCCCCGGAGGCGGACGTGAGGAGAAAGTTCTGGTCGCGCTCGCTCGGCAGGGAAGCGGCCGATCCCGGAAAACCGAAAAGGGCCCGGGCGAAGGCCTCGGCGTCCCGCGGCTCGAACCGCGGCGCCCGCTCCACCGTCGTCATCGACTCTCTCTGCCGACGAGGATCAGCTCGGTCTGCGGATGGGAAAGCCAGTCCGCCCCCGTCTCGGTCACGACGATCATGTCCTCGATCGTCGCGACGCCGCGGCCGGGAACGGTCAGCCGCGGTTCGATCGTAAAAACCATGCCGGGCTCGAGCGGCCGAAACGGCTTCTGGGCGTATTTTTCCCAGGCCGGACCCAAGATCGCCGTCCCGTCGTGGGCGAACCGGCCGACCTGGTGGCCGAGGGCATGGGGAAATTCCTCGTAGCCCGCGGCCGTGAGAACGTCCCGGCAGGCGGCGTCGATGTCGCGGCCGGCCGCGCCCGGCCGGATCGCCTCCCGGGCGGCCTCGATCGAGCGGAGGAGCGTCTCGAATCCCTTCCGGACGTCGTCCGGGGCCGCGGTCTCCCCTTTCGCAAGGACATAAAACGTCCGCTGCATGTCCGAACAGTAATGATCGACTTTGACGCCGAAATCCATATTGAGAAGATGGCCGGGCTGGACGACCCGGCCGGTCGGGTTGTAATGGGCCTGGGCGGTGTCGGGTCCGGTGTAGACGGCCGGACAGGTTTCCCGCCCCCAGGCGGTCTGCAAACCGCGCCGGGCGATCTCGGCGGACATGAAATCGGCGATCTCCTTCTCGGTCTTGCCGGGAGCGATGAAGGGGGCGACGAGGGCGTAGATCTCCTCGGTGTGCCGGATGGCTTCCCGCATGCGGCTGATCTCGACGGCCGATTTCCGCTCGCGGAGGGCGGAGACGATCTTTTCCGCCGAGACGAGGCGGCCGGCCATCCCGATCCCCTCCAGGGTTTTCTCCAGAGTCAGGTACATGCCGTGGGTCAGGCCGTCGCAGATCTCGCTTCCCTCCGAGAAGTTCACGGCGATCGTCCGGGGATTCATCTCCTTCAAGACGGCTTGAAGGGATTCGCGGAATCCCGTGACATAATCGGCGACGTCGTCGTAAGCCCCCGTCTCGGCGACCATCTGGCGGTCGTACTTGCCGACGATCGCCCGGGTCCGGCCGTCTCGGCCGACGAGAAACGCCGAATGCCAGGTCAGGTCGCCCGGGACCAAAAACGGCAGGACCGGATCCCCGTTGATGGCCGTTTCCCGGACGAACGTCAGCCAGCAATCGCAGCCGAATTCACGGAGCAAGTCCGCGGCTTGATGGATTTTTTCCTTGATCAACATGGATATCTCCTCCGGCGGCTCGGGCCGCCCGCCCCCGCGGCCGGCGTCAGGACGCGAACCGCTTGAGGCGCTTCATGAACAGCAAAACCAGCACGGCCGAGAGCACCAGGAGCCCGGTCAGCAGCAGGAAGAACTGGTGGTGGGCCA
>Ga0209718_1000975_pt1 | contig 35302 bp, 32 predicted proteins | sample AD_JPNAS1_MetaG_FD_184420 | JGI IMG/M metagenome (GOLD analysis project Ga0209718, IMG submission 184420) | Active sludge microbial communities of municipal wastewater-treating anaerobic digesters from Japan - AD_JPNAS1_MetaG (SPAdes) (version 2) | ecosystem: Engineered > Bioreactor > Anaerobic...
CAGGAGGGCCCGGCGCTCCCGTACACCGAGACTCACCGGGAGCGGACGAGACGCGACTGGGCTGCGATGGCGCCCCAGACCGGGCCGACCGTGAGGGCGCCCGCGACCGCGACCAGAGCGGCGAGGGCAGCGGCGTCGATGTGGACCAGGCTTCTGCGCATGGGGGAGCGGGGCTTCGCGCCATTCTGCACAGGCTCTTCGAGCACATACGCGCTGAACAGCACGGTGGCTCGTGTAGGCCGGAGCGCGCAGGCCGATTGGACTCTGGGGGCCTGGGCGGTTACCCAGGCGACTCATCAGGCGGCCCTGAGGGAGGCTATGCAGGCGGGGTCGGGGCAACCGCCGGCTCGTTCGGTCGACGCAGCGCAGGCGCAGGCGCAAGTGCAGGGTCAGGCGCCGGGGCCGGGACCGACTCCGGGCGCGCGTCGGAAAGCGCGGTCACGGAGGTCTGTCCTCCCGGTATTGCGCGACCCATCGTCCAGGTCGGGCCAAAGGTCGTATTCGCCGAGGAAGACCTGATTTGAAGCCGGACGAGCTTGAGGCGTTTGCCGCCGAGGTCAACGGCCGGCTTGATCGTGGGCTGGGAGTGCGAGTGGGCGAGACCGCCCTGGTGTCGCGCCGAGTGCACGTAATCGATCCGACTCGTCCATATGAAGCCCAGGTGAAGTGCCTCGCCGATGCGGGACAGGTCTTCTACCGCCGGAGTGTCGCCGGTGAGGTGGTTCATGTCGACATATTCCATTCCCTGGCCGATGTCAGCCATTACGCGATCGCTCAGGCGTCCAGGAGGGCCGTCGACGAGTTCTTGCAGGAAGCACGCTGGGCGTCGTGTGCGTCGACTGCTTTGGCGGACTTCATCGACGTACAGACTGCTACGGGCGGAGGCAGGGCTACGGGCAGCCTGAAGTACGGTCGGAAATCCTCCCTTCAGACGGCTCACAGAGGACATGTGCACCTGGCGGCGCTCATGCCGCGTGAGGCTGCGGGATTGCTCTACTACCTAGTGCGCGATGCGGAGCAGGTAATACAGCGGCAGGGGGCGGAACTGAGGCGGCTGGACCGGATCGTGAATGATGCCAACCCCGGGGGAACTCCGGTCGATCTGTCCCCCTATTCGTGTCCTACAGACTCGCTCCTGCAGGAGCATGCTCCGCCGGCCAAGGTCACTGACGACTGCGCCATGATGAAGGACGCACTCGACGCGGCGGCGGACTTCGGGTCTGTGTCGAGCCTGGCCAGCTTTCTGGAGTGTGTAGCAGCTGCGCGCAGGCGAGAGAACCCTTACGCCCTCCTCGAACGCGAATACGGGGATGCCGAGGCCATGCTCGCCCGACTGCGCACGCTGGACATATTGAGCGGCGACGGGGCCTGCCTGGCATTGACCGACAAGGGAAGGCAAATGGCCTTGTTCCTTCGACGGTTCGCACGGGAGATGGAGACACAGATGCGCAAGGTGATCCGGCGGAGCGGGCGGCCACGCATCACTCCTCTCGACAAGAGCGACTTCACACGGGGCAAGGTCCGAGGCGCGTCTGTGAGAGAGTCGCGCACTATTATGAAGGCTGAGGACGCCGATTTCAGGGGAGCCGTGTCCGTGCCCGGCACCATCGGCGAGTGGGCTGTTCGATGTTCGCAGCAGGGGCGACGGGGACCTATTGAGCCGTGCGATATCCGCATTGAACAGGCGCAGAGACGCGCGAGGGTGGATGTGTGCCTTCTGATTGACGCCAGCGCCAGCATGGCGGGGAAGCGCATTCAGGCCGCAAAGCACCTAGCCAGATACACCTTCCTCACATGCCGCGACCGTGTGAGTGTGCTGACGTTCCAGGATCGGGTCGTCACGCCTCATGTCATACGCGCTCGTTCACACCGAGCTTTGGAGCAAGGCCTGTCCCGAGTGAGACCGGCCGGGCTCACACCCCTAGCTGCAGGCATCGTGGAGGCCGTGAGACTCCTGGGAGCGAGTCATCACGCCCCGTCCATGCTAGTGCTGTTGACGGACGGGATACCTACGATGAACCAGTGGACCGGAGATCCTGCGCGGGACGCTCTCACGGCGGCCGAGCAGATCGCGCAGAACAACATACCCTTTACGTGCATCGGGCTGGCTCCAAACAAGGGCTTCTTGCGCCGGCTCACTGAGATTGCTCGCGGCACACTCTACATCGTAGAGGAATTCGACCGGGATGTACTGGCGAAACTCGTGAAGGACGAGCGCAGCAGGGTGCAAACATGATACTATAGGCAATAGAAGGGCAAGCGGTCATGGGGTTGAATTGTCTCTCATTAAGGTGGAGAACGGATGTCGCAGAAGAAGAGAACGTGGGAGCGAGTCGCGGCGGATCCGCGGGTCGCAGCAGAATTGTCCAGCCGTTGCAGCATCTCGCTGGGAATGGCCAAGGTCCTTGCCAACAGGGGCATTGTAGATGAGAGGAGCGCGAGGCTCTTTCTTGCGCCGGATGTCGGCAGCATGCATGATCCATTTGCGCTCCCCGATATGCAGGCCGCCGCTGGACGGCTGCTGGACGCGGTTCGTCAGGGCGAGAAGATCAGAGTATACGGCGACTACGACGTGGACGGCATATCGTCTGTATCTCTTGTCGTGTCAGTGCTCCGTGCCTGCGGCGCAGATGTGGATTATTACATCCCCAACCGTCTGATTGAGGGGTACGGCCTGAGCGTCGAGGCGATACAGAAGGCTGCGGCAGACGGAGTGGCGCTCCTTGTCACTGCCGATTGCGGAATCGGGGCTTTCGACGAGGCGGAGGCGGCTCAGTCGTGCGGCGTAGATTTGATCATTACAGATCATCACGAGTCCGGCGCGAGCGTTCCCCGGTGCGCTGCTGTAGTCAACCCCAAACGCCCTGATTCCGACTACCCTTTCAAGGAACTAGCGGGAGTAGGGGTTGCGTTCAAGCTGTGCCAGGCTCTGTGGCGCTTCGCCGGCAGGCCAGGCGGCGCGGCTGACCCCCATGGCTATCTCGACCTCGTCGCCCTGGGAACAATAGCGGACGTCGTGCCGTTGCTCGATGAGAACAGGATCATTGCTAAGCTGGGCCTGGAGATTATGAGCCGTTCGACGAATCCCGGCATCCAAAGCTTGCTGGACGTGGCCGGGCTGGCCGGCCGCGACATCAAAGCCGGCAATGTCAGCTTCACGTTGGGGCCTAGGGTGAATGCAGCGGGGCGGCTTGGCGACCCCAGCCTCGGCGCCAGGCTCTTCCTTACCGATTCGCGTCAGGAGGCGTCCGAGCTCGCCGCCATGCTGGACGAAGAGAACCGAAGGCGACAGGAAATAGAGCTTGCGATCCTCCGGCAGGTGTGGGAGCCGGTGAGCAAGATGAACACCCAGTTGACTCGTGCCATTGTGCTTGGCTCTGAGGACTGGCATAGCGGCGTGATAGGCATAGTGGCATCCAAGATCGCCGAGATGACCTACAGGCCTACCGTGCTGGTGGCATTCGAGGGCGATGTGGGGCGCGGGTCTGCCCGGAGCATCCCCGGATTCAACCTTTTCTCTGCCTTGACGGAATGTTCTGATCTGCTGCTGAAATATGGCGGGCATGCGCAGGCAGCGGGTCTATCCATACGGCCCGAAGATCTCGGGGAGTTCAGGGAGCGCATGAACAGGATAGGGCATGAGCGGCTGTCGGAGGAGGATCTCATTCCCAAGCTGTACTTTGATGAGGAATTGGCGGAGAGCGAGATCTCCGATGCTCTGGCGCGCGAGCTTTCAGCATTGGAGCCGCATGGCCTGGGGAATCCGAGCCCCGTATTCGTCACCCGCAACATGCTCGTGCTCGAGCGGCGATGTGTAGGAGAGGGCGGCAGGCACCTCAAACTCAAGCTGGGTCGGGGCGATGCCGTAGTGAGCGCGATCGGCTTCAGGATGACGCAGCGCTATTCGGATATCGCACGCAACTCCGCCGAAGTGGACGTGGCCTACTCTCTGGACGTGAATGAGTGGAACGGAAGGACGTATGCGGAGATGAACCTGAAGGACATAAGGCGGTCGAGTGTCGGCTGAGTGTTGGCCCATTGCCTCCAGGGGTTTGCTCAGTGAGAGGAGGGCAGGAGGGTGGGAGTGAGGCGGTCTGATCGTACATTGGCCAAGCTGATCGAACGGGTCAGGGCCACAAGGCCCGATGTTGACGTCAGCATTATCGAGCGCGCCTGGGACTATGCTGAGCAAGCACATGATGGGCAGATCCGCGAGTCCGGAGAACCGTACTTCGACCACCCTGCCGCCGTGGCTTTCATTCTGGCCGACATGGACCTGGATCCCAACACTGTCGCCGCCGGCCTGCTCCATGATGTTGTGGAAGACACCGGCAAACACTACGAGGAATTGGCTTCAGTGTTTGGCACAGAAGTGGCCGGGCTGGTAGACGGGGTCACTAAGCTCTCCCGGATGGACTTCAAGACCCGCGAGGAGCAGCAGGCCGAGAGCCTGCGCAAGATGTTCGTGGCGATGGCCAAAGACATACGGGTTATCCTGATTAAGCTGGCGGATAGGCTGCACAACATGCGCACTCTGAGAGAGTGCCAGCCCGATAAGCAAAAGCGCGTGGCCGGCGAGACTGTAGAGATATATGCCCCTCTTGCCCACAGGCTCGGCATGTGGAGGATCAAGTGGGAACTCGAGGATCTGGCCCTTCGGTATCTGGAACCCGGCGTCTACTATGAGCTGGTCGAAAAGGTAGCTACGAAGCGCCAGGAACGGGAAGGGCACATAGAGGAAGCCAGGCAGACCCTATCTGCGGCCCTTGAGGAGATCGGAGTCCCCGCCGAGATACAGGGCCGTCCCAAACACTTCTACAGCATCTACCAGAAGATGATCAAGCAGGGCAAAGACTTCAGCGAGATATGGGACCTGATGGGCCTGAGAGTGATCGTGGGCACGCTGCGCGAGTGCTACGCGGTGCTCGGGGCAGTCCACAGCATATGGAAGCCTATTCCCGGGCGGTTCAAAGACTACGTGGCCATGCCCAAGTCCAACATGTACCAGTCGCTGCACACTACGGTAATCGGGCCGCGCGGCGAACCTTTGGAGATCCAGATCCGAACGTGGGAAATGCACCGCACGGCGGAGTACGGCATAGCGGCTCATTGGCGCTACAAAGACGGCGGCGTCGGGGGCGGCGACTTTGAGGACAAGATCACCTGGCTGCGCCAGATCCTCGACTGGCAGAAAGAGACGCCGAGCGGCGCCGAGTTTGTCGAAACGCTCAAGGTCGACCTATTCTCAGACGAGGTGTACGTGTTCACCCCCAAGGGTGACGTAAAGACGCTTCCGGCAGGGTCTACCCCGATAGACTTCGCCTATGCAGTTCACACCGACATCGGCAACAGGTGCATGGGCGCCAGGGTGAATGGCAGGATGGTCCCGCTGGGAACGCCGCTCGCCACAGGCGACATCGTGGAGATCGTGACCAACAAGGCGCAGACCGGGCCCAGCCGCGACTGGCTCAACATTGCCAAGACCTCCAAGGCCAAGGGCAAGATCAGGCAGTGGTTCAAGGAGCAGCGACGCGAGGAATCGATCGAGCGAGGCAAGGAGATGCTCGAACGAGATCTTCGCCGCATGGGCCACGAGGTGCATGCCAACCTCAAGGAGGAACGACTCGCCGAGGTGGCGCACAAGTTCGGCTACCAAAGCGCCGATGACCTGCTCGCCTCCATTGGCTACGGCAAGCTGTCGGCTGCAATGGCCGTGGGGAAGCTGGTTCCTGAGAAGGCCGTCGAGAAGAGCCCTGAGTCGGTGTTTGAAGAGGCAGCGCGACCACTTTCGGGGGCCGTGCGGTCGTCTCGGTCCACCCATGGAGTTGTGGTTCGGGGTATTGACAATGTACTCGTCAGGTTCGCGAGGTGCTGCAATCCGGTGCCGGGCGATCCGATTGTGGGCTATATCACTCGAGGGCGCGGCGTGTCGGTGCACAGGGAGGACTGTCCCAACATCTCCACAATGATGGGGGAGGATGAGGGCAGGCAGGTCGATGTCAGCTGGGACATGGGCAACGCTACGTCCTATCCGGTGGAGATTGAGATGGAAGCCAGCGATAGCCCAGGCCTGCTCACAGGCGTCATGAATGCAGTGCTGGAGATGAAGGCCCACGTCAGCGCTGTGAATGCCAGGACTTTGCGAAACCGAATGGCTCTCATCAACATGACTGTGGAGATAAACGATGTGGCGCACATGAACAACGTCATCGGCAGGCTCAAACGGCTTCAGGGGGTGCAGAACGTACATCGGGCCAGGCCGAGCTAGTCGGGGCAAGAACGGGTGGTGAGTTCAGCTGAAAGCCGTAGTGCAACGAGTGAAGAAAGCTCAGGTGAGTGTGGACGACGAGGTAGTCGGGCGCATAGGCCCGGGGCTCATGGTGCTCCTGGGCGTGGCTCAGGGCGATGGCCCCGAGGATGTGCGCTACATGGTAGACAAGATCCCAAACCTGAGGGTTTTCGATGATGCCGATGGGAAGATGAACCTATCCTGCCTAGACGTGGGCGGCAGTGTTCTGGCGGTTTCGCAGTTCACCCTGCTTGGCGATTGCCGACGCGGGCGTCGCCCCAGTTTCACTGCTGCCGCCGGGCCTGACTTGGCCAACGCTCTTTACGAGCAGTTCGTCGAGGGCGTCAGAGCTCTTGGAGTCGAGGTGGAGACCGGCGTATTCAGGGCGGAAATGGAAGTCAGCCTGATCAACCACGGCCCAGTCACAATCATGCTGGACAGCTCAAAGTCGTTCTGAGCCGGAACGATCAGGTGGGGAGGGGGTCGGGGAGTGGCGGAAAAGGGCGCTCTCAGAGTGGACAGGATTGCTGTGGGACCGCTATCGACGAACTGCTATGTGGTGTGGCGGGAAGGATCGAGTGTTGCGGCGGTGATCGACCCGGCGGCGCACGCAGAGCGAATAGCCGGGAGGCTGGAGCAGAGCGGCCTCACGTGCGGGGCGATCATCAATACCCATGGCCATCCCGACCATATTGGGGCCAACGGCGCATTGCGTAGGCTAACGGGCGCCCGCGTGTACGTGGGGGCGGAGGATTCGCATATGCTGGCGCGGCCCGACGACGTGTTCCGCGTGCTGGCCCGATCGGGCGGCGATCGCGACAAGCTGGATGCAGACGAGGTTGTGGTCGGAGGCGACCGGCTGAGCGTGGGCGACATGGAGTTTCACGTACTTGCGACGCCGGGCCACACCCCCGGCGGCATCAGCCTGTGGCTTCAGAGCGACATGGTCGTGTTTTCAGGCGATACGCTGTTCAAGATGGGCGTCGGGCGCACCGACTTCGCCGGAGGAGACGAGGCAGCGCTTTTCGGCTCTATTTATCGAGTACTCTTCAACCTGGACGAGCGCACTAAGGTGTACCCGGGTCACGGACCCGATACCACTATAGCAGCGGAAATGGCCTGGCACGGGAGATCGTGTTCGCGTTGACACTGGGCAATTCTGTAGGTTACAATGACGTGGGTTACACAGGTCAGCTGGGAGGGTATTGCGTTGATATCAGGTATGCGTAAACGTATGGGCGTGTTTGTGGCCGTGATTGCGGGTCTTTTGGCGCTCGGAATGATTATCCCCATGCTCTTTACCGGTTCCAGTCCCGGCGGCGCCGCCGCCCGCCTTACAGTGGCCAAGGTCAACCGTGAGCGCGTATCCGCCCTCGACCTGAGCCGCGAATTCTACAGGTTGTACTACTACCGTACCTCATTCGGAGGGCTGAAGGCAGAGGATCTGGACGCTCTCCGTTCACAGGCGCTGGATAGCCTCATTGAGCAGGCTATCATACTCGACGCAGCTAAGTCGGCAGGCTTCAAGCCCAACCAGGAACAGGTAGAGGAAGCCTACAAAGCAGAACTGGCCTACTTCAAGAACGAGCAGGAGTTCATCAAGGCCATGTCCGGTTGGGCCTATACTCCCAAGACCTACAAGCAGGAGCTTGGGAAGCGCCAGCTTGTCGACAAGTATCCGCTCTACGCCAAGCCGGTCGAGGTCACTGAAGACGATGTGAATGCCGAGTTCGAGCGCGCACAGAAGACCAATCCCAAACTCACATTGGACGAGGCTCGCGAGAGCATTGAGAAGGTAGTGCGCGCCCGCAAGGAAAAGGAAGCGCGCGACAGCTTGCTCTCCGAGCTGCGTGAGAAGGCCAAGATCAATATAGTCGACCCGCAGGTGCAGGCATACCGGGCGATGCAGGATGAGAAATTCGACGAGGCAGTGAAGCTGTACAGGAAGGCCATCAAGCAATCGCCTGAGGATCCGTATCTCCAAGTGTCGCTAGGTAGAGCGCTGGCGGCCGCCGGCAAGGGCGATGACTCGAAGGCCGCCTTCGAAAAGGCGGTGAAGCTCCGATCGGGCGACCAGTTCATCCTGATAGCCCAGGCCGACAGCCTCAAGGAAGCTGGCGACACCGACGCGGCGGCTGAGGCGTACAAGCACGCGGCGGAGGTTGCAGGCGAGGACATGTTCGCGCACGGCCTGATCCTGGAGGCTTTTGAGGAGATGGGCTTGACGGAAGACGCCCAAGCCCAACGGGACAAGATCGATGCATTGCAGAAGGCGCTGATCGAGCGATACCAGGCTCAGCAGAAGGCTGCAGAGGCTGCTGAGTCTGAGCCCGAGGCCGCTGAGCCCAATGATGCGGAGGACGCCGGGGCCTCGCAGGAGTAAGCGGCGAAGGCGCGTGAGCGGGCGCGGATAGCGTGCTCACAGCCTCAATGAGGACCATGTGCGGGCGGGCATGGGCCCGCCCGTTTCTTTAGCCGGCGGCCCAGGTTGGGCGATGAGAATTGCGGGAGGGTATTCGCGGTGGGGATAGTGGCGCCGAGAGGCACTTTCGACATAATGCCTGACGATGCCGGGCTATGGCAGTTCGTCGAAGGCCTGGTGAGGCGGACCTTCGAAAGATGCGGTTACAGGGAGATACGTACACCCATGTTCGAGCATACAGAGCTGTTCGAGCGGGGCGTGGGGTCTACCACCGACATAGTCGAGAAGGAAATGTACACCTTCAAAGACAGAGGCGGACGCCTTATTACTCTGAGGCCTGAAGGAACGGCCCCCGCTGTGCGAGCCTTCGTCGAGCACGGGCTGGCCGGCCGACCGCTGCCGGCCAAGCTGTACTACATGGGACCCATGTTCCGGTATGAGCGACCTCAGGCGGGACGGTACCGCCAGTTCCACCAGTTCGGAATGGAGGTCATAGGCGCCGCCGGCCCGGAAGCCGATGCCGAGGTGATCGCCATGCCGCTGGAGATCTTCCGCGCCATGGGCATTCAGGACGTGGTGGTCAACCTCAATTCCATCGGGTGCCCAGTGTGCAAGCCTGCATACCGCGAACGGCTGCGAGATGCCTACGCGCCTGTGCTGGACAGGTTGTGCACGTCGTGTAAGTCGCGCTATGACCGGAATCCCCTTCGGCTGCTCGACTGCAAATCCGAGGAATGCCGGGCTGCCCTGCCTGAGCCGCCCACCATATTCGCTCAGCTCTGCCCCGAGTGCAGCGCGCACTTTGACGCGCTGAGGCGGCTCCTTGACAAGCTGGGAGTTGGCTACGTGATCAACCCGCGGCTAGTGCGCGGGCTGGACTACTACACCAAGACCACCTTCGAGTACAACGTGGGCGGCATAGGCTCACAGGACGCGATAGGCGGCGGCGGGCGCTACGACGGGCTTGTGGAGGAGTGCGGCGGGCCGCCCACGCCTGGTGTGGGAGTTGCTTGCGGGATGGAACGGTGTGTGCTAGCTGCGCAGGCAAATGCCGCGGATCAGGAGTACCAGGCGGGCCTGGACGTGTTCATCGTATCGCTGGGCGACGCGGCGCGTGAGAAGGCTTTCGAGATGGCGCACAGTATGCGTCGCGCAGGGCTCGCAGTCGACTTCGACATGATAGGACGCGGCCTGAAAGCGCAGATGCGCTATGCGGACAAGATGAGGGCGCGCTTTGTCGCCATAATAGGCGACGACGAGCTCGCAGCCGGAGAGGCGACGGTCAAGGACATGTCCACAGGGGAGCAGAAACGCATTGCCCAGGCTGAGCTGGCGACCTGCGTTCGGAGGCTGTAGTCGGTCCGGCAGTGATCGACGTAGGCTCATCGGCTGGCAGCTAGTTGCAGTGACGACCAGTAATGGAAGGACCTACGATGAATACCTGTTGGTCGCCTGGTTTGGCAGGTGTGGCTTTGTTGAAACGCGCTGGGGCGTGTGATATCATATAGCCGTCATCTGATTGAGCTGTTACCCTACTGTGCGCGTAGGCGCGCTGGCTGTTTGCTTCCAACAAAGCAAACACGGGAGCCTGGTCTCTATCACCGGCATGTGGGCCGCTTCATGCGGAACGTTAACGTGGTAGGAGGGCACCCACCTCGCAGGGGCGGGGGAGAAACGGCCAGCCCTACGGCATGGTGGGGTTCTTTTATGTACGTGGCGCCGTCGGCCCTGAAGGATAGGTAGAGCCGCGCGGCGAAACCGGGATGCGAGAAGATGCACGAGGATACGCGGAGTACGAGGTGACCATCTACATGGCGAATTCCGATCTTTTCGACTTCGGCGCCGAGCAGCGGGACGCCGCGGGCGGCGCGGCTTCGCGTGAACCGCTCGCAGCGCGGATGAGGCCGAGGACGCTCGATGACATCGTGGGGCAGGGCCACCTCCTGGGGCCGGGCAGGCTTCTGCGAAGGGCTATCGAGGCTGATCGGCTGGGGTCGATAATCCTGTACGGGCCCCCTGGAAGCGGCAAGACCACCATCGCCGAGGTGGTGGCCACCACGACGCACGCGGTGTTCGTACGGCTCAACGCCGTGACGAGCGGAGTCGCCGACATCAGGCAGGTGGTTTCGGAGGCGCGCGATAGGTGGAAGCTGCACGGCCAGCGTACAATTCTTTTCATCGACGAGATCCACAGGTTCAACAAAGCGCAGCAGGACGCGCTGCTGCCTCATGTGGAGAGCGGCACGGTCACGTTGATAGGAGCCACTACGGAAAATCCCTTCTTCGATGTGAACCCGCCGCTGGTTTCGCGGTCGCGCATATTCAAGCTGGAGCCCTTGACTACCGATGATATTCGCGGTCTGGTGCTGCGCGCGCTCGCCGATGCGCAGCGGGGCCTGGGGGCTCTGCCGGTGGAAGTCGCCCCGGAGGCTCTCGACCACATCGCGAGCTTCGCCAACGGCGACGCGCGCACTGCCCTGAATGCCATCGAGGTAGCGGCGCTATCCACTCCGCCCGGGACGGACGGCAAGATACGCGTCACCCTGGCTGTGGCTGAGGACTCCATCCAGCGCAGGGCCTTGAGGTACGACGCCGGCGGGGACATGCACTATGACGTGGTGTCGGCCTTCATCAAGAGCATGCGCGGTTCAGACCCCGACGCTGCCCTGCATTACCTGGCGCGGATGATCGAATCGGGCGAAGATCCGCGGTTCATCGCTCGCCGTCTGATGATCCACGCCAGCGAGGATGTGGGAATGGCCGATTCACGTGCGCTGTTAGTGGCGACATCGGCCCTGACGGCGGTCGAGAAAGTGGGTCTGCCCGAGGCAGGGATCATCCTCGCGCACGCGACTATCTACATCGCCGCGGCTCCCAAGAGCAACTCAGTGGTTAAAGCCATAGGCGCTGCTCTGGAGGACGTGAGACAGATGCCGGTGTCGGGCGTTCCCTTGCACCTGCGCGATGCGTCATACCGCGGCGCCTCGCAACTCGGGCACGGCACAGGCTACAAGTACCCACACGACTATCCGGGCTCCTGGGTCAAACAGCAGTACATGCCGGATGAGCTTCGGGGGCGGGAGTACTACACACCGGGCTCGAACCCGGTCGAGGAGCGAGTGCGGCAGAGGCTGGATGGCATGAAGAGTCGGGGGGACGCTTGATCAAATCACGTATCGACTGTCCCACTTCGTGGTTGATGGCGCTGAGCTGGCCGTGGACTGAGTGAACCTTTTTGCCTCACACGTCGTATCACTTGTGTATGGCGTGCTTGCGCTTGGCGCAGCTACCGATGACGGGCGGGGAGGGAAGGGATTGGACGGGCAGCGGATCTCTGATGAAGACCTCGCGCGGCAGATACGGGACGGAAACGAACCCGCATTCGAGGCGCTCGTTCATCGCTACCACAGGCCGCTCCTGGGCTACCTGCACCGGATGTGCCACGACTATCATCTGTCCGAAGAGGCGGCGCAGGAGTGTTTCACCCGCTTCTACCTGACCCGGGCGAGGTACAAGTACCCCAAGCCGCTGAAGCCGTACCTCTACGCTATTGCCGCCAACTGCCTCAAAGACTACCTCAAGTCGGCCTATGCCAGGCGTGTCATTGTCCATGATCCTGCGCCCGGGATGGGCTCGGGCCGGGTGGCGGCCGAGAGTCAAGCCCCATTCGACGTATGCCACGGAGCGGGCGACCGCGGCGACCCGCAGGATGAGGCGGTGCGCCGTCTGGAGCGTCGCGAGGTGGTAGAGGCAATCGCCCGACTCCCATACACATACAGAGAAGCGCTTGTGCTCCGCTTTTACCAGGGGCTAACGATACGCGAGATCTCGCAGGCACTGGAGGTGCCGGAGGGGACAGTCAAAAGCCGGCTCTTCACGGCGGTTCAGCGGCTGAAGGAGAGCATTGGCGACGCCGCTCGGCCCTGCGATGGACCAAAGAGAACCAGGCGAGGTGAATGCAAGTGACGAGGCAACATGTGGAGAACATCCTGCGTGAGCTGGGAATAGAAGACGATGATGAGGCTAGGGCAGCACTGTGCATGATCGAGCCTTACCCGGCCCCCGCTCCCACGCCGGACGAGTCCACGGCAGTTGCCCGCGCAGCCCTGGCTGCCGCGGCGGGTAGAAGCGTGTCGTCATCATCGTCATCGCCCGCGTTGACCACACGGGCAGTCATGTTGATCCAGTTCCGCTCGATGGGCGCCCGAGAGCTCGCGCTTGGCCTGGCTTTGTTTGCAGCGGCGTTTGTCGCAGTGGCCGCAACCTGGGGCGGTCTCCTGGCCGCGTCGGCGGTGTGTCCGCTTTATGGGGTCATGTTCCTGCTCTACTCGCTCCGCGCCGGCTACTACGGAGTGGACGAGATGGAGTCTGCATGCCCGGTGGGTCCAGCTCAGCTAATGCTGGCACGTCTGCTCGTTGCAGGCATAGCCGACCTGGCGGCTGGGTTGGCGGCGACGTGCATGGTGGCGCTGAGCGGGCAGGCGCAGCCCGGAATGGTGATACTGTCGTGGATTGCCCCGGCCACGCTGTTTGCAGGAGTAGCCCTGGCCGTATCTTTGGAGTTCGGGCCGACGGCTGCGATCGGAGCGGTGTCTGTCATCGGGGCGCTGGGCCTGCTGCCCCGAGGCCTCCACCTGGGCTCAAGTCCGCTCGCCCCTGTCGGGCCCGGCGGATGGATCCACTGGAAACTCATATACACCGCTTGCGGCATGGGGCTGATCCTGCTGTCCATGGGCAAGCTGCGTCGATCGGAGCCGTGCGGACAGGCGCCGGGGGGTGGAGACTACGCGGACTGAGCTCGTCGCGTCAAGCCTGTGGGCGATGGGATCCGGCACGCATCGGCAAGTCCGTTCGAAAGCCAAGCGTGCCTGGGCAGTCTGCGGTATCGACCATGTTTTCGTCGCCGGGGTAACCGCAGTCGTGGGCCCGAACGGGTCCGGCAAGACCACGCTGTTGCGTCTGCTGGCCACGATCCGCGCGCCCGCGCGTGGCGAGGTTGTGTTCGAAGGCCGCCGCGTAGACACCGGTGGAGTGTCATCTGCCGATATCAGGCGGTATAGGGCCTGCCTCGGATACCTGCCCCAATCGTTTGGGCTGTACCCCGGCATGAGCTCCCGCCAGTTCGTCCGATACATTGGCGAGCTCAAGGCGGTTGACCCCCGCGAGCTGGACGAGCGTGTGGATCGCGCTCTGGTCATGTGCGGGCTGGACCCCGCGTGCAACCGTACCCTATCAAGACGCTCCGAGGGTGAGAGGAGGCGCACAGGCCTTGCCGCCGCTGTAGTCGCTTGGCCTCGGGTGGCCATTCTGGACGAGCCCATGAGATCGTCCGATCCCATTGAACGCCTGCGTTGCAAGGGCCTTCTGCGCGCACTGGCCGATGCAGGAGCAGTGTGTATCGTAGCCTCATCGGCCATCTCGGATGTGGACGGCCTCTGTGATCGTCTGCTGGTGCTGGATGGAGGGCGCCTCGCCTTCGCCGGCGCCCCGCATGAGCTCACGGCAATGGCTCAAGGCTGCGTCTTCACCGCTGAGTTTCCTTCCGCCGCAGCTTGCGGCCATCAACCACCAACTGGGACAGTCGATACGGTTATAGCAAGCGCCTCACGCCGTCCGGGTGGGACGATGCGTGTCCGCGCTGTCACTCCACCCGGCTGGACCCCCTCCCCCGAATGGGTCCCCGCAAGGCCCTCGCTTGAGGAGGCCTACCTATGGCTGCGAACCTTCGGAGCCTCGTCGTCGTATAGGGATTGATTGTCGAGGCGGAGGTGTAGCGATTGCATATTGAGATCCGTAGTCTGTTCAAGACGTACAGGCCCAATACCGTGGCGCTTTCCGATGTAAACCTGGGCATCGGCGCAGGGATGTTCGGCCTTCTTGGCCCGAACGGCGCCGGGAAGACGACCCTCATGAGGATACTCGCGACTCTGATCGACCCGACCTCGGGCACGGTGAGCGTGGATGGTATCGATGTGCAGCATAACAAGGAGGCGATTCGGCGGCAGCTGGGCTATTTGCCGCAGTCGTTCGGGCTGTACCCGCGTCTCAATCCCGTGGAGACTCTGGACTACATCGGGACTCTCAAAGGCCTGCCGGACCCGCGCGAGCGACGACGACGCATCCATGAAATCCTGGAGACGGTGAACCTGTGGGAACACCGCAGACGCAAGGTGCGTGAGTTCTCCGGCGGGATGCTTCAGCGCCTCGGGATTGCACAGGCGCTCTTGGGCGATCCGAGGCTCCTAATTGTGGACGAACCCACGGCCGGACTCGATCCCGAGGAGCGGATCAGGTTTCGCAATCTGCTCGCGATGATGAGCGGCGAGCGGGTAGTCCTGCTCTCGACGCACATAGTCGCCGATGTGGAGTCGTCCTGCTCCGACATGGCCGTAATCAGGAAAGGGCGGGTGATCTTCAGAGGGGCTCCCGAGGATTTAGTGCGCGCGGCCGAAGGCAAGGTGTGGCATGTCCGCTGCAGTCGACCGGTGTTTGAGCGGCTTCGAGACGCGCGCGAACGCACGATCACGGTGATCGGGGCGAAGGATTCCGGCGACATGGTGGAGGCCCGCGTGGTGTGCGCGGGGCGGCCTGTCCTGGGCGAGAGCGCCTCGGTTTTGCCCGCGCCCGACGCGACGCTTGAGGACGCCTACATCGCGCTGATGGAGGCGGTGTAGCATGGCGCGGATCCTGAGTATCGCCCGGTGTCAACTGCGCCTGCTCGTTCGGTCGCCGCTGTTCTTGGCGGCCGCTGTCGCTATCTTGGTCATCGTAACTGCCACTGCCGTTGACTACACAGACAACCTGCCCACACCACCGTCTGAGGCCATGGAGACCGCGGTCGGCCAGATGTTGCCTGTGGAGCTCCTCATCTTCACACTACTAGCCGCAGCGGCCGGCGTGTCGGCCCGGTCGGGGCGAACTGCCGAGATGACCGATACGTACCGGCACAGCAACGCCGAGATGGCAGCCGGACACACGCTGGGCCTGGCAGCCGCGTTTGCGGCAGTTCAGACGCTTGCTGTGGCATGGGTCATTCCGCTGGTGTGGACCCGTTACGGAAGGCTTCCGCTGGACCTAACCACGATACGCGAGATGTTGGCCTTCCGAGTGGCGCCGAGCTCGATCCAGTGTGCCGGGGTAGGCTACTTGATCGGTTTGGGCCTGGGCTCGCCCGTTGTCGCGTACCCTGTAGCCGCCGGTGCGTGGTTTCTGGGTACCATCGGCAGCGTCCAGGCGACAGTGCTCCCCGCCACCAGATGGCTGTGCATGCTCGATGCGGGCACAGGGCAGGGTTTTGACCTGCCGATGCTGGCCCGAGTATGGGTGGCGCTGGGGCTTACCGCCGCGGGGCTTGCTGCGACGGTCGTCAAGCGCCGGCGCGAGTCTGCGCGAACGGTGCGAGCCGGCGCGACCGCATGGCTCCTCGCGGCAGCAGTGCTATTTGCCGGAGCGATGGTGGATGACTGGAGAGTATGGTCCTTCAGGCGAGGCATGTCGGATCTGTTCGTGGCTGCCGCGTCCGCCGATACCGAAGCCCTCGCGCAGGCGCCGGCGGCGGAGCTTGCGCTGCGTCCCGCAACGGATGTGCTGTCGTACGACATGGGCCTGTACGTCGACGCCAGGGAGAAGAGCATCGCCAATACCGTGACGATGCAGGTAGCCAATTCCGGGCCCGAGCCCATCGATCGGCTGACCTTCACCTTAAGAGGCAGTGTGTTCAAGGTCGAAGACTGCCAGATCGCGATGGCGGGAGATTCATGGTCTCAAGCCGGGTCTGAGCAAGAGGGCAGCTTGGTGCAGGTATTGCTTTCGAGCCCGCTTCAGCCCGGGGCAAGCTGCGGCGTCCGCGTGTCCTACCACGGCCTAGTGCAGGACTGGACGCTTGGGCGGTTCGGCCCGTACGGAACTGAGCTCAATGCCATAGTCATGCCGGGATACACTTGGGTCCCTTCGGGGGCCGGCTGGTATCCGATCGGCGGCGCGCGGGCGACCAGGTTCGTCGTATCGGCCGACCTCTCAGCGGCGAAATCGTCCGAGCAGCTCAGGATGCGTAGGACTCCATTCAAGGCTGTATGGCTCGAAAACTCGCATCCGGCGGCGCGGATGCATGTGGTGGTCCACATTGACGATTCACGCCTCGCGGCGGGCGTGGACATGGGGATACTAGGCCGACGCATCTCAGGGCCGTCGGAGTCTCCCGTGTACGAGTTCGAATCCGAGTCGGCGCGCGATCTCTATCTAGCAGCGGACCGATTCTACGTCGACGATGCGGGACTGACCGATCTTGGCCGCAGCTATCTTGATAGGCGCTGGCTCTTCTACGAGCAGCTGGCGCCGTCAGGAGTCGAAATGCGGGTCGCGATATTGCCCAAGCTCGGGCCCCAGTCATTCTCGTCAAGGCTGGCGCCGCCCGGTGTTGCGACGGTGTCTGAGTCCGCTGGGATCAAGGCTATCGAGAGGCTGGCGAGGGGCATCGAGCTCGTGCGGGCGGGCGGGCTTTCAGCCGATCGTGAGCTTGCGGAAAACGCCGTGCTCGCTGCCTGGTGGCCAACGGGGGCTACGCGAGGCGATGAAATGTCACTGGATGACTCGGTCAACGCAATCGAAGGCGTGAAGAGGTACGCCCTGGTCATGTTCATGGAGGCGAGCGGCGAAGGAACCAGGGCAGAGGAAGTGCTTCGTCAGGCCCTGGCGCCTACTGTTCCTGGAGGATTCGATGGGCCTGTGTTCCTCGAGGGCATCAACGCGGCCTCGCGGCAGGCGATGACGGCGATTCACGTGGCTAGGCAGGACTACGGCGATGGCGTTGTCCGTGCGGCATACCGAGTGTTGCGTCGAGGACGCCCCGGTCGAGATGGCATCGTGACCCTTGCCGACCTAGCCTCTGCGTTTGAGCAAGCGGTGAGAGAGGAAGGGCGAGGCCGATGACCCGATCAACCCGCACATCCGCGCCTATCCGGGCGGCGTTTGCGACAAGGGCAGCATACAGCGCAAGGCTATGGTTTTCGTGGATACACCTCTTCGCCGTTGTCATGTATGTTGCGGCCCTGTTCGTAGAGGGCGGCTCAATGCACGCGAGGAACGCAGGGGAGTGGGCGCGTCGGTGGAGGTGCCTCAATATGGCTGAGGTCTACCTGGCTACGCTGGCGCCGGCTTTCGCCGCGGGCCTCCTCGCTCCTGAGCAGGGAGCGGGTGCCATGGAGTTGGTAGCAACGCACCGAGGCGGGCTTACTCGTCTCTTTGCGGAAAGGCTGTTCATCGTTGCAGCAGCTCTGGCTATTCCTGCTGCAGCCGCCGTGGCCTGGGCTGTTCGCGCATCGCTCGGCGTATTGAGTATTGCCGAGGTGCTGAGATCGATTGTGCCCACGATGTGGTTCTTGACCGGGGTCACTTCGCTGGGTGCGGCGATTGGTGGTGCGTTCGCCGGGTTCATTGCCGGGTTTGGCTGGTGGGCGCTGGATAGGTTAAGCGGCGGCGCAGTAACTGGGCCGCTATTCCTGTTCGCTGCGACCTTCGGGCTTCGCCGGGCCCCGGAATGGCTTACGCTGCACCGGCAGAAGCTCTTGCTCTTGGCGCTAGGAACAGCAATGCTGCTTGTGTGCCGGCAGATAGCCAGAACGCAGGCGGCATGGAATCACAAGCACGAGTGATCCTAGATTCGGTAGTATCTCCGCGCGCCCAAGGTCATCACGATGAGGATTCCTGCTACGAGGATGGTGGACACAAGCACTACCGCCACTACAGCCCGTGTCAGTACGATAAGGGCCGCAGAGGCTAGGAGCACTACGCCCATAATGTAGTAGCAGATCCGCATCCATCTGGCGAACCTATCGGGCTCCAGCATCTTCTCTTCGGTGTAGCCGTTAATGAGAGTGAACCTTCGCTTGTCGCCGATGAGGTGCCCGAAGATGAACGACGCCACGCCCGTTACGGCTAGGATGATCGCTATGGCGACCATGGGCGCGACTTGCGGCCCTGTCATCGCTGCGTCAACCTCCTACCTGCGGCGAACGCCGCCAGGTTCAGCTCGATGTGTTTCGCCGGAATCACCGTGCGGAGCGCCTGTGTCCAGGCATCTTCCGGGAACGCGAGAAACGTGGAGAACGCCCCGAGCAGTACAGTGTTTTCGGCGCGGACGTTGCCGAGGTCCGCCGCGACTCCTGAGGCGTCGAGCCAGTGCGCGTCGGCGCCGCGGGCGGCGAGGCGGCTCTCGATGTCGTCCGGATACGTTTCGCGTCCGATAAGGATGGGCAGCGACGGTATTCGCCTGGTATTGGCGACGATCACACCGTCTTCCCTAAGATAGTGCGCGTGCCTGGCCGCCTCCATGCACTCAAAGGCCAGCACAAAATGGGCCTGCCCGGGTGAGATGGTCGGGGCGGCAACGCGTTGGCCGAACCGCACGTGTGTCGTTACACTGCCCCCGCGCTGCGCCATTCCGTGCACCTCCGACATCTTCACATCTAGTCCCGCGTCGAGCGGCAGCTGAGCCAGCACCCGGCTGGCCAGGATTGTGCCCTGCCCGCCCACCCCGACGAGCATTACATTTGTCGTGTCTGACATCACTCTTCACCACCCTCTGCCGCACCGGCCTGTTTGATGGCGCCGAACCGGCACACCTGGCTGCAGACTCCGCATCCCGCGCAAGTCTCCGCGTCGATCTGCACGTTTTCGCCCTCCACGTAGAGCGCCGGACATGCCACGCGCAGGCATGCTTTGCATTTGCGACATGTGTCTTGGTCCACCTGGCAGGCGGGGCGCCGGACTGCCAGTCGCTTGAGCAGCGCGCACGGGCCGCGGGCGATGATCACGGAAGGGCATGGGCTTCCCATGGCGACCGCGATGGCCTCGCGCACCTGAGCTAGGCCGAACGGATCCACGGTCTGGACCAGCTCGATGCCGAGGGCGCGGACCAGCGCTTCCAGCTGTGCCTCGCGCGCGGGCGTTCCGGAAAGAGTGAAACCCGACCCTGGGTTCTCCTGATGCCCGGTCATGGCTGTGATGCGGTTGTCCAGGATGATGGTGATTACCCCCACGCCATTGTAGGCCGCGTCTAGTAGTCCCGTCATTCCGGAGTGGAAGAACGTCGAGTCGCCGATGACGGCTATAGTGCGGGCGGGCTTGTCGGGCCTGAGGATGTCCAGAGCCGTCTGGAATCCGAGCCCGGCGGTGATCGACGCGCCCATGTCGATGCAAGTATCTATTGCGGAAAACGGCGGCGTAGCGCCAAGGGCATAGCAGCCAATGTCTCCCGAAACCATCACCGGCAATTTGCCGAGCTCATAGAAGACTCCCCGATGCGGGCATCCGGCGCAGAACATGGGCGGCCGTCCCACTACCTGCTCAGCCTCGCGGCCCGGGGCTAGGAGGCTATCCAGTTCACCGGCTGTGCCGAATGCGCCGGAGTCGGGTGGCGCGCCCGCAACGCCTGCAGGCCTGCCGTCAGCATCGGCAAGCGCCGGAGCAAGACTCAGTGCCACAGTGCGCGAGTCCAGCTCGCCGATGCGGGGGATGAGGGATTTGCCCACTATGGGATGTTCATCTCCCATACCCAGAGCGCGGACTGTCTGTTCGAGGAAGGGTTCTAGCTCTTCGATGATGACTACCTGCTCCACCTGCGAGATGAAGCTTCGCGCCAGGGCGGCAGGGAATGGGAAACTCATGCCCAGCTTGAGGTAGGAGGCGCTGCCGCCAAGCACTTCGCGGGCGTACTGGTAGGCCACACCGCCGGATATCACGCCGAGCCTCGTCGAACCCCACTCGATCCGGTTCATGGGCGAGGATTCCGCATATGCCTGCAGACGGGCCAGGCGTTCCTCCACCGCTGCGTGCCGGGGGCGCGCCACTGCCGGAACGAGCACGTGCTTGGTCATTGTGCGCTCGTAGGCGGGCGCAGTCGCCTCGGTGCGCTCGCTTGTCGTCACAGGGCTCTTACCGTGAGCGATCCTGGTCGTCACGCGGAGCAGCACCGGTGTATCGTATTCCTCGCTCAGCTCAAAGGCCATTCTCGTGAAGTCGAGCGCCTCCTGGCTGTCGGATGGTTCGATCAGCGGCAGTTTCGCAGCCTGAGCGTAGTAGCGGTTATCCTGCTCATTCTGGGAGCTGTGGCAGCCCGGGTCGTCTGCGGTGACGATCACAAGCCCCGCATTAACTCCAGTATAGGAGGAAGAGAAGAGGGGATCGGCAGCCACGTTCAGGCCTACATGCTTCATGGCGCACAGCGTCCTGACGCCTCCCAGGCTCGCGCCGAGCGCTGCCTCAAGGGCGGTTTTCTCGTTTACCGACCACTGCGATCGGACCTCTCGATAAGTTGCCATGTTCTCCAGGATCTCAGTGCTGGGAGTGCCCGGGTAGGCCGAGGCGAACCTGACCCCGGCTTCCCAGGCTCCACGGGCCACCGCTTCGTTTCCCGACATCAAGGTCTTCAAGTACATCCCTCCCACGCGATAGACGCGACGAAACACCAAACGAGTAGCAGGAACTGATGAGGTTTTCAACACATGATGCCGAACATCCTTCATAACCCGTACTAGCCGGCGGCTGGCCTTCTCCCGGGCCGCGCTTAAGGTGTTGATGCCAATGCTGCCGGCTTCCCTGCTTCACATCGGTTCCGAGGCGCCCATCGCCTGCCTCAGGCCCAGTGAAGAGAAGCTCGCCGCGCTCGCGCTCTCAATTAGCGCAGAGCGCGGCGAGCCACCTTCGAGAGGCCCTCGGCAGGAGCTGTACGTGGGCGAAATCCGCGATGCGCTCATGCCCCACGGCTCCACATGCCCCCGTTGCCGAGGCCTTAACGTCGTACGCTACGGCAAGCGCGGCGCCGTCCAGCGCTACAAGTGCAAGAGCTGCCCCTGCTACTTCACCGACCCTACAGGCAGCGTACTGCATCGCATACACCGACGCGACCGTTGGCTCGATTTCTGCCTGTGCATGGTGGAAGGCCTCTCCGTACGCGAGACCGCAAGGATCCGTAGTCGCGGTGGACCGGATGGGCACGGCCCGAGCAGGCGTGGTACGTCATGAAGAGCGCCTGCGCGACGTGCTTTCCCACATGATGTCGGAAACCGCCGATCCGTGTGCGTTCAAAGACTACGCCTCGCTTCCGGCGCGGATGGACTGGCCCGGCCGCGTCAACTGGATCGGCAGACGCAAAGGGCGGTTCAATACCTCCGACCGCCTCGATCCCGGCCCGCTCTACCACGTGAGGAACGCCCGACGCGTGGTATACGATTTCCGCTGTTGGCTGAAGCCGTTCCGAGGCGTCGCTACGAAATACCTACGCTACCCTGAAAATGGCCCCCGTAGAAGCCGGAAGCCGCTGGACGAGTCAAGCCGGGACATACAGTTCGTCTGGCTAGGGTGGATCGCACCGGCAACTGCCATGGGCTTTACCAAACTACACCATCACCTGTGGGTTTTCCGTACGGCTTTTGGCGAGTCCGTACTGAGAACTCTACGGTTCTGAATACACAGGATTCCCCGAACGCAACTGGCGGTAGGGTTCCCCTTTTCCAGACGATTGGGAATCGGCGAACCCGCAGCTAGAACCGCCATAAGGACACAGTGCCTCGATAGCGGGCCGCCGCGAACCGCCATCGGAAGCTCTGCGATTCCCCGGAACGCCCCCCGATTTCGCCCGACCGTGCCGAACCGTAGGGTATTCCACTAGGATGACGAAAAGACCGTACGGTTTTCCATACGGTCGCGCAAAGCCCTTCTCAGCCCGCTTTTCCGACTCGTACGCTGTGTAGGGCCTTTTGAGCGGAGTGTTACGGCTGCATACCGTGTCGCACCGAGAGCGGCGCAACCAAGCGCCTGACAAGGCCCTGTCCTGCTCGGAAGCCGTAGGGTACTACAGAATGGACAGGTCTGGTTAGTCTGGTATCTCAGCTGCAGGAGTCTTGTCAAGCGCCGAATTCTCATCCTGCGCGGCGCCGACACTGTCGGCATGGGGGACTGCTCCGATACTTCTCCTGGTACGTCCGCATAGCTGCCATGGCCCCCACGCGCGCCCATGCCGCCGCCAAGCCACTCTTCTTCGAGGCCCTCTCGGCCTATTCCCTGCCCAGGTCGGGGTAGCTCCGCCCAATGCCAGCTAGGCCCGGCATCAACCGCGAATTGGGACAGTACATAAGGAACTCAGACAGGACATGCCTTGCCGCCGTGGAAGGAACAGGAACTTGCGCACGCTAGCGGAGGCCAAACAAGATAACGGCCACGGACCCCCTCAACCGAAAGGGCTTTTAGCTGGCGAAACCGCGACAACTCGGGAGCCCAAGCCCTGGAGCTGGTATAGTGGCAGTTTTTATCACTACTTTCGGAGATACCCGAATCTTTTGAGTACATCGATTTCGAAGGGCCGCCTGACCGCCTCCAAATCACAAAAACCGGGGGGTATCCGACGGGTTTGGGCAGTGAAACAGGCGGGCGGGCCGACATAATGTCCCATATCATGGCTTCATTTGGTAACGGTGCGCAGGTGATGGCGCGTCGTGTCAGCGATTTCCCAATAACTCGGCGGCATCTGGCCCCGAGGGCACCTTTTGCGGGGTCGATTCGCCCCCCGGGGTCGCCGGCCCAAATCGATGTACTCAGAAGTTGCGCTTTCCGTTGAGAGTAGTGTCAAAAAGTGACTGTGTCTCTAGGCGGATACCCCCGGGGGTATATCGCTGAGCCACCGCAGTCATCCTTCCATCCCTCAGCACGCCTCCGGATCTATCTCTGGATTCGTCCCTGGGTCTATCCCTGGACCTACCCGCGGGTCTATCCCTGGATCCGGTGCGATTCCAGCTGCTTCCGCTGTGGCCCTGGCAAGGCCACATGCCTGAATGCGGGGGATCTGCGACCCCGAAAGCCACAATCCCTACACCCACCCGGGGTATGGTGGGTGCTTGACACTGTGTGACTTCAGTCGTATAGTGGAATCGGATATCATACTGATTCAGTCGGAATTGGCGTTGCGATGGAATGCGACGCTCGGGTGGGCGACTGGGGGCGAGATGAGGCTATGAAGCTGAGTTCGCGGACGGAATATGCGGTGCGGGCAATGGCGGAGTTGGCCCTGATGCACGGGGGCGACCCGGTATCGTTGCGTGAGATCGCCGAGAGGCAGGGAATACCTGAGAAATACCTTGAGCAGCTCTTCCGGCAACTCAGGAAGGCCGGGCTGATCAAGGGGGTTCGCGGTGCGCAGGGGGGATACTCGCTCGCAGGGCGGCCGAGCGATGTGACAGTGGGTGACATAATGCGCGCCGTCGACGGGCCGATAGCTATATGCAGCTGCGCTGCCGAGGGCGAGCGAGACGACGACTGCGAACGCAAGTCGCACTGTGCGGCTCACCCGGTGTGGGCCAGGCTTCAAAACGGCATTGTATCGATTTTGGATTCTACGACACTCTACGATATGCTGGCGGAAACACCGGCAAACGATACCCTGGGCAGGGGCGGAGGAGGATCTTGAATGGACAGGGTCTATCTGGACAATGCAGCAACGACCCCCGTAAGGCGCGAGGTCTTGGAGGCCATGCTCCCGTACTTCACCGATAAGTGTGGCAATCCTTCGAGCATACACTCGTTTGGCCGCGAGGTCCGTCGCGACATTGATCTGGCGCGCGAGCGCGTGGCGGCGGCAATGGGCGCTGCGCCTGAGGAGATAGTCTTCACTGCGGGCGGTTCCGAGGCCGACAACATGGCCATAAAGGGCACTGCCCTTGCTGTGCTGGGCAGGAAGAAGCACGTTATCACGTCTGCTGTCGAACACCATGCTGTCCTCGAAACCGTCGAAAGCCTGAAGCAGCTGGGGTTCGCGGTGACAGTGGTCGGAGTGGACGCAGATGGCCTTGTCGACCCCGAAGACGTGCGCCGCGCAATCAGGCCGGACACTTTTCTTGTGAGCGTCATGCACGCCAACAACGAAATAGGCACTATCCAGCCTATAGAGGCGATAGCCGCGATAGCTCACGAAGCAGGCGTGCTGTTCCACACAGACGCTGTGCAGTCGGTAGCGCACATTCCTGTGGACGTGCACGCCATGGGCATTGACATGCTGTCGCTGTCGGGCCACAAGTTCTATGCGCCCAAGGGAGTGGGCGCGCTGTACATCCGACGCGGGCTGAGGATCTCGCCGCTGGTGCACGGGGGCGCGCAGGAGCGAAAGCGCCGGGCGGGCACGGAGAACGTGGCAGGAATCGTGGGGATGGGAGTAGCGATCGAGCTGGCCTCGGCGGAGATGGACGCCATGGCTGCGCACGAGCGCGAGCTGCGCGATATGCTCATATCCGGCCTGGAGCAGCGCATCCCGTATGTGAAGCTCAACGGTCACCGCACCCAGCGGTTGCCCAACAACGTCAACATGAGCTTCCTTTATGTCGAGGGCGAGTCCCTTTTGCTTAACCTGGACATGGCCGGCATAGCCGCCTCCAGCGGGTCGGCATGTACATCGGGTTCGCTGGAACCTTCGCATGTACTGATGGCCCTGGGCATGCCGCACGAGGTAGCCCATGGCTCGGTCAGAATGACGCTAGGCCGCTACACCACTCGGGCCGATATCGACCGAGTACTCGACGTGATGCCTGGAATAGTGGCGAAACTCAGGGAGATGTCTCCTGTCTACGAAAAGACAGCATGTGGTATGAAAGAGACGTGCGCCAACGCGCATGCGTGCGATGTTGCTCCGACGAGTTCGGGCGCAAGCGAAAGCGCAGGCGCTAGCGCGAGTTCATGCTCCTGCGCCGGCAGCTGAGAACGGGCGAACCTGAGGATGTGTATGGGGCTGCGGCGGCACGGATCCTCTCTCAACCGCAGCTGACAGGAGGTTTCGGAATTGTACAACGACAAGGTAATGGACCACTTCACCAATCCGCGCAATGTTGGCGACATCCCGGACGCCGACGGCGTTGGGCAGGTCGGCAACCCTGTGTGCGGCGACATAATGAGAATAGCGATCAAAGTCAAGGATGGAGTCATCCAGGACATCAAGTTCAAGACTTTCGGGTGCGGAGCGGCAATCGCCACTTCGAGTATGGTGACGGAGCTGGTCAAGGGCAAGAGCATTAGAGAAGCGCTCGATATCTCCAATAGGGCCGTTGCTGAGGCCCTAGGCGGGCTGCCTCCGGTCAAGATGCACTGCTCCAACCTGGCTGCCGACGCCTTGCACTTGGCAATCAAAGACTATGTTGAAAAGCATGGCGGCGACGAGCTGGGCATTGACCCGTCCTCGATTGTTGTGGAAGAGCATGGCCACGGCGACGAGGCAGACGCGTAACAATGGTTTACTCTCCTCGCGCAAGGGGCATAATACATCCTGCGAGAGGAGGGAACGTCCATCAGAAGGTTGTGGAGGGCGCTTATTACCGGAAGTCTCATTGGTGCAGGGTTAGGCGTGCTTATGTTGATGAATTCGTCCCGCTCCGGCAAGAAAATCGTCCATGAGGAGTTGTCGACAGAGACTCCCATGGGCACTCAGCGCACGGTCAGCCGGACCATCTCCAGACGTAGGTCGTACGCTGAGCCGGTAGTCGAAGCGATGCAATCGATGGGCCGACGCTTCAGGTCCGGTGATGACCAGGACTGAACTGCCGCGAAGATACGGACCGGCTCCGGACGCGCAGCGCCCGGGCCGGTCCATTTGCCTTGAGGTGCGAGTATGGCGCCGTCGAAGTATTCTGGGATCCTGCGCTGGCTGGGCGCGGCAATCGCCGCGCTCGTGCTGCTTCTTTTCGCCTACAGGGTCCGGCGCGCATTCATACCATTCTTCTTTGCCATAGGAATCGGCTACATTATCAGTCCGTTGGTGCGAATGGCCGAACGGCGGGGCGCGCCTCGAGTCGCCGCGATCTTCACTGCGTACGTGCTTGTGGCTGCCGTGATCGGTTTCTCGCTAGCGTTTGTGCTCCCGCCTCTGGCGACGCAGCTCGACGAAATCGTGGGGGTGTTTTCGCCCGACGCAAGCGTCGACGGGCTGGCTGCCGATTGGCGGCGTCGGCTGCAGCTTCTTCCGGAGGGGGCCGCGTCGCGGCTGGCAGCCGCGGCCGTAGACCGCGCTGAGGGTTACATCAGCGAAGTAGCGCGGGCCGCAGGGCGCGCAGTGTCGGCGCTCACATCGCAGCTTGTCAACATAGTGCTGGCGCCGGTGATTGCGTTCTACCTGACGCGCGATGTGGATGCCATTCGCGAAAGATTCGCCTCGTGGCTTCCTGCTGTATCGCGTAACAGGATCATGAGTGTCATATCGGATATCGATAGAGCCCTGGCGGGGTGGGTCAGAGGACAGGTGATCGTGTGCACGTTCGTGGGAGCGACTACAGGGGCCTCCCTGGCCCTGCTGGGCGTCAGGTATGCGCTTCCGATCGGGTTCCTAACAGGCATACTCGAGATCATACCATACTTCGGCCCGGTGCTCGCGCTGATTCCGGCCGTCCTCTTGGCCGCTCAGAAGTCCGCGTTGACCGCGCTATTCGCTGCTACGGTGTTCGTTGGGATTCAGCAGGTTGAGTCGGCAGTGGTCTCGCCCAAAATAGTTGGGGACTGCGTGGGCCTGCACCCGCTGGTCGTCATTGGGGCACTGCTGATAGGCGGCGCTCTGTTCGGAGTGGTGGGCATGTTACTGGCAGTGCCTGTGACGGCTGTGCTGTTCATCCTGGGCCAGCGCTTGCTGGTGGACCCGGCCCGGTAAGAGGCTGTCTGGGCGTTCGGCGTTCGGCGCTCGGCGTTCGGGCATCGGTGCCCGCCGTGTGAGGGCCGCGAGCACGGGCGGCAGTTTTCGCAGGAGAAGCGCCGACCCTGTAGAACCTTATAAGGTTAGATGTGCTCCCTGACATAGCAGAAGTGGAGGAGACCGAACCACAAAAGGAGGAAGGCTGATGCGTGCTGAGGTAATCAACGTAGATGGGCTGACGATGATGGCAAAGTCCGACACCAACCACTGGGTGGTCATGGACACCACGAGAGAGGGGCAATCGGCCGCGGCGGCTACGCCCATGGAGACGTTTTTGTTCGGATTCGGCGGGTGTTTCTGCATGACTGTAAAGTCGCTTCTGCTCAAGAAGAGGCTTGCAGTAGAGAAGGTGTCGATGAGGATAGAGGCGGAGCGAGCGCCCGAGCCGCCCACTGTGTTCACGAGAATCGACGCTGTACTGCAAGTATCAGGCGCGAACGTGCGCGATTCCGACGTGGAATGGGCGGTTAACCTGGCGCACGAGAAATACTGCCAGGTGGGCGTGATGCTGGAGAAGGCAGCGCCTATCGACGTGAAGTGGGAGATCGTCGAGTAGGCCCGGTCCTTGCGACGGCGGCATCCGGCAGGCTCTAGGGGCAGACGGCCCGGCGGCGCCGCGGCTTGGCACGTAGACCATTGTGTGTGAACCGGCGTTATGATAAGGTGATTTGAGAATCGGCGACAGTCCGAGCGGGCGGTCGCCGCGGCGCATTCGATGCTGCTCTGGCCGTGCAAATGAGGTGTTACTAGTGAAGACTGACGAATTGAGGCAGGCCTATCTGAAGTTCTTTGAGTCCCGGGGGCACAAGATACTGCCGTCGGCATCGTTGATCCCGGCAGGCGATCCTACACTGCTACTTACGGCTGCGGGAATGGTTCCGTTCAAGCCGTATTTCCTGGGCACTGCGAAACCAGACCACCTCCGCGCGACCACTTGCCAAAAGTGCGTGCGCACCGGCGACATCGAAAACGTGGGTCGAACCACGCGTCACGCCACGTTCTTCGAAATGCTCGGGAACTTCTCATTCGGCGACTACTTTAAGGCGGATGCCATCACCTGGGGCTGGGACTTTGTCACCCGGGTGCTTGGGTTCAACCCCGAGCAGCTTTGGATAACTATCTACCTCGACGACGATGAGGCGTTCGAGATATGGAACAAGACGGTGGGCGTGCCGGCCGACAGGATAGTCCGCAAGGGCAAGAAGGACAACTTCTGGGAGATCGGGGTCGGGCCGTGCGGCCCGTGCTCTGAGATACACGTCGACCGCGGCGCGAGCGTGGGTTGCGGGTCCGCCGATTGTGGCCTGGACTGCGACTGCGGCAGGTTCATAGAGATATGGAACCTGGTCTTCATACAGTATCACCGTGACGAGCAGGGCAACTACACACCGCTTGAGCACAAGGGGATCGACACCGGGATGGGGTTGGAGCGCGTTGCCGCCGTGCTGCAGAACGTGCCTACCATATTCGACACCGACGAGACCCGTGTCATACGCGACAAAGCGGCCGAGCTCGCCGGCGTCGCCTATGGCGAAGGCGGCCTGCCGGATATGGCGGTTCGAGTCATCACCGACCATGTCAGGGCTTCTGTGTTCATGGTGGGCGATGGGATCCTGCCGACTAACGAGGGCCGTGGATATGTGCTCCGTCGCCTCCTGCGTCGAGCAGCGCGTTACGGCAAGCTGATCGGCATCGAAGGCGTGTTCCTGCCCAAGGTGGCCGGCGTAGTCATAGACGTCATGCATAGCACATACCCCGAGCTCGCCGACGACTGCGAGCGCATCCTGCGCACGATACAGCTGGAAGAGGAGCGGTTCCTAGTCGCCCTGGATCAGGGGTCGGCAGTGCTTGAATCGGTAATTGCTCGTGTGCAGTCGGAGGGCGGGTCATGTGTGCCTGGGGCGGACGCATTTCGTCTGTACGATACATTCGGTTTTCCGTTTGAACTGACAGTGGAGATCGCCGGCGAACGCGGCCTCACCGTGGACCAGAGCGGTTTCGACGAGGCCATGGAGGCCCAGCGTGAGCGCGCGCGAGCGGCTCGCGGCGACAATGCGTACCTTGATGAAACGTCGGAGAGGTACCACGCGGCCATAGGCGAGGCGACTACCGAGTTTGTGGGTTACGATAGGCTGGCGGAGCAGGCTCGCGTCATCGCAGTGATCGGCGCGGACGGCCGAGCTGCGCAGGCGCTGTACCAGGGCGAACAGGGAGAGATCGTGCTGGACCGTACGCCTTTCTATGCCGTTTCCGGCGGTCAGCAGGCCGACACTGGAGTCATTGCGGCGGTCGAAGGCGGGCGCGAGGGCGACGCCGCGCAGGTACTTGGTGCAAGCAAGCCGCTGGGGGACGCTGTGGTGCATGCGGTGCAGGTGACCTGCGGCAGGCTGGCTGTGGGCGATGTTGTCACTGCCTCTGTGGACGAGGTGCGCCGCGCGGCGATACGCCGTAATCACACGGCGACACACCTGCTTCACGCAGCCCTCCGGCAGGTGCTGGGCTGTCACGTGCAGCAGGCTGGATCGCATGTGGATGACGAGCGCCTCCGGTTCGACTTCTCGCATTTCGAGGCGGTCGGTCCGGAGCAACTCGCCGACGTCGAACGGCTGGCGAACGAGTGGACTCTGGCCAACATCCCTGTGGATGTCAGCCTTGCCTCTTTGGACGAAGCGCACCGCATGGGCGCCATGGCTCTGTTCGACGAGAAATACGGCAACGTAGTGAGGGTCGTGCGCGTGGGCGATGTCAGCCTGGAGCTTTGCGGAGGCACGCATGTGGCTCGCACGGGCGATATCGGCATGATAAAGATAGTGTCGGAGGGCGGCATCGCAGCCGGAGTCAGGAGGATAGAGGCCGTTGCAGGCCTCGGGGCGCTTGACTTTGTGAACCGGACGCGGCGGACTCTGCGCGAAGTTGCCGATGTACTCAAGGTATCGGAAGGCTCTGTTGCCGATCGCGTTGATAGGCTCATGCAGGACCTGCATGACCAGGAGCGCGAGGTTCACCGTCTCACGCAGCGCTTGGCGGCCGGCAGTGTCGACTCCGTTGTCGCGGCGCGCGAGATGGTTGGGGATGTGGCTGTAGTGGCGGCGCCAGTGGAGGCGCCCGACCCCGAGAGCCTGCGGAGTCTGGCGGATCAGATTCGCGATAGGCTCGGCTCAGGAATAGTCCTGTTGGGCGCGGTGACCGGCGACAAGCTGGGATTCGTGGCATGCGTTACCCGCGACCTCGTTGAGCTGGGCTACAATGCCGGGGCCATCGTCCGGGAGGCTGCCCGCGCCGCAGGAGGCGGCGGAGGCGGCAGGCCCGATATGGCTCAGGCCGGCGGACGCGATGTGTCCAAGCTGGATGCGGCGCTGGCGGCAGGGGTGGACGCGGTGCGCGCGCGCCAGACGGCGCATTCGATATAGAGGCGGAGCATCCGGCGTCTTCATTATGTGAACACTATTACCAGCCCGAGGTGGTGTTTTCGATGAGTGGGCACTGGGATGAGACGGTCAAGTACCCTGCTCTGGGGGCGGAAGAGGTCACGCCGGTCAGAAAAGTGCTGACTGAGGTGACGGCCGCGCTGGTGGAGAAGGGCTACAATCCCGTCAACCAGCTCGTGGGTTACCTGCTCTCGGGCGACCCTACATACGTCACGAGCTACAAGGGCGCTCGCAATCTCATTCGCAAGGTGGAGCGGGACGAAATCATTGAGGAGCTGGTCCGAAGCTATCTGCGCAAGTAGTGGGTTGCGCAGGCATGTAGTGACCGCGGTCCTATTGACCGCGGTCTTGTCGGCCTGGGCAGCGACTGGTGGCTACTCGGCTGGAGGCCACCGGGACGCTGTCGCTGATCGCGATAGTCGCAGAGCCGTGGTGATACTGGCGGACGGTCTAGCGTGGCAGGATTGCCGAGCCCACGGAGGGCCCGCGCTTACCCGGTTTCTCTCGGCGGCCTCGGTCGGGTGTGCCAACGTTAGGACCGCGGACAGGGGAGACCCCCTCCTATCGGCTTGTGCAACGCTTGGGGCGGGGCGCAGAATGACCGCGCCTGAGTCGTCAGGGTACTGCCTGGGCCTGAGGGAGGTCTTTCAGGGCGAGGCGGCTGTCGACGTCTATCTTCGCCGGACGGGGCGGCTGCCGCCATGGGGTGACCTGAGCGGCGGCGGAGCAGACGGCGGGCTCTGTGCGACGGCGTCAGTCTGCATCGCCTGGCCTGAGCTTGAGCGGGCCAACGCCGAGTCATCTTATAGAGGACGGCCCGGTCTCGTGGGCGAGTCGCTTAGGCGCGCCGGCATGGCCTCTGCCGCAATCGGCAATTCTGACGACCGAGCGCTAGTGTGCCGGCCTGCCGTGCTCATCGCTACGGATGCCCGCGGCACGACGCCATGGGCGGATGTCGGCCGCCATACGGTCGCAAGCGACCCACACGCTCCTTTCGGAATGGTGTGCGATGTCCGTGCCATGGCCGAAGCCGCAGCGACCGCGTTTTCGATGGAGACTGGGACGGCCAGCGCGACACCGACTGCCAGCGCGACCCCGACTGCGAGCGCGACAGTCGCGGCCGCGGAAACCGCGATGGACGCTGAGGCCATGCCTGCCACTGCTGCGGTAGTGCTGGACATGGGAGACTTCGCCCGCCTGCGAAGGTACGCGGTCAACCTGTCGCCCGAAGCCTACGATGCGCAGCTGGGGCTGTGTTACGAACGCCTGGATGCGCTTCTAGTAGAGCTGGAGCGTTTTCTCGGGCCCCCCTCCGAGCGGCTGGCTTACTTTCTGGTTTCGCCCTCTTCCGAGTCGGGGTTGGCGCCGGTGGCCGTCGCCGGCTGGTCGTACGGCGCCGGTCTGCTTACGAGCCCCACTACGCGCAGGGCGGGCCTTGTGACTAATCTGGACATCGCCCCGACGATCCTTGCCGGGCTCGGTGTCGACCCGGCCTGGGAATGCGACGGCGCTGTCATGGCGCAGGCGCCGGGAGCGGCGGGCAGCATGGGCGCGGCGCCGGGTTCGGCAGGCGAGGCAGGCGCGGCAGATGAGCCTGGCGGAATAGCGGATAATGTGGCGCGGGCGATGCTCATGGAGCAGACGCTTGCCCTGGCGGCACAGGCGCGCGGACCTGTACTTCGGCTGTTCATTGGGCTTCTTGTCGTGGCGGTCTTTGGCCTGCTCGGAGTGCTCGTGTTCAGGAGCCGCGCACCCAAATGGGCGATGCGGTCAGTGCGAGTGCTACTCGTTGCGGCAGGCAGCGCGCCCCTCGTGCTGTTGACGGAGGCGATGGCCCGGGCCCGAGGTACAGCTGCATCCTCCATCCTGCTCATAGCGGGGTGCGCAGTAGTGGCGCTTCTTGCGGTGCGCGTGTTCGGTTCGGCCATGTGGTCGGTCGTGGTCCTCAGCGGAGTGACTGCTGTCGTGATCGCCGCGGACGCGCTCACCGGGGGAAGGCTCGCGTCCACAAGCCTCTTGGGCCATTCGGCCGTTCTCGGCGCGAGGTACTATGGAATCGGCAACGAGCTCATGGGCGTGTTCGTGGGGTCGGCGGCGGTGACCGGAGCGGGTCTATCCCGCATGACCTGGCTGAGCGCAACGGCAGCAGCGATGGCCATGGTGATGCTGGGGCACCCCTGGATAGGCGCCAACTTCGGCGGTATGGTCTCGGCCGCCGTTACCTCGGCGGTGATTGCGATCATGGCCGTCAGGCGTCGCCCGCTCGCAACCGGCTCGACTCGCTTTCGCCATGCGCGCCTGTTTGCTCTGGCCGGCGCCTGCCTCGCCGCATTGGGCGCCTCGGCTGCGCTGATACTGTGGGACGCGCATAGTCCAAACGCGTCTCACATCGGACGGGCCTGGCGCGCCTTGACGCAGCACGTTGGAGGTTCCGGACAATTGGCAGCGATAATCATGCGCAAGCTGGCTATGAACGTCCGTCTGCTAAGATACACAGCCTGGACGCAGGTGCTCATCGCGTTCCTGGTCATCTTGGGGGCTATGGTAGCCGGCGCGCACGGCGTCTTTCAGCGTTTCAGACGCGACCATCTTAGTCTGTACGATGCACTCATGGGAGGTCTTGCGGGAGCGCTGGCCGCGATGGTGGTGAACGATTCCGGCGTAGTAGCCTGCGCCACGCTGGCGATGATGCCGACACTGGCCATCCTCGGGTATGCCGCCGACGAGCTCGTGGGGCGGCGCGCGGCGCTTGGCAGTGACTGAAGGTGATTGGTTTTGGACATTCGGGAACTAGGCCTCACAGGGATACGGGTGTCGCGGCTCTGCCTGGGAACACTGACTATGGGTCCTCTTCAGGCCGACATCGGGGTAGAACGCGGCGCCGATCTCATCCGGCATGCCGTCGACATGGGCGTCTTCTTCTTTGATACTGCTGAGTTGTACGGAACATACGGACATCTTCGGAAAGCGATGCAGGGGATGGCGCGGGAGTCAGTTGTGATCGCGTCGAGGTGTTACGCCTACACCTACGACGGCATGCGCCGCAGTCTGGAGCGAGCGCTCACTGAGCTGGGAACGGACTATATCGACATCTTCGGCCTGCACGAGCAGGAAAGCCGTCTTACACTGAGAGGGCATGCCGACGCTATCCAGTGCCTTCTTGACGCGAAACAGGAGGGGCTGATACGTGCAACATGCGTCTCCACACACACGGTTGAGGTCGTCAGGGCTGTATCGGGAATGCGAGAAATAGATGTAGTACACCCCATTTTCAACAAGCGCGGGATTGGTATAATAGATGGGAGCCCGGCTGAGATGGCGGATGCGATCCAGGCGGACGACCGCAGAGGGGTTGGCGTATACAGCATGAAACCCCTCGGAGGTGGGCATCTATTTAGGGAGGCGCCTGAGGCCATACGATGGGTGATGGGCCACGACTCGGTGCACTCGATGGCGATCGGCGCCAAGAGCTGCGATGAACTGGACGCGGATATCGCCATCGCGTCAGGTGTGGAGGTGCCGAGTGAAGTCCTTCGATACCTTGCAGGAGAAAAGCATCTGCTCATAGAAGAGTGGTGCTCAAAGTGCGGAGCCTGCGTTGAGTCCTGCAGTCACGGCGCACTCAAACTTGGCGCCGGGCGGGCGGAAGTAGATGCGAATAAGTGCGTGCTCTGCGGCTACTGCGTCGCTTACTGCAGGGACTTTTGCATAAAGGTGGTCTAGGAGGGCACAGTTTGGTTCGAATTGGGCTCGATGTCGGGGAGGCCCGAATCGGCGTCGCCGTCAGCGACGAGCTGGGCCTGGTGGCGTCCCCTCGCACAGTCATCCACAGCAGAGGGTGGGGCAGCGACATTGCCCGGGTGGGCGAGTTGGCCTCAGAGGTGGGGGCCGGTGAGATCGTAGTGGGCCTTCCGGTGAACATGAACGGCACACTAGGTCCGGCGGCCGCGAGAGTCGAGGATTTCTGTTGTCGACTCCGTGAGCGCGTATCAATTCCGGTCGTGACGTGGGATGAGCGCCTGAGCACTGCCCAAGCATCGAGAGTCCTAATACAGGCCGATCTGTCGCGCAAACGACGGCGCGATGTTGTCGATAAAACAGCCGCTGCGATCATACTCCAGGCTTACCTTGATAACCTGGCGTCGCGGAGCTGACCTATCGCCACTGCCACGATTGGCGTTTAGTGCGGGCACGGCCCGCAGGCATTTGCCTCAGAAGGCTGCGAAGGGGATATCATGTTGCCTTGGCAGACCAAATAGGGCCAGATTGGAGTGATCAGCATGCCAGACGAGGAGAGCATCATTACGCTCGTAGAAGAGGATGGCAAAGAGCGCGACTACGCAATCGATGAGATCATTGAGATTGACGACGCCAAGTACGCTGTGCTCATTCCCGTAGACTGCTTCGAGGAAGACGAAGATGGGATCTGCGAGGAAGCCATCATCATGAAG
>Ga0209718_1000978_pt1 | contig 35174 bp, 42 predicted proteins | sample AD_JPNAS1_MetaG_FD_184420 | JGI IMG/M metagenome (GOLD analysis project Ga0209718, IMG submission 184420) | Active sludge microbial communities of municipal wastewater-treating anaerobic digesters from Japan - AD_JPNAS1_MetaG (SPAdes) (version 2) | ecosystem: Engineered > Bioreactor > Anaerobic...
AAGCCCCAAGCGTTTTGCCGCAGGCGTAGCATTTATAGATGTTGCGGTTGCCGCCCACCTGCGCTGACGGAGTTGCTTCGGCGTGAAACTTGCACAGGACTTTTCCCTCCCGATTGGGGTCATCGCCGCCCAACGCTCGCCAAATATCCACGATTGGGATTTTATTTATTTCGCCGAAAACTTCATCCATGTTAAGCCCCTTTTAATCAAACCATTTTTTGAGGACTTTAACCCCATCATCGGAAAGCAAAAACCCAATCCAGCAAAATGCAAAAAACCAATGCCATTCGTAGTGCATACACGCGATTATCAACGCCGCCCAGCCTATATTTTTCATTTCCCCACCTCCTTGTTGATTTAGTAAATAGGGCGAGCCGTTGTGCCGCCGCGCTGGGTAGCCACTTCCAGCGTTAAATCGGTTTTGTTCTCGCCCAGAAACGGTTCCCTATTCAGCTTCCATAGGGATTCCGTCAGCCCGACGAGTCTTTCCTCGACGAGGGTGTTCCCATTTCGCCATCTTTTTCGCCTTTTCAATTTGTTTTGACACAAAGGCGTTCATAGATGTTGCCGCCAAATGTTGCGCCAAAGCCCTTGACTCTGGAAACAAAACATTTACGCCGCGAGAAGAGCAGGTGTTTGTTATTGTGGTCAAAACCGAGTTGTTGTTCATTAAACTGTTGTATTCTTTCATTCCAACAAGGCGCAAAGAACCTGTTTCGACAATGATGTTTTTAACCAACAACTTTGAAAGCAAGGTTAATTCGTGGTAAAATCTGTCCCTGCCGCCGCTAAACCAGCCAATCAACTCTTCTAATCCGCTCTTTCGCTCAATAGCAAACTCATCCTCAAAGCCGCAAATCGAATAATCCCCCGCCGCCAAAGGACGCACCTCAACCTCAAAATGGGCAGGGTCGAACTCAAAAGGGTGTTGCTCATTAGAGTCCTGCACCACCTTGATTATGCCCTTGAACATGCTTTTCGGCAGGGCAAGGTCGAGTTCGATTTGGCTAATGCCCCTCACTTTTTCACTCCATTGATTTCATCGAGTTTTTTTGCGCCTTCGTGAACCGCCCACAGGTACACAACCAATTCGGCGTATGGGTCAATTCTGTAATCGTCGGGCGCATCAATCTCGTCCTCAATGTGGGCGAAAAGGTTCATCCATGCCGCATCATCGGGGCTTTCGCAGATTTCGGGCATCACCTCATTTGCAATTTTGAACACCTCCCGAACCTCGTTCATGCTCATCAACGCCCCATGAATCACGTCAACAAACGGGCGCGGATTTTCGCGCAAAAACTTTTCGTTGGCGTCCATCGCTTTTTCAATAGCCGCGTGGATTGCGTCCCCCTTGCGCTGAATGTGGTCGTCATCCATCGGGTGGGCGTCCATGCGCCCACGCTCTGTTTCAAAGGTAATCATTTCCCCGCCTCCTGAATGTATATAGCGTTCTCAATTTCCCCCGCATCTTCGCTGACGTAGGTAATGAGAACAGGAACATTGAACTCCTTGCTCAAAGCTAAAACTTCCTTCGCGCCGCTCTTGCCCACGCTTTCGCCGCCGTCCATTGTAATCAAGCGCAATTTGGGCGTGTCGCTGGGGCGATTAAGCAAAGCCGCGCACAAGGCAAACGTCTGGCGCAATCCCATTGATTCGCCCTCGTTGATAAGCGGTTTGCCGTCAATCGCCAGACCATCATCGCCAAACGAAAGCCCCTTAATTGGCAGATTGGCAGATTCAATAATCGCCTGCTTTTCGGCGTCAATCTCTGCAATCGCGGCGGTCTTGTTGTCAGACGCTTCTTCCAAATCCATGAGGCGCGTGTATTTTTCGCCCAGCCGCTCCCGCTCATCAATCTGGCGATTCACTGTTTGCGCTTTGGCAATTTCAGCGGTCAGGGCGGCTGGATCGTCCGTGTTTTTAATCGCCGCCAACTCGCCGCGCCATCGCAAAATATCAGCCTCCGCCCGCTTGATTGATTCCTCAAGCATCATGCGCCGTGTTTTGGATTTGTTCGCATCTTCAAGCCTCTTCAGCAGGTCAAGGTCATTTATTTTTTGCTTGGGCAGGTCTGGCGGGATTGCGTCCGCCCCTTCTAATTCGCCCTTTAAGTTCTTGATGTCCCGATTGATGTCGCGGCGGTCGTTGTAAGCCGCCTCGCGCTGGACGTTCAGTGCGTCTAATTTCGCTTTCAGCCCCAGCCCCTCAAGCAACTTGTCAACCTGCTCCTTTGGTTTCAGCCGCCGAAACTCGCACAGGTCAATACCAATGGAATGTATCATGTCTTTGACGTCAGCGCGGGTCAGTCGGTCAGCCTTGTTTTTCACGCCCACCACTTTAAGAGTCGGCTTGCCGTCCTTGACCACCATGCGGCAAGTAAAGGCATGTCCATCATCAGAGCGAAACAGGGCTTCGGCTTCGGCGTCTGCCCCTGTGGATGTTGTCCCGCCGTCCCGATTCGCCATCTTTTCGGGCGCAAAGCGGTCAGTAGCCTTGCCTGTTATCAGGTATTGCAGGGTTTCGAGTATTGTTGTTTTCCCCGCATTGGGCGCGCCAGCGAATATCGCCGAGCCGCCGTGAAGTTCGCACCGAAAACGCTTTATCGCCCCAACGTTCTCGATGTCGAATTTTTCTAGCTTGTAGTCCATTTCACCTTACCCCCTTTTTTATTAAATCATTTTTTTGGGCGTTGTCATACCCCCACACCTCACCGCCAGAGACGTTCAGGACGCAGTTTCCATACCCCCACGCCTTTCCGCCAGAGACGTTGACGGTGGCATTGCCAAGAGCAATCAGCGTCTGCTCGGCGGCGCATTCATGCTCGCCAGATTTAACAATATGATGTTTCGCCCACGCTTTCAGTGCCTTGCGGCAAGCGATTTCCGCGTCTTTGGCGTTATACCAGTCTGGGCATTCGTGTTGGTCGGTTTTGTATATCCACTTTTTGAGCGGCAAAGAATAGTCGCCATCGGGCGGCACAATTTCAACCCTGACAAAATCACCGCCGCGCATAGAATCATCCAGTTTGTTCTCTGTTATTATCAACTCATGCGAGTCGCCAAATTTTGAAAACAACACACGTTCTCGCGTTACCACGAATGAAGCAGGTTGACACATTTCACTTTACCCCCTTTTTTGCCGCATAGTCCAGCATAAACGCCAAAACCTTTTCTTGCCGCCATTTGGTCTTTGCGTCTGCCACGCCCGACCGCTTGCACATTGATTCAACCACCTTCTCAACGCCCATGCTGCCACCCATGAGTTGCTTGCTTATTTTTTCAGCGATTTGAACGATTTGGGTTTCAAGCGGCGTGATTTCTTGCGGCTCTTCGTCATCGCCAAACGGCAGGTCATTCACCGTTTCGCCCTCCATGATTGGCGGCTCTTGCTCTTTCGGCGTTTCGGCAACAGGCGCAGGCGCAATCGGCGCAACCGAAATCGGCTTGCTGGTGTCCATCGGCGTGCCGTCAAACGGATCCATTTCAACGGCAGGCGCAGGAGCAGGAGCGGATTCAATGTTTTTCGGCTCGTTAAAATCAATGTCGGCGTCCGCCTCTTTGATTGCCACGCCCTTGATAATGTCTGGAAATTGCTGGTGTAGGCAACGGCTCAACGTGCGATAATAAAGCATGTCTTTTGGCATTTTTTCCCACGCAACGCCACTGCTCCATAGTTTAGCGTTCACGGCATCTTGAACCGAAAACTTGAACGTTCTTTTGCCCTTGAAATCCGCCCTCTCGGCAGTGATAACGCAGGTGAGATTTTTTTCCTGCATCATGGGAGGCGTCATGTCGGCAGGGATGTCATCGCTCACTGTTGGCTTTTCGCCCTTGCGCCCCCACTCCCATTGAACAGTAAATTCTTTGACCCTGCCGCTCGCAAGAACCAAAGCCATTGCCCCCTCGCCCATGATTCCCGCCCTTCCACGAACAGGATAAATCACTTGTAAAGCCTGCATTGGCGAAAGCCCGATTTCCGCCCCGCACTGAACCGCCATTACAACCTGCTCCGGCGTTTTATAGCATTGCGGAATCCAGCCGCCGTCTTGCGTCCCCTTTTGGCTTGCGATTGCATATTGGGCGAATTTATACATATCGCCCAGCGAGGCAAGCGTTAGCCCCTTATTACCCGCAACCACCAACTCCTTTGATTCAGTCATTTTGCCCCTCCTTTTTTTCGCGGTCAAACGCGGCAAATATTTTGCTCAACCCAAAATCAGCCATCAGCATCAGCGCAGTTTCAGCCGTTGCTTTGGGCTTTTCATCTTCTGTTTCGTTTCCCTTTTCCATCATTCGCCTCCTTTATTACAGACTCTAATTCGTCAACCCTCGATTTCCCCCACACCCCAGCCGCCATAAGCCTGTCTCGGTTTGCGTCAAGATATTTCTGCAACTCATCCAGAACCTTCGGGCTTTTGGCAATTGTTTCTTTCGTCAGCGGAAACCCCTGCCATGTGATTTTTTCAGTCAACATAAACCTCCTGCGTATATTTATCGAAGAACACGTCCGCGTCAATAAGCGGAAACAAAACAGGTCTTACGCGCTCCAAGACGCAAAAAGACGTTGCCTCGGATTTCTTGACCGCCCTCCACCAACGATAGGCTGTTTGAATTGTAATGTTAGCGTTTCGCGCCAAAGCCTTAACAGGACTTATCGGCGGGCGATAGCCGTCTGCCACCAACTCGTTAAACAAAACCCGATATTTCGGAACTACCAAACTCATTCAAATCACCTCCAATCGCAATTTATGGTTTAGGACATCGCACAGAATGTTTTTGGAATGCAAGCAAAAAATGAAAAAAATTAATATTACGACATATAATAAACGCCCATATACAATATATAGTATATGAGCGTTATAATTGATACAATATGTAGTATTTTAGCGGTATTTATTTATTTGACTTTTCTTTCCATTTCGCCAATCCATCTATTGTTCCACTACCGCATATCGTTGTTAATGCCAACATCGCAATCGTGTCATCGCCGGTTATAACCTTTATGATAATAGATACGATAATGCCTGCTATCAAAACAAATACGGCTTTGGTTTTGCCTTTCGCTTTAAACAAGTCGGCAATAATCCACGATAGAACCATACCAGCAAGCGTTGAAATAGTTAGCCAATAATTCATAATGCGCCACCTTTAATTAATATTTTCGCAAGACTGACAGTTAAAGGAATCAATTTAGACGCCATATCATTTATATTTCTGGCGGTTTTGACGGCTTCCTTTATTTGCAAAATTTCTTCATCGCTAATCGTCAAATCGCTTGCCTTGAAATTAGACAAACCCGAACCAATGTTTTCGGCAGTCAACGAATTTGGCGGATAAACCAATCTTCCGCCCATCAATGCTTTTAATAACATTTCACCGAACTCTTCTATATTATTCATTTTAGACCTCCGCAATCAGGACAAGATTTGTCATCACACAACAAACAATCAGAATCTTCATTATTATCCGTTTTCTGTAATATTGGAATAATATCGCTCTCAAATGTCGTGAGTGCCGCCATGATTATTTCATTAATGTTTGCGCCTTCATGGTAATATTTCAATGCGCTCATCAGAATATTAATACGCTCTCTGTTTGTTTGTATTTTGGCAATCTCACTGTTATATCCATCAATTCTACTTTCAAACGCTTTAATGTTTGACCTATACTTATTGAACGCCACAATAACGACATCTTTTGAATATCCGCCCTTTTCTGATGCCATTATAAAATCATCCGCAATAATCTTCTCTCCGGCATTCCGATATTCGCTCATTAATACATCAATCGCCTTTAAATAATCCTGCTCAATAATGCGATTGTTCTCCTCGTATTTATCAAGCGCAAGCCGGACTTTTGCATTTGGCGATACGCAACCAACAATCGCCACAACCACAATTGACAACAATAAACGTTTAATCATCATGGCGCCTCCTATGTTCTGACGATAACATTTGCGATAATCCAGACGCTAATTGAGAAATGGAATCTCGAACATGTCTCAATTCATTCGTTAATTCTTTGTGAATCTCTTTCGACTCCTCAATCATGCGCTCGCAATAATTCATGCGCTCTTTCATTATAATCATGTCGCTGGTCAATGTTTTAATCTCGCACGCCGATTTTCTTAACTCCGAAATGGTCGAACGGAAAGACGCATACAACGTTCCCGAAACAAATATGAGCGAAATAATCCATTGCCAGTTTTCTTCAAAGAATTTATCAACCATAATATATCCTTTTCTCATTTATTAAACGTTATATAACAAACAACCGAAATCCAAATCAAGCAAATTTTAAGAGTATTATTATATTAATATATAATATATAATATAATATATAATATAATATAAAATAAATCTTAAAATTTTGCATGTTAATATGCCCTTTTGCTCGTTTCAACGCCCACCGAAAACAAACGCACTCCGGTTGTTGATAAATCACTCAAAACTTCCATTGCATAACTATAATTTTCCGCCATCGTCTCATCGGCAAAATCATACGTGCTGACAGTCACGTCAAAAGGCGCACTGGAATCTTTAAATGTTTGTTGCGCCCCAACCACCGACCACGCTTAAGTCTCCGCCTCTGGCGTCAAATGTTCCGCCGTAGTTATATCCTGATGTCGTTGCCGCCGCCTGCGCCGCAATTCCGTTGTTGGACGCTCTGCCCCACGAACCAAATCCCAACGCGCCCGTTCCTGCTCTTTCATTGTAAAATCGCCCAGCCGCGCTGAAACAAGACGCCGTCCCCCCAGAACGAAGTTCCATATTAAACGGATATTCGTTTCTCCCAGAGTTCCCAGACGTTGCCTGAACCTCTACAATGCGATTAAATGTGCCGGGGTCGGCTGTGGCTGGCATCGTTCCGGTAACTTTCAGGACGTGTTTTTGAGTCGTAATCGTCCCGCCTGTCAAGGTGAGCAGATTTTCCGTTGCTGTTTTTTCGATGCTGACAAAATTTGTGAAAGCGTTCACAGAGTCTTTTTTAGGGATGTTGCTTGAAAGCCTCGCGTCCGCCACCGTGCCGCTGTTTATGTCCGTTCCCGCGTGATTGTGTGATGGAAGCGTAACGTTTTGCAGTGCCCTTGCAGACGTGATGACAGAAGTGCCGTTTATCGTAAGGCTGTTTCCGCGCAAAATTCCGCTTGTGGCAATGTCGCCCTGTGAGCCAATGCCGCTTGATGGAACTGCCGCCGTGCCAACCATGATAGAATCAACCTCGATGTCGCCAGTTGCGCCGCCGCCGCCGCCCGCCGCCCACGAAAGATTGCCGCTCCCATCGTTTTTCAGGTATGTGTTGGCGTCCCCTTGCGAAGAGGGGAAAGACGTTGTAACATTGTTGACCTTTGTGATATTTCCGTTAGCGTCAACTGTGAACTTCGCCGCGCCGATGGAAACCGCGCTGGTATTAATTGCGCTGGACGCCAAATAATTCACCGTAACGTTTGCATTCCCCAGCGCGGAATATTGACAGTTAGCAATGTAGGCGGTTGTGCCTGTGCCGTAGGATGGATAGAAAAGCGGCATGGGAGTATAATCGCTTTTAATTGAGCGGCAATTTACGATGTTCAAGCGGATGGTTTTCCCTGAATCGTTCATAACGTTTATGCCGCTTCCAGTTGCGCTGGCAGTAATTAAATCGCAATTGCTGATATTGGCGGTTACGTTATTGTTGCCAACCCTCACGCGATTGATGACCATTTTATTCATGGACTCTTGCTCCTGTCGGGAATCTTTGACAAGACGCCGGTTATTATGGCGGCATCCAAATTCAAAACATCGAGAAAGACTCCACGACAAAAAGCCGCGCGATTGCAAGGTTTTTTATCGAAAACAAAGACTAATACACCCGCTTTGATGTCTCTATGCCGAATGAGTATAACCGCACGCCAACGGGATTATCAACGACGCTCTCGACCTCAATGGCATAGCTGTGATTTGCCTGCATGGTCTCATCGGCAAAGTCGTAAGTGTTAATGTTTATATTTAAGTCGCCCGCAGAATCTATGTATGATTGCTGCGCCCCCACAACCGTCCACGAGTCATTATACGCCGTCTCATCGCGTTTTACAAGCCGAACTTTAATGCCGTTATCTTGTGCGTTTGCGCACCATTTCACCCGCAGACGTGTCAGAATCGTCCCCGCCTCATAAGGAATGGGGAAATAAACTCTTTGCCCATAATTATCTGATAATAAATAATTATAGAAACGTTCTCCTGCTTCATCGCCGTATCCCGGCGACCATCCTACATTTCGACCTCTGTTTCCGTCCCACACCACAGCCGCCCCGCACGCTGCCACAGCTGCCCAGTCCTTCCACAGCAGGGCATGGGACGAATAAACGGAGTTTGTGCCAACACTGCACGCCGGATATGATGAATCCAGACGCCTGTTTGGCGAGCGAAAAAGACGCGTGTCATAATTTTCGTTATCCCCTTCGCCCCAGTATAATCCGTCAATCGGGTCTATTTTGAAATAGTAATTATCTGGATTATCATACCAGTGCATCTTGAAAAGTTTTTTGCCTCCAATATCCGAATCGCTGTTTAAGGAAAGATTTCCGTTTATTAATACATCGCCGTTCAGCGTTAATGACTCGCCACTCGGCGGAGTGATTTCGGCAAACTGCGTTTCACCTATGGCAAAAGAATCAGCATAAATACGATGACAATAAACATCGCCATCAACATCTATCTCATTATTGATATTGATTGTCTCGCCACTATTGGCATATAACAGCGTGGTTTTTAAGTAGGGAATAGTTCCATAACTTGAAACGATATTGCTTGCGCTAACAGAACCCGCTTCTACGTCCTCATTAAACTTTACATCGCTTTCAAATTGAACCTTTTCACCACTATCAGAATAAATGAACAGGGTTTTGATTTGATTTGTTAAACAATCGTAAGCAGTTATAGTTGTTCCGGTTATTTCATCAGCAGTTATGGTTTCGGCTTCTATATTCGTAGCGTTTATATCATCATTAAACGTGACCAAACAACCGACACTTAATCCTCCGCTCGCATCCGAATTTATCTCATCAACCTTAACAGACGAAAAATGCCATGTCCCTGTTATTTCCATATCATCTTGATAATAGCACAAGCCATAAGGGACAAAATAAGGCGCACGAATATCATCTACATGATAGACAGCACCGCCAAGCGTTTGAACTATATATAACGGCAAGAACCTGTCGGGATATTCCTCACCGCTAACATAATCAATAAAGTCAAGTTCACCGGTTTCGTCTATACCAACCAGCAACGTTGAATCATCATTCAATTCAATTGTTGCCGCATTGAATAAAACAATATCATTATTTATTCGCAAAGCACCAGAACGGACATGAAAATATAATCCAATATTTTCATCATTATCAAACATCAATTCATCATATCCGGTAAGCGGAATAGAACATTTTTCGTCCAATATTTGAAATGCCCTTGAAATAATATCTGGCGCATTCCTATCTTGCATTGACAATAACGGCAAATTGAAATTTAAAGTAAAGTCACGAACAATGCTATAATCTTCTTGCTCATACTCTTGCGAAACAGGAGAAATAACCCGCAATTCCGTATCACTTATGACGCGTCCGATAACATAAGGCGCGGCGGATGTTCCAATATAAAGAACATCACCAGCAGACGCATTAGCAAGCCAACTTGTTCCGTTCCCCAAAACCGTATATGTGAAAGTATCTCCACTCGGAAAATATACACTTATCGAACCTGTTTTATATTGCATAATTAATCTCCTATTTATGTTGCAAATATCTTCCCAGTTTTTAAATTTATATGACCAAAAGAAACTTGTAAATCTGCAACCGATAAATACACCTTGATATAATAAGATGAACCAATTTCAATATCAGGATAAATCGGAATGCTATATCTCATTAAACAAGAATGACCGTATTTTTTGCTTCCAAAATCTACTTCTCTAATCTCGTTATCTTCGTCATCATAAAGTTTATATTTTAGCGTTATATAATCATCATAATCATTTATATTAATAATACTTATTACAGCCATTTCTTTTTTATTTGTTAATTTATATGTCGGCGATTCCACCCATGTTTGAGATTCATTTATAATGGTTTGATTTTCAATATAATCATCTTTAATTTGAGAAACCGAAAGACTTAACTGTACATCAATCTGCAACGAATCTTGAATATAAGCATATATACGATATAAATCATTCGGCGCAACATAATCCTCAACGTGGTATCGGAAATTTGACAAAACCTGTTCGCTCGTTCCTCCAACAAAAGAATAATTTCCGCTATTAATAAGCAAACTTGCCCCATCCTTTTCTATATATAAATACCATGAACCTTCGGCAAATGAACCGCTCGCACCAAACTCATCAGCACCAACAGTTAAAGATATATCAACAAATTCATTTTCAGTGTCAAATTTAGTCCAACCAGAATAATTAATAACATAACCGTTGTTGCCAGATTCTTCTACGCTATAAAGACTAACATATTCTGGGAATGGTTTTGCAAATATACCATCAACGGCATCATCAAAATAATCAAAAAATAAAACCAATTTTCCATCTTCATCAATTGCCAGAAACCTTTTCCACGTTGCGCCATTATCATGTGAAACATAAATACCATTCTCGTCTATTCTGATTCTGTTCAAATCGCCAGAACCACCAATGACATCAAATAATATGCTCCCGCTCAATATGCTTCCCAAATCGGACGATATAGCAGATAACTCATTAACATTTAACTTATCCGCATCTATGCTTCCAGTGATAATGCGGTTGCCATCTATAATCGTTTGTGCGTTTGTGGTTGTGGTTATATCATCCGCTCCATTATATATCGCTATCAAATGCCTGTCATCGCCAACCGCTTCATTATAATCTTCCGTCCACGATAAAACCGATTCGCCAATAATCCAATAAATAAATAGCGATTCCCCACTTGTTAATTGCGCTCCGACAGAATCAGAACCATATATTGATTTGACGTGATAATGATTGTTATCATCCCAATAATATATGAACCCTTCCGTCCACCAGACTATATCATCACCAACATCAAACGAAAAGAGAAATCCTGCCGTTGATATCCCTCTTGCCCCAGCAACAAGAGTATTTAGTTTAACGCTGTTTGTATAAATCCTTCCGCCATCTATAAATGTCGCATCCGAACCATGACTCCAATCCGCAAGAGTCGTTTCATCACTTCCACTTCCGGCGATATATATTTTGCCCGGCTGTATTAACGTCTCGGCACTATTAACCGCCGCCGCCGCATCAATGTAATATTCCCATTCACCAGCCTTTATTTCATTCGACATCGGCGTTGCCGCTCGATACATTAATCCGGTAGATGGTTGATACCAAATATCGCCTTCATTTATTGACGTTGGAATATCATTGTCAATAAACGAAATAACAACACCAAACCCACACTTTGAAATTGTTATTGATTCTGTATAAATCCGACCGCCATCAATCATTGTCGAATCTTCACTATGCGCCCACTCATCAAGCGTTGTATATCCGGACGCATTCTCGCCAACAACAACCTTGTTCGCTTGTAATGAATCAATCTTTGCGTCCGTTATAGCGGCATCCCTTATGTTTGCAGTATCAACCGCCAACAATCCAATCTTTGCATTAGTTATTGCGGCATCCATGATATAAGCAGAACCAATAACCTGATTCGCAATGGCATTCCACGCCGCATCATGCCATCCATCATTATTAACGCAAACAATAAAATCATCGTCCGTTAATCCACCAGTCAAATCTTCGGGGTGAACATCAGACGCATAGTATTCTGATTCGGTATATTCGGCACCGCTTGTTGGCTCGCTATAAATCCAATAGATATATCGTAAATTTGTTTCTCCGGCGGCGATTTTATAACGACATCCATTATAATATAAATTATGCTCATTCCACGCAACAAATCCAGAATGAGGCGTTTCGTCTTGCCATACTTCGCCCTCCAATACAGGTATCTTAAAGAATAACTTTGACGCATCCAAAGCAAAGTCGTCTATGTCGTGCGGCGCAATATATCCAGCAATCGCTTGAATCGCACTTGACGGATTTAAGGAATCTTTTCCGAATAAGTCGTAAGCCGCAATCTTGTAATAATATTCCGTTCCAATAGGGTCGTCATCATCCGCCTTGTCGGTAAAAGCAGAACCAGTTCCATCATAAATAAGCGTTCCATCATTCCAATCAAAATTTGACGTATAAGAACGCTTTATTAAATAACCCGCTAAATCCTTCTCGCTATTTGGATTCCATCGCAGGAATATAGAACGAATAGCCGTTTGAGAAAAGAAATTTTGAACACTTGCACACTGCGGATTATTAACTGTTAATTCCGCCGCATGTTCCGATATTTGATTATATTTATCTCTCGCCCATACTCGAATTGTAAATTCTCTGACTGCTCCCGATTCCCCGCCATCCTCCGCATTTTTTTCATAGGTATATGTATATTCAGCATCTTGTAAATACTCAACACGCTTTGAAACGCCGCCATGAAGTATTTCAACTTTATAATCTAAAAAGTAGTCATCTTTTGCGCCTGCGCCAGCTTCCAATTCATTATTATTCATTCCCAAAAACTGTTCTCTTCCCGATGACGAATATTCTTTCCATCGAAACTTCGCATGTTTTCCTTGCCAAATATTATCATTCCCCTGTCCCCATAGTTCAAGACCTTTTATATCTCTCGGTGCGACTTCCAATTTAACTGTTATTGAACCAGTGGGCGATTCGGTAAAATCCGTTTTAATACCAAACCTCGACACGGATATTACCTTAACATAATATTCGTGACCAGCAATTAAATCCTTTATGAAATACGTATTTTCGGACGTGTCGCCATGCTTAACATATCTTTGTCCGCCATCATCAGAAACCCATATTTCGGCATGATGCCATAACCCGAAATTGGTCGGAACGATACCAGTTTCGTCATAATCCAACGTTTGCGGTATATCATATTGAACAACAATTGTCGCTTCCTTTTGTGGAACGTTTCTTAATATTAAATTCGTCACATACGGCGGTTTTCGTTTCCAGTCCGGCAAGTCGGAATAATTTATTGGATTGAGAATTAAATCAGTGTCATCATATAATTCATCATAATATTCTATCGCACTTATTTCAACTTCGTTTTCTGCTGTATGTTTTAATTCAAGAACACGAAACGGCTTTGCTTCTATGTTTTGTTGTCCTATGGAATAAACGTCATAATCATTTGGAAGCATATCATCGCCCCAAACAGACTCAACGGTTATAACCGAACCGGCAACATACGCTCCGGCAGGCGTTGTTATCCTTTTATCAATAATCTGGTCATTCGACAATTTGACTTTAATATAATAGGTTATTCCTGATTCCAAAACAACTTGATTACGTAGAACGATTTTGTTTGAAAACGCTCTTTCTACTCTTCCGCTTGACACGCCCCAAACAGGAACATCATGAGCAAATAATATAATATCCATCGGTTGACAACAAATCGCATCAATGCCCGCCTTGAACGTTATAATGCGCACCAGTTGACATACCTTTAAAATCCACGCCGCCACCGCCCTCGCTTGTATTTCTCTCGTAATGGCAGGCATAAAAATAGTTTTCTTATAAAGTGGGCGATTCTCAATTAGGTCATCTTCATTTATAAGCGATATAATGTCCCTTTTATAATCAATATCTTCATTGTTAAATTCCAGTTCTATGCAATTATACCGCTCTCGCCTTGATATAAACGACTCCGAAAAAGTCCCCTTGATAATATTTCCCATCGCAAACATTTGAACCGGCAAACCTTGACGCTCAACCTTAACCATAATGCGTCCAGAACTCCAAAAAGCAAAAGCGCGAAATGAACTGGTCATTTGCGCAATCATGTCTAACGCTTTATAAGCAACATCACAAACGAAATTCATTGTGAATCTCGGCACCTGTTCACCGGAATCGCCAATCAACTCATCACAATAATTCGCTTCATCTAATAACAAATTAAGCATATCTTCATTATAGGGAACAACAAACCCACCACAACCAAAACGATTATTTTCCACAAAATCACGAATACACCATATCGGATTCTGTGAATATTCAACACTGTCCGTAGAACCATTCCATATTTTAACTTTGCGCCCTTCACATAACACCGAGACAAGCGGAAACGTGCCCGATAATTGGTCGCTCGCTTTTGCCTTAATTCCCAACAAAGCAACATTTGGGTATGTTAAAGTATTATATTTTACCTCATCAACCGCTGATAAATAAGTCTCTACGCTGTTTGTGGTTTTTTGGACACCAGCAGTTTTGCCAACCGAAATTTCATATTTTCCGGCGGTTAAATTTGATATTTTTTTTTGGAATCGGAACGTTGACATTATTTCTTGTTTGTGCGATATTGAAACCGATTTCCATTTAGAATCGAGAACAGGCTCGACCATGCGGTATTTGATAACGACAGTTATTTCCTGTCCCTTAATATCTCCTTCATCATCAACTTTATACAACCCACTCGGACACGAAAAATGCAATACCAGTTCTTCTACATCGCTATTATATGTAGTGTAATTTCGCCATGTAGTATGAACAGCGTCGTCTTTGCCTTCTATCACCAGTCTATATTCATTGCCGAGCGAATAATAATTATGTATATTTCCAAATCCTGCGATAACAGCCTGCTCATCACTCCCCATTCTCGTATATATATTGACGTCTTTATAATTTGTTATCGGATTATTTTCCAAAAGGATTTTGTCGCCAATACTTGACAACGATACATTATCAGAATCGGTTGTTGCGCCTGCAATAGATTGAAATTCGCCCTCGCCCAAAGCAAGAAGCAAATACATATAATCAATGTTATTTGTAGTCTCAACGTAATAATCTATGATATTACCGCCCAACCGCTGTTTTCCATAAACAATCGGAATCGGATTTTCGGGGTCGCTACTTGTAGATACACCATCCCAGCCATACGTATTGGAAACATCATCGCCGCCTCCGCCTTGCTTTGGCGTGCGTGGTCGTGAAATCATATATAAACCAACCAATACGCCAGCCGCAACGACACCCGAAATGGCATACGCTATGACTCCGGTAATGCTTATTGCTTTTAATGCCGCAAGAGTAATAACAAATATCGAAACAGGGTCTTTGACTTCGGGTTTAATTAATATTTCATCATCGGGATTAACTATATCAAACAAATTTTCCGGCTTGATTGTTCCATATAAGGACGAAGTGATTATATGATTGGAATGATATTGCGGCGGAATTATATCAGCATACGTCATGCCTTCCTTAATATCAACGTTTATCTCTTCTCTTTTTGTCCAATCCAACGGATTTAATATGATAATGATTTTCATTTATGCAAAACCGCCTTTATCAACGCATCAAAATTGCCAAAAAAACGCCGTAAATGCCTTAAATTCGCATTTTGTTGGACGGAGATATATGTCTTATGGTTTTTAATCTAAAATGCCCCTGTGCGCTTTTAATCTATAAACGCCTCGCAACAATGCTTTTCCGTGCATCAGCAACGAAACAACAACAACACCATGAGAACGAGAAGCGTGAATATAATTGTCTCTGGTAATCAATATTCCGAGATGATTCAAGAACCCGCCTTCGCCCACAAACAACAACAAATCATTCTTCTTGCGTTCTCTATACGGAACCTCAATAAAATGACTCCCGATGTTTTGATTTATCGTTTCTTGATTGTTTTTGTTATCTCTATATTGATAATCAGGCAAATCATAATCACAAACACGTTTATAATACGCCAATACCAGTCCATAGCAATCATACCCTTCTTGACCTCGTCCATTATCAAGAAACGGCAATCCAACAACAGAATAAATAAAATCATCATAGTTTCCCATAGCGATATGTCGGCACTCCTTTAAACGCTCCATACCTTGTATTATTTTTATGCCGCTCGCAATCCTCAATTGTTTTGTTGCACTCATCAGGGTCATTTGCATCAAAACCGGTCGGCATAGAACCATTCGCCAACCAACAACCAACACCCTTATAAATGTGCTGGCATCTATCCCGCAAAAACTTTCGTTTTGGAACCGAAACCCGCAATAAGTCTAAACCACTATGCAACGTGAATTCCGCCGCCTGTTCGTTGGCAACACACGAATCGACATAATAAATATATTCAACATGAGCATCAGGGTCATATAACAAATCAGAAAAAACAAGCCGGATTGTTATTTTGCAATCCCTTAAACCTTCCTTCGATTCCAAATAAACCTGAACATCGCGGGAAACGTTGGCAATGCGCAACTTTATACTGTCAATGTTCCCTTGCGAATTTTCCTGTAATATATCATGCTTTATCGGAAATGGCGTATAAATTTGCGGAGTCATTTTATCTTTAAAATATGCAACAGACTCCATTCCTTCACACAAAAACAAATCCGTTGCGGGATTAGCACTATCAACACCAACACGATATAACCATATCGGCGCATTTGTTATTTTATTTTTTTCTTGAAAATATGCAATACTCGCAATTTTACTCATAAACCACCTTAAATGAAAACTCGCACCTGAATAATCCTCTATCAAGAGTCTCTTTTAATTCTCCGCCAAAGCGAACCGTATATGTTTCGCCATCCATAGGACTAACAAATTGAAAAGCAGATAACTCGCCTAAATGGTCATCATAAAACTCACGATACTCTTCCAATTGCGATAACGTTAAGGCGGGTGAAGTAATACGAAAAGTCATTGCTTTTCTCGTGTTCTTTATCCTGCGTTGTTCCGTATCATCCTCAAAAGATGATACGAGAACATTTCGCTTTGAACTAACTTCCACCTTTTCTCTTGGCAGATTAAAAACGTCCATATTATTCTCGCATTCTCATTCGTAATGACCCATTATTTAACATGTTCTCATTAACAATATTAACAATGACATTTTTAGGCGCATCTGCAACCATCGCCCTTGCCTGTGCTTCTGGCGTTAAGAAGTTATAAATAACAACCTCCCTCGCTTCTCCTCTTTGTGTCGCGGGAGATAAATGCGCAGGCAAAACAGTTTCACCGGCATGAACTATTGCCGGAGACGTTCTCGGAACATAACCACCTTCATCATAAAACGCCCATGACGTCCCATTCGCAGAACCAAATGCTTGCGGAGTCATGCCCCCACCTGTTGGCATTTGTGCAAATCCACCCGCCATCTTTCCGAGCATTAACCACATAGATGACCCTTCTGAAAATGACATTTGCGCCTGTCCAGCAATCCACTGGCGCACCATTTGTGATACCATATTTCCGAACCCTTTTAAAACATCACGACAGAACGACTTGAAATAATCTTTTCCCTTTTTCAAGTTTCCGTCAATAACGTCATCAAAAAACGAGTTCATGGTATTTTCCATTGCATTAAACGTATTCTCAAAAGCATTTTTTACAGTATCCATCCACATTTTCATTTTCGGTTTAAGTTCCATTGTCAGTTCTTCTATTTTCTCATAAACGCCTTGCATGGCAAGCGGGTCATTTTGCAAATGCTGTTTGAGATTTTCCAGTTCTGTTATTTGTTTTTGAATGGAATTTGACGTTGTGATTCCGAGAGCCGATGCCTTGTTTCCAACAACGTCCAATTGATTTTCTATTGATTTTATCTTATCATTAACTTGTTCCAGAAAATAAGCGTCATTTTTTAAATCATCGCTCATTTGCGCAAATACTTTTATCTGTTGTAGTTTTTCTAATTCTTTGACAAGTTCTTTTGTTGTTTTTAGTCCGGCATCCGCTATTAATGACCACGTCGGGTCAATTTTCGGCGACATTAATTTTGGCGTCATGTCAATTTCAGGCTTTTCAATAGTCTTCGCCCACTCTTCTCGAATTTTGTTGAACGAATCTAATATTTCGGGAAAATTGTTCTCAATAATACCACCGAGCGAATCTAAATCTTTTTCAAATTGAACCTTCATAACGTCAACAACAGATGACGCCAACTCTTTCGCTTCGCCCAACTTTTCTTTCGCTTCGCCCAACTTTTCTTTCGCCCATCCATAACCAATTGTGAAAGCATCTTGTTTGTTTTTTCTGTAATTATAGTTTAATATGTCCCGAATTGCTTCATCGGTTGCAACCTTCGGACGCGCTTCCGGTTCTCGAAATGCGCTTTTTGTTTCTAATCCAAACTTGCGCAATACGGCACGGACAGCAGACTCGGCTTTTTGGGCATTCTCTAAATTCTCTTTTTGGTTCGGCAAAATTTTGGCGGCAAATTTAAGAACAAATGTTTCGGGACTGATTTTGAACATGTCCTTTAATCGCTCAATCTCGTTTATCAAATCTTGAACATAAAGCGAAATGATTTGTATTCCTCGACTAAACTCATTAACAAACGTTGCAAACGTTTCATCGCCAAACCATTTTTTTATTTTATCCCATCCCACTTTGACAATATCAACAAACTCTTTCCATGTTTGCTTTATGTTCATAAAATTGTTGACCCACATCGCTCGCAAGGCATACGTCGCAGCACCCACGCCAACAATGGCAATCGTAAGCGGAGAAAACAACACATTCATTGCTGTGATAATAACTTTTAAAGCCGTCATTGCTTTTGATGCGACCCAAATAGAAGAACCAAAAGCAAGCATCGCAGTTCCAGCAATCGCCAATGAGGAAACAATCTTTCCGGCAATCTCACCGTGAGCCGCAACCCAATCTTGTAATATAATAAGACTGTTTTTTATCTTTACAATATACGGATAAAGATATTTGTTCGACGCCATGCCGACTTCTTCCCAAAAGTCGCCAAAGGCGTTTTGCATCTGGCGCAAGCGTCCCGTCACGGATTGCGCTTCTTCTAATGCTATTCCGCCATACGCTTTCCGCAACTTTTCAAACATAAAAACTCGCTGCTCATCGCTTGTCATAGATTTAAATTGCGCCCGCTCATAATCGGAAAAGATTTTTATTGAACGCTCCAAAAGCATGAAATTTCCCTGATATGCCGCACCCACAGCACGAACAGATGTTTCAAAATCCATGACTCCCGCCGCCGCCAATTCACTGGACAATTTAACCGCTTCCATTGCTTTTGACAAGTCGTTTGTATAGGGAATAAATTTGCCGAGCAACGCAGTAGTATCAGTCACGGCTTGACTTGTATTTTCTCGGATATCATTGAAAAAATCTTTTAATTCGCTTTGACTTTTTGATAAATCAATTCCGGCGTTTCTTGCCGTCACAGATAACTTATTTATCGCATCTTCGGCACCCGCTCCGACTTTTGTTATCATTGTCGTTGTTGCAGTAATTCCCGCACCAACAAAAGACAACGACATTCCCAATTGGCGCATATTGGACGCCATTGTCGCCATACTTCGCTTTACATCTGCGGTCGTATTGTTGAGCGTTTGTTTTAATTTATTATTCCAACCGCCCACGTCTAATTTTAAGTGTCCAATTATTGAACCAGCATCAAACATCTTTTATCCCTCGCTTTAATGCTTCCCAATTGCGCTTGATAACCTCGTCCTGATTGCCGCGCAACTTTTCAATCTCTTGATTAATTTCAAATAAAAAAGAGCCGTATCCGTCCACATCGGAGAATCCGGCTCGCACCGCAGACGCCATTAATTTTTCTCGTTCCAAACGTTGAATTTCCGCAATGTTCGCCCATGCCAACAACTCCGCAAAGTCCATCGCTTCAAGGTCTTTGGCAGAAAAACATGCGGGAATATTAACGAGTATATGCGCTATTCTTTCAAGTTCTCGGAGTCTGTTTTTTTTTCCGCATCAATGTTTCCAAAGTATGTTTCACGAAGCCAATTAACAATAGCAGATTTTTTGAAATAGTCCGCTTTGGCAAATTCTTCTTCGGGACAACCGGTCAATGCGGCAAGCAATCTGTCAAATACATTAACCGGCAATATATCGTCTTTTAAAACAGATATTTCCTTATAAATGGCAAACCACTTTTCCGCTTTGGCATTCGTTATGACTCCGATATCATACTTCTTGCCTTCTAACGTGAAAACAAGTCTCGGAAAACGGTCATCAGCGTTAAATTCCCGCATGTCTCTTCCTCCATATTATCCGATTTTATACAACCAACCAATTTTTTCGCCAACACCATTCGCACGGACTTTAAATCCCTTAAATACGATGTTAATAACTCGCTGGGTCGAAACATCATAAACAAGGTCGGCATCAGATATTCTCGGACTTGCCTTAAACACAGTCAACCACTCGTTGGAATTTGTTGATACCGCACCATTGACAATCGGCTTAATTATTAATTTCTGCGCATTGTCATAAGCAGAACGCCCAACCGTAGAACGAACAACCATCGTATTTCCGGTTGTTCCTGAACCCGAAGAACCCGGCATCAATGATACCAAAGTCGCCAACTGGAAGCGCGTCAACGGCACGGATACCTCGCACGCCTCGCCGGTAAATATCTCATCCACCGGTTGACTTCCCGCCACGTCCTCATGCACCGGAGCAACATCTTGCGATGTCTTAAAATGGACACCGCCATGAGATTCGCCAACAGTTCCACCAACAATTGTCGTGCCTCCAAACACAACCGCACATGCGCCCAAATCGCGCATTGGTGATTGATTACCCATAATATTTCCTCCTGTTAAGTTCCCAAAATAGTATATGTTATATTATCATTACCGATTACATCATAATTACAACGATAAATATTGGCATGAGTATTTATCCCATATTCTGGATGGAAAATAATGCTATACAATTCGGCGCCATATTTCATTACTGATTGTGATATTGTTATCGTTCTTTTTATCTCTTCGCCATCGAAGTTATCAAGCAATTTAATAGCATAATTATCGCTGTCATCACTTGTGATTTCGCTATTTCTAAACTTCATTATTCCTTTTCCACTTATTGTTATAGCGGCATACTCATCAGGCTCAATTACAGAAAAATTACAATTCATAAAATCTATATCATGTTCATTCGCTTCTATTGCAACCGACAAACCATTATAATTATTGACAATAGTGAAGCCCGAAACGCTTATTCTATTTTGAATAGTTAAAACAGGTCTTTTTGCGTCTCCATCATAAGTAGAATTTAATATGCACGTATTTTTATTTACGCCCAGTAGCGTAATTGACTTATCTATAACGACATGTTCATTATACGTTCCGTCATAAACAATTATAGTGTCGCCATCAATGGCATATTCAACGGCATCAGTGATGTTTGTAAAATCACCGCTTCCATCCTGTCTTACATAAATCGTGGTTATATGCGGTTCTTCCCCGCTCGTTTCCCCGCTCGTTTCCCCGCTCGTTTCCCCGCTCGTTTCCCCGCTCGTTTCCCCGCTCGTTTCCCCGCTTGATTCGCTTCCCGACCCACTTCCGCTTGTATTGTTAAAATTTATTTTCCATCCTCGAATTAAATAATGCGCAGTATAAATATTTCGCCCTTTTGAATCTTCGCCAATCGGAGCAGGCAAAGAAACGCAAGCGATTGTTCCAAATTGATATTGTTCATTCGTAATTGTCATGCTATCTAAAACAAGATTAGTCGTCCCATGCAAAAAGTCGTGGATGTTTTCTATTAGTTCTCTTGCCTGCGACCAGTTATATGCCCTTGACATAACTTGTATATCTTTTGAAAACATCATATCGCCATCATATTCCTGAAATCCACCGGTCTCACGAATAAGAACAAGCGTATCAGGGTCTTCCGGCACGAGCAATTGACAAAATAAGTCAACTCCTATCGTCATTCCCAAACTGTTTGCTATATATTGCGTTATCTCTTTTATCATTCTATTTTCCCAAAAACCGCTTTATTGAGTGCGCAACTATCTGCATATATAATCGGAAATTTGTCGCCATCTTTTTTGATAAATAAAATGCGCCTGTTCCGGTCGGTCTCGGCAATCCACGTTTTTCACGAGTAGAACCGAAGTCGAGTTCTGGCGTCTCATGCAACCATGCCGCATACGGAGTGTTAAATCCCACAGTTGCCGTCTTGACCATAGAAATCATAGGTTCTTGATGTTGGCGATTCGGTTCCCCTTTTCCATTTATCGGCGGAGATGTTCCAACCAATTTATTTCCGACAAAAACGCTCCCGCTCCCTCGCAATGTTCCTTCGTCTAACGGCGTCGCCGGTATTTGTAATGTTGCATCATTCAATAATTGCATTCCGGCTTGCGCCAAACCCTTTTCTATCGCTTCCATAATTCTCGCATCAGATTTGTTCAATCCTTTTATTAAATCCGACATGTCAACGTGATAATCAGTCATGCTATAAATATCCTGTAAAATGGACTTTGCGATGAAAAAGTTTTTTCTTTGCGAATTGATAATATCTTATAGGTAATGCCATCAATTATAATTCGGCTTTTCATTTCCACCGCATTCTCTGTTAATATGCTCGCCGCACTCACGACCTCTGCTCCATCCGCAGTTATATGGCGCGTATCATTCGCACAATAAAAACAACGAATTGGCGTCTCGGTTATTATCTCCTCGCCCCACTGATTGTGCGATATGCTTTGGCATATTGCGCTTGTATTTAAATATTCACCAATCATGCACTCACCATATCCGAATACTCGCTGACGCTGTCAATCTCTTTTTCACCATTGGAAAAGTCAACAAGAGTCTCATATTGCCCTCGCAACCTTAACGCATCCTCACTTACCGGCAATAATACATGGGCGCAATTCGGATGAAATGGCGGCATCTTTGTCAACTTTGGGAAGTCGCTCGAATCTCCACTTATTGAAAAAATCTTCCCAGCAAACTCTGGACATCTATCGCCTTCACAGTCTTTATGCTCATGTATAGAAACTTGAACCAAATCGCATCCATAAGCCTCGCAAGTATTTATAGTTCCAGCAGAAGCGGCTTCTCTTGTCCTTGTTCTCGCAACCAACTCCGCATATTTAGATGGTTGATAATCTCGTCCGTTTATGTGAATAAATTTTTCGCCATCCATGCGGCTTATAAAATCGCCAAACAAAGCATCAGAAACAGTTCTGCGTGTTGCGCCTTGAATAACGCCTTGCGCAATTTGCTCATTAATGGCTTGCTCCGTTAATACCTTTTGTTGCGTTGCTCTTAAATATCCCGCCGCCATCCGTTTTATAGAGTCATTTGCAGCCATCAAATCAATTGCCATTTGTTGCGCTATCACTTCCACCGTCCGGCGATTTAATAAGACAAAATCTATATCAAGACGTTTCTTGACAACGCCCATATCTTTTAATCGCTTTTGCGCCGCTTCTGCGCCTCGCTTTAAAGCATCAGCAATTGATTTTTTTGCCGTTATGGCTGCTATGCCATTTAGTTTTTGAACCTCATCTTCGATTTGACGCATTAAAGATTGATAACGCCATTCTGCCGCCGGAGTGATATTCGCATTCAATAACTTTTCGGAAATGATTTTCTGCGCCTTGCGATATTCTTTGAGCATGATATCCGCCTTTTTAGTGAATATATTTTCACCTTGAAAAGGCGATGTCGGAACAAGCGAAACCATTAAACCAACTCCGTTGTTTGCGTTGTCTCTTCTCGTTGCAATTCGACAATGCCAAAAGCAAAAGTTTGCGATTTTTTATAGTCCTTTAAGAAATCCATCGCTGCCTCGCAAATTGCTTGCCGGTTTAGTTCTTTATAAGATTCTTGAACAATCCCCGCAGATTGAACGCCTTGACTTCTTAACGAAGAACGAGCGTCTATATCGGCGGAATAATTAAGCAAAAACAACGCCTGCTCTAATTGCGCCCATTTCATCTGTTCGGAGATTGTTGACGTGAAAGAAAACAATGGCGAACTAATCAATTGCCGATAAGCCATCATTAATGCCGCTACCTTATTCGCCCCGCTCGCAAACCAATTTACGACATTAAGCCGAGACTGCATATAGTCATCGGCATAAGTTTCCGTCACCCATCCGTAGGTTGTTTCTGGCATTCTATAACCTCCGCTTTTATACTCTTCACATATTCAAGAACCTTTTGCGATGCCGATTGAACCTGAACGTGCGCCTCCCTCGTCATGACCGCTTGTGATGCCGCCTTGTCCAAAATCAACACCGCTTGAATCAACTCGCCTTTTGTCATTTATAACTCCTTCTAAAGCGACACTTTTTGTTATTATCCCTTATGATTTGCCTCGTAATACTCTTCCCATGCCTTAAATCGCTCTTTTAACGTGTTTTTGTCATGTATGTGTTTCATGTAATAACCCTCTTATATTGACGGCTTGCTTGATAATGGACAATATGAGATTCACTCACATCTCCGCCCGAATCAAATATATGGCAATAACTCTTCGGCAAGATGTCAAAACCATTTCCAGCACAAGCATCATAAACGCCTTGTAATGTCTTTTGTTCCCACGTGTCCGGCATTGTTTCCGTTGTCTCTTTCCATGCCTTCATTATTTCAATGGCTTGCTCTGTATATGGAACAAACAACGTTCCGGTTAATAACTCCTTCGTTCCATCTTTGCGCAAACGGAAATGAGCAGATAGATTCTTTAAATTTCTCAACAATACCGGTCGTCTGTTTATAATAGCATCGGCATCAACCCAAACAATATCTCGCTTGTGCGTTATCAATTTATTTAAAATGAAGTCAACTTTATATCGCACGTTATTAATCCAACTTCCACGAGAATCAATTTCATCAACCTCGTGTCTTATTCCAAACGCTCTTAAACTGGCGATTAACTTTTTCGCTTCATTCTCATAACCGGTGCCTTTTGTGTAGAACGACACAAATAGCGGCATAAGCGGTTCCTCTTCCATGTCAATCATGCGCCGTTCAAATATATTAAGATTTGATTCCAAATTACAATTAATGACATCTTTACAGACTTCTTTTGGAATATATTTTTCAAACGATGACTTGAATTTATGATAAACAGATTCAGGTTGCACTATTGGATAACCATCATGAAACCACTTTTGGCGACTTCCGTCACCCTTCATGTCATATCCTAACAGATATATTGGTCTTGCGCCAAGCAACCACGCCAAATTTAATGCGGCAAATCCACTGTTTCCTCCACTTCCTATTCCATCCTCGAGCGAATAACTCCAAACTCTGTTGCCGGAACAACGAACTCGCAAGATGTCCGCAGGATAGAACATTCCACCTGTATTAAGCCATACTTTAAGTCCGTGCTTGTATGATATAAAGCGTTCTCTTGTTTCTTCTCCAAATTCTCCTTTTTCAATCCATGACCAAAAACGCCCATCCATAGAAAATATGATAGCAGGGTCTATAAATTCAAATGCTCTGTTAATACCGATGACCAAACTATTGCGCAACTTGCTCAAATCATATTTCTTAACAGATTCGCCGCCGCCTATGATATAACACGGATTATCCTTCCACATTCCATCGTGCAATATTTCAACGACATTTGAATCAGGACGGTCTTTTTCAATGACTCGATAACGTGTTTTAACCGCCCTTATTTCTCTCGATTTTATGATGTCCGGTTGTGCGGTCTTTGATATTTGTAATATATCTTTTCTTGTTCCAATACGCATTATCTATCCTTTTTTCAAACAGAAAAGGGCGATGCCGATTTAACGACACCGCCCTTCTTCATGTTATTACGTTTTCATGGCTTTACCGCAAGAAACGTTTCCTTATGCCGTAGAACAACGCTTGAACTGTTCAACATCACCAATAGCACCACCGAAGCGCATCCATCCAACAGCAATGTCAGAATATTGCGTTTCCTCAAAGCGGGTGAATATGGTCAAGTTCATTCTGTTCCCGCCCTTCGCTTTGATTTTCGGCAAACACACATAAAACTTGTTTGTTGCCGAAAGCATCATTGTAAAGCGAGGAGTCGCATTATAAAGAACGCCATTGAAATTCGTTCCGGAAAGCGAGGCATTAAGCAGTCCCAATGCTCTTGTGATTCTCGCCCTTAATTGAATTGGCGCAAGAATGATGAATTGAGAATTTGGGGAAATACCATAACCTTTATTGCGACAATCTGTCAAGATGGCTTGACACGCCGCATTAATGGTTTCGATGTCCCTTATCGCCGCATAATTCGCATCGGTATTCGACAATGTGGCTGGAACCGGTGCTTGCCACGCCACATTACAAGTATTTGGCAACGCTTCAATCAACGCATAGAACGCCGCCGCTCTGTCATACGCAGCACGATTGCGAAATGCAATGGCGTTATCTTCAAGCGTCCAATACTCTTTGTCGTCAATGAGCGTTCTGTCCCATTGCAAACCACCGCCATATTTTGCAAAATTGACGGTGATTTGCTCGCCCGCCATCTTTGCCAACTTCGCAGAACCGCCAACCGGAACCTCGACAAATGTGATTCCGCTCTCGACGTCAAGAATTTTAAAACCATTGCGATTCGAGCCTGTAAAATCACGAATGTCGAATATTTCCTCAAACGCAAGGTCATAATCCGGAGTTACGTTATACTTTTCAAGAATTTCAAGAACGGAAGCAGGAAAATCACCCGATTGTCCGAACTGTTGAATAGCCTTCTTGATTTCTTTATTCTCAAAAGGCGCGGACAAAAAATAATTTACCGCTCCCTCTAAAAGTTTGATACTGGAACGGTCGGCGAAATTGACCTTATCCCAATCTTTCACGATTCGTCCCTTAAACATATTGAATCACCCCTTTTCTTTACAAAACTGCAAGCATACCATCAAAACAACACTCGACCCATGTATCGCCAACCGCAGGCGTCTTGCGACAAATACCGCAAATAACATTACCGGAAGTTTCTCCAACAATGTCGCCGGTTCTTGGTTCATACGCAATGGGATAACCAGCAACAAATTCTCCGGTTGACGCAGCACACGGCAAGAGAATGATTGGCGCACGAACAATAGCCGTGACCAAACTATCCTTTGCGGCATCAGAAACAATCACCGCCACCGTATCACCAATTTTGACAACATCACCGGCATCATAACCGCCAGACGGAGCCTCGACATCAATCGTCCAGCAAGCATCTATGGGACAAAGCAGGCGGAAACCCTGCTCCACGCCATCAACAACTTCTGCCATAATAATCACCTCCAATTATCAGCGTTTGATTCGTTTTTTCTTTTTTTTATGACAAGGCATTTTCAAATCCTTATAATCAGGGAATCAGCGGATTATTCTTTGGGATTGTCAAGTCCGAATTTTCTTCATTTGACTGCTCTTCGTTTTTGTCATCATCTTTGTTCTGTTTTGTCTTTTGCTTTTTGCCAACAAAAAATTCGTATTTCTCTTCATAGTCTTTAATGGCATTGTTTAAAAACTGGTCAATTTCTATGGCAATTTTTTCTCGCTCAATCGTTGCGGGAGTAAAAGACAAAAACAACCTGTCTATGTAGTCTTTGAGTTTCGCATCATCAATCTTGCGCTCTTTCAATCGTTGTTCGAGAATAGGTCTTGATTCATATTTGTTCAACTTGCCAGTAAGTTCGACAACCTTTTTTTGTGTTTCTTCTTGTTCCTTTTTTATTTTGTCTTTTAACTCTTGCAACTCTGCTTCTTTACGCATTCCAAACCCTTGCGCATCATGCTTTGCCGCATTGACAATTTCGACAACTGTTCCATCAGATAAAAGAGATTCTTTGCCAAATAAATCCGATGGGCGCAACCCGCCAGCCTTGACAAATTCCCTCACGTCTTTAAGCATGATTTCCATCTTGTTTTTCTCCTCTTCGGGATTTTCTCGGAACGCCTGCAAAGCACCTAATAGAGTCGCACCGGCAAAACCGGCACGCAACCGCTCCCCTTGCTTCGCAATGGCAATTCCAGTTAATTTCTCTATGTCTTTAACATAGGGACTTCCTGAATTATCAAACTCAATCAATGCGTCCGCTTCTATGGACGCTATATCATATTCGACATTTCGCTTTTCTGGTTTGATATAAACAGTCGCCAACGCTTTAAGAATGCCGTCTTGCTCAATCACTTTACCACCCACAACCTCACCGATTAACTCTCGTCCTGCATGGTCGTTTGTTGCGGCATGTCCAGAAAAGACCGGCAACCCGCTCTTAATACGGTCATAAACTTTGCGGACGGCGTCCTTGAAATATTGCAAAGATAGTCGTCCGCTACCGACCATTTTAGAATCAGCAACGCCTTCATGCGCAATGCAAAAAGTTTTAAACAACGGATGAGCGTCCTTCTCTTTAATCTCTTCCCACAAAGACGCTGGAATGGTTTCGAGAATTTCCTTGCTCGCCATTTGTTGTAATGATGCTTTGAAACGAAGTTTATTCATTCTGATTCTCTTCTGTTTCCATAAATCGCTTTAAGTATTCATTAGACGATGCCTGTTTCTCTGCTTCAATGCTTTTAATCTCTTCATCAACATTAATATCAGGGATTTTAGATATGATGGTCTTTTTCGACAAACAACCGGAATTAAACAACGGCAACCACTCTTGAACGATTTTGAGAACCTTGTCAGATGTCATAAAAGGCAATTCGACTTTGAACGAATTAAGGTCATACGGGGTTTCATGAAATTTGTCCGTAAGCATTTTTAGACAATCCCGCCCTAATTCTTCATAAAATCCAATCCATGCGTTTCTTGCTCGCTCCGTTGCGCCATAAACAAGGTCAACCAAACTATCCGCAGTCGCCCGATTAGACATCAAGTCGGGCATTCCCAAAAAGTGAACAGGAATACCGGAAACACTTGATATAATTTTGACTCGATATGTTATCTCATCCATGAGTGCGGACATGGTTGCGGCAGACGGAGAAACGAATATCATGTTCCCATTTGTAATAACCGCATTGCCGATTTTCCAATTCGTGGATTTAAGCGTAGCGTTTAATTCGGCGGCGGCATCGGCATCAGGAACCGTAAAGACCGGCGTGGGTCGTGAGAATAAGTTATTGATTTGACGCAAGTCATAAAAGCACTTATCAACGGCTTCAATATGCCCCAGCAAATATCCAACAATGGGAGCGGTTTCGTTTGGCGTTGTCAATCGTCCACCAAACTTCTGATATACAAACTCGCCCATATTCATTATTTCGTCTTTATTGGACTTTGAATCTGTATATTTGCATTGCTCATATATGTTATAATAATCACCGGTTATAATTTTATATTTATATTCCGAGTAGGGCAAATGAACGATGCGGATTGTCTTTTTGCTTGTTTCTTTATTTTCTTCGGGGACAAGACGAACCAATATGCGCCCTTCTATCTCGGCTTCACGAGCCAAAGCCTGTCCGACCTCGATGTCAATATTATTATATTCAAGAATTTGATTTATACGGTCAACGGCGGCTGTTTGCTTGTTATCTATCGGAACATATTTAAAACCGCTCCCATAAATAAAGGCGGCTCGCAGTTCAACGATTGCTTTGGTCAAATCGCATCCCCATTCGGCAAGTCCGTTGTATTTGCGAACGATTTCAGTTATTTGCGCTTCGGTTGTGTTGTATTGATTAGACGTTTCACTTTCAAGGCGTGTTCCCGATAACAAGGAATCAACTGTGAATTGCAATTCACGCACTTCTTGTTTGAGGCGTTTGTTTTCAACGAAATTTTGAATAAATTTACGTATCATGGCTAACGTCATCTCCGAACACTGATACCCGTGTCAATAAAAATATGCTTGTTTCGATTTATAGGATATAGAGATAAAGCAAACGCATCCGCATAATCAGGTGAACGCCCAATCTTTTCTTTTACCTTTTCCTTTTCCTCTATTTGTATTTTGCCATTTGATTTGAACACAATTCTGGTCGCATTTAGTTCCTCGATTAGATATTGATTGTCCGGCAAGGCAAAATCGCTTCTCCATTGTGGATTTAACAAATCTCGTATCATCCAATAGCAATATGAACGCAAGTTCGTGAATTGTAATTGACCAGATTTGTCCGTCAATCCTTCCGCCGACTCCGAGAATTTGACTGATATGGCTTTTACGTTTTGCTCTTTAAGCCTTGAATATACACCCGCTCCCTCGCCAATTGTATCAAGCATTAAAGACGCACGAGAATGTCTTTCGGAAATTTTTTTAACAATCCCCGCCGTCTGCATATGTTCTTGACCGGCATAAGCATCAAATCCAATAAGGGCGTTATCCGTTCGATATGCTATAACGGTCTTATCTGTTCCCAAACCGGCAATATCAACACCAATTGATAAATTCCCTTCGGCAGGAGCATAGGTATTGACGCCATAGGGATAACGTTCTTTCCATCGCTCTATTGCCTGCTCAATCCATGAGTAGGGAATAAGAACATCGGGCGATTCTTTTGGAAACAAACCGAGAATCTTAACCCTATATAAATCTGACGGGCGATACCATTCGCCATTCCAGCAGAAATCACCATCATCAATATTGGCTTCTTGTTCCCTTATTTTGGTCGTCCAACCCTGCATATTAACATGGTCATCAACCCACTTATAATCAACTTGACCAGAATAAACCACTTTACGCTCAACCACGTTTGGCGCATCATGACAATTAAGCGTGAATTTCTTAAACAAATCGGACTTGAACGCATTAAAAAATCCACCAGCGGTATTGTTTGGATTGCCAACGAGAAGTAGTTTAGAATTGCCAGTTAATATGCCTTCAACCGCATTATAAATGGCTTCACACATACCTGACGCTTCGGACATAATGAGATATAGATTTTGCGAGTGATAACCTGTCCACTTCTCTGTATCACTATCCGTTGGTTTAAATCCGAGCAAAAACCAGTCAGGGTCGGGCATACGAATCAACGTTCCGAGCAATTCTCCACCTAAATTTATTTTCGCATTGTTATAAATGCGCCTGATTTCGGACATCATAATAAAATTGACTTGTCTATCTGTTGGAGCCGTATTGAGAACTTTCGATGGATAGTTAAGAAACAAAAAGCACAACGCAGAAACCGCCGCAAGATAATCTTTTCCTCTTGCATGTCCGCTTTTAACTACAACTCTGGAATTGTGTTGTATGGCATCAATAATTTCTTGCTGTTTGCCATCAAGAGACACGCCAAGAATATCAGATGCAAAATCATTCCATCCATGCTCGGATGTTCGGTAATGCTCAATACGCCTTGATAACAAATCATCCGCTTTATTCTGGTTCGTTAGCGTTTGATTGTTTTTCTTGTTTTTCGCCATTCTTGCCATTATGTTTCACGTGAAACTCTTTAACTATATCTGCAAAAGACGATTTTACATTAACATTGCTATTAATATTGCTATTTAAACGATTTTGCCAGTTATCTTTGCATCTATTGGTCAACCAAAATATAATTGCCGCAACCTCCGGCTTGTGTGTCCGCTTGTTAATTGCTTTGTGTTTTCTGATTTTTCCGTCAACTTCGGTGATTGTTATCACTTCATCTTGCGATTCGTAGCCGGTGCATAGTTTATAAAGGCTTGAAATTACTGTATTATTTGCAACCTCACGGCTATTTTTAACGACTTCCAGAAATTCGGGATGTTTGCGTTTGTATTGATTGGCGGTTTCAACAGATATTCCGAGATTCTTCCAACACTGCGCTTCCGTCATGCCTGATTTTAGCCACGTTGCGAGTTCTTCAAGACGTGGTTTAACATAGAAATCATATTTAGACTTCCGCCCTCGATTAGATATAGATTTCTCATTCATTATGGAATTATCCGATACGTATTCAGGAATATACAAGTCAAGTCAAAATTTTAAGAGTATATTATAATATATAAATATAATATATAATATATAATATATAATATATAAATATATATATCTTAAAATTTCACGTTTAATGCCATTTCCCTTAATTTTGAGCGGTTTTATAAGTTTTCTCATATCTTTTCACAAATTAACATTTAAAATACCGCCTTGACATGTTTTTGAACGATTTAAGGGCATTGTAAAAACAAAAAAAAGACAAGCAAAGTATTTATCCTCGCTTGTCTATAATAACACAATGAACAGCCGATTGTTATTTATTTCCGCCTCCGGACCGAACCACTTTACGATTAACTTCGCTCATTTTTACGTTCTCCTTCAATAATGCGGCGCACGTATGCTCGAAATTGACTTCCACGTCCATTATAATAACGTGTGCCAGACAAACCAATTCCCTCGCATATTTCTCGCGCCAATTCCATCACGCCAAATCCGCGAATTTCTTTCAAGCCATTATCTAAATGAACGCCCTTGAAAGAATGCGGGTCATCACGCAAGATGTAAGGTTTAACACTTACTCCAAACGCTCCCGCAAGTTCGATGGCATAATCGCCATCAATAATCTCGTGTCCGTCCATTTCGGTCAACTCTTTCACCGCTTGTTCTCTTGTCATCGGCATCATCATTCTCCTTTCGATTCGGGTTATTTATTAAATCGTCCGCCGTCCGCTTGTTGTTTCTATCTCTTCTCGGCGTCCGTTTTAATTTTTCAATGAACAATTTAACCTTTAATCAATTTTACGACTCAACTAATACATAGACTCACATTCTCATGTCAAGAGAAATTATTAAAAAAAGTAATATTTTTTTTCGCATAAAAAAAGCATATACAATATATGGACATTTCTTGCGCTTTTTGTCGCATCAATGCCATATATTGTATATGCACTAACCATTATTGTCGCCCTTAATTGTCATTATCATCGCAATTTTGCTTGTCCATGATATAGTCAACGGCACGTTGAGCATCGGAGGCGGCTCGGAATATTAGGTTCGAATCTTGTTCAATTTTACTCAACCAACCCTTAACATACGATTCTTTTCAAACAAATAATAAATTGACGCATGCAACGCCAACGCCCTCGCCAAATTTGACAAGTATTCGGTTTTATCCGAATCAGTAGAATGGCGGTCATGCACTATTTCATACACCAACTCGGCAATCCGCTCGGAATCAACCTCATGATTCAACGCCCTCGCCAAATTTGACAAGTATTCGGTTTTATCCGAATCAGTAGAATGGCGGTCATGCACTATTTCATACACCAACTCATCAAACCATTCGCACGCCTTGTCATAATTCATGATAAACTCCTTTATTTTGATTTTGCGGTCTTTTTGCTTAAACCCACACAAAGATACGGACAACACCGACAAATCGCCGTAAAGACGCCCTTTTGAACGTTTTTTGACATTCTAAACGCTCACCACTCCACCGCATTTAGGACAACGATTAAATATGGCATCCTCAAAACGCATTTCACCGGCATCAATTTTTTGATTCTCTTCCACAGAGCACGATAAATTATCTTCATCATATTCGCCATTACAGTGCGGACAGATTGAACGGCTTTTGCTCTTCTCTTCTTTTTTAGACAAATACTCTTTCCAACAATCACCGTAAAAAAAGTTCCCGCATCGCTTCCGGTATTGCAATCGTGTTTCGTTTTTTGCTATCTGCCGTTTATAACCATCAATAGCAGACAACAAATATCCTTTATCATGAAACCGAAGCAAAATTCGGATACGTTTAACCGCTCGAACCGCCGTGTCATCACACGTTGGCGGCAGAATTAACGTTTGATAATACGCAATGATTTCATTCACATCGCTCGCCGAAACATTGCGGAATGTTCGCTTCTTTCTCGGAACGCTCAATCCCTTTAATTCATCAATCGCTTGTTCCAGTAGTTTAATCACTTTTTCAATTGTCATTTTTTCCGCTCCTTTTTTGACTCATAAAATAAATGATGCGAAAGCAATATATCATTCCATTGTATTTTTTTTTTGAGCATCTTTTCAATAACCATCGCTTGCTTTATCGTCATCCGCAATTGTCCTCGAAACATTCTTGATATTACACACTGTCGCTCTTCATTCCTGAATACTTTTTTCGCAATCTCTTTTTGTGTTATTCGCCGGTTTTTAAGCATTGCACGAACATCATCAAATTTAATCATTTTTTTTCTCCATTTCTTTTAATATGCAAGGGAACGGACAAATGCCGTCCCCTTGCGTCCCGCATCGTCCGCATCATAGCAGATTGTAATTGAGGGCGGATTTTTCTCTGTTATGGCTTTCAGTAGCAATCCGTTTCGGGAGTTCTCACCTGTTGCCCACGATACGGCGCAACGCCCCTCCTGTTGAAGCAGAAGCCACTTCTCTTCCCCTGCCGTCAAACACACAGGCTCGACGAATTTAATCGCTCCTTGACCATATAACGCCGTTATTTCGCCAGCCAAAACCTGATTTTTGCGCTTTCCTGATTCGCCCCGCCCCAACGTCCTGAATTTGAACGCCACAGGATTGTCGCCATCGGGAATCGGATAAACCAGCCCCAGACCCAAAGATGGATGCGGGAACAGCCCAAGCCCAGCCGCTTGCGCCGTCTCCAGCCGAATGCCATAGGATTTTAGCAGGGCGATTGCCTCATCATTGCTTTCAAGAGCGGCTTGCCACAAAAAAAGGTCGTCCTTCGCCTCGTCAAGGGTCATCACCTTTTGTTTTGGCTTGTCCTTTTTTTCGAGCGGCGGGCGTTTTATGCGGAAATGCTTATCAAACCAATCCCAAATGCCCTTGTTGTCCAGCCCCGAAAGCTCCTTGACCAGATTCCAAGCCCCAAGCGTTTTGCCGCAGGCGTAGCATTTATAGATGTTGCGGTTGCCGCCCACCTGCGCTGACGGAGTTGCTTCGGCGTGAAACTTGCACAGGACTTTTCCATCCCGATTGGGGTCATCGCCGCCCAACGCTCGCCAAATATCCACGATTGGGATTTTGTTTATTTCGCCGAAAACTTCATCCATGTTAATCCCCTTTTGTTTTACCACTTTTTAGAATGTTTCGACAAAAAACATTTGCTCGGAACACTCATCTTCGCGCCGCTTTCCTTCATAACCGCAACGTTGGCAGCGAAATGCAACCAACTCCCCCACATCGTTAAAAACTTTAACGTAATTCTCGAACTCGCCGCACTTTGAACACCGACGAATGGTTCTGATACACATTTTTACACCTCTACTTTACTATTTCCGCGCATTTCCCCGCCTCCTTAATTTTTTCATGCAAATTCTTGAATTGCTCGTCCATATTCCACTTGTCCCTAAAAATCTGTGGCGTATATGAAAGCGCTTCTTTGGTTAAGTCCAATAAGTAATCCACAACCCACTTTTCCAATATTATCTTTTCTGGCTCTGGTTCTTCATCAACAGACGAACATTGGTCATAGTCTGCAATTAT
>Ga0209718_1000980_pt1 | contig 35129 bp, 24 predicted proteins | sample AD_JPNAS1_MetaG_FD_184420 | JGI IMG/M metagenome (GOLD analysis project Ga0209718, IMG submission 184420) | Active sludge microbial communities of municipal wastewater-treating anaerobic digesters from Japan - AD_JPNAS1_MetaG (SPAdes) (version 2) | ecosystem: Engineered > Bioreactor > Anaerobic...
TAACCCACAAGTCCGGAATGGTGAGGACGGCCTTGGCGCGATCCAATGGCGAGGTGCCCTTGGGTGCATGAGGCTTCATTTCTGAACCTTGCCGTTTTCGATTAGGGATTCGATTTCGGCGACGCGAGCGAGCACGACGCCACGGGTGCGGCCGGGCATCGTGACGCGGCGGAGTTTTAGGAGGCCGGCGGCCTCGGCGTTGTAGAACCAGCCCCGGCGGAGGCCGAAGACGGGATCAACTTCAAGCGGGGCCGGGATGCGGATATACCGGGCCTCGGCGGTTTCGATTTCGATCAGTTGTTTTGCCATTGGTAACCTTTCATGGCCACCAATGTATCAGGAAACCTCTGACAGGAATATCCCCCGCGATTATGAAGAATCAAGGAGATTTTCGGGGGCGACCTGCGCCCACAAGCCGAACGCCAAGCGCCTTCGCGCGGGACCTCAGGAGGTCATCAGTTACGGAAACCCCTGTTGCCCGCACGGCCCTTCCAAGCTCCGGGATCGATACCCGTTCGGAATCGCCAGGCAAGTCCCCACGCGCAACCGCTCCGACTCTCTTCATCAACCACGCGCGCCAAATGGCTGAATCGAGCTTGTCAATCGGGTCTTCAGCGGGGGCGGCATCTATCCGCGCCGCAATCTCGCGAAATGCGGTAACATCGCCGGCGGAAATACAATCAGCCACCAAGCGCCCAAGTCGCTCCAATTGTTTACGCTCCATCTCCTTTGGCACCACAAATGTATCCAATCCAAGGTTCTTGAGGAGAGGAGACTGTTGATGCGCTCGGGAGAGTTGAACCGCGCGGAATTGCCTCAAAATCTCGGCGGCGGATACGGAAACACCTCCGTCGAAATCCGCCCCATGCTCCTTCTTCGCTCTTCCTTTGATTCGTGCCATGGTCAAACCTCCGGCATCTTCCGCAGCGCCTGCTTCTTGGCCTTGTGGTCAACGTGTGTGTACCGACGCGATACAAGCGCCGACTCGTGGCCGATAATGTCGCGCACGACGGCCTCGGGCACGCCAGCGTTCTTGAGCATCGAGGTCGCCGTGTGGCGCAGGGAGTGGAACGAGAGCCCGAGACGTTTCCGCTTCGCCCCCCTGCCTTGCCCGTCGTCGGCTTTCTCGTGCGTCTTCGCCTCGGCGAGCCCGGCCGCGGCGAGGATCTTGCTGAACTGATTCGACAGCGCGCTCGTCTTCTTCACCGCGGCGGCCTTCGGGAAGAGCGGTGCCGTCGGGTCGTCCGGTGCGTCCGCCTCCTCGATCCACTCGCGCAACGGCGCGGCAATCGGGAGCAGCACGCGGCGGCCGGTCTTGCCGGTCGTGAAGGCGATTTCGTCATTCTCCAGGTCCACCTGCGCCCACGTCATGCGGGCGATGTCGCCGAGCCGTTGGCCGGTGTAGATGCCGGCAAGGATTATGCCGCGCCACTCGTCCTTTGCCACGGCCATGATCTTCTTGAGCTGCTCAAGGGTGAAGTCCTGCCGCTCGTGACGGTCCGCCTTGAGTAGCTCAACCTTCGCCGCGGGGTTCTCAGCAATCAGCCCATCACGCCACGCAGACTGGAAGAAGACGCGGAGATTCTTGAGCTGCTGGTTGGCGCGCGACGGGCTCACGCGGGCGGCCTCAGAATCGCGAAAACCGGCGATGTCGGCCACGGTGATAGAGATCATGTCATCGGTGTTTCGCGGCCCGAGGAACGCAAGGAAACGGCCCGTGACATCCTCGTAAGCAGTCAAGGTGCTCGGCTCCACCTCGCCCTTCTTCCGTGCGATCCATTGCGCGGTGAACTCTTTCACATTGGCGCCGGGGAGCGCCTTGCCGTGCACGCTCTCGTGCAGGTCGGACAGCACGCGTCGGCACTGCGCTTCAGTGGCGCGACTCTTCGCGACGCCTTGCCAGTCAAGCGCGAGTCGGAGGGCGGCGGAGCGGCTGGTTAGCTTGGTTGAGCGGAAAAGACGGCGCCCGTCCGGCCCCGTGTATGCGGCCCACCAAAACGGGGACCGCTTCACTCGATGGATGCTTGCCATAGTACTAACGCTAGCACTAACACCTTTTGACGTTCAAGGATGTTCTTTGAGGTGATTTTACCTCTGAGGCGGCATCCGTCGTAGGGCGTTTGGCAAGATGTGGGTTCGATTCCCGCCGGGCGCACCACTTCTCAAAATTCGAGAAAGTGCCGGGACTGCTAATCCGGGTGACCGTCGGCGTGTTGCTCCTGACGCTCGTGTTTCTCTGCCCGCTGATCGCGAAGGCGCGGCATGTCTGACTCGGTCGTTTACGGGGCGACGTACGGGCCGTCGGCTACGGGTTCGCCGAAGATCGGCCGACCGTCTGCCGACCAGCGGAGCGCCTGCGCGCGAGTGTGCCGGTCGGGGTTGTTCAATGCCTCGCCGGGGATGTCGCGGTAGGCGCGTGCATGATAGACGAGGATGTCGGTCTGGCCGTCTTGCGAAGTGGTGAAGGAGTTGTGGCCGGGGCCGAACTGGCTGTTGGCGGTGCTGCTCGCGAAGATCGGCTCGGGCGACTTGGTCCACGAGGCGGGGTTGAGCAGATTCGCATCGGCGGAGGCGGTGAGCAGGCCCATGCAGTAGTTCGCATCGGTGGCGCTGGCGGAGTAGGTGATGAAGACCTTGCCGTGGCGGATGAGCACGGCGGGCGCCTCGTTTACCCAGTACACTCGCTGCTCCCAGGGCCGGTCCGGGCGCGAGAGCAGGGTGGGCTCGCCGACGATCGATGTGGGCGTGTCCATCCGGGCCAGGTAGATGTTGGTCCCCTGGCGGTCGGGCTCCTGCTGGGTCCAGACGAGATAGCGGGTGCCGCGATGCTCGAAGACGGTCGGGTCGAGCGTGAAGGTGTCCCACTTGGTGGCGATGCGTCCGCGCTCTTTCCACTCACCGGCAAACGGATCGGCGGATGCATTTTCCAACGCGTACAGACGCACCGAGTGCCAGGGACCGCTCGCATCTCCGCCGGAAAAATAGATGAACCAGCGGCCGTCGATGAAGTGGATTTCGGGCGCCCAGACGACGCCGCTCATCGGCCCGGAGGCCGGGCGTCGCCACAGGGTTTTGGGCTCGGCGGACGCGAGACCGGCGATGGTGCCGGCCCGGCGCAGTTCGATCCGGTCGTACTCGGGGACCGTGGCGACGAGGTAGTAATTGCCGTCGGTGTGGCGCAACACATGCGGATCGGCGCGCTGGAGCACGAGCGGATTGGTCCATGACTCGGCGCGGGCTGCGGTTAACACCGCCAGCGTGGCGAGGAGGGCGAACAGGGGGCGCAGTCGAAATAGCATGGGATCGGTGTGTGCGGTGGAAAACGTATCACGGAGTTGGGGATCAGGGCCGTGGCGAAACCCGGTAGAGTGCGGCGCCGTGGAGTGGCAGTTCGACGGAGACTTCGTCGCGGACGGTCCCGAGGTCGGCGCGTTTACAGAGGTCGCGGACGGAGGCTCCGCCCTTGATTCCGAGTTCGGAGAGGGCGACGCGCACGGTGGCCGTTGCCGGGCGGGCGTCGGACGCCGTGTCGGTGAGCACGAGAAACTCGACGGAGCCGCCTTTGCCTTCGGGGCGCGTGGGCGAGAGACGGGCACGGGCACGGAAGGTGTCGTAGCCCCCCGGCACGTTGAACTCGATGATCGATGGTGCGTGCGCGCCGAAGCCGGGAGCCGGCTGGCCGTCGATCAGGAGCGGTTTGCCGGAGATGGCGAGGCCGGGGCGGACTTCGCCGTTTCCGCTCCGCGCGTAGTTCCACGTCTGTGCGGCGAGGTCGAGCGTGCCGGCCGGCCCGGTGAGCACCGGCTCCAGCCAGTCGGCGTGGTCCCAGAACATGTTGTCGCCGCCGTCGGCCACCACGAGGGCGAGCTTGCGGGTGTCGGTGAGCGGCACGGCGATTTCGACGGTTTCGGTGCCACGGATGACGGGGCTGCGATAGGCCGCCTTGGCGAAATCGTAGGGGAAGGAGTTGTCCTGCGCGTTGAAGAGCGCGACGTAGCGGTCGCGGCTGCCGGGCACGTCGGCTGTCCAGACGATGAGGTCGTCGCGATTCGAGAGCTGGCGGTTGTTTTCGCTGTGCTGGTTCACCGCGAGGACTTCCGGGTTGGTGAGAAGCTGGCGGGTAAAGGTATCGAGGCGCGTGAGGTCGCCGCCGAAAATGAGTGGCGAACGCGCGATGCACCAGAGCGTCATGCAAGTCGTCTGCTCGTCCTGGGTGAAGCGGGTGGGGCGGCCAAACTCGACGAGGCCAAAGGGCAGCATGTCGGCATCGGGCCAGGCGCCGGCGGCGCGGTGGCGGGTCCACTTGTCGAGGCGTCCGAACATGCCGTGGAGCGGTTCCCAGCGGTCCCAGAAGTCGTCGGAGATGCGCCAGAGGTTGGCGTGGCGCATGACGTGTTCGCCTCGCTCGATGGGCGTGTCGCCGGGGGAAAGGCTGAGCACGATCGGGCGGCCGGTCTTGTCGATCGCGCGGCGAATGGCCTCGATCTCGCGGCGTTGCACGTCGTCGTAGGGGCGCGCGATGTCGTCGACCTTCACGAAGTCGACGCCCCACGCGGCGTAGAGTGCGAAGAGCGAGTCGTAGTACTCCTGCGCGCCGGGCTTGGCCAGATCGACGCCGTACATGTCGGGATTCCAACTGCACGTGCTGCGCGTATCGGCGATGTCGGCGGCGCGCGCGGTGGTGCCGAAGATGGCGGTGTTGTTGCGCACGGCCTGGCGGGCGATGCCGCGCATGATGTGGATGCCGAAGCGCAGACCCTTGGAGTGGACGTAGTCGGCGAGCGGTTTGAAGCCGGCGCCCTGCGCCGCCGAGGGGAACTTTTTCACCGCGGGCTGGAGGCGGCTGTAGGCATCGAGTTCGAGCGGGGCGCCTTCCTTGTAGTCGTGGCCCTGAGCGTTGGGTTCGTACCACTGAATATCGACGGTGAACACGTCGTAGCCGGCGGGCTTGAGGGCTGCGGCCATGGCGTCGGCCTGCTCGCGCGCCTGTGCCTCGTTGAGCGTGGTGCCGAAGTAGTCCCAGCTGTTCCAGCCCATCGGTGGCGTGGGAGCGTTGCGCCAATGCGTGGGCTCCGTGGCAGGTTGTGCCAATAGCGAGGTGGCGGAGGCGAGGAGGCCGAGAAGGAGAAGGCGAGGAGGGCGCATGGCGTGTGTGGCGGGAAAATTGTGCCGCCGCAGGCCGCCCCGAAAAGGTGCGGGGCGGCGCGGGTGGCGGGATCGCGTTTACCGGAAGAGGCGCTGGGAGAAGTGATAGAGGTTGCTGCCCCAGGTGTCGCCGTCGTGGCCGTGGTCATCGACGTTCCAGAGATGCGGTACGCCGTGCTCCTTGGCGTAGCGGTGCACGCCTTGGGAGAAGTTGATCAGGCCGTCCTTGTTGCCGCAGGAGATGTAGAAGAGCTTGAGCTGTTTGGTGGCGGCGGCGGGATCGGGGAGGAGCTCGGCCGGTGGCTTGGTGTTGGGCGCGGCGGAGAAGGCGCCGACCCAGGCGAACGTGTCGAGGTGCCCGAGGCCGAAGTTAAACGTCTGCCCGCCGCCCATCGAAAGACCGGCGATGGCGCGGTGCTCGCGGTCGGTGAGGACGGAGTACTTTGCCTCGATGGCCGGGATGAGGCAGTTGAGGAGATCGCCTTCGAATTTGGCGAAGCCGGCGGCCTTGGCGGGCTCGAACGGGTTGCCCTCGGCGCGGTCGTCCGGGATGGCGCGGCCGTTGGGCATCACGACGATCATCGGCACGGTTTTCCCGTCGGCGATGAGGTTGTCGAGAATGACGTCGGCCTTCACATAGCCGGTCCACTCGTACGGGTCGCCGCCGATGCCGTGGAGGAGGTAAAGCACGGGATACTTTTTCTCCGCCGAGTAGCCGGCGGGGAGATAGACGTTGGCCTTGCGGCGCTTGCCGGTGACGGTCGAGTCGTACTCAAACATTTCGAGGCGGCCGTGCGCGATGTCGGCGCGCGCAGTGCGGTAGCCCTCGGGGGCTTCCGGGAAGAGCCGCACATCGTCGGCGGCGAGCTCGATGGGACGGGCGAAGTGGTTCTTTGCGCGGTCGGCCGAGACCTGTTCCGGATGCTCTTGGGCCGTGGCGGGCACGGCGGCGAGCATGCTGAGTACGAGGAGGGTGATGGTGTGTTTCATCGGGATGGAGATGGTTTGGTGAAGCTAGGGAGCGCGATGATAAGACGGAGCGCTACTTGGTATCAGAATGGGTTTCCCAGTGTGCCGTGACGGCGGCAAGCTCGTCGGCGGTAAGGTAAGTGACAGCGCCGTGTTTGGGGCGCTCGAAATTGGTGCCCTTCATCGTGCCTTCGTTGAAGTGGCCGATGTCCTGAAACGAGACGAAGTCTTTCGTCTCGCTGAAGCCCATGTTGTTTGGCCGGGCGCCGTAGACGTCGTACATAAGGACCCAGGTGTCGGTGCCGAGGCGGCGGAAAACGTTGGGCGCCTCGGTCGGTTTCGTCTCTGGATCGATCCGGCGGGTGTCGCCGGCGAAACCGTCGGAGAATCGGGGCGAGACGGCGTGGAGAATTTTGGCGCCGCCCACGTAGAAGAGATGCCACTGGTCGCCGACGAGGGTGAGGTCGCCGTCGATGCCGCCGATGCCGGGGATCATTTTGGGTGTGGTGGTGAGCTTGGTGAAGGCGTCGTCGGCGTAGGCCCAGTAGAGGTTGGCGTTCTTGTTGGCGTAGCGGATGGTGAAATAGACGACCATGCGCTTGGCGACGGGGTCGTAGGTCGTTTCGGGCGCCCAGGCGCAGTCGATGTCGCCGAGCTCGGGGAACGCGAGGTCAACGCGGAAGATCGCGTGGGTCCAGTGGATCAGGTCCCAGGATTTCATGAGGACGAGGGCGCGGTTGTTGCCCCAGCCGTGATCCTCCTCCGGGCGTTGCCACGCGGTGTCGCGGAAGCCGGCGCGCTGGCCGAAGATGTGCAGATCGGTCATCGCGAGATAAAAGGCACCGTCGGGGCCGCGGGCGAGGTGTGGGTCGCGCACGCCCTTCTGCTCGGCGAGGAGCTCGCCGTCGAAGACGGGCTCGCCGCCGTTGACGTCGGTGAAGGTGGTGCCGTCGCGGCTGACGGCAAGGTAGGCGGAGTGCGTCTGGTCCTTGAAATAGACCATCACATAGCCGGCGAGGTCCTGTTCGCGGAACGGGCGGGCCGGCCCCGGAAGGGTGCCGACGATCTCAATGCCGGTGGGTTTCTTGACCCGTGGCGTCGAGGGCGTGGGTTGCGCGAGGCACGCCGTCGCGCCAACCAGCAGGAGTGCGCCGATTGTAAGGATGCGGCGCGTGGGAACGAGACGAAGGAGACTGTGCATGGTGGGCGCGAGGGCGGCGGGTGAATTTACTTTTGCGCGGGGGCCGTGGCGGGCTTGTTCACGTCGTTCACCGATTGCTCGATGAGGGTGGCGACGCCGCGCGGGTCTTCCTGGTGAGCGACGTGGTGGCCGGGGAAGGTGCGAATGGTCCAGCCGCGGGCGACGGCGTTTTGCCAGCTCTTGTCCTTCTTGGCGCGCTCCTCGGCCGACTGGTCCTTCGGGACGAAGGCCACGTAGGTCACGGGCAGGGCGAGGGTGGCCGGGTTCTTGTAGGAGACGGGCTGGTTGAAACACTTGATCGACTGGGCGACGCTGTGCGGTGGTTTGTCGCCGGGCTTCACCCAGGAGACCTGCATCATGCCGTCGACGATGTTGGTGTTGGGGGGATTGCCGCCGCCAAAGAGGTCCCAGATGGACTGGCCGTCGTTGGGCACCGCGGCGTCGAGGTAGACGACGTGCTTGATGCGCTCGGGGATGCGATCAATCACGCCGGTGATGACCATGCCGCCGTAGCTGTGGCCGGTGAGGACGACGTCGTGGAGGTCCTCGAAGAGGATCGTGTTTACCACGTCGTTGATGTGGGTCTGGAGGTCGATGTGCGGACCGTTGAGGTGCATGCGCTCGCCGAGACCGGTGAGGGTGACGCGGTACACGGTGTGGCCGTCGTCGGTGAGGCATTGGCCAGCGCGTTTCCATTCCCATCCACCGGCGGTGGCGCCGTGGACGACGACAAAGGTTTGCTTCGCCGAGGTGTCGGCGGCGAAGGCCGCGACTCCGGTGGCGAAAACGGAGACAAAGAGCAGGGCTGCGAGTCGGATTAGGTATTTTTTCATGGGCTAAACAAAGGGGGGCGGATCAGCGGGTTTCGGGGAACATGATCTGGGCGGTCTGCCAGAGGTAACGGCGCCAGTTCAGCCACTCGTGTCCGTGGGAACTGAGGACGGAAAAATTGCGCACGCCGTGGTCGGCAAAGACGGCGAGGGTGCGCATGCTGTTGAGGTAGGCGATGTCGGTCTCGCCGACGCCGAAGTAGATCGGCTGGACGAAGCGCTCGTTGATCTTGGGATCGGCGAGGAGCGGTTCGATGTTGGCCTTAAACACCTCCAGCTCGCGCGGCCAGTAGCCCGAGCTGAAAACGTAGAGCTCGCCGAAGGTTTCGAGGTGCGTGAGTCCGGTGTTGAGGACGACGAAGCCGCCCATGGAGAGGCCGGCGATGGCGCGGCTCTCGCGATTCGGGCGGGTGCGGTAGTGTGAATCGACGAAGGGCAGGATGTCTTGGATAAACTCGCGCGAGCAGGCGTCGTCCTCGCCGAGTTTGGGCGGCGTGCCAGTGAACAGGTCGCTGGCGTTTGGCATCACGACGATCATCGGGCGGGCTTTGCCGTCGGCGATGAGGTTGTCGAGGATGCGGTGGGTGAAGCCGCTCTTGGTCCAGTGGGTGTCGTTCTCCCCGCCACCGTGGACGAGGTAGAGGACGGGATAGTGCCGGTCGGAGGCGCTCGCGTAGTCGGGCGGGAGGTAGATGTGCATCTGCTTCTCCGCGCCGGCGGTGGAGCGGTACTTCACGACCTCGACGGTGCCGTGCGGCACGTCACGCTCGGCGTAGAACTGCTCGTCCTCCGGTGCGGGCAATGCTGGGAGCAACGAGATGGGCCGTGCCGGAGTCGGTGCGATATACATGCCGCCATCCTGGGGGCTGGGCAGTTTGCGGGGGGCGGCGGCATCCTCGGCTTGAAGCGAGAGGGCGAGAGGGATGATCAGCAAAAAGGGCGCGAGTTTCATGGCGTGGAAAAGGGATGGTGGTCGGGTGGGGTGGAACGAGAGCTGTGCTCAGGGAAAGTGGACGATCTGGGCGCTGCCGTCGTAGGTGATCGTGCGGCTCGGTGTCGGTTTGCCGGTGCCGCAGAGCCGCACTTCAAAGCGGCGAGTTGGCGCCATGCCCGGGAAGGAGCCTTGCCGGGCGCCGAGCCGGAGGGTGCGCGCGGCGTCGTCCCAGGTGAGTTCGCAGGTGGCGCGCTCACCGTGTTCATAGGCGTAGGTCTCGCCGTCGTCCTCGTAGAGGGTAAACGTGGCGTCGGCGCCGGGATAGATGCGGAGCTCGACCGGCGCGGAGGGCTGTTCGCCGGTGTGTTGCACGACAGGGCCGAGCGGCAGGATGGAGCCGGCACGCACGAAGAGCGGCACGCGCTCCAACGGTGCGGCGACACGAAGCGTGCGGCCGCCGGTGGTATGTTCGCCGGTCCAGAAATCGTACCAGCCACCGCGCGTCTCAGGAAGGTAGACGGGCCAGTCCGCGACGTCGGGAGCGAGTACCGGTGCGACGAGCAGAGCGCGGCCGAACATGAACTCCGCGTTCTGGTCGAGCGCCTGCTGGTCGGCAGGGAAATCGAGCACGAACGGACGCATGAGCGTGGAGCCGGCGAAGCTCACCCGCGCGGCCTCGCTGTAGGTGTAGGGCAGCAGCCGGTAGCGCAGTTCGAGCCAGCGGCGGGTCTCCGCCTCGAACGTCTCCCCGTAACGCCAGGGCTCGGTGTCGGTCTGGTAGCCGTGCACGCGCATGAGCGGCGTGAAGGTTGAGAACTGGAGCCAGCGCAGGAAACGTTCGCGGTACTCGGCGCTCGTGTACTGACCGGCGCCGGGACGGAAGAAACCGCCGGTGTCGGTCGTCCACCACGGCAGGCCGGTGACGACGTAGTTGAGACCCGCGGCGACTTGGCGGCGCAGCGTTTCCCAACTGTGGCCGATGTCGCCGGACCAGGTGGCGGAGGCGTAGCGTTGCTGGCCTGGGAAGGCGCTGCGCGTGAGGATGAAGGCGCGGCGATCGGGTGCGTCGCGGCGGAGGCCTTCGTAGGCGGTGCGACTGACGAAGAACGGGTAGATGTTGCGCACGGTCTCGCCCGGCCCGAGGTGGGTGCGGCGGCCGGCGAGGTCGTCGTTCTCCGGCTCGGTGGCGTCGAGCCACCAGGCGTCGATGCCGAGCGGGACGAGCCGGGTGCGGAAGTTTTCCCAATAGAAGCTGGACGCGGCGGGGTTGAAGAAATCGACCCAGTCGGTGCCGGGGATGAAGAGACCGCGCTCCACGAACGCGCGGCCGACCTCGGACTTCGGGTCGACCTTGGACCAGACCGAAAGCATCAGGCGGGTGTGCGAGTCGTGGAGTTGGCGCATCATCGCGGCCGGATCCGGGTAGTCGGCCTCGTCGAAGCGCATGGCATTCCAGCCATGGCGGCCCCAGTACTGCCAGTCCTGGACGATCACGTCCATCGGCAGGCCGCGGGCGCGGAACTCGGCGGCGTTTTCCAGCAGCTCGGCCTGGCTCTTGTAGCGCTCGCGGCAATGGATGTAGCCGAGCGCCCAGCGTGGCATCAGCGGCGCCGCTCCGGTGAGCTGGCGATAGGCGGCCGTGATCTCGTCGCCGTGGCCGGCGATCACGACGTAGTCGAGCGCCTCGGCCACCGGGGAACGGAACTCCGTGAGCGCCGCCGCGGGGCGGAAACTCAGGGAGGGCTGATCTTCCTTCACTCCGGCCACGCGGACGGTGTGCTCGCCGGCGGCGAGTTCGGTGAACCAGCTCGTGGTCGGCGGCAGCCAGAGATTCTCGAAGTCGACGACGGTGCGGCCGTCGATCTCGACGTGCCAACGGCGCGCCATCTTCTGGCCGACATCGAGGAAGAAGGCCTGGCGCCCGCCCGCGGTGATGGTGAACCGGCCGGAGAAGATGCCTTCGTGGCGCACCTCGCGGCGCGTGCCCTCGGTGGTGGTGACATCGACGGCGGTGCTCGCACCCTGCTCGGTGGCGGCGGAAAGCGGGATGCGTTCGCCGGCCGGATTGAATTCGGTGAGGCCGTAGTTGTGCCAGAGCAGGCCGAAGCCGCGGCTGGAGACGATGAACGGGATCGCGATCTGCGTGTTCACCTGCGTGAGGCGGCGTGGCAGGGAACGCACATCGAGGAAACCGTCTTGGAACTGACCGAGTCCGAAGAGGCGCTCCTCGGCGGGCGAGTCGAAAGACTGGGCGACGGACCAGGTGGGTTCGCCCTGCACGGTAGCAGGCTCGACCCGCCGGAAACCGGCGAGCTCGCGCAGGAATATCCGACCCGTGGAATCGGCAAAAGTGAGGGTGCCGGTCGCGCGGTCGACGGTGGCGCGCAGGTGTGGCAATTCGAGTGCGAACTCCTGCCCGGATTCGTGGACGGTGGCGGTGGGCGCGGGGAGTTTTTCGGAAAGGATGAGGCTGGGGGCCGGGGCCTTGGTCTCGCGTGTGAAACGGACGCGGACGGCGTTGTCCAACAGCGGTTGGAGCGTGAGCTGTCCGCCGTCGATCTCCAGTGCCACGCGGGGATCCGCGACTGGTGCGGCGCACAAGCCGGCGAGCGCGAAGCCACAGGTCAGCACCAAGATTGAGAGCGAGAAGATCGGGCGGAGCATGAAATGGGTGGCGGTGCGACTGGGACCGGGTGAGCCGGTCCCAGTCGCGATATCCGCTTACGCGAGAGGCAGGCTTACTTCGCGTCCTTGGCCTTGAGGAAGCCGTTGTGGTCGAGCCAGTGGGTGAAGGGCTCGAACCAGTAGTAGGTCGGATGGCCGGGGTAACCCATGCCGAAGCCGTGGCCACCATCCTGGTAGAGGTGGAACTCGACCGGCTTGCCGGCTTCGAACCAGGACTTCACGACGCCGAACTCGCCCTTGAAGAGGAAGTCGTCGGCGGCGATGGCGGTGAACATCGGCGGAGCATTCTTTGGCACTTCGACCGCGCCCATGCCGCCGTAGATCGGGGCGATGAAGGCCAGCTTCATCTTCTCCGACTTGAGCGTGCAGTGCATGGTGAGACCCGCGCCGGCGGAGAAGCCCATCATTCCGATACGGTCGGTGTCGATGCCCCATTCCTTGGCGTTCTTCACGATCAAGGCATAGGCGGCCTCGGCGTCGGTCAGTTGCTTGCTGAGATCCCATGCTGGCGGGCGGGGCTTCTGGGCGGCGGGCTCGCCGGGTTTCGGCGTCATCGCGGAGAACATGCTGGTCATCGACTCCTTCAGGCCCTCGAGGGTCGGAGGCGTCGGGATGAGCCGGTACTTGAGCACGAAGGCGGCGACGCCGCGCTCATTGAGAGCCTTGGCGATCTTCCAGCCTTCGTTGTTGATCGACAACCAGCGGTACCCGCCGCCGGGCGCGACGATGACTGCGGTGCCGTTGGCTTTCGCGGGATCGGGGAGATATGGCGTAAGCGTAGCCGTGGAGACGTTGCGCACCATCGGCTCGCCCCACTGGCGGAACCAGCTTTCGGAGGCGGGTTGGTCTTTGACGCCGCCGGTGCCGAGCGGGATGGCGTTGGGCTCGGCGGGAACCTCGAACGGGAGGATCGTGCCGTCGTCCGCAAAGGCGGACGCGGCAAATGCGAAGACCGAGGCCAGGGCGGCGGCTTTGGTCAGTTTGAGAAGCGTGTGATGCATGGTTGGGGATGTTTTAGTTTTTGAGTGGGGGAGTGGTTTACGGTGCGGATGCCTGCGTGAGCGTGGCGGCATAGCCACCGGCCGGGGCGAGCGTCAGCGTGAGCGTGGTCCCGGCGCGGACGGTGGAGGACGTCTCCGCGAGCTCGGTCGGCGTGACCGCGGACGCCTGAGTGTCGGCAAAGGCACGGAGCTTCCAGTCGCCGGCTCCGAGGAAGGAGAGCGGCACGGTGAGTGTGAGCGGGGCGTCGCCGTTCATCGCGGCGAGGTACCAGCGGGTGCCGGCGCGCCGGGCGATGACGACGTGCTGCGCGACCTCGGCGGAGAGGACCACGGTCTCGTCCCACACGGTGGGCAGGCCGCGGAAGAACTCGACGCCGGGTTGACCGCGGTAGTTGTCCGGGTGATCGCAGAGGCAGAGCAGCGGGCTGAAATAGACGACGGTCTCCGCGAGCTGGCGGGCGCGGGTGCCGACGACCTGGGCCGGCTCGGTGACTTTGAACTCAGCTTTCGTGCGATTCAGGAAACCGCCGGGTGTGAAGTCCATCGGCCCGAGCAGGCCGCGGGTGAATGGCAGCGTGATGGTGTGCAGCGGCGTGCAGGAGTCGGTGAGCCACGGGATCTTGTTGTACTCGTTGCCGAGCACGCCCTCCTGCGTGATGTAGTTGGGCCAGGTGCGCGCGAGACCGGTCGGCTTGTAGGCGCCGTGGAGGTCGACCAGCAGCTTGTGCTTTGCGGCGGCGGCGAGCACGTCGGCGTACCAGCGCACGGTCTCCTGGCTGTCGCTGTTCATGAAATCGATCTTCACGCCGGCGAAGCCCCAGTCGGCGACCTGCGTGAACACCTTGTCGAAGCCCTGCCGGTCGAGATCGTGCGAGTCGATCCAGAGCAACAGGCGGACGTTGCGCTCGCGGGCGTAGGCGACGAGCCCGGGGATGTCGACGTGCGCGGCCGGCTTGGTGAGGTCGGCCTTCGGGTTGTTCATCGGCTCGTACCAGAACCAGTCGATGAGCTGGTACGAGAAGCCCATCTCGGCGGCGAAATCGATGTACTCCTTGTGGGAGCGGGTGTCGCCCCGGGAGTTGAGGCCCTTGAAGTCGGGCTGGGTCGGGTTCGTGCCGGTCCACCAGGAATCCCAGGCGGTGATGCCCGGTTTGATCCACGAGGTGTCGGCGAGCTGCGAGGGCGTGGCGAGCGTCGCGATGAACTCGCTGGCGACGAGCTCCTTTGCTTCGCGCGCGAGCTGGATCGTGCGCCACGGGCTCATGCGGCGGTCGCGACCGTGGACGAGGCCACGCCCGTCTTTGCGCGCGGCGAGGGCGACGCGCGCGCCGGGCCGCGGCGCACCTTGAGCATCGGGGCCGGCGGCGGTGACGAACATGCCGGCCCAGTCGAGCAGGTCGGACTCGGCGATGGCGGCGAAACCGTTGGGCAGCTTCACCAAGAGCGGCAACACGTGCGGGCGGCCGAGATTGGCGTCGAGCTGCGTGAGGCGTTTCTCCGGATACTGGTTCTCGGCGCACTCCGAGAAGTTGCCCGCCCAACAGGTGAGATCCGCCGGGAAGAGGAACTCGGTCTGCTCCTGGGTGACGGTGTACTCCTCGAGGCCCGGCTGGACCGGGATCTCATAACGCAGCGCCACGCCCTGATCGTAGGCGCGCACGATGAGGTTGAGGCGGGACGGCGCATCGGACTTCTCGCGCAACGCCACGGCGAGCTCGCGGTAGTGGTCGCGCACGGTGCGGCGCTGGCCGAACGGGTTCTCCCACGTCGAGTCGTGGTCGGCGCGGGTGGCGGACTCGATGGCCGCGGCGCGGCCGAGGGAGAAACCGCCGGCGAAGTCGAGGCCCAGGCGGGAGTCGACGATCGCCGGTTGGTGGTCGAAGTCGACGCGGTAGCGGAGACCGGCGGTGTCACTGACGGTGACGACAATGCGGCCGTCGGGCGAAGCCACCGATTCCTCGGCGGCAGACAGCGAGGGCGTGGCGAGGCAGGCAATGAGGAGCGCGCCGGTCGCGGAGGCGAGCCGGGCGCAACGAGCGTGCAGGAATGTCATCTGGCGCGGGGTCAGAGCTTGATCTTGGTGGTCTGGCGGAGATCGGCGGAGGAGGCACCGGCGGCGATGGCCCACTCGCCGGCCGGGATCTCATAGTCCTTCTTCGCAACGCTCCAGCGGCGCAGCGCGATGGCCGGCACGGTGATCGTGACGGTGCGCTTCTCTCCGGCCTTCAGGCTCACGCGGGTGAAACCGCAGAGGGCGCGGATCTCCTGCGGCTGCGAGGCGGCGGGCGGCGTGGCGTAGAGCTGCACGACGTCGTCGCCGTCGCGTGCGCCGGTGTTGGCCACCTCGACGGTGACGGTGAGCGCGCCCTCGGCGGCACGTGCGACGCGGAGGTCGGAGTACTCGAAGGTCGTGTAACTCAGGCCGTGGCCGAATGCGTAGAGCGGTTTGCCAGTGAAGTAACGGTAGGTCCGGTTCCGCATCGAGTAGTCGGTGAAGTCCGGGAGGTCGGCGGTCGAGCGATAGAAGGTGACGGGGAGATGGCCGGACGGGTTGACGAAGCCGAAGAGCACATCGGCGACGGCGCGGCCGCCGGCCTGGCCCGGATACCAGGCCTGGATGATGGCGGAGAGGTGTTCATCTTCCCACGGCAACGCCATGGCGGAGCCGCTGCAGTTGATCATGACGACGGGCTTGCCGGTGGCGTGGAGCGCCTTGATGAGGTCCGACTGTTCGGGCGGGAGCTCGATTTCGGTGCGGTCGAAGCTCTCGCCTTCCTGGGCGGCGGTGATGCCGCCGACGTAGATGATGAGGTCGGCCTGCGCCGCCACGGCCAGCGCCTCGGCCTTGAGTTCGGCGACGGGGCGCGTGGTGGTGTTGTCCTGACCACTCCAAGGTGCGATCTCGGTCTTGGTGGTGATCGGGCTGCCCATGGCGTGCAGGACCTTGAACTCCGCGGCGGCGACATGGCGGATGCCGTCGAGGATCGAGATCGGGTGCGAGGCGGAACCGTGATAGTTGCCCTCGAACATCGAGGTGGATGCGGCGTTGGGGCCGATCACGGCGACCTGTTTGTACTTCGAGCGGTCGAGCGGGAGGATGCCATCGTTCTTGAGCAGCACGAGCGACTGGCGGGCGAGGTCGAGCGCGACGCGGCCGTGCTCGGGCAGGTCGTTGTCGGCGAGGGTGTATTTGGAGAATGGAACCTGGTCGGCCGGATCGAAGAGACCGAGGCGGAAGCGGGTCCAGAGCGTGTGGTAGAGGGCCTGGTCGATCTCCTTCTCGGTGATCAGACCCTGTTGGACGGCGCGCACGAGGGCGTTGTAGTCGCCGCCGCAGCAGAGGTTGCAGCCGGCCTTCACCGCGAGGGATGCAGCCTCCTCGGCGGTCTTCACGTAGGCGTGCTGCTGCGGGTTGTAGATGTCGCGGATGGCGTCGCAGTCGGAGACGATGTAGCCCTCGAAGCCCCAACGTTTGCGGACGAGTTCGGTGAGGAAAAAGGGATTGGCGCTGACGGGGACGCCGTCGATGGCGTTGTAGGCGCTCATGACGCCGGCAACCTTGGCCTCGCGGACGAGGCGCTCGAACTGCGGAAGGTAGGTGTCGTAGAGGTCGCGCTCGGTGACGACGGCGTTGAAACGGTGGCGATCGAGCTCGGGCCCACTGTGGACGGCGTAGTGCTTGGCGCAGGCCATCGCGGTCATGTACTTTGGGTCGTCGCCTTGCATGCCGCGTACGAACTGGATGGCGATCTCGGAGGTGAGGAACGGATCCTCGCCGAAGGTCTCCTGGCCGCGGCCCCAGCGCGGGTCGCGGAAAATGTTCACGTTGGGCGCCCAGTAGGTGAGGCCGGCCCACCACTTGGAGTTGCCGTTGTTTCGGTTGGCGTAGTCGTTGAATTTCGCGCGGCCCTCGATGCCGATGATCTGGCCTTCCTGGTGGAAGAGGGCCGGATTCCACGAGGCGGCGGCGCCGACGCCGCCGGGGAACACCGTGGCGTAGTAATTGTTGGCGACGCCGTGCGCGGCCTCGTTCCAGTAGTCGTAGGCGGGCAGGCCGAGGCGCTCGATGGCGGGGGCGGCGTTCTTGAGCTGGGCAACTTTTTCGGCGAGCGACATGCGGCGGATGAGGTCGTCGGCGCGGGCGCGCAGCGGCTTGGACGGATCGCGCCAGATTGCGGGCTCCTTGATCTCGGGGATCTGCGACGCCTGGGCCGAGTAGGCATCGGCGAGCTCGTTGGCGGCGAAGGCGACGACGGCGGCACCGGACGCGTCGCGGACCGTGATGGTGTTGAACTTTGCATGGCCCTTGCTCGCGGTGAACGTGAGGCGCATGGGGCCGCGGAGGGCATCGTCCGGCTTTTCGACGGTGCCGCGGATCGTCGTGACGACGTGCGGTGCGCCGGCTGTGGCGATGAGATCAAAGTCCTTGGCGAGCACGACATCGCCCGCGTGCACGTCGAACACGGTCTCGCCCGGTGCCTTGAAGAATGTTTCGGCCGCGCCGATCTCGACGGTGTAGCGGCCGGCGGGCAGGTTGGCGATGGTGACGGTGAAGGCGGTGCCATGAACCTCCTCGCGGTAGGCCTCGGGCTTGAAGCCGGATTCGGAGAACGCGGGCGTGGTCTCGGACTTGTGGTGGGCGAAGTCGCCGGAGACGGAGACCGCGCCGCCGCAGGTGTGGCAGGACTCATCGGCCGCAAAGGCCGGGGATGCGGCGAAGAGCACCGCGGCGAAGAAAAGCTGGCGCAACCGGAGAATGGAGTGCGCGCGTGGGGATGGGTGCGAGTTGGAAGCCATTTTCGGAGGAAGTGATTACGGGTGCGTTTCGGTGGGGATGAGCCTGACGAGGACAACGCCGTGGGATGCGACCTTGGTCTCGAAGCTGTCCTTGAAGTCGCCGAGGTCCTGTTGTCGCCAGAGATCACGCACGCGGAAGGTCATGCCGACGCGCTCGGTGGGCAGGTTGCCCCACGGACCCCATTTCAAGGTGATGGTGGTTTCGGCGTCGCCGCGATTGAAGAGGCCGACGGCGTAGGAGCCGTCCTCGAGCGTCTTCGCGTAAACGATCTTGCCGTCGACGTTGCTGAACTGGGTCGCCTGTTTGCCGAGGGCGTCCTGATTGATGGCGAGGACCTCGTCGTTTGTGAGGAGGCCGAGGGTGAAATCGTCGATGTTTGCGAGGTCGCAGCCGAGCAGCAGAGGCGCGGAGAGCAGACACCAAAGGCTCATGTGCGAGTACTGCTCGTCGGGCGTGAGGCGGGTCGGGTGGAGATTGGGGCCCCAACCGACGCGGCCGAGCACGAGCATGTCGGGGTCGCTCCAGTGGCCGGGGCCGGTGTAGGCGGCCCAGCGATCCTGATTGAAGCCATTGCGGGTGACGCTGTCCCATGTGTCGACGATGTCGCCGGTGGTGCGCCAGAGGTTGCTCAGGCGGACGTAGTCGGACGCGTTGTCGTAGATGCCGGTGTTGGAAAGACTGTAAACGATGTCGCGGCCGGTCGCACGGAGGGCGTCGGTCATCTCCTGCACGTGCGCGACGTCGTTGGGGAACCAGTCGTATTTGAGATAATCGACACCCCAGGCGGCCCACTGGCGGGCATCGTTTGCGGCGAAGGAGTGTTTGCCGAAGTTCCAGTTGACCCAGGTGGGTTTCGCGTCGGGGGCCTTCGGATCTTTGTTGAGATGGTAGAACTCGTCCACGTCGCCTGCGACGACCCACGGATAGGTGCCGTCGGCGTTGTCGGAGGAGCCGCCGACGTAGCCGGCGTAGGTGCCGGTCCACGGGCTGGAGTAGATGCCGAACTTGAGGCCGAGCGCGTGAAGCTCGTCGCCGAGGGCCTTCATGTCGGGGAACTTTTTGTTGCCTTGGATGGCGTTGAACTCGCCGCCGCGGGGGGCCTGCCAGCCGTCGTCGATGTTGATGTAGGTCCAGCCGTGGTCGCGCAGGCCTTTTTCGGCCATGGCGCGCGCGGAGCTGAGGACGAGCTCCTGGCTCACGGCGTCGCCCCAGCAGTTCCAGCTGCTCCAGCCCATCGGGGGCGTGAGCGCGATGCGGTCGCCGACGACGATGCGGAACTTCTTCGTCGATTCACCGAGGGCGTTTTTCGCGCGCAGCGTCACGGTGTGCTCGCCGGCGGTGGCCAGGCTGCCGGTGATGCGGCCGGTGGCGGCGTCGAGCGTGAGTCCCGCAGGGAGTCCGTCGACTGCGAAGGTCATCGGACGCTGGCCGGTGGCCGGGATCGAGTAGAGGAATGGCGCGCCGGGGCGCACGCCGAAGATGCCGGGACCGTTGACGCGCGGCGTGGCGGGGGCGGCGGGCGTGAGGATCGGGGCTGACGGAATGGATTGCGGCGCGGGCTCGGCCGCGGTGAGAAGACCGGCGCAGGCGAGGATGGCGAGGGACGAGAGATGTCGGATATGGGAGTGCGGGCGCATGGGTTTGAAAGGGGAAACGTGGGTTATTCGACCTGCCACCAGTCGAGGCGGGGCGAGGCGGAGGCGATGCCGTCGAAGACGAGGAAAATGTCGTGAACGCCGGCGGTGCTGCGGAGCGGGCACGAGACGGTTTTCCAGTTGGAGGAACTGCCGGTATCGGGGATCGTGCAGATGCCGGCGAGCGGGCCGTCGGGCTGGTCCAAGTGAATTTCGATCTGCGCGCCCGCCGCGGCGGCGGCGACAGAGGCCTGGAAGCGCGTGGCCCCGCCTGCGAGATCGGCGCCCTGGACCTTGATGAAGGCGCGGTCCCGGGTGGGGTAGGCGCACAGACCGTTTTGCGCGGTGGGCGCCGTTTTGATGCCCTCGCTCCAGCAGATGGTCTCGCCTTCGACGCGGCGATACGGGTCGAGCGTGCCGAGTTGGGCCACCGCAGACGCCTCCTCCCACCAGGGCAGCTCGCGGATGGAACCGTCGGCGAGGTAGTCGAGTTTGGCGACGCAGACGGAGCGGCGCTCGTGGTGCTGCTTGGTGATCGCGAAGTTTAGTTTGAAATTGAAGCCGAAGACATAGGAGCCGCCCTTGTAGTCGATGATGCCCGGGTGATTGCCCGTGGCGCGTGCGTCGGGAGGCATGATATGGCCCTTGTACGTCCACGGGCCGGTCGGCTTGTCGCTCATGGCGTAGCCGATACCCTCGGGGCAACACGTCGACGCGTAGGCCATGTAGTAATGGCCGGCGCGTTTGTAGAACCACGGGCCCTCCTGGTAGTTCTCCGGCTTGGTGGGCTCCATGGCGATGTCGCCGGCGTAGGAGACCATGTCGTCGTTGAGTTTCACGTACCAGAGGTGCGGGTTGCCGAAGTAAAGATAGGCCTGGCCGTCGTCGTCGACGAAGACGGTCGGATCGATGTAGCCCTCGGCTTTGTCGATCAGGGGGCGCCCGAGCGCGTCCTTGAACGGCCCGAGCGGGTTGTCGGCCACGGCCACGGCGATGACGTTCTTGGGCCAACCCTGCACGCTGATGGGGGCGTAGAGGTAAAACTTGCCGTTGCGGGCGACGACCTGCGGGGCCCACGCATCGTTTTTCTGGTCGGCCCAGGGAAACGTCGCGAGCGAGGCGACGGTGCCGTGGTCGGTCCAGTTGACCATGTCGGTCGACGAGTAGCATTTCCAATCCCGCATGAGGAACTTGCCCATTCCGGGCGGGGAGTCGTCTTCGTCATGGCTCGTGTAGAGGTAGACGACGCCGTCGTGGACGAGCGGCGCGGGATCGGCGGTGAAGTTGGTTTGGATGATCGGCTCGGATGCGTGGAGGCAGGAGGCGGCGAGCAGGGCGGCGTAGCCGGCGAGTAGCGCCAAGGGGCGGGTGTGTTTCATGCGGGATGGCTCCGGTCGATTAAGGGAACTGCACGGTGAGTGGCTGGCCGGCGTAGCGGACCTCGCGCACGGCGTCCGAGCCCGGCACGCGCAACGAAATCACGAGTGTGCGCTCGGCCACCATGCCGGGGAACGAGCCCTGGCGGGCGCCGATGCGGAGCGTGCGTTTCGCGTCGTCCCACACGAGGTCGTAGGTGGCGCGTTCGCCGCGCTCGTAGGCGTAGGTTTCGTTGTCGTCTTCGTAGAGAGTGAACGTCGCGTCGGCGCCGGGGTAGATGCGGAGCTCGTAGGGCGCGTCGGGGCGCTCCGTGGCGTATTGGAGACCTGCCGGACTCATCGGCACGATGGAGCCGGCGCGCACGTACACCGGGAAGGTGTCGAGCGGGCAGTGCTTCGTGACGGTCTGGCCACCGGTGAAGCGTTCACCGGTTTGAAAATCGTACCAGTCGGCACCGGCCGGCAGGTAGGTGACCATGGAGTTGTCGAGTGTCTTCGGGCGTTCGATCAACGCGCGCGCTTCGCTGGGTGTGCGCCATGCGAACCGGACAAAGCGAGTCTGCCCGCCTTGGTGGAACTCGATCTTCAAGGCTGCGGCCTGACCCTTGGTGAGGGCGAGCTTGGCGCTGCGGTAGCGTTTCGCGCCGAAGCTCCAGTCGTCGATCAGCAGCTTGCCGTCGAGGAAGAGGCGGACGCCGTCGTCGTATTCGAGGCCGAGCTCGTACTCGCCGTCCTCGGGCGCGGTGAGCGTGCCCTCCCATCGGGCGGAGAAGTTGTCGAAGCCGTCGAGGCCCGGAGGCGGGTTGGCCAGCGGGGGGCCGGGCCAGTTGTGTTCGAGTTTGGAGTCAGTCGTCTGGCCGGCGGGCTTTTCGAAATCGAGGCCGGCGAAATACTGCACGGCGAGGCCGGGCTGGCCGTCGGGCGTGCGCAGCGCCTCGGTCGGCACGGTGGGCGGCGGCGGGTTGCCCGGATGGTACATCGCGCGGGTGATGGGGTGCACGAGAAACGCGGGGCCGAACATGAACACGTCGTCGGTCTTGCGCACCTTCGGATCGTCGGGGAAGTCCATCGGGAGGCCGCGCATCATCGTGTAGGCGTCGGCGGTGCTCTGCCACGCGAGCGAGTAGATGTAGGGCAGCAGGCGGTAGCGCAGCTGCGCGGCGCCGAGGAGCGAGTCGTAGATCTCGGGCGCGAGGGTTTTGAAGAGGTACGGCTCGCGCTCGATGTTGGTGCCGTGGATGCGGTAGATCGGGTTGAAGATGCCGAACTGGTTCCAGCGGGCGTAGAGCTCCTGGTACTCGGGGTTCTTCTCGCCCTCGGGATGGTTTACGAAGAAGCCGCCGGTGTCCTGCGTCCAGTACGGGAGGCCGGCCATGGCGATGTTGACGCCGCCGGAGATTTGGGCGCGGAGCGTCTGCCAGCTCGCGGAGGTGTCGCCCGACCACGGGAGCGCGGCGTAGCGTTGCTGGCCGGCCCACGCGGAGCGCGTGAGCGTGAGCACGCGTTTGTCGCTCGCGACGCGCTGTCCCTCGTAGGTGCCCTGCGTGGTCACGAGGCTGTACGGATTGAGGTAACGCGTGAAATCGCCGAGCGCGTTTTGCCCGAGATTCTTGATGTCGCGCTCAACCTCGGCCGGATCGTGGCAGGCGCCGCCGACCTCGACCTCGGTGCCGTCCATCCAGAGGGCGTCGACGCCGGCGTCGAGCAGTCCGCTCTTGATGTGTTTAAAATAGATCGCGCGTCCGGCGGGGCTGAACGCGTCGTAGATGCGCGCGTTTTTCGAGATCCAGTGCAGGGAGTCGAAACGCAGGCCATGGGCATCGAGCTCGCGGGCGAGCGCGGTGTCGTTGCCGACGGAGGGCCAGATGGAGTTCATGAGCTTCACGTGGAGCTCGTCGTGAAGCGTTTTCGTGAGCGCGGCGGGATCGGGGAAACGCGTTTTGTCCCAGATCATGCCGCTCCACGTACCGTCGGCGCCGCCCCAGTATTGCCAATCCTGCACGATGTAATCGAGGGGGAAGCCGGCCGCGCGGAAGTTGCGCACGACTTCGACGAGGCGGTCCTGCGTCTGGTAGCGCTCCTTGCTCATGAAGAGGCCGAAGGCCTGCTTGGGAAACATCGGCGACGCGCCGGTGAGCGCGCGATAGCCGGCGATCACGCCGTCCATCGTACCGCCTGCGACGAAGTAGTAGTCGACACCGCCGGGGGCGCTCTCGGCCCAGAGCGTGGCGCCGGTGACGTCGTCCTTAAAAGTCATCTTCGAGTAGATGTCCCAGAGGATGCCGTAGCGGTTCGTTGAGACGAGAAACGGCACGACGGTGCCGATGTTGGTCTGCACGAGCAGCACCTCCTGACCGCGGTAGTCCATGTACGGCTCGTTGTACTGGCCGAGGCCGTAGAGCGATTCGTCGGGCGCGAGCGTGAAGGTCTGGCTGACCTCGTAGGTGGGCGCGCCGGAGATTTCCACCGGCTTGATCTCATGCGGGCGGTCGGCGCGCTCGCGTGTGAGGACTTTGCCTTCAGGACTGAGGAACGTGAGCGCGCCGGTCTTCTTGTCGGCGACGATGCGCAACGCGTCGGAGACGATGGTGAGCGTGCCGACCGATTCTTCGACGGAAAACGCAACGTCCGCGGGCTGCGCGATGACGGCGAGGCTCGGATGTTTCCAATGGCTCGCACCGGGGGCCGCGTTTACGCGGACGATGGCGGGACCGTAGAAAAGGACGTTCTTGGTGACGCCGGCGACGCGCAACTGCAGGCCGTGGTCGAGGCGCACGAAGGCGAAGTCGTCCGCCGGGGCCGCTCCGACGGGCCGTAAGTGGCCTGACAAATCCAAACCGGATGCGGCGATCGCGCCCACGGGGGCAAGGAGGAGGCCGAGGCAGAGGGAGACGCGCGTGAGGGTAATCATGGGTAGGGGAGGCGGGGCGGTTTTAGTGGGGGGCCGCGCCCGGCTTTGCCGGGCGCGGAGAGCGTTTACTTGGCCCAGGCGGCGCCTTCGGGTGTGCGGCGCCAGGCGAAATACGAGTCGAGGATGTTGAGGGCGGCCTCACTCGGCACGGGGCCGACGGAGGCGGTGTTGTGGAAGTACATCACCTGCGGTTTCGCCTCGGTGAAGCGCGGCCAGACGGGCAGGCCCTCGCCGTTGGGGTCGCCGAATTTGGTGAAGTTGATCCAGTAGTTGGCGACCGTTTCCGAGATGGCGAAGTCGCCGGCGGCGAGGTTCGGGTCGTTGCGGTCGAGGGTCTGGAACACGTAGGGCACATCGACGCCGTGCGGCATGCCGTGGTCGGCCGCGGGCGAGTCGGCGGGGCGCTCGGGGTGCTGGTCGAAATAGTAGAGGAACACCTTGGACTTGCCGGTGCGCGATTGCAGACGCGCCCAGCTCCAGGTCTGCCAGCCAAAGGCGGCGTCGCGCATGAGGTCGCGCGCGGTTTTGGCGACGCGGTCGGTGCCGGCGGGATAGGCGGCGAGGAGCTTGTCGGCAAACGGGCCGTAGCGCAGGCGCGTGTTGGCGGCGTACTCGTCGGGCGTCTTGTCGCGGGCGAAGCTGAGCCCTTCGTCGGAGTTGTAACCGATGAGGACGGCGACGTCGTTGTGGCGTCCGGCTTCGTAGAGTTTGAACTGGTCGTCGGTGATCACCCAGCCGTCGACGATGGGCCAGGCGGCGCCGCTGTCCCAGCCTCCGGGGAGCTTGCCCGGGGGAACTTGGCGCAGTTCCGCGATGGTCTTGGCGTTGGCTTTCGCGGCGTAGATGACGCCGGAGTGCTCAGCAGAGGCGAGGGGGCGCATGTTTTCGCCGGGGTAGGTGGTCGGGCGCGTGGGCCCGAAGTTGCCGCCGCTTTGCGAGATGGCGCCGCGGAACAGGCCCTTGGCTTCGGGGGAGCCGCAGAGCATGCTCACGGAGATCGCGCCGGCGGACTCGCCGAAGATGGTGACTTTTTCCGGGTCGCCGCCGAACGCCGCGATGTTGCGCTGCACCCAGCGCAGGGCCGCGATCTGATCGAGCAGGCCATAGTTGCCGGAAACTTTTTTTGGCGATTCGGCGCTGAGCTCCGGATGCGCGAGGAAACCGAGCGGGCCGACGCGGTAGTTGAGCGTGACCAGGACGACGCCCTTGCGTGCGAGATGTTCGCCGTTGTGGACGGGCGCGGAGGTCGAGCCGAAGGAGAAGCCGCCGCCGTAGATCCAGACGAGTACGGGCAGGCGATCCGTGGCGGATTTGGCGGGCGTCCAGACGTTCAGGTAGAGGCAGTCTTCACTCACGTTGCCCTTGCCGTCGCCCTGGTAGGGATCGGCGGCAAACGCGGTGGCGGGGCGCACGCCGGCCCATTTCGCGTGTGGCTGCGGGGCGCGCCAGCGGAGATCGCCGACGGGCGGCGCGGCAAACGGGATGCCACGATAGACGGTGAGATCGTTTTCGGTGACGCCCTGCACGAGCCCGTACTCGGTCGGGGCGGGCGCGGGTTGTTGGGAGAAAAGCGGAAGGACGGCGAGAAGCGCCAGACCGAGGAGCGCAAGCGGATGAGGTATCATGGCGGTGGGATCAGCGGGTGATTCCGACGACGATTTGGGTGAAGGAGTGCGCCGGGAAGGAGTAGTTGAGCGACGAACCTTGTGTCGCGATTTGCTCGACCTTCGGCGGGTAGGTGTCGCGCGCCTCGTAGGTGTAGGGTGCGTCGGAGATGTCGTCGTTGGCCACGAGGCTCACCGATGCGGTCGGGGCGAAGGTGCCGGTGATGCTGCGGATGTCGGTGACGATGGCTTCGTCCTTGTGGCGGTTGACGACGTTGATCACGACCTGCCCGGCCTTCTCGTCGTACACGGCGGAGACGTCGAGGTACGGGATCTTCGAGTAGTGGTCGCTGGTGCGGAAGGTGTCGCAGACGACGGTCGGCGAGAGCGCGGTACCGCGGGCGCGGGTGGAGAAGAGCTTGAAGGTGTAAAAGAGCGGCGACTTGTAGGTGGCGTCGGTCTTTGGGTCGCGGCCGAGAATGGAGGTGAGCAGCGTGTAGTTGGCCATCTTCACGGTGTCGGCGTGGCGGATGAAGGCGTTGAAGTACTGCGCGAGTGCGAGCGTGGAGAGGTGGCCCTTCCGGAAGGGGGGAGCCCACTCGTCGACGGCGATGTACATCGGCTTCTTCTGGTGGATGGTGTGCACCGCCTTGATCTGGCCGGCGACGATCTCGATGCGCTCTTCGAGGTCGATGCCGCGCTGGCCCATGAGCACGTAGTAGTCGTCGGACGGGTCCCAATAGCGGTGGAGGGAGACGTAGTCGGCGATGCCGTAGAGGCCCTTGACGACGGTCCAGGTCCACTCGATCCAGTCGAGGTTGTCTTTGTAGTTGGCGGGGCCGTTGGCGATGAACTCGAGCTTGGTGCCGAGCGAGCTGTGGCTCATGACCTTCGCGGCCTCGCGGGCGAACTTCACGTAGTCCTCGGCGTTCTTGTAGCCCATGATCCAGGACTCGCCGTCGACCTCGTTGCCGAGGCCCCAGTATTTGATGGCGTAGGGCTCGGGGTGGCCGTTCTCCGCGCGCTTGTCGGCCCAGTAGGTGCCGACAGGGGCGTTGCAGTACTCGACCCAGTAGCGGGCGTCGTCGAGGGTGCCTGTGCCCATGTTGATGCAGACGACGTTCTCGGTGCCGATGAGCTTGTTGAGCTCGATCCACTCGTCGGTGCCGACCTGGTTGGGTTCGACGACGCCCCAGGCGAGATCGATGCGCTTCGGGCGCTTGTCCTTCGGGCCGATGCCGTCGCGCCAATCGTAGCCGGCGACGAAGTTGCCGCCCGGCCAGCGCATCTGGGTGAGCTGGAGCTCGCGGGCGGCCTCGAGCATGTCGGTGCGGAAACCGTTCTTGTCGGCGAGCGGGGACTGCGGGTCGTAGAGCGGGCCGTAGAGGGTGTTGAACTTGAGCTCGGGGCGGTTGAAGCCAATCGGCTCCATGAACATGCCGTAGATGCGCGGATCGACGGCGTCGATGGTGCGGTCGAGGTCGATCTTGATCGTGGCCGGAGCGGCCAGGGCGCTGATCGGCAGGGCGAGGAGAAGAAGCGCGGAGCGGAGTGTCGGGATATTCATGGCGGAGAAGAGGGCTGAAATGGCGGTATTGGATCAGGGCTGGGCTGGGGTGCTGACGCCGGCGGCGGTCTGCACGATGGGTTTCATGGTGCCGTCGGGATAATACTCGAGGGGCTCGACGGCGACGCTGCGCCGGCCGAGGCCGCCGGTCTCGCCGTTGAGCACCAGATCGGCGGTGTGGTAGAAGAGGTAGGAGCGGCCCTTGAACTCGGTGATGCCGGGATGGATCGTGTAGCTGTGCTTCGTCTGGTCGGCGAGGATGCCGCGGTAGGTCCACGGGCCGGTGATCTTGGGGGCGGTGGCGTAGCAGAGTTTCTCCCACTTTCCCTGGTGCGCGAAGGCGGCGTAGGTGAGGTAGTAGAGGTCGCCGCGTTTGTGCAGCCACGGGCCCTCGGTGTAGTAGGGCAGCTCAATGCGCTGAATCTCGCCGTCGATCTCGGTCATGCTCGGCTTGAGCTTGGCAAAATAGAGGTAGGGGTTGCCCCAGGCGAGGTAGGCGGTGCCATCGTCGTCGATGAAGACGGTGGGGTCGATGTCGTTCCAGGGTTTGTCGCTTGGGGTGGTGTCGTCGCGCACGAGGGCGGTGCCGCGTGCGTCGGTGAACGGCCCGAGCGGGCTGTCGCCGACGGCGACGCCGATGGATTTGCCCACGTACGGTTCGCCGTGCTGGACGGTGGTGTAGAAATAGAATTTGCCGTTCTTCTCGACGACCTGCGAAGCCCACGCCTCGCCGGTGGCCCACTTGAAGTCGGTGGGCTTGAGCACGGAGCCGTGCGCGGTCCAGTGCTTCATGTCCTTGGTCGAGTAGCAGAGCCATTCGGTGATGTTGAACATCTGTTTGCCGCTGGCCTCGTCGTGGCCGACGTAGAGGTAGAGCGTGTCGCCGACGACGAGCGGGGCGGGATCGGCGGTGAAGGCGTCGCGGAAAAGCGGGTTCGAGCCGGGCGCGGTCGGCGTGTCGCTGGAGATCTGGGTGGCGACTGGGAGGCTGAGGAAGGGAAGGATCGTCTCCGCGTAGCGTTTGCCCAGTTCGCGGTAGCCGGCGGGCGTGAAATGCAGACCGTCGGGCAGTCCGGGGCACCCGGCGGAGGGGACGACATGGGCGGTGGGAATGATCGCGGGCAGCGTGCCGATGATCGGGTTCATGCCGGCGCATTTGCCGTTTTGGTCAGCGGGCACGACCTCGCCGGCGATCAGCGGGACTTCGTCGGCCTTGAGGTTCAGTTCGCGGAGGAGGTCTTCGTAAACGCCCTTTACTTTGGCGGGCCAGTCAGCCTCGCCGCTGTTGGACTCGCCCTGGTGCAGGAGGATGCCTTTGATGACGCCGTCCTTCTGGGCGAGCTTGGCCATCTCGATAAGCCGATGGTACGGGTTGCCGTCATAGGCGGCGAGGGCGGGTTTCATCCACTCGGGGGCCTCGGCCATGTACTGCTGGCATTGGTCTTTTTCGAAGAGCGCAATCTTGCAGCCGCCGACGGCGACATTGACGACGCCGACCTTGATGTGGGCAGGAAGCTTGGCGACGAGCTCGCGACCGAAGAAGTCGGCGGGGCTGAGGCCCGCCACGGGGCGGCTCAGCGGAGGATTGGCCGGATACCAGTGGCCTTTCTCGCGTTTCATCTCGGGGAAATCGACGGCGGCGAGGACTTGGAAGCGTGGATCGACGGGGCCCTTGTCTTCGTCGGGGATGCCGGGGAAACCCTCCATGTTCGACTGCCCGAGGCAGAGGAAAATGTAGAAATTCGGGTCCTGGGCAAAGGCGCGGGCGGCGACGAGAAGCAGCCCGATCAGGGCGAAGAGGCGGAGGATTTTCTTCATGGCAGGCGAAAAATTAGAGGACGCGGAAGATGCGGATGATGACGGTGCCGGGGCGCGGACCGCCGGCGACGGAGCCGAGGAATTGTGCGCGGTTGAGCCAGTCGTGTGGGCCGGCGGGTGCTTCGAAACGCGGGGCGGTGCGCATGTAGGCACCGCCGTCGGCGATGACGCCGCTGTTGCGCACGATGATGACGGTGCCGTCGTCGGTGCGGATGGTGTAGAGCGCGTCCACTTCGGTGACGCCGTCGGAGCGCGATGTCTGCCAGTCGGCGCCGCCCGGCAGAATGGTGCCGCGGATGCGCGGCCCCTCGAAGGTGCCTCCGGTGATCGGAATGTAGCGGCGGGTGCCGCCGGGGGTGGCGCCCACCTCGACGCTGGCGTCGATCGTGACGATCGCTTCGTAAACGAACTCGGTTTGCAGCGGCGCCGGAGTGGTGGGCGCTTGTGCGGAGAGGTGCGGGGCGATGAAGGCGAGTGCCGTGACGAGGAGCAGGGGCTTGAGCATGGGGGCGCTTTTCGTTGGGGACGAACTGGGGACTCTATCGGGAAAAACCCTTGGCGCGGGGGATCGCCAAGGGTTGGGTCTGCGTATCGGGCTGGCTGTGCAGACGGTCGGACGACGCTGCGGACCGCAGTCGCGTTACTGGAGTTCCAGCACGACGACAGATTTGGCCGGGAGCGTGACGGTGAGTTTGCCGTCGGCGATCGTGCCGCCTGTGAAAGGCTGGGGAACGACGCTGTTGGGCGCGGCAAAGGTGTTGTGCGAATCCATCGCGGGGGCGGTCAGGATGCGGCCCGTGGCGGACTTGGCGTCGAGGCCGGCCAGCGTGCAGGTGACGGTGGCGGTCTCGTTGGGGAGTACGTTGACGAGCGCGAGGCGGACCTTGCCGTCGGTGGCGCTGACGGCGGGGATCTTCTCGTCCTTGAAGGCGTAGTCCGGCGTGAGGAGTTTCACGGGGATCGAGGTGGCGCCCTGGAAGGGCTTGTACATCTCGAAGACGTGGTAGGTCGGCGTGAGCAGCATCTTCTCCTTGTCGGTGAGGATCATCGCCTGGAGGACGTTTACCATCTGGGCGATGTTGGCCATGGTCACGCGGTCGGCGTGGGCGTGGAAGATGTGGAAGTTGAGCGCGGCGAGGATGGCGTCGCGGATGCTGTTTTGCTGGTAGAGGAAGCCGGGGTTGGTGCCGGGCTCGGAGTCGGTCCAGATGCCCCACTCGTCGACGACCATGGCGACCTTTTTCTCGGGGTCGTACTTATCCATGATGGCGATGTGCTTGTTCAGCAGGTACTCCATCTGGAGAGTGTTGCGGAGAGTGGAGAAATACTGGTCTTCGGCGAAACCGGTGGCGACGCCCTTGCTGCCCTTCCAGTCGTTGGTCGGGAGCGTGTAGTAGTGGAGGGCCAGGCCGTTCATCTGTTTGCCGGCGATGGACATCATCTTGTCGGTCCAATCGTAGTCGTCGGCGCTGGCACCGCAGGCGATGCGCTGGACCTTCACGTCGGAATAGTTTTTCACGAACGTGTTGTAGCGGCGGAAATTGTCGGCGCAGAACTCGGCGCGCATGTTGCCGCCGCAGCCCCAGCTCTCGTTGCCGACGGCCAGGAAGGGGACTTTCCAGGGGTTGTCGCGGCCGTTGGCGCGGCGGAGATTGGCCATGGGCGAATCGGCGGGCGAGGTCATGTACTCGACCCACTCCATGGCTTCCTGGACGGTGCCGCTGCCGACGTTGAGGCAGACGTAGGGCTCGATGCCGAGCATCTCGCACAGGTCGAGAAACTCGTGGGTGCCGAAGTGGTTGTTTTCGACGACGCCGCCCCAGTGGGAGTTAAACATGGACGGGCGCTTGGAGCGGTCGCCGATGCCATCCATCCAGTGGTACTCGTCGGCGAAGCAGCCGCCCGGCCAGCGCAGCTGCGGCACGCCGAGATTCTTGAGGGCGGCGAGCACGTCGTTGCGGTAGCCCTTGGTGTTGGGGATCGGAGAGTCGGGGCCGACCCAGATGCCTTCGTAGATGCAATGGCCGAGGTGCTCGGCGAACTGGCCGTAGATGTTTTTGTTGATGACGGGGCCGGGGGCGGAGGCGTCCAGGCGCAGCTGGGCTTCGGCGGCGTCGGCCTGGGTGCAGAACGAGGTGGCGGCCAGGGCGACGAGGGCGGTGAGTTTACGGGTGAGGGTGGGCATGGGAACGTGGGCGGGTTGAGGCGCGTGCAGGCACGGGGAACTGGGACGCCGCTGCGGGGGCGGCAGGCGTTGGAAAGTCGCAAGATTGCGCGGGCAAAACGGCGAAAACGACCCAGGGTTTACTTGACCGTCATGCAAAGCGGAAAAGCTCCGCCCGCGCGGTTGGGATGCCGTGGGTCAGAACTCGACGGACTCGCCGCGCAGGGGCTTTTCCGCGGGAAGCTGAAAACGCTCGGTCAAGGCGGCGGCGAGGGCGTCGCGGCCTTTGGTTTCACCGTGGGTGATGAAGAACCGGGGTTTGGCCGGGGCGAGTTGCCCGGCCCAGCGCAGCAGGTCGCTCTGGCCGGCATGCGCGCTGAAGCCGCCGAGGGTGTGGATGCGGGCTTTCACGGCGATGCGTTCGCCGAAGATGGGGACGCGTTTGGCGCCTTCGACGAGCAGGCGGCCGATCGTGCCCTCGGCTTGGAAGCCGACGATCATGACATGCGTCTCCGGGCGCCAGAGGTTCTGTTTGAGGTGGTGGAGGATGCGCCCGGCGTTGCACATGCCGGCGCCGGCCATCACGAGGCAGGGGCCGGGGACATTGTTGATCTGCATCGATTCGGCGGCGGTGGCGGTGAAATGGACCGAGTCGAGGTCGTCGGCCAACGGGCGCGCGCGCTGCATGGTGCGGAAGTCTTCGTCGAAAAGCTCCATGTGCGCGGCGTAGATGCGCGAGGCTTCGATGGCCATCGGGCTGTCCACGTAGACGGGAAACTTGGGCACGACGCCGCGGCGGAACATGCCGGCGAGCAGGTAGAGCAGGAGCTGGGCACGGCCGACGGCAAAGGTGGGCACGAGGATCTTGCCGCGTTTGGCGACGGCTTCCTGGATGATGCGTTCAAACTCCTCGACCGTCTCCCCGAGCGGGCGGTGATCGCGGTCGCCGTAGGTCGATTCGAGGATGACGGCGTCGGCTTGCCGGAATCCCTCGAAGTCTTCGAGGAGGGGCGCGCCGCGGGGGCCGAGGTCGCCGGAGAAGGCGAGGCAGTGCGTCTTGCCGGCGTCTTCGATGTGGAGCTGGATGCTGGTCGAGCCGAGGAGGTGGCCGGCCTCGACGAAGCGCGCGCGGATGCCGGGCGCGATGGCGACAGGGTCGTGGTAGGGGACGAGGCGGATGAGTTTTTCCAACGCCTCGACATCCTCGGCGGTGTAGAGCGGTTCGAGGAGCGGCTCGTCGGCGCGCTCGCGGCGGCGGTTGATGCGCACGATGTCCTGCATCTGGATTTTGGCGGAGTCGCGCAGGATCAGGCGGGCGAGGTCGCGGGTGGCCTCGGTGCAGAAGACGGCGCCGCGGAAGCCGTTTTTCGTGAGCAGTGGGAGCCGGCCGGTGTGGTCGAGATGTGCGTGGGTGATGAGTACGGCGTCGATGCGCGAGGGCTCGATCTCTTTGGGCAACACGTTGAGCACGCCGGCCTGGTCCATGCCTTGAAAGGTGCCGCAATCGATGAGGACGCGGGCGCGCGAGGTTTCGATGAGGTAGGCCGAGCCGGTGACTTCGCCGGCGGCGCCGAGAAAGGTGAGTTTCATGGGGTGTGTGGTTGTGGGGATGGGCTGCGCTAGAAGCGCAGATGTTTTACGGAGAGGCCGCTGTTGATGAGTTCGTCCAGCGAATCGATGCCGATGCGCAGGTGGGCGCTGACAAAATCGGCATCCACATGGCGGTCGCTCTCCGTGGTCTTGATGCCATCGGGGATCATCGGTTGGTCGCTGACGAGGAGGAGCGCGCCGGTGGGGATTTCGTTGAAAAAGCCGGTCATGAAGATGGTGGCGGTTTCCATGTCGATGGCCATGGCGCGGACCTTTCGGAGGTAGGCTTTGAACTCCTCGTCGTGCTCCCACACGCGGCGGTTCATCGTATAGACGGTGCCTGTCCAGTAGTCGCGTCCGTGGTCGCGGATGGTGGTGGAGATGGCTTTTTGCAGGGCGAATGCGGGGAGCGCGGGGACTTCTTTGGGAAAGTAGTCGTTGCTGGTGCCCTCGCCCCGGATGGCGGCGATTGGCAGGATGAGGTCGCCGACTTGCGCGGGGGGGCGGAGTCCGCCGCACTTGCCCAGGAAGAGCACGGCTTTCGGGTGGATGGCGCTGAGCAGGTCCATCACCGTCGCCGCCGTGGCGCTGCCCATGCCGAAATTGATGATGGTGATGCGGCCGGAGGTGGCGCTGGGCATGGGTTTGTCGGTGCCCTGGACCGGGACGCCGTGCCACTCCGCGAAGAGTTTCACGTAGCGCTGGAAATTCGTCAGAAGGACGTAGTCGCCGAACTGATCCAGCGGGACGCCGGTGTAACGAGGAAGCCAGTTCTCCACGATCTCGTTGCGCGTCTTCATGGGCGGAAGCGTGGCGCGAGAAACGTGGCGTGGGAAGCGCGAAGCGCGTGGAGACAGACTTCGTTCCTTCGCGAGGCGACGGGCTCAGCCGAGGGCGGGTCTGCGGAGACCGCGGAGAGTGGCGAGGCCACCCCAATCGGTGAGCGCTGGCATGGGGCGGACTGCGGTGCGTGCGCGCCGGTGGTGGAGAGTGCGGTAGGCGGCGAGCTGTTGTTGCACGAAGGCCTGGCTGCCGAGCACGGCGCCGTCGGTGAAATGGCGGATACGGCAGCGGAGGAGCGTGGAGAGCGGGAGCTTGCCGCCAGTGGCGACGACTTGCTGGAGCGTTTCGGGAGAGACGGATGCTGCGTGGTCGCGCGGGGCTGCGGCGGTGCCGAAGAGGGCGAGACGGTAGCCCGCTTGCGCGGTGGACCAGTCGGTTTCGCCGCGCAGGGAAAGGAGACCGCGTTGCGCGTCGGGGTTGCCGGCGACGGCTTCGCCGTAGCCGCAGAAGCGGTAGTCTTTGGGGTCGTCTACGAGGCCGGCGCGAACTGGGTTGAGGTCGATGTAGGCGGCGACGGTTTCGATGGCGCGTCCGGTGGGCTCGACGAGGAGAGATTTGAAACGTTCGGCCCAGAGCGTGCCGTAGCGCTGGTGACTTTTGTTAAACCAGACCGAGAAGCGCTGCTTGAGCAGTTTCATGAACTGCGAGACGTCGCCCATGAGCGCGAGCTGGCGTTTGCGCCACGCGTCGCCTTCCGGGCCGCCGGCGCGCAGCTCTGCTTCGACGACGTCGAGCCGGGCCGCTTGGAACTTGGTGGGCGAGGGGTAAAGCGTTCGATAGCGCCGCAAAAGTTCGGCGTCGGAGAGAGGGGCGCGCTGGGGCACCATGAGCAGGACGTGGAAATGGTTCGATAGGATCGCGTAGGTGTGGATGTGAACGCCGCAGAAGGCAGCGACCTGCCAGAGCTGTTTACGGAGGACTTCGCGGGCTGGCTCGTCGAGGAGACGCTCACCGTTCACCACGCGGGTGATGCAGTGATAGACGGCATCGCCCGAATCCACCGGGACCTTGATTCTGGCTTCACGCATACCGGCCAAGAAACCAGTCGCTCCAGAATCAGCAACTTACGCAGCCATTTTCAGCCTGTCCCTGCTATGGGCCCCGGTGCGCATTGGATGCGCAGGGTGGCTGGCACCTGCTCGGCGACGGAGGGGCCGTGGCCCCAGGGCGAGCCGGCGGAGGTGCGGGCTTCGTTCCATTGCAAATCCGGGTTGCCGGCCCGGCCAACCAAGGTGACGAGCAGGTGCTGCGAGTTCGCCAGCGGGCGGCCGTCCAGCGCGAGCGCGGTGAATGAGTCGAAGTTGCGGCCAAACGGAGCGCAGTCGATGCCGAGGGGCGGACTGGTCAGCGCCACTTTCAGCTTATGCCTGTTACGCGCCTCGAAATGATGCGGAGCAAGGTCAAAGCCCTGCTGCGCGCCGCTCAGGCGCGCAGCCATGAGACCCTCATGGTTGCCAACCGCACCGCGCTCAAGGCAGTCACCGCCGACGATGCAAGATGTTGGTTTTTATATTTTTAATGAAGTTTTACTTAAGCAACCCTAGTGCCGAGCGCGGGTTTGCGGAGGCCTCGGAGTGTGGCGAGGCCACCCCAGTCGGTGAGTGCGGGCATGGGGCGGACCGCGGTGCGTGCGCGTCGGTGGTGGAGTGTGCGGTAGGCGGTGAGCTGCTGTTGCACGAAGGCTTGGCTGCCGAGCACGGCCCCGTCGGTGAAATGCCGGATACGGCAACGCAGCAACGTGGTCAGCGGAAGTTTGCCGCCGGTGGCGACGACTTGCTGGAGGGCCTCGGGCGAGACGGATGCGGCGTGGGCGCGCGGAGCGGCGGCGGTGCCGAAGAGGGCGAGGCGGTAGCCGGCTTGCGCGGTGGACCAGTCGGTTTCGCCGCGCAGCGAGAGGAGGCCGCGTTGCGCGTCGGGGTTGCCGGCGACGGCTTCGCCGTAGCCGCAGAAGCGGTAGTCTTTCGGGTCGTCGACGAGGCCGGCGCGGACCGGGTTGAGGTCGATGTAAGCGGCGACGGTTTCGATTGCGCGTCCGGTCGGCTCGACGAGGAGGGATTTG
>Ga0209718_1000982_pt1 | contig 35037 bp, 30 predicted proteins | sample AD_JPNAS1_MetaG_FD_184420 | JGI IMG/M metagenome (GOLD analysis project Ga0209718, IMG submission 184420) | Active sludge microbial communities of municipal wastewater-treating anaerobic digesters from Japan - AD_JPNAS1_MetaG (SPAdes) (version 2) | ecosystem: Engineered > Bioreactor > Anaerobic...
TGACGTTTTCACCCGACCGGTGTTCAAGAATATCGATTCAGGGAAGAGTGATACTCTCGAAGGTGGCCTGAGATCCGTTTTCCACCGAGGAAGTGAGGGCGATGAGCACGTGTCGCTGATCAGGAGATAAGGCCGCACCTCTGGGATGATCGTCGAACGTGCTCGCTGCCGCCGCGAAAAGAGCATCGCCATCGAAAAGCACGACACGACGGCACGTCGTATCCGTAACGAAAACACCCGCGGGCGTATCCACCAATCCCGTGGCAGAGCAAAGCTTGGAAGCGGGATGGGAAGAAAATGCAGACGACGAACCAACGCGTACCCCATTGGCATCGTAGCGCGCCACCACCAAGGAAGATGAGTAGGTGGCTTGTTCCACGGTAACCAATCCGCCTTGTGGGTCGAGGGCTACCGCGGCGATGGCGCTGGGGGCGGGCGAAAGAGAAAGCGGTATCGACGAGCAATGGATTGCGCTGATGGATAAGTCGAGCATGGCGACCGGAGACTTGGCAAACAACGCGGCAACTCGTCCACTCGCGTTCGCAACCAGCATTCTCGCGATCATCGAATCGCCACCGGACAGACACTGTTCGATCGTGTTCCCCTCGCTATCGAGAAAAACCGTGCCTTCCGCAGTCGCGACCAGGCTTCGAGCGCCAGGAAGCACGATCGCGGAAAAAGCATCGATTTCAAGGGAACCCTCGTGGGCGAAAGAACTGATCGGCGTACTGGGACAACCATCGCTTTCGATCCGAACGGCTCGAACTCGATCGTGTAACGTCAGCATTCCGCGCCCTTCCAGCGTCGAAAGGCTTCGAACCGGCACGGTATCCGAGGGAGCAAGCACAGCATCCGACTTCGTGCATGCCTTGGACAAAAGAGCATTTACGACGGGTGGGGGCCCATCGATTGGCTCGGTATCTTGCTCACCGCCGCCATCGACAGGACCAAGATAAGCAGGATCGTCTTCGTCCTCACCACACCCCATGGCGATCAAGGAACAGGAAAGCAGCAATACGTGCAAACGCATGGGTTTGGACGGTTGCGTAGCGCGAAGCGCGCGAGTTGTACAGTGGCGAGCGGGTTGTGCTAACCGTCAGGGCGTGAAACGTACCATTCTCGTAACAGGCGGTGCCGGCTATATCGGCTCAATCCTCGTTCCCTTGCTGCTCGAACAAGGTCACACGGTCCGCGTCGTCGACCGCTTCTTTTTTGGCAGCGATACCCTGCAGCCCGCGCAAACGCAGTACGGCGAACGGCTCACGTTGGTTCGCGCCGACGTGCGGACTCTGCCGCTAGAGACATTTTCCGGGGTGGATGCGGTGATCGACCTGGCCGGCATCTCCAACGATCCGTCGTGCGAACTCGCTCCTTCCCTGACTCGTCAAGTCAACTACGAAGCCGCCGTAACCACGATGCGCCATGCCCAACGAGCGGGCGTGAAACGCTATATATTGGCAAGCTCGTGCAGCGTGTATGGACGAGGAGAAGGCGTGGGTCTTACGGAATCCTCGCCCCTCAACCCCGTCTCTTTGTACGCACGCTGCAAAGCCGATGCGGAAACGGCGCTGCTATCCCTTCGGTCCTCCGACTTTTGTCCCACCATCTTGCGCCTCGCCACCGTCTTCGGCCTGTCGCCGCGCATGCGTTTCGATCTCGCCATCAACGTGATGACCAAAAATGCCTACACCAACGGCAAAATCACCGTCGATGGCGGCGGCAAACAATGGCGGCCTTTCGTTCACGTGGCGGATGTCGCCGAAACCATGGTCTTCATGCTGCACGCGGAGGCGCATAACGTCGATGGCCAAATCTTCAATGTCGGACACGATGACAACAACGTGCGGATTTTGAATCTGGCCTATCGCGTGCGGGACGCCATCCCAGGAACCCAAATCGTCATGGCTCCCACCGATCCCGACCTGCGAGATTACAACGTGCGCTTCGAAAAACTTTGGGGACTGCTGCAAGACCGCCAGTTTCGCACGATCGAATACGGTATCGAAGAGGTGCTCGGAGCGCTTCGATCAGGCTTCGTGGACCCCGATGAACGACGCTGGTACACGCTCGCCCAATACCGTTTCTTGCTCGATGTGGAGCGAACCTACCAGGAGGTAGTGCTCGAAGGACGGGTGCTTTCGTAAGCGCTGCCAGCCCAAAGCGATAGCATATTATCCTTTATTATCAATAGGTTACATACTGTCGACGGAGATGGTTGGCTCTTGTCTCGCCTGAGAGCCACCCAAGAAGACGCTGCAACCTGCTCCCTTAGATCGGCAGCTTTAGGCGAACGAGGCGATAATCCACGAAGGACTCACGACTATTCACGAAGAAGTAAAGATAGTCCCCGTTGATTTCCAACGAGGCTGCGAGGCCTGGGAGAATGTACGTGGTTGTCGTCTGGGCCTCCATGTCGATAACGCTTAGTTTCGGCTCGGTATAATTGCTTTCGACCGTGGACACATAGACCAGCGGATCTTGGTATGCAAAGTCGACGATGACGGGAGCTTGCGTCACCACGACGGGCGGATTCTTGTTTTCCGCGAACTTCAGCACATCGTTTTGCCCTTGTGCCTCCGCACTTTCGACCCATAACAACTCCCAGCCGGTCGTGTAGCGCAATCGAGTCACACTGCCGCTGCCCTGCTGCATCAGATCCGATGGTGAGTCGTGGTAAATGCGATAGCTGTTTTTATCAATCTCTGCAAAAATGATATATCCGGCGACGGCCTGCATCGAATACCCGATGGACTCACCGTTCCACGTCGGCGATTTTTTCTCGTAGGTGGTGCCTACCGTATCCGTCAGTACGTTTTTCCACTTCAGATAGGCGGCTCCGTTGTAGTTCGATGAGTAATAATAGCGATTCGCACTGTACTGCACCCCAAATACATTCGTTTGTTCCTGGGTGAGGTTGGAACCGTCGAAATCACTCGCGAACAGGATTCGATCCCGTCGACTCCCCACGAAATACAGCCTTTTCGGGCTGATCGCGATCTGATCGAGTTCCCTCATATTGGTGATGATACTGACGGGCGTCGAGGGCGAAATGATCGAATTTTTCTGTACGCGGTACTTTTCCGCGGACTGATTTTTGTCAGCGTTACTGACCCAGAATACCTCGGTATCGCTGAACACGATACCGTGATTGTAGGGAGGCCAATGTTGCGAATCAGCCAGTAGTTCAAAGGGTGCGCAGTCGCCCGACAGGCACAAGCCATCACATTTCTTGCCGCAAGCTCCGCAATCCGACGGAGAAGAAAAAATATCCGTCTCGCATCCGTTGGTCGGGTCGAGATCACAATCCGCGACTCCAGCAGGACAAGTCAGACCACTGCCCCCCGAGCCAGCCGCGCCAGCGCCGCCGCCGGTCCCGGAAGCCCCCGCGCCACCACCTATGCCCGATGTGCCCGCACTGCCTCCCGTGCCAGCGGTTCCCGCACCGCCTCCCGTGCCAGAGGCCCCCCCACTACCAGAAGAGCCGCCTGTGCCCCCGCTACCAGCGTCTTTGCCCGTGCTCGCTCCCGGCCCCGATGAATCGTCGGAATCATCGGAGCCACAAGACACGCCCGCAATAACCACCAGTCCAGCCAATCCAAGAATACCAAACAACGAATATTTACTTATAGACGGTATCATCCGATTGATATGACCTCACGGCCACGCGATGTCAATCGTTTCCATCACGGGTTTTTCCTGTCTTTGCAAACCGGCTGCGAAAATGGGAGAGCGGAAGCGGGAGAACTGAAATAGCAATATATTTCAGTAGTTTATGCTTACATGGAGCATTCGGGCACGACCATTTCCCCCACCTCGCCCCTGCGTTTCCGTATCGACGGAACCGTTGTCTCGGTGAGGTTGCCACGGCATCGCATAAGGCGGTTCTTCTCGAAACCATCTTGCCCCATTCCCCCCGCAATGCTCGAATACCGCCTTCGCCCTCGCTCGATCGGAGAAGGCATGGATCTCGAAACGTTGGAACATATCGCTCGTCAGTTGGACCCGGACGCCCCCCAACGAGCCTCACTTGCCTCTTATGTCATGGAATACGCCGAACGGCATTGGAGCGGTGTCGAAGGGGCCCTCGCGTTTGTTCAGCAATCCCATCCGGGGGCGGGACTTGCCGAGCACGCGTTTCGGGAAGAAGGACGCCCGATCAGCGAGGTGTTGTCGATCCTCGAGCGGGAGGTGGACACGCCGGGAGCGCACGGTGGTTCGGGGCGCCATTTTGCTTTCATTCCGCCGTCTACCCAAATAGCCGGGGCCTTGGGGGACTACTTGGCCGCGAGCACCAATAAATACGCTGGATACTTTTTCGCCGGCCCCGGGGCCGTACGAATGGAAAACCTTCTGCTTCATTGGATGGCGAGGGAATTGGGCTTTCCGCAAGGCACGCACGGCAACCTGCCCGCGGGAGGTAGCCTCGCGCATATCATTGGAATTTGCGCCGCAAGGGAGGCTGCTGGTTTCAAAGCCGCCGATACACCAAAAATCTGCGTCTACCTTTCCGACCAGGCACATCACTGTATCGCCAAAGCGTTGCGAGTGGCGGGATTGGGCGAGGCTCGACTGCGGGTGATCGCCAGCGATGATCACTTCCGCATGCGCATGGACCGTTTGCAAGCCGCCATCCAACAAGACGTGGCGGCGGGCAATCGACCTTGGTTATTGGCACCAACCGCGGGTACCACCAATAGCGGTGCCGTGGACCCTTTGGAAGAATGCGCGCACATCGCCGCCCGATACGGCCTGTGGATGCATACGGATGGTGCCTACGGAGCCTTTTTTGCGCTTTGTGAAGAAGGGAAACAACGGCTCGTGGGCCAACACCAAAGCGATAGCTTGGTAGCCGACCCCCACAAAGGCCTGTTCTGCCCGTTTGGCATAGGCGCGGTCTTGGTCAAACACCTCGACCCCCTGCGTCGCGCTCACGCCTATGCAGCCGATTATCTGCCAACTCCCCCCGATGACCTCAACGAATTGAGCCCCACCGAATCCACCCTGGAGTTCAGCAAACACGCCCGGGCACTGCGTCTTTGGCTACCGCTGATGCTTTTCGGCGTGAGCCCGTTTCGCGCCGCCCTGGAGGAAAAACTGCGATTGGCGCAATATGCATGGGAAAAACTGCAGTCCCTGAAGGGGTTCGATCCCGTGGCAGCACCCCAATTGAGCGTGATGGCCTTCCGATTGTTGCCGCCTTCGGGAGATCCCGACGCTTTCCAGCAAGACCTATTGGCAAACCTATATCGTGAAGGACGGGTGTTTTTGTCTTCGACCCGGCTTGGGGACCGGCTTTGTTTGCGCCTTGCCGTGCTAGCCCTGCGCACGCATCGCGAGCACGTAGACGAGGCCATCGACTGCCTGGCACGGGCGTACAAGCAAGCCATAACTAATTGAAATTACAAGATTTTTCAACCTTGCAAAAGACCTGCAAGGGAACCTAAGGCTTGAAGGTGCGACGCGCGGCTACCAGGGTTACCACCAAAAAAACGAGGACAACGGCCAGAGACCCAAGGAACATGGGACTTGTGGGGCGAAGAGCAGCATCGCCCACGATGGGATAGACGATGGCTCCGGGGATGATGCCAATCGTACTTCCCAGCAAAAAGGAACGTGGGGAAACCCCCGCAACCCCCGCCCCATAACTCACCAACGTATAATGAGCTATCGGGCACACCCGAAGGAGCGCAATCGTCACGGCACCCCGTCGTTCGGCCAAAATATGCACCACCCGCCGTGCGGAAGGTTTTTTTTCCAACTGCGCGCTCACCCACGCCCTTCCTGTTCCGCGCGCGATGAAATAGCAGAGAACGGCGGCCATCGAATCCCCAAGGATGGAAAGGACGGCACCAAGGACCGGCCCAAAAAGGATCCCGCCCGCGAGCAACCCCCACATCCTGGGAAACCACAATAATTCCGCTATGATAACCGCTAGCACATAGACTGCCATCGCGCTCGGGCCGCCGTCGGCTACCAGGGTTTGGATCGTGTCAGGACGAACGTGGCCGGTGAGCAGCGCGATGGCGTAGGTACTGACGGAAGCGATGACGATGACCGCAAGCCAGAGGATGCGCGCGGGTGGGGCAGCGGCGGAGGGGGGAGCAGGCGGGTCCATGCGACAGCGCTCAGCATGCGCCAGCGGGATAAGAGGAGCAAGAGACAGCGAGCGATTCGTGGAAATATCGTTGAATATCGGGATGGTATCCATGTGCCGGGACCCGTGGGAAGGCCGTGGTTGCCTGGCATTTCGAAACCGCGGAGCCCGAAAAGGGAGGTGGGGGAGCGAGTTTGCCCAGGGTGGGTCGATTCGCGATAGGCTGGAGGAGCATGACGAATCCTCGAAGGGCCTATGCTTTCGGTCTTATGACGGTTTTGTTGTGGTCGACTGTGGCCACGGCGTTCAAGCTCACGCTGCGGCATCTCGAGCCGGTACAAATGCTGTTGGTGGCCCACGTCACGAGCATCGTGGTGCTTGCGGTAATTCTATGGGTGCGGGGCAATATCAAGGCGCTAGGGTCAATGACGAAGCGTCAGGCCCTGACTTCCCTCGGGCTCGGGTTGATCAATCCTTTCTTGTATTATCTGGTGCTTTTCGAGGCATACCATCGTCTTCCGGCGCAAGAGGCGCAATCGTTGAACTACACGTGGGCCATCACGCTGTCACTGCTGTCCGTTCCTTTGCTGAAACAACGCATCACGGCGCGTCAGCTCGTGGCCGCGGCCCTGGGTTATGCGGGAGTCGTGGTCATTGCGACGCGAGGCGATGTGTTATCGTTGCGGTTTTCCGATACGTTCGGGGTCTTGCTGGCGCTTGGAAGCACGGTACTTTGGTCGATTTATTGGATTTTCAGCAAACGCGACACACGCGAACCGGTGGTGGCTTTATTATCAAGTTTTTTGCTGGGATTGCCCTTCGTGGTGGGGGCGTGTCTTTGGTTGTCTACGCCCTGGATCACGAATGTTCGGGGGTTGTTGGGGGCCATTTACGTGGGGGTGTTCGAGATGGGCGCAGCTTTCGTGCTCTGGCTCGAAGCTTTGCGCGCTTCGGAGCATACGGCGCGCGTCAGTCAACTAATTTTTCTCTCTCCCTTTCTGTCGCTCGTGTTCATTCGTCTGGGCCTGGGAGAACCGATAGTGCGTTCCACGTATGTCGGGCTGGGCTTGATTTTGATGGGCTTGATGGTGCAGAAAGGCGCAAAAGCCAGCCCGGAGGGTCAGGGCTGAGCTTCCGAGCCATATGCTACGGTACGAAGCTTATGGCTCATCATCTCGTCAGGACGGGGAGCGGCGGGGATTCCAGGGGGACGACTATAAGGATACGCGATACACGCCCGAGCCCTTCATGGAGGTGACGAGCAGGTATTGGTCAGTGATGAGGATGGGCCTCCAATTGCCGAGCACCTTGCGGTTTTGCAGGGTGTTGGATTGCAACACGAAGGTCGAGCCGAGGGTAGCGCTGCCGTTGGTCGTGGAATAGGTCATTCGTTGACCGTCGGGACTCTGCAAGAGTGACTTGTCCGCGGGTCGGGTCTGCCAATTTCCCAGCATCCCCTCCAGGTCGAGCATCGCGAGCATGCTTCCCTCGATATGTTGATCTTTGAGTGTCGTGCGCGTGAAATCGTAACCGCGAAGGGAGAGATATCCACAAACGTAGTAGGGCGCACAAAGCCCCGGCGTCGCAGTCGATTTTGCGTAGATGAACTTGCTGCCATCGTTGCTGAAGCGCGTGTACAAAACGCCATTCGTCATATTCGTCGACTCTTTTTTGCCTGTCGACAAGGTCCAGAGATCCACGTAGGTCCATGGAATGGATTCGCGAACGGCGGCAACCCGGTTTCCGTCGCGGCTCATCACAAGCATATTGTCGCCGGGGGACACGCGATGCCCCAAGGTTTTGGGGAGCCCGGGTTCTTGGAGGTCGACCACCCGCAATTCTCCTTCCATTCCTTTTGAGCCTTGGTTGCAATCCGTCACATACACGACCCGAGACGACGATGGTGTGGTAGCGGCCCAGCAGGTGTTGGCCCCGGGAATCTGGTCGATGGTACCGGCGGAAAGGTTCCAGATTTGCAGTTTTCCACCAGCGATATACGCCAAAGCGGTGTCATCGGCGGCAAATCCTACGATTTTCGAAACATCCGCGTCGGGAGCTTCGAATACCTGCTGGCTATTCCAATCGAAAAGCCTCAACCGGCAGCGAACATCAGCTTCCTCGAAAACGCATTGGGATTGGGAAGCCACGAACTGGCCCCGGGGGCTGGGCTTCACTTCCCATTGCTTGCCCGAATCGATGACGGAGGATGAGCCGGAGGCAAGGTGGTAGAGGGTCAAGATGCTATCGTCATCATCGTTGGTTTCGGTGAGAAGCAACGATTGGCCGGTTGGGTCGAACAGAGGTTCTGCGCCCACGAACACCTCGGTGGACAGGGTGGAGCGTAAGCCCGTGGAAATATTGAATACTTTGACAATGAACCGGTTGTTCAGGCCCGGAATACCGTATAACAGGTGAGACGCTCCGAAATAGAGTTCTTTGACCCGGCCTTCCACGGCTTGTTCCGGTTGTTCTTCGACAACGACAGGGACCGCACCCGACTGCCAAAACATGAGGCGAACCGTCTGGTGGGTTTCCGACCATGTCCAATAGGCAACCCGCTGCCCGAGGGTATCGACGACGGCCAGCGGGTGAGAATAAAACTGAGGACAAAAGCTGTCGGCTGTCAGAAGCGTGGTCTTTGCCGTGTTGGTGTTGAGCAAGTACAGGGATTTGCAAGGCGAAGAGCCATTATCGACGCTGAAGACGGCGAAATCGCGGTTTTCGGAAAAGGCTTCGAGATTGGCTTGGCCGTTGAGGATCAACGAGGGGTTGGCGGTGTAGCCGGAATACGCTTGTTCGGTGGAGTCGGCCTGGTCTTGCGGATCGATGGGCAAGTCGGAATCCGCGGCGCTGCAAGCGAGGGCGAAAGGAAGGGCGAGAAGGGGAAGCAGGGAGGTGAGTCGCATCGTATTTCCTGATATCCGATATGTGGGTTTGGGTACGCACGTTAGCACATTCCGTTCCATCCGCTCAATTGCGGATTCATCGTCATTTTTCGATCCGAGTGGGCTGAAGTTCAAAACGAAACTGACGATATTTGGTCAAATCACCATATACCGTCACCGGCTTTGGTACCCCGGTTGCGGCGGCTGGTTTATTCATCCAGCAACTTCCGAGCTGCCCTTGTCAGCCCCCTGCTTGCGATCAGAGCCAAAACCAAGCATGGTCGGGGCGTGTCCGAGGACTTGTTCATCGCCGACGGTCTTTTCATTCCGGCAGCCGAATTGCGTTGGGTAGCCGTTCGTTCCTCCGGGCCCGGCGGACAGAACGTCAACAAAGTCTCCACCAAGGTGGAGCTTCGGTTCGATTTGGAGGGTTCCACGGTGTTGCCGGAGCCGGTACGAACACGTCTCCGAGCGCTCGCTCGCACACGTTGCGATGCCGAGGGGTGGATTCTGATCACCAGCCAACGCTCGCGTTCTCAAGAAACCAATCTGCAAGACGCGCGGCAGAAATTGGCAGCCTTCATCCGCCGGGCGCTCACACCCCCCATCGAACGTCGCCCCACGACCCCTACCCGTGGAGCCAAAGAACGACGTTTGCGCGCTAAAAAAGAGCTTGCGGACAAAAAAGCAGGACGCCGAAAAGTGGTTCCGTCGGAATGACGATCCGTACCCCTTACAAGGAAGAAAGCCGTGACAACGGCCTTGGAGCATGTTCGGATGAAGCGATGAACGTCCGAATCACGGTGGCGCTTCAAGGTCGAGTGGTCGCGATCGACCAAGTGACGGACCGTCGCATCTCTGACCCTTTTGTCCAGGCGGGAAAGCAAATCGCCATCAAGTTGGAGCGCCTTCGTTGCCCTGTTCATGGCAAGACGGCTAGTAACGTACGATTGCACTTCGATGTCTCGGGTGCCGTGGACCTGCAATATGACTCGTGTTGTGAAAAGCTCGGTACGGTCATCGGTCGCGCGCTCGGGTGATTGACAAGGATGATTTCGACACTGGGAGTTCTCGAATTGATATTGATAGCGCTCGTTGGAATGGTTCTCGTCGTGGGTATCGTTTCGGCTGCCCTTGTCATTTTCTGGATCGCCCGTTCGCGCGCAAGCACGGGAGACCCAATGCTTTCCCACCGGGATGCGAAGCGACTGCGGCCTTTATCCTCCGCGACGGATTCTACAAGCGAGGGTTCTGGCGACTGACGGCACCGTGAGCTTGGTTCAGGGCTGGTAAGGCGACGGCCCGGTATTTCGACGAGCACGCTATCGTGGATGGGCTGGGCCCATGACGGGCTAGCGGGAGTACCGAACTCGTGGGCTGCGGCGACACGGTGAATGGAGGCTCTTCGAAGCAGGTCCCGACCTTCTATTTTCAACTTTATTTTCAAATAGTTATAGCAATTGGATATCACGAACGCCCGCCCACTTCGCCTCGGTCAGCAGGGTGATGAGGCTATTCATTGCCCTTATGTAAGCACCATATCCACGGGTTTGCCGCATTCCATACCCCATTGTCTTGTCCATCGATTAGACTGCCGACCTTGTCATGGGTTCACACGATCAAGAAATCGACGGTGAGTGGACGAACCACGGAATTGAGGAAATGGACGATCTCGAAGAGGTCGCCGTGGAAGCGGCGGATGACGAAGTGCCGTCGGAGGAGGTCTTATTGAAACCTCAGATACCCGACGAAGCCACGGGAATCATGGAGATCCCGTTTGCGGCTTATTCGACGGACAATTCGCCTAATGATGATGATGACCAGGGCGATCCATCCGAGGGCCCCGAAGAACCGTTGTCGGCTGTTCCGGATATCGCGGAGGAGTTCATCGTCGAGGAGTCGATGGCCGAGGAGTTTAGCGCCGTGGAGCCCATGGCGGAGGAGTCGATGGCCGAAGAGGATGTGGACATCGCGCCCCAAGCGCCAATCCAATCCGAACCGGCGAGGGAGTCGAAGCCTATCGCTGTAGACCTCGAACGGACCATCGACGAGGCGATGCATTCGCCGGAACGGGAAGAGCTTTGGGATCGGGCGGAACAGTTGGCTCGACAAGCGGATCGCATGGATGCGGTAGGGGCGGCGTACCAAAAGCTCGCGGCCTCGGAACTCGAAACGTCGGTTGCGTTGGCCTTGCTCGATCGAGCAGTCCAGTTTTTCGATGAGTGGATGAACGATTTGGACGGGGTGGCGACGTTGCTTCATCGCGTTTTGGATTACGATCCGACGGCGCGATGGGCATTCGACCGCATTTCTCTCAAGCTTACGGTCGAGGCACGATGGGACGAGTTGCTCGCCTTATACGACCGGGTTTTGACCAATACGTCGGATTTGCCGACTCGATTGGCATTGCTCGATGAGGCTGCTGCGGTAGCCAAGGATTGCGCGGGCAATCCCGAACGTGCGATCGATTACTTGCAAAAGGTATTCGAGGCCCAACCGTCGGACACGCGTACCGCCTCGGCGCTCGAGCGGTTGCTCAAATTGCAGAAGCGTCATGAGGATCTCATCGGCTTTTGGAACCAGCGGCTTCAGGTTCTGACGGGGCAAGAAGCGCTCAGTACACGACAGCAGATTGCTTCTTGTTGGCTGGAGGATCTCCAAGACCCCAATGGTGCGCTCGAGGCGGTAGAGCCCTTGCTCGACGACCCGAGAACAGCTTCCGCGGCCGGGTCTTTGTTGGAGATGATCGTCAGTTCCGGGGCAACGACCCCGGAGATACGCGCTCGTGCGTTGAAGCTCTTGGGCGAAAGTTATGATGAAACGGAGCGATGGCACTTGGTGATCGACGCGTTGGAAACGGCGATTGGCCACGTGTCTTCCGACGAGCGTGCGTTCATCCATCAACAAATCGCTCGTCGGCTGATCGGTCACGACGCCCTGGAGCAAGCTCTTGATCATTTGGCGGCGTTGTTGGTCACGGAGCGCGACGTTTGGACGGACAAGCGAGTCCAACTTGTGCTTCGCGGTGAATTCAAGGAGAAAGTACATGGCTTTTATCCGGTCCTGGATCGGGAACAGGGATATCGGCTATTGCACTTGGCTGCCGAAACTGCCGCCCGTTCGGAGGCCAGCCGCGATCGTGCCATCGAGTTGTATCGACTATTGATCGAGGATCGGCCAGATGACGCCAAAGCGATTTCGAATCTCACGAGGCTTTATTCCGGAGCGGATCGGACCAAAGACCTGCTCGAGCTTCGTCGTCATGAGCTAGGTCTTGCGGAGGATCTCGACAGGAGGATTTCTCTTCGTTTGCAGATCGCCTCGCTGCTGGTGACCCTTGGCGATGCGACCGACGCGATCACCACGTTGCGTGACGGCTTGGAGGAGAAAGCCGACCATGAGCCAACCATCGACGCGTTGATCGTGCAGTACGAGGAACAGAAGCGTTTCGATGACTTGGCGGAGATGTTGAAAACACAAGCCGCAGCGGTGCAGGCTCTCGGTCGTACCGAACTTGCTGTTCGGCTTTGGTTGCAAGCGGCACGAGTCTGCAAGACACAATTGCTCGATCTCGAAGAAGCTGTGCAGTGTTACCAGCGAGTCGTCGATTTGCAGCCGAATATCGAAGCGTTGGACGAACTTGCCTCGGCCTGTCTGCAGCACGAGCAATATGCGACCGCGGTATCATGGTTGCAGCAGCGTTTGGCAATTAGTCCGTCAGGTCAGCGAACGCCCACGGTAGAGCGTCTTGCCACCGCGCAGCTAGGAGCGAAGCAGACATCCCAAGCTCTCGAGACGCTTCGAAGCGGATTGGCGGAAGACCCGGGGTCTCTTGCGCTTCGGGACAAACTCGCGGAGCTATATCGCACCGCTGAAGCCTGGTCGGAGCTTGTGGTCGTGTTGACCGAAGGGGCCGATGGTAGCGACGATGAAGCCGTTCGAAAGCGGTATTTGCTCGAAGCCTCCGACGTTTTGCTTCATGGTTTGCGCTCGGCGCATGAAGCAGTGCCGGTGTTGGAGCAGCTCGTCAAGCTTCAACCAGAGGATCGGGCGGTGCGTTTTACCCTTGCCACCGCGCTGTTCCAAGCGGAACGATTCGAGCAAGCGCGCACACTGACCACGAAGCTCATCGACGAATATGGGCGTCGTCGTCCACCCGAGAGGGCGAATCTCCACTTGCTGTTGGCGCAGATTTTGCGCGCCCAAGACAAACCCACGGAAGCCATTCAGCAGTTGGAGCAAGGGGTTGCCATGGATATGGGCAACCTCCGTTTGCAGCATCTTCTCGGCCAAGTGTATCGGCAGACGGGGCAACTCGATAAGGCGGAGCGAGCGTATCATGCGCTAGTGCTACTTCTTCGACGTCGAGCCGCACTGCAACGCGGGCCTCTTCAAGAAGGCGATGTTGGCATTGCCGAAGTTCTTTTCGAATTGCACTTGGTGTCCAAAGACCTGGGAGCCCAAGAGCGAGCGGTGGAAAACCTCGAATCGGCGTTTGACGCCGCGGCGCTCGATCCTTCCGAGAACGAGCGATTCGAAACGGCGTTGCGCGCCTTTGGCAGCCTCGAACTGCTCTTGCGCTCGCTACAACAACGTCTTGCCATCGTGGATACTGCCGTGCAGCGTGCCAACGTGCTTGCGGAAATCGCGGAAGCGCAGGGCAAGCTCGGACAATCCGACCTCGCGTTGGCATCGTTGATCCAGGCTATCGAAGAAAATCCTGAAGCCACCGCGTTATATGACAAGGCCCAAGAGTTGGCGCAACGAGCGGGAGAACTCGATGAGTATGCAGCCATGCTCGAAAAAGCCTCGGACCGAGCGTTACAAGACCGGGACCAACAGCTTGCCTGTCGCTTGTTGATGCAACTCGGCAATCTCGAGGAGCAGGAGCGGAAAAACCTGAATCGTGCCGCGCAGTTATACGCTCGAGCCCAGCAAACGGAATGTGCCTTGCCGATGGTCTGGAGTGCTCGTGCCCGTGTCGCTGCCCTTGTGGGTGACACGACCACCGAGTTGGAGATGCTGCATCTGCTCATCGACTTGCCCAGCGACGAGGTGTCGAAGGAGCGAACGGATGCGTTGTATCGCTTGGCCAGTCTCGAACTAGCCAATCGCGATTCGATGCAATCCGGTGTCATCACCCTCACGACGGCGTTGCAAACGGAGCCCCGATACGCACAGGCATCGCTCGCTCTTCAACAAGCGCTTGCTCTGAACCCGGAATGCGAAGAAGCCATCATCGCTTTCGAACGCGTGGCACGAGCGGCCAACGACGACCGGTGGCTGCTCGAAGCCCTGGAGCGACGGCTTCATGTTCAGGCGGGGACGCAGCCCATGTTGCAGGAAGCGGTCGACGTCGCCCAACGGATTGGGGATACCGAAAAATTGGAGGCGTTTTTGCTGCGCTCCATTGACTTGGCCAAACAGGACGATGGCACGCTTGTCCCTGCTCTTTGGGCAATGCAAGCGCTCGCTGACTTGCGCGAGTCCCAGGGCAACTTGAAAGATGCCATGCAATGGCTGCAGCAAGCGGCAGAGGTTGCATCCGACGACGAAGCGCGAGCCTTGTCGCTGCGAGTTGCGCAAATCGCCGCGGATTCGTTGAATGAACTCGAAACCGCGGTACTGGCTTACGAGCGCCTTTTGCGCTTGGACCCCGGCGATCCGAACGTTTGGCAACCTTTGCTTGCCGTGGTTCGGCGCATGGGGGATCGTGAAAAATTGGAGGCGACTCTTCGTTCCATCATCGATGACGTTTCCGATCTCGCGCTTCGCAGCGGGCTTCGCATCGAACTGGCTTCGCTGGTTCGCGACAAAGACCGTCGTGATGAGGCCATCGAACTGTTGCGCACGGTCTTGGCGGAAGATGCGGAACACGCCCATGCTGCCGAGGAGCTTGGTGATCTGCTGCAAGACAGTGGCAGAGCCGATGAGTTGGTTGCCTTGCTGACACAACAGCTCGAAGTCAGTCGCTTGCGTTCGGACTCTCTTTCCGGAAGCCAGTTCGCACGTCGGTTGACCGATTTGGTAGCAGACTCGAACCGCGAGCAAGCCTTACAGGTTTTCCGCGATACTCTTGCATGGATCCCTGACGACGGGCAGCTCATGCGCGGCCTGCTAGCATTGTTGGATCCGGACTTGGATGCGCAGGAGCGCGCGGAAGTCATTGAGAAGCTGTTGAATACCGAAGGGGCGGACGATCCGTTGTCGCTGGCGCTTGACTTGGTGGATGCGCGAGCGCGTATGCAAGACGAAGCTGGACTCGAGCGCGCCTTGGAATCCGCGTATCGTCTCGAACCGGAGGAACCACGAGTTCTCGAACAATATCGAAGACTTGCAGAACAACTGGAGAATGAAGCCCAGGATTTATCCGACACCGAACAAGCCGTGAAAAAACTGTTTCGAGCCGCGTCGATTCACGCCGATCGCCTCGACGATCCGGGCACGGCGGGACAGCTACTCGCGGCCGCGCAAAACCTTCAACCAAGCGACCTTGGTATCATCGAACAACTCGTACAAGCCATGATGCAAAGCGATCAATTGCCTGTCGCCATCGAACGAACGACCGAGGCGATCGAGCGATGGGATGGCGACGAGGCGGGAAGGGCCCAGTTGCACCGGTTGCGTGCAAGCATTTGGGAATTGTCGGGCAACCACGAAGCCGCGGCTGACGACGTGGAGTATGCTTGCCGAATCGAAGGTCAGAGTTCGATGCCCGAACTTCTGGATGCTTTGACCAAAGCCCGCGATGCGGCGGTGGAGCGGACGGATTTCGACGCGGAGCGAAACGCGACACTGCGTATCATCACGTTGTTGAGCGAAATGGGACAGCCTGAGGAAGCCAGGGAAGCGCTGAACCGTTGGGTATCGAGTGCTCCTGAAGACTTGCAGGCTCTTCGCATGCTCATCGAAATCGACCGCGCAGCAGGCCGTTGGCAGGATGTGGCAGCCAACTGTGAGCATCTCGTCAACAACGACACCGGGATTTCACTAGCCGAAGGCGCGCTGATGCATGCAGAAGCATGTGACCACCTTGGAAATCCCGAGCTTGCAAGAGCGAGCCTCGAGCGTGCCTTGCAACACGACAACTCCCACGAAGAAGTGCGCCTTCGTTTGCGAACGCTCTATGAACAAGCCGGAGAGTACGGGCCCTTGTCCAACCTTCTTCTGATCGACGCCAACTTGGCGCAGGACGATGGCACTCGATTCGAATTCCTTCGTGAAGCCGGGAGGATGCGCCTCGCCAACTTCGATCAGGCTGCTTCCGCCATTGGCCCATTGTCACAAGCGTTGGAGTTGCAACCCAACGACCTCGAAGTCATGCTTTTGCTAGCTGACGCCTATATTTCCGCGGGCCTCATTCAAGAGGTCGTTCAACTTCTTCAAGAGGGAATCGACCGGCAGGGAGGACGTCGCTCCCGTGAGTTGGCGGCACTCCAGCACCGCATGGCACGAGCGGCAGCAACGAGCGATCGAAATACGGAAATGCAGTGGCTCCTGGCGGCATTCGAAAGCTATCCGCAGGGAACGGACGTGGCATCGGAACTCGCGGACCTGGCCATGGCTTTGGGAGATTACGAAATCGCCCTGAAAGCATTGCGAACTCTTGCCACCGCCAAAACGCAAGGTCCCATCTCCAGACCGATGGCCTTTCTCAAACAAGCTCAGATTGCTCATATGCAAGGCGATGATCGCAAGGCCAGCTTCCTCGCCAAAAAAGCCGTCGCCATGGATCCCGAGTTCATCGAAGCACGCGACTTTCTCGATCAGATCGGTGGCGGATAATGGCTTGACCCACCCTAGATCCCCGTCGAACGATTCCTGCTACCCTTCACTTCCACGATCACCCGCCAAAACGCTTCACCCTTCATCCCATGAGCGACGACCGGTCACCATCCAGCGGCGATCACGTATGGATGAGCCAACCGATGCATCCAAAAAATCCTCGAAACTCATCGATTGGCGCAACGTACCACGGAACCACCTCCAAGCCGCGAATCAATGCCCATTGCTGTCTTTCCCTTCACTCCGAACAACTGGCCTTGATATCGATGAGTGGAGAACCATCCTTCGCGTCCAGACCCGAAACGGACAGCCCATCGTCGTTCACCATCACCACCTGCCCTTGTGTCACGCCTATCGGATTGGGTCGCACACAGCTCCTAAGAGAAAAAACTCCTTTCATCTCTCGATCGGGATCCCCTCCCGGATGCACACGCAAAGACCTACGGTCCCCATGCGTCAATTCATGCATCCAATAAAGCACTTGGACGCGGGCCCCCACCTCCAATCCCTCCAACCCTTGCCGATATGCCGCAAACACGCTCAGCATGGCGATGCCATCACCACGATTCCGAATCACACCAATCGGCTTCACATCCACACTGAGCATGACGGACCTTCCTTTCGCTATCCCGTCGTTTCACCACCGATTTCGAATCAGGTCATATCAAGCTTCATGCCTGCATGACCGACCACCACACGGTCACCTGGCATGTCGCTCAACCGTGCCACGGCCGCTTCCCCAGTGCAGTGGCAAGGCACGACGAGATCCGGCGACCAAGCCTGTAACGCTTCCACGGTTCGATCGAGTCGTTCCTCGTTGGCTTCGCCCAAGTGAAATCCGCCAATCACCGCGTGGATACGTGTTTCGCCGCTTTGATCGATGGCTTGCCGAACGGTGTTCACGATCCCTGCATGACCACATCCGGTCATCACTACCAAGCCATGTCGGGTTTTCAACCATAACCCCATGTCATCCAAGATGGGGTCGACGGTCGACCCATTCGTATCTAAATAAAACGGTCCCCCCGTGTCTTCGTAGGCCGTGTATCGTGCAATCGGACCCGTCAATCCAATGGTTGGTGCCAACAGCGCGAGGGCATGGACGTGGTGCCAACGGTTTGCCGCACGCTCTAGCGCTTCTTTGGATTTGTCGGGCATACCAATCGAACGAGCCTGACCTTGCCGTATCGACGTTCGCGAAAGCACAATGTCGGGGTGTGAAAAAACTTTTATATTCCGCGATGTTACAAGAATATCGGAAAGACCGCCGGTATGGTCGTAATGCCCATGGCTCAGCACCACCGCGTGGGCGGAGGCCGGTTCGATTCCAAGGTTATGGGCATTGATGGGAAGCGCCATCCCTTGCCCGGTATCGAATAGGATGCGAAAGTCGCCCGCTTCAATCCACGCGCTGAAGCCATGTTCTACCGCCAAGCCTTCTGCGGCTCGGTTGTCGACGACCAACGTGATCGAGATTTCATCGGTGGACGATGTCATGGTGCCTTTTCCGTCTGATCGCGAGACATGGGAACGACCACTTTTCTCACATACGGAGAAAACTGGCGTGTTCCTCCTGCTTCGGAAACGACGCGAAGCACTTCATCGGCATCGGTGATCACCACACCGGATAGCATCGTGACTCCTTGTGGTTGAAAAACCTCTGGAAGCAGGGGTGTGGAGGCACCGAGCAAGACCACCTCACGACACCCTCTGGCGGCTTGCAACAAACCGTCTGCGGTTCCGTTGAGCAAACACGTGGAAGTCAGGATCGCGATGTGACAATGACCGAGTCCTTCGATGGCCTTGTGCGCGGGCAAGGAATTACGATGGGATTCGGTGTCTTGTTCGTAGATGGTCAACGACCGTGTTCTATTTCGAAGCGGTTCGATCAACGGTCCAAACCACCCCACCATCGCCACGTCATCGTCAGATCTCGGCTCGAGTCGTTCCAGCACATCGCCTTCTGATGTCGACTCGCTCGGAGAATTGATGAGCGCATTGGCGCAAGCCAATCCAATCGCGGCTTCCAAGGGGTCGGTGCAGGTGGCAAGAGCAAGAAGGTCGGCAATCCGCGAGCCAGCAAGGGGCCGTCGCCGACGAAACACCGAGCACCCACCGACGGCCTGCTGTCGGAACGTAAACGCCAATCCCGCTCTTCCGTCCTGCAGCAGCACCGCGGTATAGCCAAGGCCGACACGAGCATCCGCCAGGATGACATCACCCGCCGTGGGAAGGAGTCTATCCACGATGTGATGAACGACGGATTGGTGTTGCTCGGGGTTCATCCGCGATCGTTTCTCAGGATTTCCCATAGGCATTGCCTTTCATCGAGCAGGTGGATCCGCACGCGACAGTCCACGCCTCCCGCCATGGCCGGGTATCGGGATCGCAACGAAGCGAAATCCATTTCCGAAAGAAATAGTCTCAATGTTTCCGCCGCGTGCTGGTCGGCTTCGGAGGCGTCGGACTCGAGCAAGACGGCCATGAGTGCGTGATAGGCTTGTTTCGCGGTCGTTTGAATGCAGCTTTCTCCAAGCCATAGTGTGACGCTTCCATCATCGCCAACCACGAACGACTGTCCGTTACTTTCGTGACCATTCGTTGTCATCGAGGATGGGGCGATCTTGCATCACGACGATGGGATTCGATGCGAAATGCCGAAGAGAAATATGCCCGAACGTAGCAATGGTGCAACGCGACAACGAGGGGGAAGCGAGTTGGGGGAGATATTCAATGCATGCGGCGACGGATGGAAAAACCGAAGACGAGCAGAGCGACAAGGAGCATCGACCATCGTTGCGCGTGGGAATGATGCACCGAATGGCTGATGGTGCAACCGTGTTCTGGCTGCTCGGACCGACACTCGGGGGAGAATCCGTGGCGAGGGATTGGATTGCAGCGAGCGAGATCGATGGGCCACGGAGGGTACATCGTACACATCCCTCGTTGATCGTCGATGCTCAGGGTACGTTGTTGTGTCGACCCTGGTTCGTACATTTCGAACATGGTGGCATCCCATTCGGGAGAGTGACCCATGCCAAAAAAGTGGCCGGCTTCGTGGGCCATGATGGAAACGAGATCGTAGGCTTCCGTGGGTTCGCTCACGGTAAACAGGTGTTGGTTGCTGTTGATTTCGATATCGACATCGTAGATTTCTCCGGTGCTGGGGCTGAAGGTTATCGTGGTGACCGCGATTTTGTCCGGGGATTCGGGGTGGGTCCAAAGCTTGTCGCGGAACACGATGACATTCGCGTTACCTGCCGAGGAGTTGTATTCGACGCGATCGCAAGACACGTTCAGCATTTCGATGAGGCCGATGCCTGGTGGTTGGCCGTTGCAAAAAGGCTCGAGCCAGACGTTGAAGCCAGCCACGATGGCCGAGGATGCCTCTTCGAACGACAAGTAGGAGGTTCCATCTTGTTGGATGCTGAAACCGACACATTCTCTGGGCCAATAAAGGGGCGAGCCGCAATCGAGGGAAGAGGGGTGCTCACAGATGACGCCATTGGGTTGGCACGTGCTCGCCCAGCAAAACGCGTGCGCTCGTGTCGAGATCGAAGTCCCCATCAGCAGGAAAAAGAGAATGAGAAACGGGCGAACCCATGGGAAAAACATAGGGGAATCGCGGTGTTTTTGCTGACTCCTTCGGCAAAATAATTCGAGATACCGCAGACGATGAATTCGTTTCGAGGTTCTGTTAAGCTGGCCGTCCATGATCAGTTTCTCGATCGATCCTGCCGTAGCTGAGCAGCAGATGCACGCCATCATCTACTACTTGACCGCTTTCGGCTATGTGGATGGCGACTTCGACCGCAGCGAAAAAGCTTTCATTCGTGAGTATATTGGCAAGCTCGTGGCGAAGCGAGCCGACGATGCTTTGGATCCGAAGACGGCTTCGGGTATCCGCGCGGAACTTGTGGAAAAGTGGACCAAGCATTTTCATGAAGAACTCGACCGGATCGACCAAGGCATTCAGGCGGATTTTTTGGAATCCGTGGCGGAAGGCGAGGATGCCCGAGACTTCGTGATATCACGGCTCAAGCTGCGATGTTTCGAATTATTCACCGGTTTCGACGACGATAACCGCTCCCAATTGTTGTCCTTGGTGGATGAATTGATGATGGCCGATGGGGTCATTCATCCCAACGAGCGACAGTTTCGGGATGAGCTATTCGACCTGTTGAACGCGCCCGTCGACCTGGATCCAGCGGATATCATTCCCCTCGAGTCGGGTGCGGTGGTGCTCGAACCCCAGGTTCGTCTGGCTCCCCAACAGATCGATCATCCGTTCTTTCAGCGTTCGGAATTCGACTACGAACGCAACCCGGAGGTGTTCAAGAAACAAGCCGAACAGGACCTCGATCTCATCCAACGCACCCTGGCGAAGCTCCAACAGCAGCGAGACAAGGGCAAAGGAGCCCTCGGGGATGCGGTCCATGTCGATGAATTCAAAGGGCGGGATCCTTTTCTCGACGGCCATGTCTATGTGCATCCTTCGAAGCCAGGCATGAACTGTGACATCCTGGTGCTGGGGGATCTTCACGGGTGTTATTCATGTTTGAAGGCCGCGCTGTTGCAGGCGGACTTTTTCCGAAAAGTCCAGGCCTACCACGACGACCCCGTGCATAACCCAGATATGAAGCTGGTGCTTCTCGGTGACTACATCGATCGCGGCCGCTTCAGTTACAACGGGGTGTTGCGTACGGTGATGCAGCTTTTCCTGACCGTGCCAGACCACGTCTATATGTTGCGGGGCAACCACGAGTATTACGTGGAACTCAACGGGCGGATCTACGGCGGCGTGCGTCCAGCCGAGGCCATCAACGCCTTGCAAGACATTGCGCCTCAGGAAATGTTTCGCGCCTTTCGCAGCTTGTTCGAAGCGCTTCCCAATACGCTACTCTTTGACCGCACCTTATTCGTGCATGCCGGCATTCCCCGCGATGACACGCTGGCCCTCAAGTGGCTCGGACTCAGTTCCCTCAACGATCCGGAGATCCGTTTTCAAATGCTGTGGAGCGATCCTAGCGATGCGGACGTCATTCCTACCGCACTACAGCAATCCAGTGCTCGTTTCCCTTTTGGACGGTTGCAATTCAAAAAATTCATGGCGCGGCTGGGCTGCTCGAGCATGATTCGTGGTCATGAGCGGGTGACGTCGGGGTTCAAAACCATCATCGATGATGGCGATGTGGTGCTGCTCAACCTTTTTTCCGCGGGGGGAGCCCAAAACAACGATCTTCCCCCGGATAGCACCTACCGGGAGATTACCCCAATGGCGCTAACCATTCGATATCGCGACGGAATTTCACAGCTCACGCCCTTCGAGATCGATTATGCCCGGTACAACGACCCACAGCACAACGCCTTTTTTCGCAACCAGATCCGATGACCACCGCGGCGCAGGAGCCGCTGCCGTGCTGGCTTCTGACCATCGTATGCTCTAGTTTCTGACCGTGCGATCTGCTCCTCGGGTAACGGTATTTCACGAAGCCGGCCAGCGGTTGACGCTCTATGATTACGGCACGCGTCAAGAATTGATATTTGGAAAAGTGCCGATTTTGACGAGTGCGGCGCTGGGCACGGAACGGGATTTCGGCGCGTTGGCGAAAACGCTTTGCACGCGCTCTTGCCCTCGTATCCTCATCGGTGGTCTCGGATTTGGAGCCACTCTCGCCAGCGTGTTGCAAGTCACCGGGCAACAGGCGGAAGTCATCGTAGCTGAAAAACTGGCGACAGTCGTAGAGCTGGTGTCCGGACCGCTTGCCCACTTGAATCCGGGTGTGTTGCAGGACCCTCGCACCCAGCTCGTGCAACAGGATGTCATCGAGGTGCTCGAGCGCGAGCGCAATTTGGATCTCATTTTGCTCGATGTGGACAACGGTCCTGATTGGGCTTCCTTTCGTTCCAATGCAAGCCTGTACGGAGACCGAGGATTGCGCACGGCTTTCAAGGCCTTGCGACACGGAGGTGCCTACGCCTTATGGAGCGGATATCCCGCGGACCGTTTCATCAAACGGCTACGACGCGCCGGATTCGAGCCGCTTGTAATCCCGCTGTATGAACGACGGAAGCTCCAAGCGCGTGCCTATGTCGGAAAAAAGCCACCGCAAAAACCTAAATCCGTGCGCCCCCGTGGATGACCCTGTCACGGACTGCCAAGCGTGATGGTCAGCTCAGGGGAGTACTCTGCGCCGCGAGCGATATCGTAACCCGTGATGGACCGTGAACTCTCGTACTTGGAACCATCTGCATCCGTTGCGGAGTTGATGAGGAAAATCGTCAGTGCATTGCCGGAAACCCAATCGGCCTGATCCACCACTTCTTGCACCAGGGACCGAAGGTCTTTCGGTACCTCGAACGCCACGCTTCGATTCCAACAATCAAGTTTTCGCTGAGGGCAATCATATTCAGTCATATCGGTGCAAGAAGCATTGCATCGAACCAACCAACGATCGATGAAGGATAGTGTTTTCAACCGTTGATCGGGTCTGCCACTCGTGTAATTCGACGGATCGAAGGGCGCGGAATTGCCCGTCCGTTCCGCGTAGACGTTGAGCCACAAGGCATGCGACGAATCCACTTCGTTGGTCGGGAAAAAGCGAAGGCGAGCCGAAGCGATGGGAGCGCCTTTGGGAATCGCCACACCCACAAACCGAAACGCGGTGTGATACGAGACATGGCCCGAGTCGAAGTGCCGTCCCACCGGCACCGTCTCACCGTAAAAAATGTTCCAGGCCGGAGGAGACAGGTTCATGAGATAGGAAGCCAGCGCATCGTTCTTGCTCCCCACCCGTACGGATATGATGCCACTGCTTGCTTCCGCCACATCGGTCACCACATCCGCCACTACATCCGTCACTACATCCGTCGCCACATCCGTCACTACATCCGTCGCCACATCCGCCACTACATCCGCCACTACATCCGCCACTACATCCGCCACTACATCCGTCGCCACATCCGTCGCAACGTCCGTCACTACATCCGTCGCAACGTCTGACCCCACATCGGGTTCCCCATCGATACCGCCGTCGGTATGCGCATCCGCATCACTTTCCCCGTGGCTATCCGCAGGCGATGAGTCGGACGTCGCATCCAACGTCGAGCTTTCGGTCGAGGTTCCGTCCGGAGCCCCACCAAAGTCATCGGTGGCATCATCGGAGCCGCAAGCCGCTAGCCAAAGGACGAGAACGACGGAAGTTCGGTAACGCATAGCGATCACTTGGGTAGCCGTACCATATGGAAAAGTCGTGGCAAGTGTTGCCGGTCGAAGCCACGGGAACCAAAGAAGCCTGGAAGTTGCGCACCTGGGAGCCGTGCCTCGACTTTTGGGCTACGACAAGGCCCATGTGTGGATAAGTAGCCGAAAGACGGTTCTTTTTCGTTTACGTTTGGAACACCACGGTTTCCGTCTTGTAATGATTGACTTCAACAACACCAGAGGTATTAACGATTTCTACTGTCTTTCACGTGCCTCGCGCGCTGATCCGTATCCGCGGATTGACCTGCGCGGCGAGAAGAGGTGCATGGTGCGAGTTTCTCGATCGGTGTGGATCTGGCTGGTCTGCGTCGCTTTGTCGATATTGGCGGTCGATGAGGCTTCGGCGGAACCAGCCACCCTTGTGTTTTTGAATAATGTACCCGCGGCGGTTACGTTCAACGACGGTGATAGTTTTCGCGTATTGGAGGGACCAAACACCGGCTCCAAGGCGCGTCTCGCCGGATTCAACACGCTCGAAAGTCACGGTCCCGTGCATCAATGGGGAGGTTGGCATTACAAGGAGCTATACGCGTTGGCGAAGATGGCCACCCTCAACGCTCGTCGCGGCGTCTGGCACTGCGAATCGAAGGATCTCGCGGCGGATGGCTACGGCCGGATCCTTTGGTACTGCCTTGACCTGGCGGAAGATCAGATCCGTCATGGGTTCGCCCATGCCATGACCGTATCCGATGAACCGGCCAATCCGCGATTGCTCGCCGCACAACACGACGCAATTCGCCATCGTCGAGGAATGTGGGCCAAGGGCGTGCCCACCTACGTCCTTACCTCCATTCATTCCGCCGACGAGGGCTTCGGAAAAAAAACCTACAACCGACTCGTCAATACGGTCGATGGCCATTCCAAGCGTTGGTATCACAACGCAATTTTTTCCGAGTGCCAAGACGTATGCCATCATCCGACGGAACTGCCCATGAACGAGGCTTATCGCGTCGTCAGCGAACTGCGCGCCGATGCCGCGGTGGCACCTTATGTCCGCGGTATCGATGACATCCTCGTCGCTCTTTCGGTCAATACCTTCATTCAGAACGGGTTCGTTCCCAAAATATTTGGCGACAACGCGAAAGTGCAGGCCGCGCTCGAAAGCATGAAATCCAAAGGCCGTTTCGCTTCTGTTCGCTCCATCAAAGGCGCTTGTGCCATTCATGTAGACTTCAAACGTCGATACGTTCGACCCAAACCAGCGTGTCTCCAGTGGTAAACAACAAGCCTAATTACATGCCGTGGATGCTCGGAGTTCTCACGCTGGTGACGGCAGTTGCCCTCGCCAGTTGCGACTTCAAGCGTCCTCCTTATGCCGTTCTCGGTCACGAGATCGGTGATATCAACTGCCATGACGGCCTCGACAACGATGGTGACGGACTCATCGACTGCGAGGATCCCGATTGCATCTATGAATCGACGTGGTGTGGTGAGTTCATTCCTTTGGTCGAGGAGGATTATGAACCGGAACCGGACCTGCGACTTGTCAGGCGTTATTGCCGCATGAAGCTGCCTGATGGTGCGGACAATCCCTATTACGACATCAAAAAGTGCAAGAGCGCGGGCAAGGCCATTCTCGCGGTATGCCACGACTCCATCGACAACGACTTCGATGGTCAATTCGATTGTGGCGACAAGGGGTGTTCGAACATCCAAGAGAATTGTTGCGCCAAGGAATTCACCAACGAAACGTGCTCCGATGGCATCGACAACGACCAGAACGGTTTCACGGACTGCCAGGACTTCTCCTGCCGACATGGGTTGTACGTGACGGTCTGCGTGGAAAATACCGATGCTTTATGCTCCGACGGTATCGACAACGATGGCGACGGGAAGACCGATTGCAAGGATTCGAATTGTCAAGGGACAGCGTATTGCAAGGGCAAGGACCCGGAGAACACCGACGCCAAATGTTCGGACGGCATCGACAACGACGGTGACGGGCGAATCGATTGTGTGGACAAGGATTGCCAAGCGCTCGATATCTGTAAACCAGACGGAAGAGCCGAGGATACGCTCGAGACGTGCAGCGATTGGATCGACAACGACGGCAACGGATACCGAGATTGCGCTGACAACTCCTGTCGATATAGCAAAGACCCCGCCATCCTCGAGTACTGCGCTTCGGTTGCCGAAAACACGCTCGAAAAATGTTCCGATGGCATCGACAACGACGGCAATGGGTATGTCGATTGCAATGACTACTCGTGTAAACGCGACGGTCCCCCTGAGGTCGTACAATACTGTGCGAACCTGTCCGAATCGACGTTGGAAGCGTGCAGCGACGGAATCGACAACGACGGCAACGGCTACACGGATTGCGATGACTACTCGTGTAAACGCGACGGTCCCCCTGAGGTCGTTGAATACTGTGCGTCCATTTCCGAAACGACATTGGAGAAGTGCAGCGACGGAATCGACAACGACGGCAACGGCTACACGGATTGCGAAGACTGGTCGTGTTCGAAAAGCACCGACAAAGACGTGTTGGCCTACTGCGAGTCCATTGGCGAAAACACGTTCGAAAAGTGTTCGGATGGAATCGATAACGACGGCAACGGCTACATCGACTGTGCGGATTGGTCGTGTAGCAGAGCGGAAAAGGTTGAAGTGAGACGAGCTTGTCAAGAAAGCGCCGCGGATGATCCGGCGGGTGCCGATGAAGCTTGTTCGAATGGTTTGGATGATGACGCCGATGGCTTCATCGATTGTGATGATTGGGACTGCAGCCACAACCCGGATGTCACGGTTTGCGGCAACGGACCCCGGGTGTGTGAGTAACGGGCGAGGCGTCGACTGCATCACGGTTCGACGCCCCCAACCTACAAGGCAAGACGCATGATATCGAAACGGACCTGTTTCCGAGTCTTATTGTCGCTCGCTTCCCTGTCTTTGGCATGGGCTTCACCACAGCATGCCACGGCTCAACCAGAGCCGGACAAGGAACTCAATTGCTCGGATGGTAAAGACAACGACGGAGATGGCGTCATCGATTGTGAAGATGCCGATTGCGCCGACAACCCTGCGTGCCAATCACCTCCGCCATCAGCCAAACCCGACCGTGAAACCAATTGCACGGACCGAATCGATAACGATGGCGATAGCGTCGTCGATTGCGCCGATTCGGATTGCTACGACGACCCGGCTTGCAAGCCCAATGGAATGCCGGAAAACACCAACAGTCTTTGCTCGGACTTCATCGACAACGATGGCGACGGCGCGATCGATTGCGATGACATGGATTGTCAGGGCCCTGGAGTCACCGCATGCAAAGGTTCTTGGCGTGGACCCAATAGCGGGACCGCACAGGCTCCCATGGATATGCCGGCCTTGGGTCCGGGCATGTCCGTCGAAGACCTGATCGGTACGGGTTCCGACAAAGATGGCGAACGCAACGACATCCTTTGCTCCGACGGTATCGACAACGATGGCGACGGACGCATCGACTGCGCCGACTTCGGATGCCGATTCGATCCAAGCGTCACTGTGTGTACAGGAAACCCCGACATCCGATTCTCGGTCGTCGGACAACTATCTCACAGCCATTACTTCAAAAAAGACCCATCGAGCACCTTACCGGAAGACGATACGCGGGTTACCGCATTGCAACTCCGCGCCTTGGGGCCCATCCGCGGCATCGAAAACTCGTTCTTCTTGCTGAGTATGCGCGCGGAACGTACCCCCCGACTCACGTTTGCCATGTTCCAAATCCCCGTGGGCAGCCGCTTTTACCTCAATGTCAACTCCGGCGGTGGATCGTTGTCCACGGGCCTCATCAAGTCCGCTTCCAAGCGTCCTCTCATCGACCCCGCGTACTACCTTTACTCCTCTTTCGAACAAGGCAACGGCGCGGCCGTCGACTTCGGCGGACCCATCAACGCAAGCGGATCCCTACAGTTCCGAACCTACGTCGCGGGCGGGTCCGGCCGCTACAACGGAAACGTCGGTGGTCGCTACTTCCGCGATGAGGACGTGGGCAACTACACCTATTCATTCGGCGCGCAAGCCACCGTCAACCTCATCGGTTACTTCCACCGCTTCGACACGGGATTTCTCTACACCAAAGTGCCCACCATGGCCGCATTCTCGCTCGGCGCCAAATACGACCAGCGTTCCATCGAACGATATCCCGCCGGCAATGCCCAACTCGCTTTCCGTTCCGGTATCTTCAGTCTCGAGTCCGAGTTCTACGGCAAACGAGAACTCGAATTCAAATCCACGCAATTCGCCTACAATGTCACCGGCGGACTGCTCCTCGTGCCAAAACACCTGTTTTTCGCAGCAGACTACGGCGCCTTCATCGCGGGCAAGCTGGAAAAACCACCAGAAGACCTCTTCGATACAGGTAGCGACGTTCGCAAGCAGCGCGATGAAATGCAAGCCCGTGCCGCCCTCCATTGGTTCTTCTATCGACACGTCGGCGTGTTGTCAGCCTTGTACCGGTATCGCGATGTCAAGTCCTCACGCGATCAGAAAGACGGCTACAAGGAAAGCGAAGGCCGACTCGTAGCAAGTTATTGGTTCTAACCCATCTGAGTCTCTTTCCAATCTCTCCGCCGCGCCTCCCGCTTCAGTCGACCTCTGCCCACAAGGTGTTGCTTCTGGCAGCCCTTCGAACTCATGGATGACCAGATCGCGTTGTCAGGGATGCGTTGATCGAATCTCCGAAACGAGAGGATATGCCTGCACAACATGCTGCAGGTACCATAAAATCGCGCGAGTACTCACCATCACATTGCGCGAACGGTCGGGGTTGTACCCGTAGTCTCCCGCTATATTCTCGAACACACGATCGAAGTTCAACCCCACCATCTTGCCTGTCCCATCGAGCACGGGGCTGCCCGAATTACCGCCTGTCGTATCCGCATTGGACAAAAAACATAAGGGAACGTCGGCACCGGAGGGGTCGGCATACTGCCCAAACGCTTGATTCTCGAACGCGCGGAAAAGCATCTCCGGAACTTGAAAGGGAGGACTGCCCGTATGCTTGTCGAGCATCCCTCGAAACGTCGTTTGGGGAATATGCCAAACTCCATCCTGCGGAGCGTAGCCTGCCACATGGGCGAAACTGATACGCGGTGTGCTATTGGCATCGGGATAAAACGCTTTGCCGCGAAACGCGATCAAGGCTTGCAAATATGGACGCTCGAGACGAATCCTCGCACCTTCTCGCTCTTGATTGCGACGATCGAGGTCATCGAATTCTTGGCTCACCCGAAGAGCAAGTTGGATCATTGGGTCTTTCGACCGCCGAAGCTCATCCAACCCTAGGCCAAACGCATCGAGACGCCCCTGGATCATCCCAAGCTTGGTGCCTTGATATAACTCCCGCAGCTTTTTTTGAAGTTGATCCGCTTCACACGGCAGTCCTTCTGGCCCAAGCAACGCACCGGGACGTTCGTGGGGAGCCAGGGCGCAAAGACGTTGAACCATGAGCCGCATCACGGCTCGGTCGGAATCCAGGTGGAGGCTTCGTTGCGCTTGCTCGAGTTCCCGACGAACCGTGTCACGATCGCGATCTTGATAACCGGGCTCTCGCACGTCGTCCGGTTTCTCTCTTTGCGCCGCCCACTTCACGATCCGTCGCGAAAAACCGAATACCTGTGCCCCCGATACCAAAGCACCGAGCAGTTGATCTTTTTGTCTCGTTTCGCGCGATGCCCGAAGGTGATTCTCCAAATCGTCGAGCACACTTGCATACCGCGCCGCTCGCTCGGGCTTTTCCGAGATCCACGCTCGAAGGGCCTCATCTCGTCTTCGCGCGCGTTCGACCGCGCCGTTGGCGCGCAAACCTTTTATCATGCCACGAGCGTGAAATAGCCCATTGTTGAGACGTCGGAGCCACGACGATACGACAAGACGAGCTGCCGGATCATCGCCTGCGCCCCGTTCCAACGCTTCGATCCAAGCGGTATACAGACTATCCCGAAATGGATAATACCATTCAAGGGCGTCTTCTACCTCGGTATGATGCGCATATCTACGCGTTTTTCCTGGTTTTCCTGCAACCATAACCAGGGATGGCGGAGTGGGGAACAATTCCGATACGGTCAGGTAGGTATCTGGATGATAGGGCACATTGGCACCGTCGTACTCCGCTGGTTCGCCAGAGGGTTTGACATAAGCCCGCAATATGGCGAAATCCAACGTGTGTCGCGGCCAATGCCAGTTGTCGATCTCACCGCCGTAATTGCCCAAGCTCTCCGGCGGAAAAGCCACGAGACGAACATCCTTCAGCTCCGTGTTTTCGAGCATCATGAACCGAAGTCCGTCGTTTTCTCGCGCCACTTCACAGCGCATATTGGGCTTGCTCTCACACTCGCGTACGAGCATCGATTCCCGACGCTCGATCTCTTTTAGCCGTTGCAGGTCGGTCAACGACGAATCCAAGGTGTCGAGGATGCGAGAGGTCACGTCCGATTGCCGTTGAAACACGTACACCAGGGTTCCCAAACCGGGGAGTTCATCGGCGCGTGTCTTGGCGACGAAACCATCGGACAGGTAATCCCGACCGGGTGTCGAATTACGCTGAATGGCCCGATGAACACAATGATGGTTCGTGATGAGCAAGCCATCAGAGGAAACGAACGAAGCGCTGCATCCCTGCAGCCCGGCCACCGCGCGAAGCAGCCCACCTTTTCCGGGTGTCCAAAGATCCGAAAGGGAAACCGCCAAACCTCGGTGGCGCAACTTCGACTCATCGAGTCGTGATAGATCGTGCCACGGCCACATGCCTTCCCCCGACGCGGGCGGTGGCATGAACCAGGAGCCGTTACCCGGAGTCGGACTCTCAGGCTTCGACGTGGTCTCGGTACAGGACGGCGACGCGTGGATCTGTGGATGGGAATACGAGGGGGAGCAACTCACGAGGGATACTGCCACCAAAGCCACAAAATGCGGCAGCAGCATGGGCAATCTCTTTGCGAAACGGACGCGCATCTTCGCGATAGCCTAATCCGAACCCCACCCTGTGGCGACCCGAACCATCTCCGATGGGTTCTGCTGTTTTCCTGCCTTGACACACGACCCCGTATGCCATTGCCTATCGCGTCATGGATGCTGATGAGAGCCGATCCAACCTCGATCTCGAGGGGCGGTGTGGAACCTGCGCTCGATTCGTTCGGGTCACCGAGCGGGTGGAGGCCCACGGTGCGGTAAGTCGTGTCGGCGACTGCCTGCTTGGCGTGTGGCCTTCGCCCTTGAACGAACGGGGAACCTGTCCCCATTACACGAAGCGAGGCGAATTCAAGCTCTCCTTATCCACAAAAAATCAACGAACCGCCACTCGAACCCCAAAACGAACTTCGCCCGTGGTGGCGCAACCCTTTTCGTTTCCAGAGGCAATGACCGACATGGATGCAGACGAATTCCGCTTGGCGCTTCGGCAAGTTCTCCGCGAGGAATTAGGCCTGGGCGAGGTGACCATCGCTCCCCGTTGGGCGGGAGGGCAAGTCATCGTCAAACCGGGGCGCGATGGAGTAGCGGAAAAAACGATCCCCATCGATAGCCTTTTTCACAAAATCGTGCTCATCCGCGACAAACTCCGGGTCCTGGAGCAAAAAATCAACAGCCATCCCCTCCTGACCGATGAAGATAAAGTGCAAATGCAGCAGTACATCACGCAATGCTACGGCTCGCTCACAACCTTCAACTTGTTGTTCGACGCAAAAGACGAAGGCTTCGTCGGACAACGTAATCGTGAGGAGTGAGCGAACGACCCGCTCAATTACAAAATGGGAAGGAACACGCGCAACGGCAGACAGCCGCGTATCATCCCATCTTCTAGGATGGCTGCTCAATCCAGGAAATCACCGAATCTGAAGCTTGTTTCGAATTCCGAGGCGAAGCACCCTCCGTCACAACCACGGTGCGCTTATTGTGTTCCAGCCGCTAAAGGCTCGAATGACCCGGCGGATATCGCCGACGAGTGCCTTATCAAAATGCTGGGGCAAGACGAGCGCAAACAGGTCTCGTTGTTGTTGTACCGACTCGGACGCGAGGAGGGACTTTTTGACCAAAAATGTCCGATGACTCGCGACAAAACCTATACGCATTGCCCATTTTATGAAGATATTGTCGATATCGCCGACGAATCCTGAACGCGGCGACAAGACGGTGCCCACTCCACCTCAGTCTTGTGGTTCGACCCAACACGCCCCATGATGCGGGGCATGAAAAATACCCCAGCGTTGACGGAAGCTTCGGTTCGACAAGTGTATGAACGGCAGGCTCAGCGACATGAATGGGCCCGAAACTTACTCGGTCGCCCCTTGACCCTCGCCGAAAAAATCCTTTTCGCTCACGTCAAACCTTATCCCGACGCGGCGCCGAAGGACTTCACGCGATTGAAGTCCTCCACCCAGCTTTGGCCGGACCGCGTGACCTTACAAGATGCCACGGCCCAAATGGCGATCCTCCAGTTCATGCAGGCCGGTGTCCCTCGGGTCGCCGTTCCCTCCACCGTGCATTGCGACCACCTCATCCAGGCCCAACAAGGAGCCCAAAAAGACCTGCTCCGCGCTTTCGACGAAAACCAAGAAGTCTACGATTTTCTCGCAAGCGCCTCGAAAAAATACGGCCTCGGATTCTGGCAACCCGGAGCGGGCATCATTCATCAAGTCGTTCTCGAAAACTACGCTTTCCCCGGGGCGCTCATCATTGGAACGGATTCCCATACCCCCAATGGCGGCGGCCTCGGTATGCTCGCCATCGGCGTTGGCGGCGCTGATGCCGTCGATGTCATGGTCGGCGCTCCTTTCGGCCTTCGATGGCCCGGCGTCATCGGCGTGCGGCTCACCGGAAAACTATCCGGATGGACCGCCCCCAAAGACGTCATCCTGCATCTCATGGGCATCCTCACCACCCGCGGGGGAACCGGGCATATCGTCGAGTTTTTCGGCCCAGGCACCGCAAGTCTTTCGGCCACCGGCAAAGGCACGATCTGCAACATGGGCGCGGAACACGGCGCCACCACCTCCGTATTTCCCTTCGACCAAGCCATGGCAGTCTATCTACGCGCGACAGGACGGGAAGCCATCGCTGCCCTTGCCGAGCAGCACGCCTCGGAACTGCGCGCGGATAAACAAGTCGAAGACGATCCGGAGCGATTCTATGACCGCGTCATCGAAATCGACCTCGATACCCTCGAGCCCCATATCAATGGCCCTCATTCCCCGGACCGCGCCTATCCGATCTCAAAACTCGCCGAAGCCATCGCTTCCGAATCCTGGCCGGACAAGCTTTCCGCTACCTTGATCGGAAGCTGCACCAACTCGTCTTACGAAGATATGGTTCGCTCCGCGGCCGTCGTGCAAGCTGCGCGCGCCCAGGGATTGAAACTCGCCTCCCCGCTTTACGTCACCCCCGGCTCGGACCAGATCTTTGAAACCCTGAAACGCGACGGTTTGCTCGAGATCTTCGAAAATGCCGGGGCGCTCGTTCTCGCCAACGCTTGCGGCCCCTGCATCGGTCAATGGAAACGGGAAGATATCGTCCAAGGCCAAGAAAACACCATCCTCAATAGCTACAACCGCAATTTCCCGCGTCGCAATGATGGCAATCCCGCTACCTTGAGCTTCATTGGAAGCCCGGAAATCGTCACGGCCCTGGCTTTTGCCGGTCGGCTGTCTTTCAATCCCATGAAAGACACACTCGTGGCAGCCGATGGGAAAACCGTTCGGCTACAAGCCCCTTCTCCAGCCGAAAATGGAGGCCTGCCAAAAGCCGGATTCGCTCATGGGCTGGCTGGATTCATCGAACCCGCCGAAGACGGCAACGATCTCGAAGTGCTGATCGACCCAAAAAGCAAACGATTACAACGCCTCGAACCGTTTGCCCCGTGGGATGGAAAAGACTTCGAAAACCTTGTCGTCCTACTCAAAGCCACAGGCAAATGTACGACGGACCATATCTCCCCCGCGGGACCATGGTTGCGTTTTCGAGGACATATCGACGCCATCAGTGACAATATGTTTTTAGGAGCCAATAACGCGTTTACGGACAAACCTGGCACGGCGGTCAGCGCGTTGAGCGGCGAAAACGAAGTCCCCATCGCCGCTCTCGCCCGTGCCTACCGCGCCCAAAACATCGGATGGGTGGCGGTGGGAGACTGGAACTACGGAGAAGGTTCGAGTCGAGAACATGCGGCCATGAGCCCTCGTTTCCTAGGCGCCAAGGCCGTTATCACCCGCTCGTTCGCACGTATTCACGAAACCAACCTCAAAAAACAAGGCGTTCTGCCCCTCACCTTCTCCAATCCCGCCGATTACGACAAAATCCGCGCCGATGACCGGCTCAACCTCCTCAACCTTCAAGCTCTTACCCCTAACGGGACGGTCATTTGCCGCATCGACCATGCCGACGGCTCCAAAGAGCAGATCGAATTGAAGCATTCGCTGGATGCCGAACAGATCGAATGGTTCAAGGCTGGTTCCGCGCTCAACGTTTTCGCGCAGCGTTGACGATAGCGACTACCATGTTCGCCCTTCGCGCCATCGCTTTTTGCTCCATGACCGCCTTTCTCGGCGCGTGCGAGACACGAAAAGCTCCCACCCCTTCCTCCACCACGGCGGACCCTCCCTGTCCCGCGCTTGCTCCCCTCGATTCTTGGCGGCTCATCACTACGGACTATTTCCAGGCAAAACTGCCCGCTTCCTTCGACCAAACCCCCGTTTCGAAGGGAATTGGCTTTCGAGATCCCACCGGCCCTCGCATACGATTTTCCAACGTAGATTGGCCCGCCGAATCCGGCAATACGCCCCAAGCCCTCGATATCCTCGTCGATGGAGTTCGTCGCGAAGCTTCCGACGCTGGCCTTTCTCTGACCTTGGGCCCCGTTTTGGAACGCGGCACACCGCAACGACCCAGCCGCCTTTTTTCCGTCACATCCCCAAACCTCAACGTGGTGCAGGGAATCGTAGCACAACGCATCCATTCCCAATTCATGGCGATCTCGTTCACCCTGGAGCAAGAGTCCTCACAAACTTCAGCAAAATGCCTGGAAATTATGG
>Ga0209718_1000989_pt1 | contig 34913 bp, 36 predicted proteins | sample AD_JPNAS1_MetaG_FD_184420 | JGI IMG/M metagenome (GOLD analysis project Ga0209718, IMG submission 184420) | Active sludge microbial communities of municipal wastewater-treating anaerobic digesters from Japan - AD_JPNAS1_MetaG (SPAdes) (version 2) | ecosystem: Engineered > Bioreactor > Anaerobic...
GGAGCTTCATATCCATTACCATGCGCAGTTCATCTATGATCTGGCTGGAGAGCACGAGGGTATGTTCGTCCGAGACTCGCTCAGCCAAGGCTGCGAGTCGAGATGATCTGAACAGCCCGGCAGATACGAGGATATTGGTGTCAAACATCACCCTCATGTCGTTCCCCCCAGAGCTTGCGGCGCGCCTCCCTCACCAGGTCAACGACATCCTGCTCACTGCCGACACCGGCTTTTTCGGCCTCGCCCATCATCTCTTTCTGGAACTCCGCGAAGGCAAGCCGGTTGGAGTTGACCAGAATCACATCGCTCCCCTTCTCCAGGAAGACAACCTTGTCGCCCTCCTTGAGCCCTAGCTTCCGGCGAATATCCACGGGGATGGTGACCTGCCCCTTGGAAGATATCCTGGCCATATCCACTTGCTAGCCCTCCTTCCCCTACATCCTTTACTTCCCCTACCCATACTATAGACTGTACCCGTAACGATTTCAACCGTGCGGTTCGTGATCTCTTCGACACTGGGCTAGCTCCGGGAGTGAGGCCTGGCTTTGACACTACCACATCTCCAACAGCCACATCGATGTGAAATGGAGTGACGGTATTCCCGGCACGCCCAACCAGTTGCACCCTCACTGCAGTAGTCACCCTTTGAGCACAAAGCGCTCCCCGTACTGCGACACTGCGAGCCTTCTCAGAGACTCCTCCTGGCAGAACAACTGCAGCACCAGTTGGAAGCTTATCCCTGAACGTCGGGCCCTGCTTCTCAGCCTGTCGAGCACAGACTGGGATACGTTGCCCATCATAGCCACACCCCCACTGAGCTCGCGACCTTGCGCTGGATGCGAAACACTCTGGCGTAGTCCATGAGTCTGCCGAACGAAATGCACCTAGCTGTTGATGTTCCTGCTCACAGCGATGTGCCGCACGCCAGGCGTCCGGTCAGTATACCTGTGATAGCGAAGAGCGCTTTCCATGCACAGGATGGACTCAGGGATCAGCCGGCCAATGATCTCGAGATCATCCTTAGGCGGTCAGGGGAATACGAAGCCGTACACCTGTGGCGTATCTTCAAGCCGAATTGCGTGAGCCATGCGGTGGTCTGGTTGATGCATATGCACCGGGGGCTAACAGCAGAGCTTCTCGATTATGCCTATGGCTTCAGCATCCAGGTCTCTGGCCTTCAGAATAACGCTTGCCAGCTCCTTTCTGATTTGCGGATCGACGAAAGCTTCATGCGCCTTCGGATTGCCGTTGCCCCCGACGAGGCCCCAAGCCTGCCACATCAGGTCATGCTCCCGCCTGAAGCGGTCAGCCGCCGCTAGCAAATCCGGCGCCGTCTTGGTTTGGGACTCAGCCATCATCTTCAGCAGTTCGCTCGCCGCCCACCTGCATTCGGCCACGATACTCACGGCTGAGTTGTGAATCTCATGCCGGCTCCGGAAAACACGTTCATCGTCAGTGAAGAAATCGGCGTCATTCGTCACCTGCTTGGCCCAGGCGTCATAGGCTGCCAAACCCGTGTGCTGCGTTCCTCCGCCCCATCTGTCACCTGGGTTCCGGGCAACCGAAACGGCCCAACGCAGTATCTCCGCGTTTCGGTCGGCCGGCTCGGGGCGGTCGACCTTGTCCTCAATGACTATGAGGCTCCAGGTGTCGGGGAACCAGTTGCGCTTGCGGTAGGTTCCGTCAGGTTCATGCTCGACGCCGTAGTTGAAAGGCGGCAAGTCCTGAAAGTAGCTCCATCCGATGAGAACTTCCCCGCCTTCGTCGTATCCTGTGATGAGGCCGCATTCGGGCGGACCGACCACTCCGAAACTGAGGACAGGTCGGCCTGCCCTCAAGGATTCTGTGATTTCATTGACAAACCGCGCTTCGTCGCCGGGGTTGCCCGACTTGTCGATGCCGCGAAAACCGTAGCCCACATGAGCGAAAGATCGTCGGATGATCTCAGTTGGGTCAGCCACGAACATCATGTCGGCGGCGTCCTGATACCATCCGGCCTTCCAGCGCAGGCCGAAGGCCATGCCCGACGCGCCGAGCAGTTCAATGTAGAGGTCATTGCGATGCCAGGTCTTGCCCTTCTCAGTGAAAGTTGTCCAGGAGTAGTCTTCGCCTATGAAGCGGAGGGCTGCCGCAAGACAACTCGGAAACGGGATGTCCTCTGGGGTCTGGTCGGAGCCGTTGTAGAACCCGACGCTCCCAACGCCGCGAAGCGCCAGGAGATCTTCGCATCTGGTCACTATCTTCACTCCTTCTGCGGTTCCGGAATTCGCCATGGGACCAGTTCCGCTCCCACGCCAATGTCTGCCGGCACTGCGAAGCATAGTTCGCCAAGCTCCGCCCCATTCCTCTGCGTCCGCTAAGCTACGCGCCCCGCAAATGGCGACTACCTCGAAGCATACTGCCGTGGCGATGTAGATCAACGCAGAGCTACACGTTACCCATATCCATGGATCGGCCCGGATACGAAGGCCGATCTGACATACCTTCTCAGGATGTGGGAGGTCTGGACGGCCAGGAGGAGCAGGTCGACCGAATCTAGGTTTTTCCGGTGGATTGGAGTCCGCCTGAGAGCCTTTCCCGGCGGCTGGCTCAGGAAACAGGATCGCGTTGAGGTTGCCCGCCTGACCATAGGCGAGGAGTTCAGGCGTTCGGGTATCACACCGGAGCAGTTGGGACAACTACTGGAAGAAGCGCGGGAGGAAGTGTTCCCTCGATATCTGAGAGACCACTACGACCATGAGTAGACCTACAGTCATGGTGGACACAAATGCCGTGAATCAGGGGTTTCCCGTGCGAGTGCCCCCGCCGCCCCGGGATCTCATATTCGAGCATTCACGCTGAAGTGTCGTGGGGCCGGCCCGAGGGGAGGGGGGCATGGTAGCCCGACCCCAAATAGCCACGCACGCACTCGCGCCGAAAGGATAATGCACCTGAGTCGGAGAAGACTGCTCGTATAGATGCGCTATTCGATCCAGACGCGTGAGGTGATGCCACGGTGTTCGCTGTCTCGGCCAATGACATCCTGAGACTCCTTCAGCCTGCGGAGGCGTGTGACGGTTGAGACAGGGACTACCGATTTCACGGCGGACGAGGTTCCCAGGCCATACTCGGAGCACATCTCCGCTGCCGCGATGGAGCGTCTCCGTGACCTGGCAAAGCAAGAGCGTGCGCCTCAAGACCTTGTCACGCTCTCGGATCGCGACCTTCTGTCAGCTCTGGGAGTTGTTCGCGAAGAGCGCCTCACCCACGCCGGGCTCTTGCTTGCCGGAAGAGAGCAGTCAATTCGCGATCATGTCCCAGCGTATCTGTGGACGTATTTTCGCATGCGCAGCGATACCGAATACGATGACCGCGTCGACACCGCTGAACCATTGCCGATGGCACTCGGACGAATCACAGATCGCATAATGGCGTCCAATCCCATCGCTACGATAAAGCAAAGCATGTTCCACTTCGAGTACCGCACCTATCCCGACATCGCCATTCGAGAGGCCCTGATGAACGCCTTCTGCCATAGGGATTTCCGAATACCGGGGCCCATCATGGTCAAGCAGTATCCAGGGCGCCTCGAAATCTCGAATCCGGGGACTTTTGTTGGCGGAATATCGCCCGACAACATCCTTCATCACTCTCCAGTCTCCCGTAGTCCGCTTCTTGTCGACGCGTTAACTCGCTTGCGACTCATCAACCGTGGTAACCTGGGCATTCCTCGGATGTTCGCATCCATGCTGATGGAGGGAAAGGAGCCGCCGATCATACAGGAACAAGGGAACACAGTCAAGGTCACTTTCCTTGCAGGAGAGACATCCGGGCCTTTCCGGGCATTCGTTGCTGATCAGTCCAGGATTGGCCATGAACTCACAGTAGACCACCTGCTCATACTGCAGTACTTGATTCGACATTCGGAAATCGATACATCAACCGCGGCACGCGTCTGTCAGCGGCAGGAAAGCGAAGTCCGAGAGATTCTGAGTCAGATGGAAAGGCAGTACTCCCACATCGAGCGTGGGGGCACGGGCAGAGGCACCTACTGGACGATGCGGTCCGATCTGCGCCGAGACCTAGCCGCTGATAGCGTGCCTGAGCGGGACGCTCGGATCGATTGGGAGACTGCAAAGACCCGAATCCTGAGCGTGCTCAAGCAGCGTGCCGAACACAGAGAACCCGGCCTCACCAACAGGGAAATCCGTCAAATCGTCCGTCTGGACAGAAACCAAGTGTACCGACTGGTACGGCAACTAATGGAAGAAGAACCCCGCATTGCAATTGTGGGAAACAAACGGTACGCAAGATACGAGTACCGTTGATCACGCTGCTTCACGCAATCCGAGCATTGAAACGAGCATTGGACCGCCTGCAATGCTCGCTCTGTTGCTCGCGAGCATTGGGTGAGCGTTCACATGATCGTCGTGCCTGACGGGACGCTGACATGAAATAGCGGTTCGCGGCAGATTCTGCAGGAAGAGGCGCCGAGTCCTGGAGCAAGCCTCCGTGTGGAGGTAGGCTGAGAGGTGACGCCCACGCACAACCGAGTGCTTGTAGTCGACGATGAGAAGGCCATCGCCGACCTGATCGAACTGTACCTGAGGAACGAGAACTACTGCTTGATATCGGAGATCGCCGACATCCTGCTCACTGTCGACACCGGCCTTTTCGGCCTCGCTCGCGGCTCTCTGTCATAGACGCGAACACCGACCTCATTGACGATACCTTCGCACACACCCACACCGAGAAGGCGCGGCGCTACGAAATGCACCTTGATTGGCGGGTACTCCAGCTTGACCTTCCTCTTGTTGATGTTCTTGCTCACTGCGATGTGCCATACGCCAGGCGTCCGGTCAGTATACCCGTGATAGTGGAGAGCGCTCTCCATGGGGCCATCATCGAGCCACTCGTACACTCCTCGCTTAATGCGGGTGATGTGGCCCGCACTGAGCAGGTTCGCAATGTAGCTGGTATGTACACGCCGCCTGAGCATGTCCTCAGTCCTGGCAATGCCTCCATGTGACTCGAAGATCCGTTTGACGTCGTCATACCTGCCCATGCCCTTCACCTCGTTATAGGTATCCGCTCATCGGTGCGCAACGCGGATACCATTATCACTGCAACTTCGTCGTCATCAGTCAATCGCGCTATCCTGGACGAGGGTGCGTGTAAGGTTTGTGGCTCCTGAGGCCTGGCGTCGTTTCCTCTCTGGTGGTCGGTTAGGCCGCCCTTAGGGGCTTAGGCTAGCCTTACGCTCCTGATCTGGTCTTCTCTCTACGACTACGCCAGAACTCATCCCACTTGCCGTTCAGATCCGACCGTCTCGATCCCGGCCCGCTCTACCACGTGCGGAACACCCGACGCGTGGCTTGCGATCTCCGCTGCCGGCTGAAGCCGTTCCGAGGCGTCGCAACAAAGCGCCTGCTACGATACTTCTCCTGGTAGGTCCGCATGGCCGCCATGGAAGGAACCGGCACTCGCGCACGCTAGCGGCGGCCAAACAAGATAACGACCGCGGGCCGCGTCAACCGAAAGGCCCTTTAGCTGGCACAATCGCTACAACTGAGCAGCTTCAGCCGTCTTCCCCGGCGGCCATGACGCCAAGGCCAGCCAAATAGCCGTTTCAGCGGTGCGGGCATGACCTCGCCAGCCAACACCCGGTCGCGATGAACCAACAGGCGATACATACCGTATCTGCCGCTTGCTATTACCTACGAAACCTACACGCACGCCTCGCCGCGAAATTGCGATCACAATCGCAGTCGCCGGTCCGTGCCTTTCGCGTCACGGTTTTGGCACATGACGACGACAACAACCGACTCCGCGACCTTCCGAAAGAAATTTTCATACCTCAGAAGGAATTTCCGAACCCGTTACCGAATTGGGTTTTACACCTAGTAGGTGGCGAGTCCTTTCAGCATAGCACTGAGCTTCCCGGATACGTGAGTGCTGGCGGCAGTGTGGGCGGCGCAGCAACGGGGGGACGTGACCAGTCTGTTGCCTTGCGGAAGGTATCACTGGGATTTGGGGGACGAGGCTACCGGTTCAGGATGTGTAGCGGAGGGAGGAGGCCATATGGCGAAACGGATCGTTCACTATATCAACCAGTTCTATGGCGGCATTGGCGGTGAGGAAGCCGCGGGCGCTCCGCTCGCGATCAAGGACGGGCCCATCGGGCCCGGGATAGCGCTGCAAAAGGAGCTTGGCGAAGGTTACGAAATCGTGATGACCATCGTCTGCGGGGACAACTACTACGCCGAGAACAGCGACTATGTCGCTGATGCGGCATGCAGGGCGATCAGCGAGAAGGGCGCCGATCTGCTGGTGGCGGGGCCGGCTTTCAACGCAGGACGCTACGGACTGGCCTGCGGCGGGATCTGCGCCAGTGTCGCACGGTGCCTCAACATCCCCGCGGTTACAGCAATGTACCCGGAGAACCCTGCAGTGGCAATGTACAAGAAGGACCTGCTCATCGTGGCTACAACGGCTTCAGCGGCCGGCATGAGAGATGCCATTCGCCGTGTGGCGAGGCTGGGAAAGAAAATCACAGCCGGCGAGACGGTTCTGTCGGCCAAGGAGGAAGGCTACATCCCCCGCGGCAGACGGCTCAATCAGCTAGCGGATAAGCCTGCAGCCGTGCGAGCAGTCGAGATGCTGCACAGAAAACTCAAAGGCGAGCCCTACACGACAGAGGCGCCGGTGGAAAGATACGAGAGCGTGGCCCCCGCCAAACCGATCAGGGATCTTGCTCAAGCAACCATCGCTCTGGTGACCGAAGCGGGTATTGTCCCCCTTGGAAACCCGGATAGAATCAAGCACGCCAACGCAACCAACTGGGCGTCGTACTCCTTGGAAGGCATCGATGATCTGGAAGGCGGACAGTATGAAGCCGTTCATGGCGGATTCGACGCTAGTTTCGCCAACGAGGACCCGGACAGAGTGCTGCCTGTAGATGCCATGAGGTTCTTTGAGACCCAAGGCTACATCGGCAAGCTTCATGATACGTATTACGTCACCGTGGGCAACGGCACCCCGGTTGAAAGAAGCGCCGAATTCGGCGCGCAGATAGCCCAGGAACTGCTGAGAGCGGGGGTGCATGGCGCTCTCATCCCGTCCAGCTGAGCGACTGGCACGCGTTGCGGTGCAACGCTAGCGAAGGAAATAGAGAGGGCCGGGATCCCCGCGGCATGTATTACGGCAATGAGCTCAATTGCAGAAGCGGTTGGGGCAAGCAGAATCATTATAGGCGGTCGCATTCCCTATATGTGCAGCGACGCCTCTCTTCCCCGGGAGCGGGAAACCGAGTACAGAAGGAAGCTTGTTAAGGCTGCACTCGATTCCTTGTGTACCGAGGTTGAGAAACCGACATTGTTCTCTCCGTGAAACGGCTGAGTACTTGAGGGGGAAAAGGCCTCATGAAGCTGAACTTAGGCACTTTCAAGGTCACCGACGTTGTGTTGGGCCGTGGGACTTCATTCGCCGATGGGGTTCTCACGATCGATGAACAGGAGATCCGGGACCTAGTGACGCAGGACAGCAACTTGGCCTCCGTGCAAGCTGACATCGTCAAGCCCGGAGAACCAAAGAGGATCATACATGTTCTTGACGTCATCGAACCGAGGATCAAGCTAGACAGTGGGCTCCAGTCCTTTCCGGGATTTCTGTCCGCTCCCGTGACGGTTGGGAGAGGTACAACATATCGGCTAAGCGGAGCCGCAGTGGTGGAAAGCGCCGAACTACCCTGGGACGCCGGCGGGCTGCTTATACCACGCGAAGGAATCATCGATATGGTTGGACCCGGCAGATACTACAGCCCCTTTCACGAGACTATCAATGTTGTTCTCCGTTTCGAGCTGGCTCGGGGCAGATCGGACTTGGAGTATGATGCATCTGTGCGCTTGGCGGGCATCAAGGTGTCCAAGTATCTGGCGGAGACAGTTCGGAGCCTCACACCCGACATCATGGAAGTCTTCAGCACCGAAAACAGGCAGAGCGACCTTCCCAATGTAGTCCAGATTCACCAGTATCAATCGCAAGGAACGTATGCACATACATATTGCTACGGCAAGCACATGTATGAGAATCTGCCCACAGTGATCAACCCGAACGAGATGATTGACGGCGCCCTGGTCAGCGGCAACTACGCCTACGCATGTTTCAAAACCCCGACCTACCTGCACTGCAACAACCCCGTCATGCTGGAGCTGTATAAGGGGCACGGGACACGCCACAACTTCGCCGGGGTCATCATTGCGCGGGGGCACAACTACACATTCGACGAGAAGTTGCGTTCCGCGCAGTATGCAGCAAAACTGGCCAAAGAACTCGATGCTCAGGGCGCCGTCATAACATGGGAAGGCGGCGGCAACGCGGTTATTGAGGCGATGCAGACGGTAAGAGCATGCGAAAACTTGGGAATCAAGACGGTGATCATAGCGTATGAGATGGGCGGTCCCGAGGGCGATGGCCTTGCCTTGCTCGACAGCGTAGAGGAAGCCGATGCCATAGTGAGCGCGGGCAGCATTGAGAAGAGGATAACCCTTCCGCCGCTCACACCGGTCGGAGGCAGAGAACTCAGGCTGGCGAAGGAACTAGGCGGGATAAGAGTGGACGCGTCTGCGAGCCTGAAGTTCGACATCTCCCACGAGATGTACTGCGGCGCCAACCAGACAGGCTTTGGGCTGATCACCGCGGAGGACTACTAGTTCCGGACGGCAGCCGCAGAAGGGGGCACAGTCGATGAATCCGTATGACTACGTAAAGAGAGAACCCTACAAGCTCTACATCAACGGCGAGTTCGTCCAGTCGGTGTCAGAACGGACTTTCGACATCACTAACCCTGCCAGTAACGAGGTATTCGCCACAGCCTACACCGGCGGCAGAGCAGATGTCGAAAGGGCCATTTCAGCAGCTAGAGATGCTTTCGACCACGGCCCTTGGGGTAAGATGACTAATCCACAAAGAAGCCGGCTCTTGCTTCGGGCCAGAGACCTCTTGTCGCAGCGGGCGGAGGAATTCGCCGCGCTGGAGGCATTGGATTGCGGGAAGATCTTCGCCGGGGCACTGCACTATGACGTGGCTCAAGCGCTGGACGGTTTCGAATACTACGCCGGCAAGGCTCGTTGCCTGGAAGGCAAGGTCGTACCCGTTGACGGAGGCGGCAGATACCTCAACTATGTGATGTGGCAGCCCTACGGCGTGGTCGGCGAGATACTGCCATGGAACTGCCCGCTCCTGATGGGCGCCGGGAAGATAGCGTCCATTCTGGCCGCCGGCAACACAGTGATTATCAAGCCTTCGTCCTGGGCCTCTCTGAGCATGCTGGCCATGGCGGAGGTACTCCACGAAGCCGGATTCCCGCCGGGGGTTGTCAACATCGTAACCGGCTCCGGGAGCGAGGTTGGCACTGCACTAGTTGAGAGCCCTCTGGTGGACATGGTGTCCATGACCGGGGGCACCGAAACGGGAAGGAAGGTCATTGCCGATTCCAGCAAGACCATCAAGGACGTCGCCCTGGAGCTCGGCGGCAAGAGCCCTAACATCGTCTTTCCCGATATCGACTGGGAGTCTGCCGTCAAGTGGACTGTGCTCGGCTTCACCCTTGGCGCCGGGCAGGTCTGCGTCTCCGGCGCCCGTCTGATCCTGCATCGATCCATATACGACGAATTCCTGGCCCAGCTGAAGGCCGAGTGTGAGAAGATGATTCCCGGCGACGGTTTCGATTGTGAAAACGGCGTGAACCTGCCGTCCCTCATTCATCCGGACCATGCGGCTCGAGTTTGGAGTTACATTGAAAAGGCCAAGGCCGAAGGCGCCCGTCTGGTCGCCGGCGGCATACCCTACACCGACCCGGCGCTCGCTAAGGGCAATTTCGTCCCCCCCACTGTGTTTGCGGATGTCACTCCTGAGATGACCATTTTCCGAGAAGAGATCTTCGGCCCGGTTCTTTCGGTAACGCCTTTTGAGACTGAACAAGAGGCGATAGACCTAGCCAACGATACGCCTTTCGGCCTGGCTGGAGCTGTGTTCACCAATGATTGCGGACGGGCCTTGCGAGTAGCGGAAGCGATCAAGGCCGGCCAAATCTACATCAACACATACTACAGCAAAGGCATGAACGAATCCCCCGCAGCCGGCTGGAAGGAAAGCGGCCTGGGCGTTGCCGGACTCTACAAGTACATGAGATCCAAGACGGTGTTTGTCGATATGGACAAGAGAGCTTCTGAGCGATGATAGTCGGCTACTGGGCGAGGCGAACCTCGCCCAGTTCTCGCGCTGCCCAGGGTTGCATCATCGCGCATGTCGTGGGTGGCGCTTGCCTCTCTACCGCGCCGGCGCCCGACCGTTCCTGCCTTGCTGCCCCGACGCGTTGGCGGCGCCCCTCAACTTCACGAGGAGGGCAGTCTTGGTCTTGTCGAATTGCTGAGCGAACACATCTGCCCTCCGGCTCACGGTGCCCGCGAAAATCAGGTCTATCACCGCCAACTGCGCCGTACGCGAGGCCATGGCACCTCCCTGAAACAGCGATTCATCCGCCTTGGTGTATATGACGATGTCGGCAGCATCACAGATAGGCATGTCGCGAAAGTTTGTTATTGCCACAGTAGTCGCCCCGGCCTTCCTGGCGATGCTGAGGGCTTCCACAGTGTCGCGCGTGGAACCTGAGTATGATATGCCGACCGCAACATCTTCGCTAGTAAGCACTGCGGCTGATATCGCCTGCAGATACGAGTTGGAGTTGAAACCGGCCGACAAACCAATGCGCATGAATTTGACGTAGGCATCCATCGCGACAACGTTGGAAGGGCCTGCCCCGTAAAAGTCCACCCTTCTTGCACAAGCCAACGCCTCAGTGGCCTGAGCTACGGCTTCGTAATCCAGCGAGCTCAAGGTAGTCTCCAGGGCCCTGATGTTGTTGGAGAATACGCTTCGGGCCAGTTCCTTGACCTCTCGAGCGGTTCCCATCTCCACAACGGCAAACTCGGGCACAATGGCTCCCAGTTCCTGGGCTATGGCAATGCGAAACTCCTTGTACCCGTCCAGGCCGAGGCTCTTGCAGAACCGGACAACGGTGGATTCCGAGACCTCGCACTCGCGCGCCAGGTCGGTTATGGTAGACTGAACGACCTTCCTGGGATGTTCCAACACGCACACTGCCACCCGCTGCTCACTTGGGGGCAGTGTAGCCAGAACGCCCTGCACTCGCAGGAGACAGGCCCCTTCAACCTTGCCCACACATCAACCCTGCCTTCCGAAGTAACTATCTGCCTGGTCTGCGCTCCATCCATCATGAACGATGCCGCGCAGGGCTTCGATCATCCTTGTCGGGTCCGGTTGACCCCACACGTTGCGCCCCATGGCCACACCAGCAGCGCCCGCCCTGATCGCCGACTCAACCATGCGGAACGTGTCGATCGGAGCGTCGGCCTTCTCGCCGCCCAACACCACCACCGGCGCCGGGCAGCCCGCCACCACCTCAGCACAGCCTTCCTCGGTGCCGGGGTAGTATGTCTTGACTATGTCGGTTCCGTATTCAGCCGCCGCACGGGCGCCCAGCTTGACGGCGGCAAGATCCGACGGCTTGCTCACATTCTTGCCGGCCGGCCACACCTCGGTCATGAGCGGCATACCCCAGTCATAGCAGTCGTCGGCAACCAGCGAGGCCTGGCGCGTAAACTCGTCTTCACGCTCATGGCCGAACTTGACAGTCACGGCCACTCCCGTTGCGCCAAGCTTGAGCGCGTGCGTCACCGAGCTGATCATAGCCTCCTCGAACCTGCCTCCTAGCACAGTGAAGCCTCCGGTAATGCGGATTATCAGGCCCACGCCCGAGTCCAGCGCCTCGAAGCCGTGCTCCACCATGCCGCGTGTGGTCAGAATAGCGTCCGGCCTGCCGTGAACAACGCGCCGGAACGCGTCAAGCGGGCGCTCCAGGCCCTGCGCCGGCCCAATTATCTGACCATGGTCCATGGCCACAATCACTGTACGCCCGGTCGCCGGGTTGATGAGTGACTTCATTCTCAAATGCTTGCCTATCAAGACTACCACACCTTCCGCCTATCGAATATCAGTCATTGAGCGAAAGCACGACCCGCATCGTATCGACCGACGGCGCCTCCGAAAGCGCCTGCTCGACCTGGTCGAGCGGCACGACCTTGGAGACCATGGGCTTCACATCGACGATGCCTCGGGTTATGGCGCAAACCGCGGTGTGGAAGTCCAGGGGCGTACGGCTTTCTGAGCCCATTACCGTGAGCTCTGAGTAGTGTATCTTGTTGGAATCCGCATCCATCATGGCGCCTTTGGGGAACATTCCGAACAGCACTATCCTAGACGTATTCCCCGCCAGGGCACACGCCGACTGAGCCGCCTGTACAACCGGAGCGGTGACGATGATGATATCGGGGGCCGCCCCGAAACCGTTTGTTACGACCGGCTTGAGCTCCTCATCGGGGCCGGACGCCACCGCGAATCTTGCGCCCAGCGACTCCGCAATCTCTCTGCGCGCAGGGTCGGGATCGACCACGCCCACCTCGAGGCCCATGGCTTTTCCCACGATGACATGGAGCATCCCCATGGGGCCGACACCGTACACCAACACCGTCTCGGCAAACCGCGCATTCGCCCTGTGGAGCGAATGGATGACGCATGCCGTCGGCTCAGCCAATGCCGCCTCCTCGAAGCTGATCGATTCGCCGATCTCGAATACCTGTTCACTGGGCACCGACACGTACTGCCCGAAACCGCCCAGGAGATTCAACTTGCCACGGTACATGTACTTGCACAGATTACCCCTGCCGGTTCGGCAGAATTCGCATTCGCCGCACCTGTTCAGGAGGTCAAGCGCCACTCGGGTTCCGGGCGCGAGCGGTCGCCTGACAGCCTCTCCCGCCTGCACAACCACGCCGGACGCCTCATGCCCCGGAACTACTGGATAGCCTATGCACTTCTCTCCGGTGAAAAGACGTCTCTCGAAACTACATATCCCGCAAGCCTTCACATTGACGAGCACCTCGTTGGGCCCGACAGACGGTATCTCCTTCTCCTGGACCTCTATCTTGCGCGGCCCAACTAGGACCGCTGCCTTCATCGTTTCCATCACACACATCCTCCTCCCGCCGCGCCATGCTGGCCTCAGGCGAACAGGCCGGCCAGCCTCCGCCGTTCTTCCGCCAGAGCCTCTTCGTCGCCTGGTATGAAGGTCTCAAGCGAGTATACACCTGCGAACCTATGATCTTCGAGAGCGCGCACTATAGCCGGCAAGTCCAGCATCCCCTGGCCTATTCGGAGGTGGAGGGCCTTATCCGTAGCGTCGCTCACGTGCACGTGAGCGATCCTCGGGCCAAGCTTGTCAATGAACCGCAATATGACCTGGGTATCGCGCATGTGCGCGGTATCCAGCGTGATCTTGAGGTCGGGTACGCCGCAATCATCGATGACCCTAAACATGTCGGGGTAATCCCTAACCGACGCTATTTCCTTGTCTATCTCCATGTTCTCCAGAGCCAAAATCACGCCCAGATGCTCTGCTCTGTCGAACGCACAGCCAAGCGCCCCGACCTGCGCTGCCCAGTGCTCCTCGATTGACTCCTTGAGCGAAAATCGCCTGCCGGGGTGCACAACCACGAGCCGCGCATCTATGTGCTGGGCGAACTCAATGCAGTCAAGGAGTTGGTCAATGGATTCGTTCCTGATTCCGGCATTGGGCGACGCGATGTTGACGTCCATGATCGGGCAGTGGACCGTAGCCTTCATGCCGTGCCTGCCCAGTATGGCGCGGACGGCGTTCGCGGGGCGCTCCGGGAACTCGCGCCATACTTGGTCCATCCACAGCTCCGCGTAGTCAAATCCGCATCTGGATATGGCTGCAATTGCCTCGTCAAGCGGTTTCGAGTAGAAAACCATCGTTGTTGTGCCGAAATACATGCGTCTCACTTCCACGATTCCGAATGATGGTTCCGGGCGCCGTTCCCGGATCGCCCAGGCGCGCCCGGAACCAGGTTGTCCTGTCAGTCGATACCTGCCGCTGTGCCTCGGCGGCTTACCCTACTTGCCGGTGATGGACTTGATGTACTCGTTGGACTCCACGGCAGCCTCATCCAGAAGCTTCTTGGGATCGGCCTTCGAGAACAGAGCCTTCTCCACGGCCAGCCCAAGAATGCGCGACACCTCAGGGTACGTCTCGTTGTTCGGGCGAGGCCTGGCGACGGCCATCTGCGCTGCCATTGTGGCCACTTCCGGGTTGGCCTTGAGGTAATCCTTATAGCCCTGCGAGTTCACGACGGAATCCCGAAGCGGCGTGTAGCCAGTCATGGTGCTCCACTTGAGGTTCATCTCGGCGCTGGTCATCCATTTCACGAACTTCCAGGCGGCAGCCTCTTTAGCCGAAGTGTTCTTGAATATGGCCAGGTTGTTCCCGCCGACTCCCGTCACCTTGTTCTTGCCCGCGGGGATGTGCGCCACGCCAATGGGGAACTTGCACTTGGCCTGCCGGGTTTCGAGCGTCGACGAGCTGGCGAGCTCCATCGCGATCCTGCCCACCGTGAACCCTTCGGCGGGCGGAGCCAGGGGCACTACGCCGTGCTTGTGCACGAGGTCCATCCAGAACTGAAGCGCCTCTACGCCGGCAGGGCTGTTGAACACTGCCTTGGTGTAGTCGGCATTGTAGAGCTCTCCGCCTGCCTGCCACAGGAATGTAATGTAGTAGTAGACGGTCCCAGTGCCGGCCTGAATGGGGAATGACAGGCCCCACTCGTCGACCTTACCGTCGCCGTTCACGTCGCGAGTCAGTTTCTTCGCGTAATCGACTAGTTCGCCCCAGGTAGTCGGGGGTTTATTCGGGTCCAGCCCCACAGCCTTGAACATATCCTTGTTGTAGTACAGTACGATATTGCTCATGGCGTAAGGCATGGTCCATATCTCGCCGTCTACGGTAGCCGTCATCCAGGCAGTCTTGTTCACATCAGCCTTGTCGATTCCGTCGGGCCCATCTATCAGCGTCTGCATCTTGATGATCGCTCCGGTCGACGCGAGCTGAGCCGCCCAGAACTGGTCTATCATCGATACATCCGGAGGCTGCTTGCCGGCAACCGCAGCCAGCAGCTTGTCCCGCATAGTCCAGGCGTTGCCCGAGTAGAGCGACTCCACCTCAATGTCGGGGTTGGCCTTGTTGAATTCCTTGATCAGGGTCTCATGACGTTTTCCCATGTCGCCGCCTAGGAAATGCCAGTACGTCAACTTGATCTTGGCGGGCGCCGCCACCATGGAGCCAACACAGAGTGCCAGAAGCGTCACAACAGCCAGGCAAGAGATGACCATCCGTTTTAGTCTCATTGAGTTTAGCTCCCTTCGTAGATTAGTACCCTTGGCGCCGAGGTCAACAACCTGCGGCCATCGGGATCCAACGGCAACTACCCTCCTTCCGTATGCGAATACAACAGCATCCTCAGTACTTCAGGCCGGTAAACGCGATACTCTCAATGAACTGCCTCTGTGCAGCCAGGAAGGCCACGAGTATTGGAACCGTTGCCATGACTGTGGCTGCCATGAGCATTGGCCATTCGGTCGAGACCTCCGCGCGCAGCAGGGCCAGACCGACTTGGAGCGTCCTCATAGACATCTTGTTCGTTACGATCAGCGGCCACATGAAGTCGTTCCACGAGAACATAAACTGGAATAGCCCGAGCGTGACCAGCGCAGGTTTGCACAGAGGCAATACTACACTCCTCAGAACGCCAAACCGAGAACAACCATCGATAATCGCCGCTTCCTCCAGCGATCTCGGCATGCTCATAAAGAACTGCCGCAGCATGAACGCTCCGAATGGGCCGGCGGCGAAAGGCAGTATAAGCGAGGTATACCGGTCTACCATGTTGAACTTGCGCATCAGAAGGAAAGACGGGATTACGGTAGCTTGGTGCGGGATCATCATTGCCGAGAGGTATATCATGAAAACTACATCCCTGCCCGGGAAGTCGAGTCGGGCGAAGGCGTACCCCGCCAGGGCGCTCGTAACCAGCTGACACACGGTGACCGATATGGCCACGATGAAGCTGTTCAGGTACATGCGCGCAAAAGGTATCTCGGACCACACCTCGCGGTAGCCGTCGAGGTTAATCCGAGACGGCAGCCACTGGATCGAGTATGTGAACACCTCGCTTCTGTCCTTGAAAGACGTAAGCAGCATCCACACAAAGGGAAGCACCATGAATATGGCGCCCAGAATAAGGACTATATGCACGAGCCCAAGGCCCGCGGTTTTCGTCAGAACACGCCTGCGCCTTGCGCGGATGGCCTCGGCAGCTCTGTTGTTTGTCACGGTTACTGGCATCGCTGCTGCACCTCGCCCTCTCGTCAGTTCTCAGCTTTGAGAAATGCTTTTTGAAGTATGGTGAGAACAAGTATCACGGCAAACAGGAACCACGCAACAGCCGAGGCATACCCACTCCTGTAGAACTCAAACGCCTGCCTGTATATGTAGTAGACCAGGACCATGGTAGAGTTCATCGGCCCGCCGCCCGTCATGACGTACACCTGCCCGAAAACCTGAAACGACTTGATCGTGCTCATAATGAGCACGAACCCGATTGAACCGCGCATCAGCGGCATCGTCACATAGCGAAACTTCTGCCATGCGCCCGCTCCGTCGATCTCGGCGCTTTCGTAATACTCAGTGGGCACGTCCTGCAGGCCGGCTAGGAAGATCACCATGTTGTACCCAAGGTTCTTCCATATGCCCAAGATGATAACGGCAGGCAACGACCAGCGCGCGTCGGCGAGCCACGCAGGCCCGTTGATACCCATTTTCTCCAGGAGCGCGTTGAAAAGGCCGTAGTACGGATCGAACATCCACGTCCACACTATAGCCACAGCCACCATGGATGTGACTACAGGCATGAAGTAGGCCACTCTGTAGAAGCCGCGGCCTCTGATCTTCTGATTGAGAAGAACTGCCGCGAGCATCGACAGCGCTGCCCCGACAGGAACTGTGCCTACAGCGTATTTCACAGTGTTAGCCATCGATACCCTGAAGTCTGCGTTCGCGAACATCTTGGCGTAGTTGCCGAGCCCCACGAACGTCCGGGGACCTCCCAGCAGCGAGCAGTCGAAGAAACTCAAGTATAGCGAGTATATGACTGGGTAGACAGTGAAGAGAGCGAAAACCACCAGCGACGGCAGAAGAGCGATGAGCGCCGTCTTCCTTTCCTCAGAGTGCAAACGAGCGCTGCACGTGTTCATCGACGCGGCCAACCCCCACAACACATCTTTTGCGCCGACAGCCTCAGTTGTTGTCGGCCTGAGTCCACACGCACGAAGACGTAACCAGCAGTATCCCAACGATCCCTCTAGCTGTGATTGACTCGCCGAGTATGGCCCATGACAGGATGTTTACGATAGCAGGATACAACGCGTTAATCAGCATAACACTGGATATGGGGCAGATGGCTAGCGCCTTGTACATGAAACCCATGGCCAACGCCCCTGCCAGGAAGCCTGCGGACGCGATCAGAGCCACCCGGGCCAGGCTCAGAGCTGTGAGCGGCGCCGGGTCTATGAATGCCCTGATCGCCAGAAACATGGATGCCGTCAAGTACTGAACTACGAATCCAATCCGCGAGTCGGCTCCTCTGGAAAGACCCCGCCTAATCAGGACCGAAGATCCTGCCCAGCACAGCGAGGCAAGTATGGCCCAGGGGATGGCGGAAGACACATGTGACGACGCAGATCCGAATAGGTCCGAGAAGCTCTGGTGTTGAGTGGAGATGAGGACGATTCCAACCATTGCGACGGGCAGGCCTATCACCAGACGACGACTGCCTCTCTCGCGAAGCGCCAGTATGCCCAGGATGATCGCCCATAGGCTCCAGGTCTGCGCTATGGCCACCGCGAACCCGACCCCGCCGGTCTTTGCCGCTGTGAGGAAGCTGTAGCTCCCGATCACATGCCCCAAAATCCCGGCAACCGCGAAGTACCACAGCCCAGCTGACGAATTCCGGCCTGTGTCGACAGCCTCTGTAGCTGGAGCGCTACTGGTCTGGACCAACCGAAGCAGCAGCGAGATCGTGGTAGTCGTCCATACCTCTACTGAGGTCACCGCAACCGGCGGTACCAGCGACAGGGCTATCCGCTCGATGATGTTCGACACCGAGTTCAGCACGACATTCAGAACCATCAAGCCTCGCGCCCGGCGGAGCTGCCCGACCTGCTGCGCGGTGTGCGCCTGCCCACCGGCGGCAGCAGTGGGGACTGCTCCATTTCCTCCACTCATGAGAACACCTCTACACCCATCAACGTCAAGATACTTGTTCGCCGCGGGCTTCGGAAATTCCTTCTACAATATGAAAGTTTCTTTCGTCCCCGCAGACTGCACGGATATAGTATCCTGTCAGGCGTCAAGCGCTCCCCGGGACCCAAACACCTCGATGTAGTGCATCACCATCTGCTTGTAGGCTTCGACGCCCGCGCCGTAAACCATGCCAAGCGGCAGGAATCCGAGAGAAGTGGTCTTGCCGCTTGCCAGGAGAGACCGGATGGCATTGGTCCCCGCCAACGACAAGTCGCTGAACAGGTTGATTTTGCTGATGCCCGTCTTCACCGCCAGCGCCAGCTTGTCGTCGCCTGTCGACGAACCCCCGTGGAGCACCAAGGGCACGGGTACAGCCCTGCGGAGCTCGGCCAGGCGCTCGAAGTCAAGCTCGGGCGTCTCGCCCTCATACAGTCCATGCGCGGTTCCAACGGCAACAGCTAAGCAATCTACTGACGTGCGCTTGACAAACTCGACTGCCTCCGCCGGGTCAGTCAAAGGAGCAGTACGATCCTCCGCGTAATTTCGGGCGCTTCCAACTCTACCAAGCTCGGCCTCGACCGATACTCCCGCTGCGTGCGCCATCTTCACTACCTCCGACGTGATCTGGATGTTCTCGTCATAGGGCAGCTTGGAGCAGTCGATCATCACCGAGGTGAATCCGGCGCGAATCGCCTTTGCACACACATCGAAGCTGCGCCCGTGATCGAGATTGAGCGCGGCCGGCGCCTCCGGATATCTCGTAACCGCAAGGAACTTGGTTATGTCGGCCACTGCCTCAATGTCGTTCATCTCAACGCAGTCCAGGATTATTGGCGCCCGAAGCTCCCGGGCCGCCTCAAACACGGCGTTCACTGTCTGCATATCATTGACCCCAGGCGCCGCTACACCGTACCGTTTCTCCCGCGCCTCCTGCAAGATCCTGTCCATGGTTACGAGCATGTGGCTGATCCTCCTTCTTCACTGACTCGCGCTCGGCTGCCAGTCGGGCGCTACATTGTGACCAGGATGCGGTAGGTCTCTGTCTTGACGGCCTCCTCAAAGGCCTGCTGAGCCTGGTCGAGGGGCATGACTCTCTCGATCATCGGCTTGACGTTGATAATGCCGCGAGAGATGAGCAATGAGGCCTGGTAGAGATCCCTCCGGTTCTTGCTTGTCGATCCCGTGATCCACACTCCCGACCGGTGCACCATGTTCGGGTCGACGGGAATAGGCACCGCCGGATGAGCCGACGCGAACAGCATCATCTTGCCGTCGTGCGCGAGCAGTCTCAGGGCATCGTCGTTGGCCGGCTTGACGCCTATCGCCACTATCACCACATCGGCGCCTCGCCCGTCGTTGATGGCCTTCAGCTGCTCGACGATGTCGCCGCTGGTAGGATCTAGCACCGCATGAGCGCCGGCCTTCAAGGCGTGTTTGCGCCGCTTCGGGTCGAGATCGCTCACCACAACAAACGCTCCTCTCGCCCGAGCGATCATCACATTGGCCAATCCCATGGCGCCCGCTCCGATCACGACCACTGTCTGCCCTAGCTCGATATCAAGTTTGTTGGCGCTCGCAACAGCGCATGCTATCGGCTCCGCGAGAGCCGCTTCCTCAAAGGGGACATTGTCCGCCATTTTCACAAGGTGGCGCGGGTTTACCGAAGCATATTCCGACATGCCGAAGATGCCCGATATTCCATCCGGCCTGCCAAGATTCTGCTGGTTCTTCAGACGCTCCTTTTCCGCCGGGCATTGCGAGTCTTCGCCCATAGCGCACTCATAGCACTCGCCGCAGGCATCACCGCCGCCACGAGCTACATGGTCTCCCACCTTGAGCGGAGTGCAAGTGTCAGGGCCTATTGCCTCAACGACTCCGGACACCTCATGGCCCCAACATCCGGGATAGCTGGGGAAGACGCCCGTGAAGAACCTCTGCTCCAGGGTGCACAGGGCAACAGCCTTCTGCCTCACGAGCACCTCGCCCCGCCCGGGCGCCGGCATATCGATCTCCCGCACTTCTACTCTTTCTTTCGCTACGATTATTGCCGCTCTTGACTTTACTGACATTGCCAAACCTCCCTGAGCTTAGGATTCGGGTGGGCCCGGCTGCCTGTCCGGGCTCCACTCCGAAGACACTCCAACTCACCGTACAGAACCTATATCTGTGTCTGCAGGCTGAACGTTGTGACAATGAACTGCATTCCACACCGACCGTGAAATTCCTTTCTGTCATTTGTGCAATTGACCGAAATCTCGTTGACCAGAGAAGGGAATTGCGACAGCCATGTCTAATTGTCAATCCGCCGACTGCTGCAATGGCGACATGATTGCACCTTGGGAGGGACTTGGGTGACAGAGGACAAGGTCAGGACTGAGCGTGATCTCGCCGCTCTCGTGTTGATAAGCGAGATGTACTACATTCAGGGAAAGACGCAGAAAGACATAGCCGATAGCCTGGGGCTTTCCAGACCTGCTGTATCAAGGTTGCTGCAGATGGCCAGGGATCGAGGTGTCGTCAGGATCAGCATCGTTGATCCGTCGGAACGGCTGAAGGCGCTCGAGGAAGAACTAGTGCAGACGTTCGGCCTTGAGGGTTGCAGGCTCTGCCCGTCGGACACAGACTACGGCATTCTCAAGGCGCGTCTTGGCTACCGAGGAGCGGAGCTGCTTCTGGCAAGCCTGGAGCCGGGCGATGTGATTGGAATCGGGGCTAGTTCCACTGTCTATGAGGCTGTGAAGGCGCTCCAGGAGACACGGGACTACCCGGGGCTGCGAGTCGTTCCTCTGTCAGGCGGCAGCCTAGGCATGGACGGGCAACCTCAGATCAACCAGGTGGTGCACATGGCGGCTCAGCGGCTTAACGCGGAGTCCATCTACCTGAACGCGCCCCTATACGTCGGCGAAGACAGCATAGTCCAACTCCTGATGGAGGATACGTCCATCAGGCAATGCACTAGTCTCTGGGATCAGCTTGGAAACGCCCTGATCGGCATCGGCAGAGGCGACACCGTCGACACCAAGGATCCCCATTTCCTTGCGGCGCTTGACGCGGTCGGACGTTCGCGTGTGGCGGCCGCTGTATGCGGATGGTTCGTTGACGGTGAGGGAAACGCAATCAAAGGCAGGAATACGACTTCTGTGAACGTAGATCAGCTCAAGAAGGCGCGCAACGTAATCGCCATTGCCGGCGGAAAAAGCAAGGCCCGGGCGATCCTTGCGGTGCTTCGAGGCAAATTCGTGACACATCTCGTCACCGACGAAGACGTGGCTCGAGAGATTCTGTTCATGCAATCCTGAGACTCGTCCGCTCAGAGACTCATCCTCCCACCTGCTCTGCTCGCCCATTTCATCACCGTCGGGTCTTCCCGCAGGCTGTAGGCAACCAATGCGGGAATGAACACTTCCGACTCGATGGTGGGCAGTGTATATGTGCCGTACGCTGTGCGCTTGCCATGAAAGGCCCATCTGCATGGCCTTTTAGGATGTGTCGATGTAATCGACGCATTTTCGCCGACATGTCGAGAATCTGGACAACGGTTGGTGTATAACACGGCGTATGGCCGCATAAAAGCAAAAGGCAGAAGGATCGGACGGTTGCAGCGACTGGGCGTAGGAATTCATGGATAGCATCTGGACCATTATACCATGTTATGCCATCCTGAGTCAGGTCGTATGGGAATATATGTTACACGTGCCTTGCCCCGCGCATCCTATACACCTATGCGCCGGATTATGCAGCAGCCATCGTCGAAGAAATCGACATGTCGCGAAAGAAGCGCCCGTAATATCGGCACCTAGGTTCTTCCATCAGTCTCATAGCCCATCTTCGCATGCGCAATTCCAAACGTTCACTGCCAGGTTGCCTGCCTATATACGTTCAACTATGCACCACTTATTGTCGGTCTTGTCGACACGTCCTCCAAAGTGCATTCATAGAACCCACATTTAGATTTTGCCATAGGCCATATGCTCAGCCGCTACGCCTTTCCTGCTGCCAGGCTTCGCTTCGTCCGCAATCGAAACCGCACGTACACACGGCGTTTGGCGCGTTTCACCTTGGGTCTGGTTGGCCGTAGATAAAGCCCTGTTCAGCCTAACCCTAGTGAAGCGGGCTTCCTCGACTAGCGACATTAATTCCCGCATGCGCGAAATCCCATGCGTTTTCGCCCGCATCAGCAGCCACCCAAGAACGGAGAAACAGACGAGAGTCCCGACTGCCCTAAACCCACGCCCTTTGCTGCCGATACATCATACCAGCATGGTAACTCAGCCCAAACCGTGAAACCGCATCCAGCGCCTGCGCCCGGTGACGTAAGCGAGGTGACATGCGATGGCCTGGGCGCGCCGCCTACCGTGTGGATCCATCGGAATTCCACTGGGGTTCCCCAGGTAGTCCTGGGCGCCAGAGCCGCGCTACTGGCGCTCCGAGTAACGATGATGTGGAGGGATTAGCGATAGGCAAAAGCAGGTTCACGCGGTCAGTATCGGATCAATGCTTGGCGGCTCTGAAGGAGGATCCGCTATTCCAGGACTACTTGCTCCCGGACATAGCAAAAGGAGACGTGTTCCCTGCGGTGCGCTATGACGACATGGTGGATTTCTACCATGCGGGAGGAAGACTATTTCAGTACAGGAACCGTGAGTTCAACACACACACCAACTACCTTCTGACACAGCGCAACCCGCACTGCCCCTACCTTACTGAGCTACATGTTTCCGACCTAAAGCGGATAGGCTTCTTTGCTGATGAATACGAACACATAAAAGGCCGAGCTCACCAAGGGCTAAGCAGGGGCAGAGGCAGAGTCGAGCGTGGCTTAGTTGGTCAGATATGCAGCGGGTTCCGTCAGCTGATGAAGGTAGATACTTCTTCCGCAGTACAGGTCGTGCCGCTAGACGTGGAGGTAGCTTTCCGGAAGGGACAGAGCGAGTCCGGTGCTAAGAGGATCGACCTCGTTCTACTCAACCTTCGCTCCGGTCGCTTGCGTTTCTGTGAGGTGAAACGCGGCGACAGCACGGATCTAGACGAGCCACCCACAGGAAAGCCAAAGGTCGCGAATCAGTTGAACCGCTATCGCGACCAGGTTCATGACAACAACGAGCAGATCCCCCGCGAGTACTCCAATCACCTGGCAATTCTTCAGTCCTTACTCCCGATGTCGCTGCCGCCCCACCCGAAGCTAGAGGTAGACCCGACATGGCCCATATTCCTTCTCGTTCTAGGTGAGCCTGGCGATGAGAAGCTCCGAGACAAGCTCAGATCGCGTCACCTAGAGCGATACCCATGCTTGGTGCGCTCAGACGCTGCCAGCATTGATCTGGCAGAACTCTGGGACGAGGTGGACCTTTGGCCTGGCGCCGCAGGCCGCGCGGGCCTCTAGCGATTCAGCAAACACGTACACGGGCCGGGCTACCGGCTATCTACAGTGCGACCCTCTTGATGCCCAACGTTTCCTGCGAGGACGATGCCGATGGACGGGGCATCGCCCTCCTCATCCCTGGCCCGGATCGCGCTGCAGAGTGCGGCCCATTACCGCTAACCGACCCCATGACAAAACGCTGTCGCGACCATCTGCTATGCTTGACTTGCCGGAGGTGGTTTGCTCTTTGACAACAGTGAACAACGTTGCGCGCAGGGCAGTTAGGGGAGTCAGGAACAGGCGCCGGGGATATGATCGCCGCATTATCAGGCTGGTCTACATCCTAGATGCCCTGGACCTGAAGCGCGCCATATCCGTCGACCAAATCGCCTCGCGTATGGATGTCGGCACCCGTACCGCTGCCCGCGACCTGCAGGTGCTCCGCCTGATGGGAGTGCCCATGGATTACGACAGGGCTTCGGGCGAGTACAGAGTGCCCGACGGCTGGAACCCCGACCTCATCTAGAAAGGAGGATGCATTTGAAACTCACTGTAGCCTGCAATCCCATGTTTCCTCCGGAGGACACAAAGCTGCACCCGCTCGTTTTGTACTGTGTGGGCACGATACAGGATGGCGATGAGCCTGTCGGCATGATCACCGGCATCTGGTTCCGAATGGGGTTGTGGGAGGACATGCCCGATGAGGATCAGCCATGGTATTTCGCGCCCTTTATGGCCGTATCGGCCGAGACGTTCGTCATGGCTGACTTCATTGCGCTGAGCGGGCCCGAGATCCGGCGAGACGTCAGCCGCTCCGACAAGCTCGACATCTTCTTCATCGACTGCGTTTGGGTGGAGCCTGCCCACCGCGGGAGGGGAATCGCGCCAGACTGCCTGGCCGCCCTGGTCGCATCATGTCGAGACTCTGTAGGCGTATTCACGTGCGATGCCTGGGTCATCCGAATGGCACCCGACGGCGTGCTCGAAATAGCTAGTCCATTCGCCCGCGACTGCGACAAGTCCGAATACTACAACGAGAAGGCAAGGGCGGAAAGAGCCCTTTGCAGGGCAGGATTCGCGCATATCCCGGAGGACTTCCAGCACACCTGGGCGGCCGACCCCACCGCGGAGCCTGTGAGGCCGGGAGTCGACCGAGTGGAAGTGGAGTTCGTGCAAGGCCCTGCCGCCCCTATTCACCCGCTTCGGTGGCACTCCAAGAGGAAGACCACCTAGCAGGCACGGAGGTGGATCACGTGAACAACTCGATCATGTGCTACCGGGTGAGCGAGCCCAGGATGGCGGTGCTGCGCGAAGCATGCGAGGATCTGGGCCTTGGCATTCTCGAGACTGACCTCGCCACCGATGTTATCGCCATCGGCTCGCTCATGGTGGTCGTGGATCCCGAGGCCATCGGGCCGCGCGATCTGCTTCATTGCCTCTCCATGGTTGCCGCGCTTGGCGATCCCGAGGTCCGCCTGGTGGCAACGTCCGCCGCCTGGTGCTTGCCGAGCGAGTTCGTCAAGTATCTGATCGTGCCGGAAACCTGGTCGAGAGAGTGCCTCGGCCGTCTTCTGGGCGGCGTGAGGCGCAGAGCCCTAAACCGCCAGGTCTACGACAGACTCTACGGCGAACCCCTGCGCCGAATCATGTTCGTACGACGGCAGTTGGCCCAAGAGCATCGAATCAGTACCGCCGAAGTGACCGCGAGGTTCAAAGTGAGCAACCGCACAGTCCAGCGCGACATCGAGGTACTAAACGCCGCGGGACGGAGGGTATTCTATGATTTCACGTCCGGTGTCTACCGGGGATAAGGAGGAATGAGTATTATGCAGCTGATCATTCACCGAGGCACTCGCCAGATAGGCGGGTCCTGCGTCGAGTTGCGTTCAGGCGATACGCGTATTCTACTGGACATCGGCATGCCTCTGTCGCTCGGCGATGACGACGCGCCCGGCAACGGCGACTCCATCGACGAACTGCTGCGGCGTGGAGTGCTGCCGGCCATTGACGGCGCCTATCGGGGGCAGGAGCCAGGCATTCAGGCAGTGATCCTGTCCCACGCGCACCAGGACCACATGGGCCTGGCCTGCTACGTACATGAGTCGATTCCGGTGTACGCGACTCGCGGTACCTGGGCACTGCATGAATCGCTTGCCATATTCCTGCCGCAGTTCGTCTCCATTCAGAACCAACGCGCTATGCGTGTGGGCAAGCCCGTGCGGATCGGGCCGTTCAGCATCACCGCCCATCTCGTCGATCACTCCGCCCCCGACGCCGTAGCGCTTGAGGTTCAGGCCGATGGGCACAGGCTGCTGTACTCGGGCGACATAAGGTCCCACGGGAGGAAAGCCTGGCTCTGGGACAAGCTCGTCGAGAGGCTTGGCGGCAAGGTGGATACGCTCGTAATGGAGGGTACCACCATCGGGCGGCCTGAGGGATCCGTCAAAACAGAAGACGAACTGGAGGGGGAGTTCGCCGAGTTGATGCGCAGCCAGCGTCACCTGGCCGCGGTATTCTGCTCGTCGCACAACCTCGACAGAATCGTCACCATATACCGCGCCGCGCTGAGGACCCAGAAGATGATGGTCATCGACCTCTACACAGCACTTGTGCTGATGCGCCTGGCCGGCATCTCGAGGCGTATACCCCAATTCGATTCGGACAACATGCGGATCGCGCCGTGGGGCTATCATCAGGACAGGCTGCAGAGCGCCGGCATGATGGACTTCCTTGAGCACACCGCGTCCAGATGGACAACCTGGAGAGAGATGAGTGCCGCCCCAAGCAACGTAGTGCTGCTGGCCAGATCCAATCGCCATACACCCGCGTGGCTCGAGAAAAGTTGCGGAGCCGATATCCGGCACGTGACATTCGTGTGGTCCATGTGGGACGGATACTGGAAGGACGACAAGCACATACGGCCCCTGTGCGAGAGGTACGGGGTGCAACCTGTTCATCTGCACACCAGCGGCCATTGCACCTGGTCCGACATCCAGCGCTTTGTGGCGGGCCTGCGCCCCGGCAGAATCGTCCCCATCCACACCGAACACGCCGAGCATTTCGCCCAGCACCTTTCGGGCGTAACGCTGCTTCAGGATGGCGAGGCGCTCGACCTTTAGGACAACAGCCGCTTTACAGTATCCTCCATTCCTGCCTCGGCCAGGCTAACGTCGCGCACTTCGCCCAGTTCGCGCGCGGCCCACAGCACCTGCGGAGCCGACGTCTTCCGGCGGTCGAACGCCAGGTCGACGGTTCTAGCAGTGTAGTCCACCGCTGTGATGGTGCATAGGGCGCTCTCCTGAGCGCCGCCCTGCGTTTGCCTGAACGTCCGCCCAAGCGTCTGCCCGGCAACCAGGCCCGGAGCCATGCTCGATAGGCGCAGACTCATCGTGGTGGGTAGCCCGGCGCTTGCGATCAGGGACTCTAGGTTGCCGTCGAACATGAGCTTCCCGTGGTTTATGACCATCACGCGTTCGCACAGCTCTTCGATGTCGCGCATGTCGTGAGTGGTAAGCAAGATCGTGACGCCGCGGTCGCGGTTGATCCGGGTCAGGAAGTCCCGCACCTGCGCCTTGGCCATGACGTCCAGGCCGATAGTGGGTTCATCCAGGAATAATACGCGCGGCGCATGGATCAGCGCGGCCGCAATGTCGGCCCTCATCCGCTGCCCCAGCGACAGCCGGCGCACAGGGGTATCGAGGAACTCGCCCAGACCGAGCAGCTCGGTGAACTCATCCATGAAACGCCGGTAGTCGGCAGGCGCCACATCGTACATCGCGGCCAGTATCTCGAAGGAATCGATGGTAGGAAGGTCCCACCACAGCTGTGTGCGCTGACCGAACACCACACCGATCTGTTGCGCCACCTGCCGGCGCGCCCGCGCCGGCGACAGTCCATTCACCTGCACTTGCCCGCACGTAGGATGCAGGATCCCGGTGAGCATCTTCACGGTGGTGGACTTCCCCGCCCCGTTCGGCCCGATGTAGCCCACGAACTCACCCTGGGAGATATCGAAGCTGACCCCGTCCACTGCGATCACATCACGGGTCTCTCCTGCCACCAGCTGCCGTATGCTCCCCCAAAGGCCGGGTTTCCTGACCCCCACACGATACACCTTGCGCAGCCCCCGAGCCGTGACCGCGGCGGCTGCTCCCACACTGCTCATGGTCGATCACCCCTTCCGCGTCGCAAGTCGCAAATCGCTGCGTGTCCAATGTCCCGTAGGCTGTCCTGTCCGCTGTACTGTCCGCTGTGTAGGCCCTTTAGATCTATGTCCCGGTGCTCGTGTAGTGCGCCTCTCCTGTCTTCCATAGTCTGAGCGCCGCCCACACCGCCACAGGACAGGCCAGTGCCGGCCACAACAGATCCAGAGGTGAACCCCCCTTGTCCAGGATGAACCTGAGTGGGACGTAGCCGCCGAGGCCCAGGGGCAACAGCGTGACAAAGACCCACCGGAGCCAGGACGGATATACGTCGAGCGGGTATGTAGTAGCCGTAGACGGCGCGTTCATCGCAAATACCTGCAGTTCCTCGATGCGCACGATCCAGAAGCCTGCCGCTGACGTGGCAAGCCCCACTGCGAAGTAGAGCATCGCGCTCCATACCACTGAAGCCAGCAGCCACAAGGCGTCCCATCCCCCGATCACGCCATCCGCCGCAAGCCGCGGCGCGGTCAGGACCGCAGCCGCCGCGCCCTGTACAAGAAACGAAAGCCGGTCGATGCCCACTCCCCGCGCCAGCAAGGTGAAAAGCGTGGGCCAAGGCCTGATCAGCAGCGTATCGAAGTCGCCGTTTACCATGTACAGCTCAAACCTATCGAGCTCGTTGCAAAGCAGCATGTATAGCCCGTTTCCCATACGCGAAACGGCGTACAGCATCCCGATATCGTAGATGCTCCACCCCATCACCGGCCCGAACCGCCAGAGCACCGCGCCTATGAACAGAATGCTATCGGACCCCATAATGGTCTGGATCAAAGTGCTCCCCAGAAAGTCCAGCCTGTACTGCATCTTCCCTCTGAGGCTTGCCGACACCAGTACGCGGTACACCCGCGCCGCCAAACGAAGCCTCGTGAAGACGGGCGCAGCTGTCCCGGGCACCCCAGCCGATAGCCGCGCCACTCGTCGTTGTGTCATCCTCCCTGCACCTCCAATCGACGGCGTGCCCGGAACGTGACGCGGCGCGCCGCAATGGTGAGAACGACCGCCCATGCCAGTCCCGCCGCCAAGACGGGGGCCGGCTCGGAAAGCTCCATGTAGATGCGTGCAGGATAGTAGGCTAGGTGAGCGAAGGGCGATACCTTAGCCAGAAGCTCCAGCGGACGGGGCAGCACTTCAAGCGGCATAGACAGCCCGCCCAGGAACGTTTCCAGGGAGAACAGAGCCCATGACAGAGTGCGTATCTCATTGGTCCAGAAAGACGATATGCCGACCAGGTAGTTCAGAGCGATGCCGATATAGCCGCCGATGGCCAGTGAAGCTAAGGCCCCGAGCCAGGCGATGGCCGAGTGAGGCATACGCAACTGCGCGAGGAGCGAAAGGGCGAAACCCACAGGCAGGCCTCGGAACATCAGGCTATACAACTGCGAGCCGTATTCGAAGTCCATGTTGTACCAGAAAAAGTCCATGGGACGCGCCAACTCCACCGCAATCCTGCCGGACCTGACCGACTGGACCATCCTCTGGCGTATCTTCATGCCAAACTGCGTAAGCCACGCAGTGGTCTGGTTGATACATATGTACTGGGCGATCATAGATGAGGAATACGCACCGAAGCCAGATTCGGGAGTCACTGCCCGCCAAACGTATATGTAGATGAGGCCAAAGACTACACTGGCGGCGGTGTTCACTATGTGGGACGCCGAGTACTGCAGATTCCGCGCGAACCCCTTGCCTGCCAGCACCCGCCACTGTTTGACTGCGGCATGCACGCGAAAACACCTCCGCCCTCGCCCTCTCCTCAGTCGGACAGTCAGTTCGCATCGAGCGCGTTTTTTCAGACTATCACAGCAGGGACGGGTCTGCAAGACGCTTGACCTTGGATGCGGCGAAGGTAGAGATGTGATCCGGTTTGCTGCGGAACGCTGACTTGCCTCGCTCAACACGTCAGGCGCGACGCATTCTTGAACTACAAGAGTCTCACGAGGCGAGGAGGGCTCAACGCCTTCAACGTATTTGTGGATAAGCACTCTCTTGCGGCGCCTCCCGATTGGGGAGCCGATGAGCATTTCTACATCTCCGGGGAGCTTCTGACCTACTATTGGGATTGGGAGTACACGGCGCGCTTCCTTACTGATCGCCGATACCGCCCAAGTCGATCACTATGCCGTCCGCTGCGCCAACATCATGCCTGGCCCTGGTCACCGATTTCACAGCCGCGGCCAAGTCATCATGGGAGACGCGCCTGGCCTCCCCTCGACGTTGCACTGCCGAGGTAGCCGCTAGAATAAGCGCGTTCTTGATGTCTCCTCCTGATAACCCTTCGCTCAGGGCGGCGAGTTCCGAAGTATCCAGGGAGTCGCGTCCTGGCATCTGCGCTGGTATCAGCCTGTCCCACAGGCGCCGTCTGCTCGCTTCGTCGGGTAGGGGCATGTGGATATGATACAGAATCCTCCTTACGAATGCCGGGTCGTAGTTGCGCGCCAGGTTCGTAGCGAACACCACAATCCCGGAAAACAGGTCCATCTGCCTGAGCATCACTGCTCGACTCACATTGACGCTATGATCGGCAGACTGCGTAACATTAGTCATCCTTTTGCCCAGAATGGAATCGGCCTCATCGAAGAACAAAAGCGCCCCGCACTCCTGCGCCTTCTTGAATGCCGCTCTGATGTTCTTCGGCGTCTCGCCCACATACTTGGACTCCACGTCCGCGTAATCCACCTCAAGAATCGGCTTCTCGAACCGGCGCGCCAGCGCCTCAGCGCACATGGTCTTCCCAGTCCCCGGCGGGCCATACAGGCTAACCGCCACACGATCGCCCCTGGGGTCGATCTTGGAAAGCCCCCACTCATCGTACAGCACGCCATGATACTCGATTTTCGCGCAAACCGAGTCTATCTCCTGCGCTGTCTCTTTGCTAAGGACCATGTCATCAAGGCTCCAAACAGGTTCCCGCGCCTCGAACCTGTCCGTGTTCGACATCTGCGCCTGCGCTGACGCTTTTGCGAATATCATAGTCTCATTGTCGGTAATGGGTCTGCCCACTGTGGGAAGCGCCTTCAAACTCCCTCACCTGACTCACCAAGGATGAATTAGCCGAGCATCGCCTGCGTTGCATCGTATACTTTGCCTGGGCATATCTGCGTTCCTAGTTGCCTTCGCGCCTCTTCCAGCGGAATAGACCCCTCCCATATGACGACTGGCGATGTGTGGCGCTGGCTCGTACCGGCGAACACCATGTCAACGCGGTTCTTGAGGCCGGTAACCGCTTGATCAACCGCCACGAGAATCCGCACTGCCTTGAGGTCGCCTTGAGAATGCGCCCACTGGGTTACGGCATCATGAGCACGCCTATACCATTCGTAGAGATGCTCATGAATGTGCTTACCGGTGTGTTCCTTAGTCACAGTATCCGCGACTACGTATCCGATCGCCCCGATGATGAGACTGGCAATCAGGTCCCCTAGTCCCCTTCCCATTCACTCTCGCCCTCCCCTAACCTGGCTCGCTGGTACAACAGGTACACCTGCTGGTCAGATCCTTCTCTGATGAAGCGCTCGCGGTACTGCCCGGGAAGGTCTTCCCACATCACTTCGTCGGCCGCCATAACAGTATCGGTACCGGACTGCCTCATCCACACGATCCCAAGGGCACGTTCCACCCTTCGGTGGTCTACACGCCTGACCCGCATCTCAACGCGCATCATGGGTCTCAGAACTGGTTCGGCGTCGATCAGCCCATAGTCGGAATTCCTGATCGAGTTCGCAATCGCATTCCTGGCCGAATGGCGCACACTCTCAGAATCATTGTCCAAACAATGAGCCAGGCCCGCCACACACAGCCCAGCTATCTCATCTATGAAGGACTCGTTAAGCTGCGCGTTCGCAATCACGCCTGGCTTGCGCTTATGAGCAGCCCAGGCCGCACCGATTGTCCCCAGTCCTATTGCAACTCCCCACCACTTCATCCCCATACCCCTCGCCACTATGCCAGATCGACGAGCTCGTCGAACCCGCCGACCTCCTTCGCCCTCGTTCTGAACCTCGACTCCACTACCTGGCGGCTATCGAGCCGCGCCGCCGAGGCATTTTCCGCTATCATCGCCTCGCGCACGGGGTCAGGTACCTCTTGCCAAGGAAGATCATAGGTGGACGTTCGCTTCAGTCCGCGGCCGTCGCCCAGATCGATAATGCAGGTCTGGACCGTCTCCACGGAGTTGGGCCCGATCTTCCTGTACGTAGTCTCCATGCCCAGTACAGTGGACTGGAACTGACGCCACGCAAGCGCGGCAGTCCGCCTAACCGAACAAGCCCTCTCATCCAGGAAAACAACGAGGCCCGTGAGCATTTCTGACACGGCAGGAGGCAGCACTTGCTGCACCCAGGGGAGAAAGTAGCTCTGAAGATAATGAAGGACACTGGGCCACGCTGCCGTGGCGACAACTGCAACAACTGCAATCACAAGAGGCCAAAGTAACACGGACTCCTCCTCCATTCCGGCGATCCATCTTCGGATAAGACAGAGACAAATCCGGTAATTCGCCGGCGCTGTGGGAAGTCCTTCCGGATTCGGCCCTGCCTTCCTGCCTCGCGAGGCCACGTGCCGCAACATGCCAGCGCCACAGAGGTTTTTTTTGGGGGGGTGGGCGCCGAACCTCTCTTGCGGAAAACCGCATCGTCATCGAATTCACGGAACGATACGACACTCCGAACACGACCGTCCAGTCCATCATCGTCAGAGTGGAAGCAGACGCAGAGAGGGCTCAGAGCATCCTCTAGCCCCTCGATTGGAGTGCATCAAGCAGCCTCCTCAGGCAGAGAACTGGCACTGACCTCGTAGATCGTGGCGTGACGCATGCCGCCCAATGGCATGCGTCCTTCTGCCGTCACGGCCCGTACGCTTCGCCTCGAGGAGCGATTGTGAGGACGTACACAATACCGTCCCGGATACCGTCCCGGCGGTCCACTGAGTAGACCACTCTGAGACCTCCAAGACGGCGACGCCACCGGTCAGGGTGTCCTCGGACCGGTTGCACGTTTCGTGCCCACGGATTCTGTTCCATCCCCGACAGAGCCCCGAGAGAGCCTCTACTAGCCTTCTGCATGTCGCGGCCTCAACGCTGTGCAGGTATTTCTGCGCGCTTCGGGAGAGCCTCACCTCGCACGAGTCATCGTCTGAACTCACGCAGAGGCACCGCCTCTCCTCTACCCACCTCTGCCTCTGCCTCAGCAAGCGCTCTCTCTTCGTCCGGGCTCAGCACTATTGGGGGCCTGCAGGGCTCTCGCATAGGAAAGGAGTTCTGCAAGCCTCGCATTGTCCAGGCCATCAACTGCCGCTAGTATCTCGTCACGCAACAACATGCTCCCAGTTCCTTCTGTGCAGACTGGGTAGTCGTCAGGCTTGGCTTGAGCAGCGGACTCGCTCACCAGTAACTTGTGGACATCGACCGCCCGTATTCTCCACACTCTACCGAGCTTGATACCTGAGAGGTCGCCCCGCCGGAGCATGTCGTGTACGGTTCTGGTTCTCAGCTTCAGGATTGCCGCCACTTCCTCCGGAGCCAGCAGTTCGTCCACAGGATCCACCTCCACTGACAATCTACATCTAGTTCACATGACAGTCCACGTCTTGCCGGCCGCGTCGGCTATGGCGGACTTTAGGCCGTCCTGATCCGCGAACTGGCCGTCGGCGAATAGCTCAACCCGTTCCCCACTCTCAAGGAACGCAAGGAAAGCAACGTAGGAAGTCCTGCCCGACTTGACTCGCGCCTGCTGCAGCGACTCCACTTCCGACAGGTTCACAGTCTTCGATACGGATCCCTTCACCAGCTCCAGCGTGTTTCCGTTGACCACGATCTTCCTGTCGGCCATAGTCCTCGATGCCCTCCACGCCATAGCGGCGAGCATGACCCAAGTTCCCACTACTACGACCGCGCTCACTCCCCCGGCGGCAATCTCTCCCCAGAACATGACGACCATCACAATCCCGATAAGCAGCACTGCAACGATTGTCGGAGCAGTCGGGTCCTTCGGCGTGAATACCTTCAATGCAGTCACTCCTTCATCAAATGCCTCACAGGCTCGCGGTTTGCGACCGCAGATCGTTGTCGACTTCGCCCGGCGATGCCGTCAGTGATTCGACAAAGTCCGCTCCTTTCCTCTACACCCCCTATGCCCCCTATACCCGCTCGACTCGGGTTTGACGGGACACCCAGCGACTCACGGCGAGTCCTCCGCCCCGCCTGCCCACAGCGTGAAATGACACTGGAAGCTTCCCTCAAGAAGGAGCCCGGCATCCTGCGTCTAATGTTCTTGTCTAGGCTTTGCTTGGGTCATCAGGACCCCGTCCTTACGTATGGATGCAGATTTCAGTCGCTAAGGAGGCATCCGTTCATGTCAATTCGAAGAGGCATGACCATCTGCACGCTGCTCATTGTGATTGCCGTCTCGTCGGGCCTGGTGGCGGCCCAGTCCGTCACTCCCGAGCAGATGCTAAAGCAGATCTTCACCGCCGAAGCTGTGTCAGGGGATTGGTTTTCCCCCGCGTTCCTGGCTCAAGTGCCTGTAGCGCAGCTAAACGACATTATCAGGCAGTATCGCGCGGCCCTAGGCGCACTCGAAGATGTGCAGGGCAACGCCCCCGTGTTCAAGCTGACATTCAGCAAGGGTTACGTCACGTCGCAGATTGTTCTGGATAGCGCAGGGCGCGTCGCTGGTTTCTTCCTCGGCCCGCCTGAACCCCGGGTGAGTGGACTGGACAGCGCCCTGGACGGTTTCCGTAAACTGCCGGGAAAGGTGAGCGTTCTCGTCGTATCACAGGCCGGCGTGCTTGCCGCGCTCAATCCTGAGCTGCCTCTGGCTGTTGGCTCTGCTTTCAAGCTGGCGGTCCTGGCAGCCCTGAAGGACCAGATAGCGGCCGGCGCCTTGGCCTGGGACGATGTGGCGACCCTCGAGGCGGGCCACATCAGCCTGCCATCAGGCATTCTCCAGAGCTGGCCTGCCGGGTCGCCCTTGACACTTCACACGTTGGCGTCATTGATGATCTCAGTCAGCGACAACACGGCAACCGATGCCCTGATCGCGCTGCTCGGGCGCGAGCTGGTAGAGAAGTATACGGCTCT
>Ga0209718_1000993_pt1 | contig 34746 bp, 32 predicted proteins | sample AD_JPNAS1_MetaG_FD_184420 | JGI IMG/M metagenome (GOLD analysis project Ga0209718, IMG submission 184420) | Active sludge microbial communities of municipal wastewater-treating anaerobic digesters from Japan - AD_JPNAS1_MetaG (SPAdes) (version 2) | ecosystem: Engineered > Bioreactor > Anaerobic...
AATAATGAGAGCAATGCTGCTTTGGAGTATTCATCCATTTCAGCGCCACCTTCGATGACAATGACTCCCCAGGGATTATCAGTGTTGCCCATCAATCCCAAATCTTCCACGCCGGTTCCACTGGCTGAAGATCCGTATTGCTTTGCCATATGTCCTTCGGAGAACTGCTCCAATCGAAGGAGGACTCCCTCCAGACTGGTACGACTTACTTGATCACGTTCAAGCTTCTCTTTGTAGGTCCGCAGACGATCAACCCATTTGGAAACATCCAATTTCCGGCTACGATAGACCGCAAGAGCTTGTAGTTCGGATGGCGAGAGACTTTCTAATAAGGTTCCAGGATGAAGATCATCCAGATCCTCACCAAGACTCTGACGCTCATAGCGGATTAACTCCACTTCATGTTCATCCTGAAGATGTCCTAAGGGACCATTCTGCAGCTTGGGGTCACCGGTCAGAACACCGGCCTCATAATACAATTCGGTTAGCGCACGGCGCATGAAACCCAACTGTCTGGCTCCCATCCTGCCAGCATTCGCAAATAGCTCAGCCACCATGCTGCGGTAGCGGCCGGGTTCTATCCTTTTCGGTACTTGCAGGATATTCCACCGGAGTGGGCGTGGTGAACCAGGATAGAGCTGACGGATATCCACATGTCCAAGACCGTCTTCTGAACCTTTCGGATCCACCCCTGGCCAGTTCAATGCTTTACGCCAGCCCTGGCCGAAATCCAACACAATGGTGCGGTAATGCCAGAAACGGGTCGTCTCATAAGCCAGGCGTTCAGCTGCAATCGATTTTCCAAAACCGGTATCCCCGACAAATGCAGTATGAAAATGGCGGTCTGGAGATAACTTTAGAAAAGTATCCGTTAATAAACCTGTTTCACTCGACCACTGCCGGGCAAGAGTGATATTTCCAGGCATATCCGGATAAAAAGCAAATGCTGGGGTTTCCTCCTGGGTGGTGAGAGCTGATCCCTGCTCGAACATGCCTGGCGCGGTATAAGCTGCTACCTGAAGCATGGTGAGTAAGGTTGAATCTGCGTACCCACTCATTGCCTCTGGGATCGTCTCGATGCGGGTCGATGGGGTGAACGCACGGGCATGTAAGCCAATATAAGCCTGTTCCGGATCGGTTAACGCACGGGTTTGCACACCTGCGACGACATCCTCGGTGCCATGAAATGCTTCGGGGATGAGCCCCATCATCGCCTGAATGCCTTGTTCGCTGGTGGCCAAAGCATACAAATCTGTATAAAAAGCGCCTTCTCGACTGGCAATATCCAGTAACTTGCGTTGAGTGCGCATGATATCCGTGAGGAGGATATAAGGATCATCCTGCCATTGATAAGCGTTTGAAAGCGAGAAAGAAGGAGCTACACCAACACTCATCCCGGCGCTTATTCCGCGTCCAATACTTTGCCCCAAGCCAACACCATCTGTCTCAGATCGAGCTGTGCTTTTTGTATCTGCATGGCTCTGGGAGGTAGATGTGCTGGTCGTGTCGGCTACTGAATCTGTCTCAGCTCCAGAGGTAGTCCAGGCTTCCGATTGCGTCGTCGAATGACTTTGGGAGGTTGTATTCGATTGACTCTGAGTAGTACTTTGCGAAACGGTGTCTGCCTGGCTGTGTGTGACCGAATGCATGTTTGAGTCGGATGATCCGCTACTGACAACCACACCATCTGCTGAACCCCAGTTAGCATTGCCGCCTACGTTAGCCGATAAACCTACGCCGGCCGGAGCAATGCTCCCACCCACACCGCCATTCACGCCATAAGAAGAGCTATCCGTATGAGAGTTCGCTACACCTGACGAATCAGAGTGGGACGTTCCATCGGTTACTGCTGTTCCTTCGGTATGAGCAGTCCCTTGACTGACTGCAGTTCCAACCGTGGAAGACGAACCAATCGTATCGGTTTCGGAGATTCCAACCGTGTGCGCCCAACCGCGAGTGCTGGCATGACCCGTGGTGTGCGCCTGGCCTTCTGAATTTGCGACGCCATCTGTGGCAGCTTCACCCTGGGTGACGCCGCTCGAATGGTTTGTGCCATAAGACCTGGATGCGTTTTCAGCGAGTCCCCCAGTCAAAATGGCCGGCAGGCTGATTCCAAACGAAGCAGCTCGGGTTCCCAACTGACGGGAAGCGTAAACGGAGGTATCTTCCAACATACCGGCCAACATGCGGGTAATATCTTCAAGGCGAACATGATTTGTGAGCAGCATCAACAAGAACTCTTCTTCCAGGCTGCTCATACCGCGAAAGAGCAGTTCATTCTGTTGAATGGAATATTGTTGTGCACCCTGACTTCCAGACACTAATGGATCACGTATCGAAGAATCTCCACCGCGGGCGTTTTCACGTGGATCTGGATGCCCAACAGCCACAATGGCATAAGGCATCTGCTCCAGAGCACGCGCTAACCATTGAGCCACTTCAGTTGAAAGTGGTTCAAGGCGGATTTGACGATAAGCACCCACCAATCCGGCTCGTAAGGCAGATTGATCGCGTAAAGAACGCTCAATAGCTTCATTTTTCTTTGGCGAAAACGCAGCGACTCCATAGCATTGAACAATTCCAACATTAGGGTTCTTAAAAACGCCGGCAGCCAGATAAACCAGATCCACTTGAGCGCCATACAAACCACGCAAGACCGTACGCATCTTCTGTAGCAGCCCGGCATCCCGGCGAGCTTCCAGAGAGATGTAGCGTAATTGCAGCAGCCGGACCGCCCGGTATCCCTGATATTCCCGCGGGCCTTCCCGCTCTGTGACACGAAAGACCAGATAGTCCAGCTCATTTCGGTCGTTGAAATGTAGCTCTGTGCCTTCCACTTCTAGGTCATTTGGAATGGAGAGAGGGTCATCTGTTCTCAGCCAGGGTATTTTTTCGGTCAGTTTTCCAATAATCATCGTTCTCTTTTCTCCGTACTTGGCGTTCTGCCTCATCAATTCGCCAACCAGATCAGCTGGTAAATTCATGAGGCTGCTTTTGCTTGCGCAAAAGAAGCCCTGGATTGCTATTGCTTCACTGTTTCCCACCAGATTGCATCAACTACCTCATTCGTATTTGGTTCGACAACCACCACCTGTGGTGAACGCTGGCGATGGGGAGATGATGCTCGCTGGTCTTCACGAGTTGCGGAACGTTGTTCAAATGTTTCTTGTGGGTAACCTTCATTCCCTTTTTCACTTCTCTTGTTGGAAGTATTCCAAGGTCGAAGCCGGAACAAGAGACTCGTCTGGGCAATCAGCGCCGCAAATGCAGTGATGATGAGGACGCCTGCCATCAGGATAATCATGACGATCACGCCTAAAGCAGGTCCGCGCAGCAAATCCATCAGTTGTGACATATTGACCTCCAATCGTTGAAATAGAATCTGGCGTTAATCAAGAATTTCCGACGTTCATAAGACTCTCACCTAAAAAGGAAGAGTACGCGAAGCGTCCCTTTGGGATAAATCAAGCAAGCCCACGAATTTGTGCGCTGGTTTCATCTATCACCCTATCTTCTGGTTCGATAGCGATTGATCAACTCACTGGCACCTGCCAATGGATTGACCAACGACATCGGGTTAATCAGAACTTGCTGCAGCAACATGGCAAAATAACCTAACGGGATCACCAACCATAAAGCCCAAAGAATAATCGTGGTTACATTTCCGCGTGTATTCGCAATCACAGCTGATGCGCTTTCAGATGTCCCAATCAGTGCCGCCCATTGATCTGCTGATAATTGAGCGGTGTATACCAGGTAGAGCCGGCTTCCGATGACGGCCAGGGAATAAATCGCAATTCCCGATTTCATATTCCACAAAAGGGTATGTTCCTGCATGTGCACCAGTAAAAGGATGATTGTGCCAGCGATCCACATTGCTGCACCCAGCCAGGGAACCGGTGCTCCCATCCCCCATTGGCTGATTACCCACAGCACCAGAATAATCGCCGTTGTGATTTGAGCTGTGTATAAATCCGGAGCAGCAGCCTCCCGCCCACTTCGTCCTGGTCGGAAAGCTGCTCTGGATTGCACACGTTGATCCACGAAACGGATGATCAACCCTGCACAAAGAATACTTACCAGAGCAGCTCCAGATTCGCCAAGCCAGTAAACGGTTGCGAGGACGCCGTTCAACAGGTAAGTAGGCAGAGCAGCGAGAAAATCTCCAAAGATGACAAAATAATCTGTCATGAACCAATGCCTCCTTACTTGTCATAATCGTTTCGTGGACACCACAACCCAATCACCAGTAGTAAATAGATGACGGCCATGAAACCCAGGACGACTGTCAGCAACACACCGACCGCAATCGATAAAATCTGCACTTTGACCTTTATGGCACCAGCGCCGGAAGAGCCACATATACTTGCATCGTTCCATCAATCCCTACTCGCCTCGGTTGGGTGATTGGAACTCCGCGGAAGCGAGTGCCCGTGGTCACTACGTCCATTCGCAAGTTGAAGGTTCCTGGATCTGCAAATGGAACACGGAGTGCCTGACCAGTAGCAGTGCAGGTGCCGCCACCATCACATTCGCCTGTCCATGAACCAATTCCGGGAATCAGGGTGAAATTTGCCTGGTGGACGAAGGCTTCATAATGGGTTTGACCTAATCTACCGGTGATCCAATCCTGGCTGGCGGCATCTAATGCTGCAGTAGCTTGCAGTGATGCTACCGCATCCGGTAAATGTTCTACGTGTGTCCGGCATTCCTTGAATACCATTTCTGTATCTGAGACACCATCATTGATAGCTGATCCAGCTCCGGTATTGCAATTGGCGGTTTCTCCGGAATTGGTTGAGCGGCAAACATCTCTTTCTTCATAAATCGGCTCATACCAGGTGAAAATCACTGGAGGAACTGTCACCCTTACCTGGATATCTGCACCGCGGCGATTTTCGGTATCTTGTCCTACAACCAAGGGATTGTTCGGCGCAGTTTTTTGAATGACGAGGACAGGTTGTTGCATAGAAACCGTTGGATCAGGACACTCCCTTGGAGGAGGAGGTGGGGTGACAATTCCCGAGCAACCTCCTGGAATGGCCGCACAGTTTTGTGAACCATTCAAATACAACAAATACAACGAGCGTAGAGCGCCATCATTCCAAGTCATTTGAAGCAGGCTTGTGATGAATCCCCACCCGGAGAAATAGGTCCACACATCTTGCTGACCATTGAGAACCGCTCCCCAGAATTGATCCGGGCTGGTGTACTCTGGATGTTCCGCCTGTACCTTGCTCCAATCCAGATTATCGCCAGCAACAAGCCCAAGAAAAGAGATCAGGCTGCCGTAACCATTTCCCAGTGATCCATAAGAGCCGGTCAAACCGCTTTCTTGGGGGTTCATGGCCATAAAAAATAACGTCGAGGCAGAGGGTAAGACAACGATATTCCCGCTAGGTGTTTGATAGCGGTGATAATTTGCATCAAGATCAATAGACTGGCCAAAGGGCAGTTCAATTGACATCCAATCGGGGTGATCTGTGGTTACTCCCAGATCAATCAAATCAGGATTCAGATTTCCATCCGGCTGAAAAACTTCTGACCAGGGATCAGTGCCCTGAGCATAAACAGCAGATGGTATGAGTAAGGTCATAACGACAATGATCAGGAAGATTCTTTTCACTACTTCTTTCCTTCTTCTACAGTTGTGGTGGGAGTTTTTCCCCGAGCGAGAATGGCATTGATTTCTTCTTCCATCAGGAAACGATCAAACTTCCAACCACTTTCTGTTTTTGCGAGAACAACATATGCTGTATCCTGGGTTTTATTGCTGCCTGGTAAGGGAGAAGATAGCGTGATGGTCATCTGCCAGACTTGCTCGGAACCATTGTCTGCTACTTTTTCTACTGCCTGAGAAGCAGCTGTGACCACAGATTTAGCATCCACGTATTTTTCCCACATACGGTCTGCGCCGGCCGAAAACAGCTCGCATCCAGCGGGCGTGCTGAACTCGCAAATGCGCTCAAGCCAGGCTTCTTTGCCTTCCTGATAGTTCACCTGGAAGACCTTCTCGATGGCATTGACAGCTACAGCGGATACCAGACTATCTTCATTGGTTGATGCTGCTGGACTTTGCTCTGTACGAAGTGGCCAGTTTTCGATCACCAGGATTCCTACAGCGATGACCATGGCCAGGATGACTGCAACAATCAGGTTGCGTTTTGAGACTGGAATTTCTTTCAATTTATTCTCCTTTTCCGGTTAACGGGTTCGAAAGTTAGTTAAAACAAAAGCGACCATTCAGATCTCAACGCCTATTTACACGCACTCAAGTTGCGTAAACAGGGAAGAAGCTGATGGTCGCTCCAAGGATTCTTTGGAACAGCTGATGATTATCAGCGACCGAACAGATATTTGGTTGTGACTCTAATTATAGCAAGAGGAAGCCCTTTATCCTAGGGGGTCAAATGAAAAGAATTCGGAATTTGACCGAATCCATTTCACATTTTCTGATTTATTCGCAATAAAAAATGGTGGGGTTATTAATATCCATGAACCCTAAAACGAGCGGGATATCGCATCCAGAATCAATTGATCTTTCCGTTCTTTACTTATGCCGGTTACCTCTGGTACGTGTAAAACAGGGGAGAACATAGTTGAAGTTTGTCATTTTAAAAACAACGTCCAAGGACCGTAAATCGCTCCCTGGATAGCATCCATGACAATTGTTTCTGCTTGATTTCGTGACATTCCATTCGGAATTTGCAGATCGGTATAAAAACCTGCCATACTAAAATTGCATTTAAAATCCAAACCTGGATATTGCGTCACGAGATTGGACCGAGCCATCTGGCAAACAGCGTCTGGGTCGCCAGGAGGCAAATCCATTCGTAAAGCTTCGATCACAAACGTAACTTGTTGGGCTTGATCAATCTCCGAAGCACCAACTTGATATTGCATATATGCGCAGCCATCCCCACTGGGATAATCACTTCCACCCGCCAGAAATGGCGCTGCTTTTTGATCAATAAGCAGTTTTGGGGCAGTGGGCCAGGAACCGTATGCACGTAAGGACTTCCAATCAGACAGACTCGATATTGCAATGCAATAATTCACTGTAGCACTATGCGCATCGTAGGTAAAATTGGTCACCGTAACCGATGTGTTGTTGACTGTAGCTGTAGTTCCGCCTCCAGCGACAGGAGTATTGCAGGATTGAACGGTCTTACATACCTGGATCTTTACCCATAAATTGCCGCCGTCCACGGCAACCATCTCGCCCCTTTCATTCCTGATAGCCCAATATACCGAATAAGTCCCCGGAGTTACAGGAGCGACCAATGGAAGAGAAAGGCTGACGGTTTTTCCGGGTGCTGTCTCTTGCGGAAAATTGATCTGAGATGGGCTGCTCAGCGAATCACCCTGCGGAGAAGCGAAAATGATGAGTTGATAAGCAGTCGACCAAGTTAATGACCCTGTGTTTTTAATCTCCCAGGTTTTAACTAAGGTCTGCCCCGGTGTGAAAACCGAATTATCGGGATAATTCTCCTCCACAAAGGTGGCCGTGTCTTGAACGGAGAAACTACCATTGGCTATCACGGCTGGCGAAGCGGTCGGGGAAATCTCTGTTGGAGTCGAGGTTGAAATGGGGTTGAGTGTTGAGGTTGAAATTGGGTTGAGTGTTGAGGTCGCTGATGCCGCCAACGGAATGACAGAAGGGCTCGAAGATTGTTGGTTCGTCCCGGAACATCCAGTTACCAAGAAAATGATGCAAATGCAAATCCCGATAAGCTTTTGGGTAATAGTAGAACTCATCTTTTCCTCGCATGAAACACGTCTATTAAGAATATATTGCAGAACCTGATCGTGAAGAGTGGATAGAAGGAGAGCAAACCAAGGTTTGCCCTCCTTCTCATTGCTTATATCAATCAATTGCCTGGCTGGTTTATTTGATCACCAGCCCTTCGAGCTGACCATGCAATCCGTTCAGGATATAGCTGTCACAAGTATCCAGGTTGATCAGAAGCACCTTTTGCACATAGGGATCATCTGTCCCGATGCTCACACCCAGCCATCCGGATGAGGTCCAGGCGATACCGACTGCGCCGACGTTATCCAAAACCAGATGCATGTCACTGCCATCGGGGTGGACGAGGTACAGGCTGCTGTTATCCCGACCGCGGTAGGCGATCCACTTCCCGTCAGGGGAGAGCATGGGGTTAAGGAATTTCGGAGTGCCATTTTCGATGTTGAAGCGCTCCTGGGTTGTGCCGCTGGCCAAGTCATAAGAATAAACCTTCCAGGCAGCGCCTCCGGTGTAGGGTGCCACGAAGTAAAGCTTGCCATCCGGTGACCAGCCGATGATCGATTCATAACTCAAGTCGGAGATTAGGCGCGCCGGGGTGCCGTCGGTGGTGATGACAAATACACTATTGATGACTCCGTCACCCATCCCCACATAGGCGATCTGCGTTCCATCCGGTGACCAGTGCAGATTGAACCCACCCGCGCCCGGTAAGACTTTCTCAGTCAGCGAAGCCAGGTCGACAATGTGAATTCCGTTGTCTGAGGCCGAGTAAGCTACCTGGCTGCCATCCGATGACAGGGCTCCCCAATTGCCATTTGGAACCACCACCTGCTTCTGCCTCCCATCCAAATTGTAGACTGCAAGGCCCCATGTACCTGTATCCAACTTTTCATAGATCAGGGCTTTTCCATTGGCCACCGTTGATGGAGCCGGTTGGAGTTGTGTAAGGGAATCCGCCGTCAAGCATAAGCCAGATTGAAGTGTCGGATTGGCCGGAAGATCGGTGCGAGGGGTCGCAGGGGACCACTGTCCCTGCCAGGTGATCGAGTCGCCGATCAACACCATGTGGAAAATATCAACGGTCAGTTCCCCGGTCGGTAGTTGGGCATAGGCCAGACTTGTGTTGAACTTCCCATTCGCCAGACCGCCGCCTCCACCGCCCCCGCCAATAGGTGTAAATCCCTCAATTTGGACTCCAACGCTGTAAACTTTCGGGTCAACCTGAAAATTAAACGAGTAACTTCTTTGCGAATTGGCGGTGATCGAGACCAGCGTCAGGGTATGACCGTCAAGTTGGATCTGCTGGTTAAGATCCCACACCTGACCCGGCTGCGGATTGGAACCGGCATCGAAGGTAAACTGGGCTGTGGCATCAGAGGCTGATGGAAGCAGATGGACACCTGAAAAGTTGATGTTCAGGGGATAGACCAGGCCGGCAGCCTTGAACTGCGCCGCCCAACCGGTGCCGCCCGGTTCCTGGTTGATCGCCTCGTTGACGTCCTGTGGATAGGTATAAGCTACCTTCTTTCCGCTGGCATCATAGATCTCCATGGCACCGGTCTGCTGAAAGGATTCGCCGGGCTTACTTTGGGGTTGAAAACTTCCAATCAGGATGTAGCCATCGCTGGTTTCGATCACTTTGCTCACCGTCACAGAATTATCTACAGATGGGACCGATGTGCCATTGCCAGTGGCATTCTGAGTCAGGGTGACCTGCTGGGAGGGCGTGAGTTCGAACACCGGCATTACGGTCAGATTTTCCGGGGCTGGTACAAAGCGCAGTTGCAGCTCCCAGTTTTCCGGGGACTTCCCGGGGAGGGTACCAGAGATGCACGGAATCACAAAAACAGCCTCGTTCACACTCATGGGTACAGGCTCGTAACCATAATTGATTTGGGCAAGTTGCTTCCCATCCGCGAGGCGTAAATATTCGCGCGACCAGCAGCCCGCCACGTCCTCGCGGTCTGGGTATGCAGATCCGGGAACGCCAAAGATACGATACACGATTTGGGTCCTATCACCTGTCAATGTCGCTGAAGTCACCGTGACCGTGATTCCATCGCGTGTGACACTGACCGGCTCGGCTAACACCCGGATAGGGCTGCTCTGATCCACGATTCCCACCCCTGGAATGTAACCAAATAGTTTCAAGAACTCCGCATAAACGCGCTGTGGACCTATTACCAGGGTACCGATGATCATCAGGGAAAAAATCGCCAGAGCGACAGTCCATGCCGGCCGCAATCCAAGAAAAGGACGAGGTTTTCGAGACTTTGCAACCGCTTGTTGCATCAAATCACTATATACCTCGTCAACAAATTTGGAGCGGATCTCAGGTACTCCGAAAGATTTACGAACACTCTCTTCAAACTGAGGGGTTGAATACTTTTCATTCATTTGAAACCTCCAACTGGCTGTGCAACCGTGCCAGTAACCGGTATGTAGTTTTTTTGACAGCTTCTTCATTGCGATGAAGAAAACGGGCGATTTCTGGGAAACTCATATCTGCCAAGAAACGAAGACGGAGTAGTTCGCGGTCTTCTTCAGACAAAGCCTGAATGAGCGTTGACAACGCTTCTTCCTGTTCTGTCTTTATCATCCTAGCTAAAGTATTGTCTTCCACAGCTATCTCACTGGACCCATCCATGTGTGACGAATGATCCGGTCGGCGAAAATGGTCCATTGCTTTATTACGAGCAATTCCAAACAACCAGGAAGCAAAGTGCCCATCCTGTCGAAATTTGTCAAAGGATTCGAAAGCCGCAAGAAATGTCTGAGCTGTAACATCTTCTGCTTCATGTACATTGCCTATCCTGCTGAAGAGATATCGGAAGACTTGTTCAACATACAGCTTATACAATTCTCCAAATACCTTGGGGTCTTGTCTCGTGGCTTTGATTATCCTTATTTCATCTGTCATTCGATCAATTCTTTCTGACTTCAATTCAATACTGTTTTCCGCCATAAATTTCTCCTCTTATCACTTCAACAATATCCTGCAGGGAATATTTATTTTTGAGCTCTATAAATAATTCGGAAAAATTTGGCAAAAGGGACAAAAAAGATTATTCCAATTATGGACTCCCCTTTGGTTCCTGACAAGACCTATGTGTTTATGTTGACAATAGTATACTCTAGTATTACTATTATAGAAACTGAGGTTAAACATGCCGAAAACAAATTCTGCGAGTAAACCAGTAAGATCTTTTCGAATAAGCCCAGAAGGCGTGAGTCAATTAAGAGCGATGGCAAGCGTTATGGGACGGAGTGAAAGCGATGTGATTGAGGTTGCACTAGATCGAATGTATCGGGAGGAGATTCGTTATAACCGGGTCCTACGTGAAGGTGCCCGGTCAGAAGATCTGTATCAGATAGATAAAAAGAATGAAGGAGAAAATGAAATTCATCGTAGTGATTCTTAAGTTGATGGGATGGGTAGTCAAAGCTGCAGTCATCCTGGCTATTTGCTCCAGTATTTTGTTCGTTGCCTACAAGGGAAACCAGCCAATGCAGGTTCCTGAAGCTCCGAAAGGGATGACCTACTTCGAATTCGTTGCTGACCGGATAGATGCCGCAAAAACAGTAGAACCTTCCCGGTGCGGGTGGGGGATGATGTTGTCTTTAGCCACTTTAGGCCCAATTTATTCAATTGTTTACACTGAAGTTGGCATTCATCCGGATGGAGCTCTTGCGCGAGGTACCGCACCAGATCCAGATATTCCAAAGGATGTGGCACATGCTAAGTGGTATGAAGTGCCTGGAATCTGGTGGAATACCGTTGAAAGATTATCCTGGACCATGGTGGGGAAACAGGCAGCCTTCGGATGTAAGTTTAGGAAAGTAGATGGTTTATGATGATGACAACTGATACTTGTCCAAAAGCCTGGTAACTTTTTTAATCATTGTACTTTGAATCAAGTATCAGAGTGCGCGACCATCATAAATAGCGTCGATACCCAAAATTAGTGAAGAATTTATTTATTTATCCAATCACTTAATCCCAACATTCAGAAAGATTTTAGGCTGTTTAATACCGACATGCGATTTATTTTATGCCCTTGATAACTACCTTACGGAAATTATCAAGGGCATAGGTACATCAGCGGATTTATGGGGTTAATTCCCAAAACGCCATCTTTACGCTAATCATAAATGCTTAGTGCGCAGCAACTGGGCATTGATGGCCACGATGACCGTGCTCAGTGACATCAAGATGGCGCCAACAGCGGGTGAAAGTAAGATACCCCAGGGGGCTAGCACTCCGGCTGCCAGTGGAATGGCGACCACGTTGTAACCTGCCGCCCAGATCAGATTCTGGCGCATCTTGCGGTAGCTGGCCCGGCTCAGTTCGATCACCTTGACCACATCCAACGGGTTGGATTTCACCAGGATGATCCCGGCGCTCTCCACGGCCACATCCGTGCCGCTGCCGATGGCAATGCCCACATCCGCACGCGTCAAAGCTGGAGCATCATTCACACCGTCGCCCACCATCGCCACTCGCCGTCCCTGCTTCTGCAGTTCGATCACCTTCTGGTCTTTGTTTTCCGGCAGCACCTCAGCAAAATAGGTATCGATACCCAGTTCACCAGCCACCGCCTTGGCCACTGCCTGGCTGTCACCGGTCAGTATGGCCACTTGCACGCCCATTTCATGCAGCCGACGGATGGCTTCATGGCTCTCCGGACGGACCACGTCAGCCAATGCCAGGGACGCCAGCGGCTTGCCATCCTGTACAAGATGGACCACACTCTGCCCTTTGGCGCTTGCGGCCTGGTCAAAAATGGATAGGGATTCGGGCAGCGTGATGGTCAGCATTTCCAGTAGTCGCGGTCCGCCGACGTAGACATCATGCCCACTCATTTTGGCGTGGATACCACGGCCTTTGATCGCTTCAAAATCCTGTACTACAGGCAGTTGAAGACCCTTCTGCTGCGCAGAGCGGCGGATGCCCTGGGCGATGGTATGCTCAGAATCACCTTCCACGGCTGCTGTCAACGCCAGAGCATCCTCCGGTTTGATCCCATCCAGTGTTTCGATCCCCACCACCCCAAAACGACCTTCTGTCAGTGTTCCGGTTTTGTCAAAGATAACGGTGTTGATCTCACGCGCCGCTTCAAGCGCCAATCTATTGCGCACCAGGATGCCATTGTTGGCACCCATTGCTGTGGTGATGGCTACCACCAGCGGGATGGCAAGACCCAGCGCATGCGGGCAGGCGATCACCAGCACGGTAGCCACACGTTCGATCACCGTTACGTTGAAGCCGACCCCAATCGTCCAGGCGATGGCAGTGATCACGGCGGTGCCCAGTGCAATGTAGAACAGCCACCCGGCAGCTCGGTCAGCCAACAGTTGAGTGCGGCTTTTTGACATCTGAGCCTGCTGTACCAGGCGCATGATTCCGGCAAGCGCCGTCTGGTCACCGGTTGCCGTCACACGTATACGCAAACTTCCGTCTCCATTGATCGAACCTCCCACAACCTTTTCACCTGGGTGCTTGTGAACCGGTTTCGATTCGCCAGTGATCATGGATTCGTTGACTGCTGACTCGCCATCCTCCACTACGCCATCTGCCGGAATACTGGATCCCGGACGAACAAGCAACCGGTCTCCGGATTTTAGATCAGACACGACCACTTTCGTTGTTTGACCATTCGCATCAATGCGCTCGGCAGAGTCTGGCATCAGCTTGGCCAGGGCGTTCAGTGCGCCGGATGCCTGGCGGATGGAACGCATCTCGATCCAATGTCCCAGAAGCATTATGACGATCAGTGTCGCAAGCTCCCAAAAGAAATCCATTTGGTTCGCCAGGAACAGGCTGGCCACACTATAAACAAATGCGACGATGATGGCCAGGGAAATCAAGGTCATCATGCCCGGCTGGCGGTTGCGTAATTCAGGGACTGCCATCTTAATGAAGGGCAACCCACCATAAACAAAGATGATCACTGCAAAGATGGGCGTTATCCAGCGCGAACCAGGGAACACAGGCATTGAAAATCCTAACAAGGCCTGGAAACCCTGGCTGAAGAGCAGAACCGGCAGAGAAAGTATCAGCGAAACCCAAAATTTTCGTCGGAACATCTGCTCATGCCCGGAATGATCCACGTGGGCGCTGTGGTCTTCATGTCCACCATGTTCCATGGGCATGTTATGATCTCCATGCCCTCCCATGTCCATCTCGTGCATATTCATTTCATGACCGGCATGAGCGTCATGACTGGCAGGCATCTTACTGTGGTCATGGTCCATCCCGGTCATTTCATGCATATGATGTTCGTGTTCCATGTTTGCATGATGCATGGAGGAATGATATATTTTTTGTGTCATTTCATCGTCTTTTTTTGGTTCTTCAGTCATTTTTCACCTCATACAGCAACAAAAAACAAGGCAGTAGTACTCATCATATCATTTCTACACCAATAAAAACCGCCGACGCATTCATTTTGGCTGGATGACGGCGTCGGCGAGGACATAAACATTTTAACTGGCTTGCACTGATTCTGAAATTATCCTATCAAGTGATTTGACCTTGCCTTGCCAAAATGGGTGATCAGTTAAGTTGAAGGGCAGTGGTCAGGCAGGTATTGCTTCCAGCATAGGTCGAGATTGGTGCCTGGGCGACTTTCCCGTCGTAGCTGACGTTCACATTCCCATCGAAATTACGAGGCAGCCACACCCCAATGAAGCCGTTTGCCATGGTGGTCAGGTCGGAATTGACGACCTCTTTTCCAGCTTTATCGGTAATGACCGTATGAATTACCTTGCCTACCAGCTCACCCTGGCATGAGGTTAAGCTGTGTGTGCCACAAGGATGTGTTTGGAAAATATAAGGCGCAAAGGAGAGATAAAACTTATCCTTGGGAAGTGCAATGCGGACTTCATCTTTATCATCTGAGAGGATCAGATAATCACTGGTGATACTGGCCCGGAGCCCTGAAGGATCCGAAGTGGAGCTATCGAGCTTTTGCACGATCTCCTCGACAGAAAGTCCGCTCAATCCATATTTCTCGAGAAAGGTGGTGTTTGTTTGACTTGCTGGTTTCAACACCAGAAAGGCACCGACTGCGATCACAACAACTGCGATAATTACGGCGATTATCAAGCCTTGAGTCTTTTTCATCTAATTGGTTTCCTTTTGATAAAATTTGTTGATGTATGATCGAAATGGGAGAGCAAATCTTATGAGACGATCCTGCTCTCCCATCATGGATGTTGCTAATGAATGTCTTTCACCATTGTCTGATATTGTTCCTGAGTGATCTCACCCCTGGCATACCTTTCGTCCAGGATCTGTTTGGCGGTTGTAGTGTTATTCTTTACGTGAGTGCCGTTGGTACCGAACAGTCCCTTTACCAGCAAAACAGCCAGAACGATGATAATGATCCAAAAGACCAACATGCCACCCATCATTCCAAAGCCCATCATCTTTCACCTACCTTGTTCCCAGATCAACCATAAATTTTTGAAACTCTTCGCGAGTGATCTCGCCTTTGGCGTAACGTTGTTTTACGATCTCGATAACGGACGGCGTACTATTGTTGATTTGTTGTCCGGATTCGTTATTGCCTAATCGCTTCACGATCCAAACGACCAGGAAAACAACTCCAATGATCATAGCGATCGAAATGATCATATTGATGATCATGCCGACCCAGCCTAGACCGCCCAACCAATAACCCATCATCATACTGTTTCATCCTTTCCTGTAGCTCAATCAAGAGCAGTCTGTTTTTTACTTACAGACTTATCTTAACCATTGAGGATGAAGCTTTAATCAAGGGTTTGTAAAGTTTCGTTAAAGAAAACTGGGAAATAATCCCCCTTTATTTGGGAAGGGGGATCAGAAACGAAAATGTACTGCCTTTTCCTTCGCCGCTGCTCTCAGCCCAGATCTTCCCCTGGTGAGCCTGTACGAGTGCCTTGGCAATGGTTAGTCCAATACCGCTGCCACCGCTGGCGCGGTTGCGCGACTTATCGGTACGATAAAAACGATTGAATACATGGGTGAGTTGTTCTGCGGAAATACCGATACCAGTATCCTTGACCGAGAAAAGTATCTCAGACCTCTCCCGTCGCGTTGTCATGGTCACTTTCCCACCATTAGGTGTATATTGCAGGGCATTTCCCACAAGATTTGTTAGCACCTGGATAATTCGATCTTTATCCACAAGAACGTCGGGCAAACCGGGTTCCACATCTGTCACCAACTGAATGTTCTTTTCTTCGAATTGACGGCCAAGAGCGCTTTGAATTCTCTCGATCAGGCTGGCAGGCGAGACGGGCGCAAGCTGCAACTGAATGGCGCCAGCCTCCACCCGGCTCAATTCCTGCAGATCGTTAACAAGCCGCTGCAGCCGGTCAATTTCAGAGTGGATTTGCTGGTAAGTCTCCGGGTCGGGGGGTAAAACACCATCCATCAACCCTTCCAGGTATCCTTTGACCGCTGTCAGAGGGGTACGTAATTCGTGGGTAACGTCCCCAATCAGTTGCCTGCGCATGGTCTCTGTCTTCTCCAATTTATCTGCCATCTGGTTGAAACTGAGCGCGAGTTGGCCAAGTTCATCGGTCTGGTCTGCTTGCTGACCACCAGGGAGAGACAACCTTTCTTCGTATTCCCCCTCTGCGATGCGGTGGCTGAGACTCATCATGCGCAACATGGGGGTGACTACCTGGCGGCTGATGAAAAAGCTGGCCAGAATCGCTGAAATAAGGGCTGCGAGTGTTGCATAAGTGACTGCTTCATACACTGCCGTCGTGTACTGTGAAAATAACTCAGATTGCATTTGCTGGTTGTTGCCCATTGGGTTCGCGTTGGACATAATCGCGTTCATGCCCGCCATGTGGCGTTCAAATGCCGCTGGAACGGATAGACTGGCGGCAGTGATCAGCACCACTATGCCGATAAATACAACCAGTAGGTATGAGAGGAACACCTTCCAGGCAAGATGCGTGCGTATAAATTTCATCATAAAACCACCTACTTGTCCTCGAAGCGGTAACCGACCCCGCGGATCGTTTCGATCATGGCTTCATTCCCCAATTTTTGGCGGACATGACCAATGTGGACATCCACCACTCGTGTGTCACCGAAATAGTCATATCCCCAAATCTTCTCAAGCAGTTGTTCGCGGCTGAGCACCATACTTTGGTGCTGGGCGAGGGCCAGCAGTAGATCAAACTCAACCGAAGTCAGGTCGATCAAATTGTCCTCCACCCAGACGCGTCGGGCGGCAACATCAATGCGAAGATGTGCAAAATTGAGAATGGCAGCCTCCCCGGTATTCCCAGCAGGGTTCTGCAAGCGCCTGAGAGCTGCTTTGATCCGGGCAACCAATTCACGCGGACTGAAAGGTTTGGTCAGATAGTCATCCGCACCGACGGAAAGTCCCACGATCTTGTCTGTTTCCTCTGACCGCGCAGTAAGCATGATCACATAAACGTTCGATTCACGCCTCAGGTTGGCAAGCAGTTCTATTCCATCCATACCAGGCAACATAACGTCCAAAACAATAATGTCCGGTTTGAAAGAGCGGGCGGCAGCCAACCCTGTTGGCCCATCAAAAGCTGATTGGAATTCATACCCTTCCGCCTTCAAATAAGCGCTAAGAACATTGTGAATGGACGTTTCGTCGTCGATTATGAGTATCTTTGCAGCTGCCATTTTCATTTCCTCGCAGTTGATCTAGTTGTTTATTTATTTTACATACAAACAGGGATCGGCAGAACTGCCAATCCCTGATAAGGAGGAGTGTGGATCAAATCATTCCCACATTTCAATAAACGTGCCGTGCCAGGTGTGCAGGAAGATCTGTCCACTATAGCCATTGACGCTCAGCATTCCGGCTGGTTGGTTGTCTTTCATAATATCGATGGTGTAATAACCATAGAAGGGATCTGCATCGGTCGCGGTTTTGTACCCGGGATATTGCTGATCCAGGTATTGTTGTGCAAGTTGTAAGGCTTGCTCTGAGGTGACCGTCATCTGAGAAGAGGAGGCGGATGAGTTGTAATAATAACCACCCATCATACCTGCGCCGCCCATCATGCCATATCCGCCCATGTGTCCATATTTCTGATTCCACATCATGTTTGGACCATATTCGGGGAAGACCGACAAGGTAGTGGGGTCAACCAGCAACTCCATGGCGCCGATGCCTGTACTTTTCTCGACAATGCGGGCATAAGCGTTGTTATTGAAGATCATGATCTCTTTGAGCTCAAGGTCGGAATTGTTCAGGTTTTGTAAATAATCTTCGACAGCCTGTTTTGCCTTATCGACAGTCAGGGGTTTGACGTTTGTGTTGTTGTTATTTGGGAAGGTGCCTGTCGGGTTGTATCCACCCATCATGTTGTAGCCGCCCATCATCGAGTAGCCAGTATTATTGGTGGTTTTCCCGTTCAAGCAACTAGTGGCGGGATTGTTCGCAAATATATTGGAATGCCCAATGAAGAATCCTGCTCCAAAAAGCAAAGCTGCTATGACTACGCCGGCTATTACCGCTAATGTTATGCCCAAAGTTTTATTCATATACTTTCTCCTATTCACTATCTACGTTACTTTACTGTTTTAGTGTATCGGAGAAAGGTAAAGACTCTTTGAAGCAATTTTAAAGTTTGTGTAAACAAAAACGGTCATTTTTGAGATTTTTCAATGTTCCCGGAAAAGGAAGAAAACGTAAAGCATAAATGAGAGAGATAGAAAAAATAGGACTTAAACAATTAATGAGTATCAATGTAGAAATTTTCTTGAAGTTTCGGCCGGTGATGGCTGTACACAATTATTAACTCGTGAAATTGACGGGGATTACCAAAAAAATATATTAGTTATGAAGCTACGTGATATAATAATGTAACTCTTGTTACATTATTGGCGACTCAATGATCACCTGGCTTCTCCTCACATACAAACTCCCTTCAGATCCCTCAGCGCGGCGGGTATATGTCTGGCGTAAGCTTAAAAAGCTTGGCGCGGTCACCATCTTCGAGGCCGTCTGGGTGTTGCCAGATTCACCACGCACACACGAACAATTCCAATGGCTGGTGGCCGAGATCCAGGAGATGGGCGGCGAGGCTATGTTCTGGAAAGCACACGCGGAATTAGCTAGCCAAGAACAGGAATTAACCTGCCGTTTCTCCAAACAGATAGACGCCGCCTATCAAACTCTATTGGAGAGAATTGAACAGCCCGAGCCGAACCTGTCAGTGCTGGCTCAAGAATACCAACAGATCGCTCAACGCGATTACTTCCATTCGCAATTGGGGCAGCAGGTTCGTACTCGTTTGTTGGCTTCCAGAGGAGACGAATCATGAAATGGGTAACCTGGCAGCACATAGGTGTAGATCGCATGGCTTGTATCTGGTTGATTAAGCGCAAGATTGATCCGGAAGCGGAGTTCATCTTCGTTCCGGCCGGCGCCAAACCCCTACCAGAAGGAGCCGAACCCTTCGACATCCCCGGGACACGTTTCAGCCACCATCGCGGACACTGCTCTTTCGTGGCACTGCTTAAAGAACATCAGCTGAAAGACCCTGTTTTACAGAAGATCGGTCAGATCGTGGATGAGGCGGATGTGGTTCAGGAAGTTGCCCTCGAACCGGCTTCCCCCGGGCTAGACCTGATCTGCCGCGGGCTGTGCCGGACCAGTCGGGATGATAACGAGGCTCTGGAGCGGGGCTGCCTGGTTTTCGATGCCTTGTATGCCGAGTTATCGAGCTCCAATTCACCCTCTTGAGGGAAAAGATTACTGAATGAAACATTATCTGTGGGATATTCGCCCGTATTTTCGTCAGGTTGCCGGTGAGTTGGTGATTGGTTCGATCTGCGGTATCCTGATGAACACCATGATCGTCCTGCCAGCGGTGCTTCTGGGGCATGCCATCGACGTAACCCTTGCATTCGATAAGGGTCAGGCCAGCCTGAACGACGTCACTTGGGCTGCCCTGGCTTTCCTGGGGGGAACGCTGGCGACCCAAGTTCCGCGCCTGGGCAAGCGCTGGTGGTTGATGACCGCCAACGCCCGTATCCGCGCCAACCTGCGTGCGGATGCAATGCGCGGAGTCCTGGCCTGGCCGATGGAACGGCTGCATGCCACGTCGATTGGAGAACTCATGGCCCGGATCGTGGCGGATGTCGAAGTGCTGGGGGTGGGCATCCGTGAATTTACCATAGAAATGTGGGACACGGTGCTCTATTCGATCTCATTTATAGTCACGATGTTCATTTATGACCCAGGGCTATCCCTGCTTGCGTTGCTGCCAGTGCCTTTTGCCATGCTGCTAGCCCAGGCTACCGGACGGTGGGTGCGCACGCGCACTACTGCCGCCCGTGAAGCCAATGCCAACCTGACCACAATTCTTCAAGAGCAATTAGCTGGCATCCGCGTACTAAAATTGTTTGGGCGTAAAGACGCCTCAGCCAAGAAAGTAGAGCAAAAATCCAATAATTTGGTGGAAGCCAATCTATCCGTTGTTCGATTGCGTGAAGGCTTAAAACCAATCTATTCAACCCTCATGGTGGCTGGGATTATCCTGGTAGTAGCAATGGGCAGCCAGCGGGTAATTGCCGGTGCAATGACAGTGGGCGCCTTTGTCGCCTATATCCAGCTCTTTTTACAATTTACCGGTCGTGGTTATCGCATTCCCCAGTTGTTCAATTCGGTTCAATCCGGTGGCGCAGCTTACAAACGCTTGAAACCATTGCTCGCGCCAGCACGCGGCGTTGCGAATGAACCGCACAATGCTTCGTTTCAGCCGGATCGTATCAACGGTCTGGACGAACCGCTTCCACCATCTCCGGCCATAGAACATCAACCGCTGGCGGTTTCACTCGAAGATGTCACATTCCGTTATCCCGGTGCTCCCCAATTGGCTTTAAAAGGGGTGAGCCTGAATATTCCCGCTGGAGCGTTCGTGGCGATCACTGGACCGGTGGGCTGTGGAAAAAGTGCTTTGCTTCGAGCCGTGTTGGGTTTGTATCCCTTGGAGCATGGTCAAATTCGGATAAAAGGGCAAAACCTTAATGAAATTCCGTCGGAAGTGCGCACCGCTCAGATTGGCTATCTTCCTCAGGATCCATTTTTGTTCTCTGGTTCGATTCGTGAAAATATCGCTTTTGGGCAAGACGAACAAAGTGAAGAGTCCAGGATTTTGCAGGCTGTCAGAACAGCCACTCTTGAAGAGGACTTGCTGACCTTCCCCGCGGGTTTGGATACTCAAATTGGTGAACTCGGTACGCGCGTTTCGGGAGGTCAGCGCCAACGGATAGCTCTGGCACGCAGTCTGGCTGCTACGCCTACAATTCCTGGGTTGTTAGTTCTGGACGATCCATTCTCCGCTGTTGATCTTGACACTGAAGCAATGTTGATCGAATCCTTACGACAAACTTATGGGCCAGATGCACCAAAGGGTCTTCAAGCTACTGTGCTGCTTAGTTCACATAGGTTGGCGGCATTTCCACACGCTGACCGCATCATCGTCCTGGATCAAGGGCGAATTTTGGAAAGTGGTTCCCACGCTGAATTGATGGACGCCGGTGGACTGTACGCGCGAATCTTCAAAGCACAGGCGCTGGTTTCGCTAACCAACGGTCGGACCGGAGGTAAATATGCCTGATTCTCGTGGTGAATCGACATCCATCCGGTCTACCACCCGCCAACAATTGTTGGTGATCTTGGCACCTCGCAAGTTGCGTATTTTGGTCATCGCCATTACCATCTTGACGGGTGCTGGCCTGGAATTGGTTCCACCTTTGGTGCTGAAACAAATCATTGATAATCACCTTACCCCTGGGAATCCACAAGGTATCTGGGGGTTGGCGTTTGTTTACCTGGCTTCAGTAGTCGGTGTGCAATCTCTGGGATTTCTTACAAGTTATTTAACAGCGTTGACCGCTCAAGGTGCGTTGAATGATCTGCGTGTGCGTCTCTACAGGCATTTACAACATCTGCCCATTCAATATTACGATCAGAACCCATTGGGCGATATAATCAGCCGCTGCACAGCGGACGTGGACACCGTAGATACGTTGTTTTCATCCGGTGTAGCCGGGTTGGTTACTGATCTGGTCCGACTTGTAACCGTTTCTTTTGCGATGATCGCTCTAAGTCCGATCCTGGCATTGATCTCTGCTTTGGTCGTACCTCCTTTGTTATGGATTACCAATGCCTTCCGAGTGCGTATCCGTGATGCCGAACGAAAAAATCGCATCGCCGTAGGACTTCTCAACACCCACCTGCAAGAAACGTTTGGAGGGGTGGAGGTGATCCGCGCATTCGGACGCGAACCAGTCATCGTTGCGCGCTTCCGGCTGGTGTTGGAGAAAACTCTTAAAGCCTACAACCTTTCCGCAAAATTTTCCGCACTGTATACCCCCATCATGCAGATCCTGATGGCCATTGCGATCACCCTACTGCTGTGGGGTGGTGCACAGGCTGGATTACATAAAGTCGAAATCAGCCTGGGCACATTGACCGCCTTTGTGCTGCTCTTCAAACGTTTCTTCGATCCAATAACTTCTGTCGGAGAGGAATGGCAAACTGTGCAGAGCGCTTTATCTGGCGCCGAGCGAATTTTCCAGGTGCTGGATCTGCCGGTGGAAGAAGAAGCCATGTCCGAATCTGGCACTCATATTAAGCCAACTGGCGGTATTCTCGTCAACGATATGACCTTTGGTTATTTTGAGGATCAACCAGTCTTAAATCATGTGACGCTCAAAGTTGCACCCGGTGAACATGTTGCCCTGGTTGGACGGACTGGCGCGGGGAAGAGCAGCATCTTGAACCTTCTGGGTGGACTGTATACTCCCTGGCAGGGTGTTATTCAGGTGGCAGGACTCGATCCACACCAGATTCCGGAAATAGAACGCCGGCGTTTCATCGGGGTGGTGCCGCAGGCAGTCCAGCTGTTCAGCGGCAGCGTACTGGAAAACCTAACTCTGGGCGACCCGGATGTGCCGGAGGAAGCGGTCGAGCGTGCTGTCCACATCGCCGGAGTCGAAGGACTGATCCAGTCCCTTCCCAAGGGCTATGACACGCAGATCAGCAACGGCGCGGGTGAAGGCGTCCAGCTCTCATCAGGCCAGCGCCAAATGTTATCCCTGGCTCGTGCCTTGATCTGGGATCCGGCGGTACTGCTGTTTGACGAGGCAACATCAGCCATCGACAGTGCCAGCGAAGCTGCTTTCCGCCAGGCTTTACTGGCTGAGACTTCTCGCCACCAGCGGGCTATCCTGACGGTGGCTCACCGACTCTCGACTGCCCGAGAAGCAGACCGCGTGATCGTGCTCGAAAATGGACTTATTTTGGAAACCGGCACCCCAGCGGAGTTGATCCACAAAGGAGGGCGTTTTGCTGCCCTGTTGGAATTGGAAGCTGCCGGTTGGGATTGGCGTGCAGATGCATCGGATACCGTTAACTCTTAAAATCAAGGAGACATAAAATGGCGAAAGACTATTATTTCCAGCCCGAAGCCCTGGATTCTATATTGAGTGAGGATCAGGTGCTTGCGTTGGTCCGCCAACACCTCCCTGCAGCCCAGCACGTAACGGCGGTGGATGAAACTGGCGGTGAAGCACGTACTTACTGCATCGATGATGCCTACATCCTTAAAACCCAGCGTCCACACCAACTACGCCCTCGCACAAGCCTGAAGAAAGAGGTGGTTTTTCTACAGCAGTTGGAGGGGGTGAAAGGATTGAACGTTCCAAGGGTTGTCGGGTATGGGCATCCCGAGCCTTTGATCGAATATACATTGATGACACGCATGCCTGGAATAGCTTTTCGAAATGCAAAACTTGATGGGGATTCGCGGCAAAAAGCCCTCAAAGCCTTAGGGAGTATGCTTCATAAGGTTCATAACATTCCTCAGGAAGTGCTGCGTGAGAGCAATCTATTCTTCGGGGATCAGTCAGGTGTGGATATCCTTTGGCGGATGGGTAATGTGTTCGATGATCTGACTGAAATGATTCGCCGGGATGGAAAAATCTGGAATTATCCCCTCGCGCCTGAGGTCATCGGACGCCGCGTGATGCGCACGCTGCCAACCAAAAGTCACATTGTTGCGCTGCATTCAAACCCCGGACCGGAGCACACCTTTGTGGATCCGATGACAGGAGAATTAACGGGCGTCATCGATTTTGGCGATGCTTATTTCAGCCATCCAGTTATTGATCTGCGCCGTTACCGCGCCCCAGCTGACCGCGCGGCCGTATTGGCCGGCTACCTGGACGGGGGGGCGGTGGACGATGACTTCATGGCCACTTGGCGAGTAGCTTGCGCTCAAAGCGACATCACGGCGATTGCCTTTTCGCCCGAGCTTCAGGCTGCCGCCGCTGCGGAGTTAGATCAAATTTTATCTGAGATCTAGAAAAGGAGAAATGCAATGAAATGGGTGACTCGTTCACATGTGCATGTCGACCGCGTGGCTTGCCCGTGGTTAATTACCCGCTTTATCGACAATGAAGCGGAATTCCTGTTTGTCCCTAAGGGAGAAATCGACCGGGTTGTAAAGGAAACTGGCGCGATTCCCTTCGATGCACCGGGAGTCGAGTTAGGTCACCACGATGGACGCTGCTCCTTCGAATCGATACTGCTCAAATACGACCTGAAAGAACCTGGGCTGGTGCGCCTGGCTCAGATCGTTCATGCCGCGGATATTGACGAGGATATTGACAAAGAACCCATCGCTCACGGGTTGGAAGCTATCGCGACTGGCTACAGCCTGCGCTACCCGGAAGATATGGAGAACCTGGAGCACCAATTCGAGGTTTATGACGGATTGTACGCCTGGTGCCGGCTACAAGTGGCAAAGAAATAAAGGATGAAGTATTTCCATCATCGAAAGTATTCTCCATAGAAATGCTGAGGATGGATTATGGTAAAGAAGTTTTACTACCCGGATAATTTTTATTAGCGGCGTGGATGATTAGCGAGAATCACTTTTATTTGCATATCCACGAATATATGCGAGGATGGAGAGTCCCAGTATTGAGAAATTGACTGGTGCACATTCCAGGTCGGAAAAACCAATCCTGTTCATTAGGGGGAGCAATTCACCTAATTCGTGTTCCAGACCGCCCGAGAAAATTACTCGTTTTGCGATAGCCTGTTGTAATCGATGTGAAGGCATGGCAAGATCTACAATTAGCATTCTTCCTTTTGGCTTGAGAACCCGGTATATTTCTGCGATCCCTTTCTGACGAGTATCTTCAGACATATGAAAAATCATGAAACTAGCCATTACCACATCGAAAGTGTTGTCAGGAAAGGGAATATCGTTTATTGTTCCCAATTTAAAGCTGATATCCAAATTAGATTGCGCAGCTTTTTGCCGACTGTATTCGATCATTTCAGGAATTACATCAATCCCATACACTTTACTGTTTGGACCTGATATTTTTTTAGCCATCAGAGTTAATGAACCTGTACCACAACCTACTTCAAGTACAGAGTCTCCTGCCTTGATTCCAGCCAGTTCGACAGTCCGTTGACGCAAAACCTGCTCTCTCCCTAAAGTCATCTTACGCATATATGCATCGTAAGTTGAAACCATTGGTACCATCGGCTTGTTTATTTCCAGATCTTCCTTAGTCAATTTCAATTCTTCCATTTCATAGCTCCCTTGTGTTGACAGAATGTAACATATGAGACATACTGTTTCATATCAATTACCAGAGAGTTTAACGCACTTGATTCCAAGAAGCAAGTATCAAATAACGGTAATTGTCACATATGCAACAAGGAGTAGAAAATGTCTCAATCTGTGAATGATTTGCGCGTAACACGTTCACAACGATTTATACGAGAAGCCTTGATCGATTTAATTGAAGAACGAGGTTTTGATGCACTCAGCGTTGGCGAAATAACCGCAAGAGCAATGGTTAGCAGAGCGACATTTTACCGCCACTACCGGGACAAGTATGACCTGGTCGAGCAAATCTACGCGGAAGCCATGCAGGCTTTGTTTGGCGCGATAGCCGTACAAGAGACAGTCCACTCCCCGCAAATCTGGGTGACGTTCTTTGACCATGTTGCCGAATATGACCGGTTGTATGGCGCACTGCTTGGCGAGAAAGGTAGTCCCTGGTTCGTGCGCAAGATGCGAACCTCTTTAATCAACCTGATCAAAGAGTTTGGACGGGCAGCTCCCCAATGGCAAAGCGATTCTGCTCATCCCATATCCCTTTACCCGGCTGAGGATGATCTCATCCCGGATGTTATAGCGACCATGTTTGTGGAAGCTATCACCTGGTGGCTGGAACACGGCAAGCCATTTCCCCCTCAGGAGATGGCCAGGCGAGGAGTTGCCTTGGTCGGAGCCATTTTTAAAGAAACCAGCACCTGGTAAGCAGGTGCTGGAGGTCGATGAGTTAACCGATGAATTTATCCAGTGAATTCTTCAAGTCTTTCAAAGCCCGTTGATAATCTTCTTTTTCGACGGCATCCACCATGCAGGTCTGCAGATGATCTTCCAAGATGACTCGACCAACGCTGTTGAGAGCTGAACGCACTGCTGCAATTTGTGTGAGAACATCCGGGCAGGAAGTATCGTTTTCAACCATACGCTTGATAGCCCGCACGTGCCCTTCAATTTTTGCTAATCGTGCGATCACTTGCTGATGGTGTTCATGCCTTTGCTCGTGATCAATAGATTGAACGACTGGTTGATCATCGATTGGTTTCTCTATATCATCTGTAAATTCTATATCCATTTACATCTCCAAATTCCCATTATCGACGGTCTCTACTAATTTGCATGTTTCTTACGATAATTAATCAGTCGTACAGAGTTGGCTAATACAGGTAAAGCTGATGTTTCGTGCATCAATGCGCCAACAACTGGCCCGATGATACCAAAACCACCTAAAACGACGGAGAGCAGATTCATTCCCATTGAGAATATCACGTTTTGGCGGATAACACGCAATGCGCTGCGGGAAAGATCGATAATCTGGGGAATCCGCTCAATCTCATCTGCCATCAGGCCAATATCTGCGGTCTCCAGAGCCACGTCCGTCCCGGCCAGCCCCATTGCGATACCGATCTCTGCCGCGGCCAGCGCCGGGGCATCGTTGACGCCATCGCCCACGAATGCCACTTTCTTGCGCTCATCCTGAAGATCGCGGATGATACGCAGTTTATCCTGCGGTAACACTTCCGCAAAGACTCTGTCGATACCCAATTCTTTTCCAATCCGATCAGCAGTACGCGGGTTGTCACCGGTAATCATAATCACCTCGCGGATTCCAATCCGCTTAAGCTCAGCAATAGCTTGCTTGGCCTCCTGCCGGGGAGTATCCGCCAAGGTGATCAAGCCGCGCAGGGCGCCGTCCACAGCAACCGGTATGACCGTCTGTCCCTGAGCTTCAAAACTTTGAATGCGTCCATCGGCTTCTCCTGCCCAGACCACCCCATGTTCACTCAATAAAGCCCGGTTTCCGATCACCACCTGGCTCTGTTTCACCCGACCGGTGATGCCGTAGCCAGGTAACACGGTACAGTTATCTGCTTTTGTGATTTTGATCTGTCGCTCCTGTCCGGCCAAGACAATGGAGCGGCCAATCGGGTGTTCACTGTCACGTTCTACAGCAGCCGCCAACCCCAGAATTTCGTTTTCGTCCATTCCATCCAACGGGATGACCGATTGGACCACCGGACGACCGTGAGTGAGCGTACCAGTCTTGTCAAAGGCAACCACATCGACCTTCCCGATTTGCTCGATGACTGCGCCGGATTTTACGAGCATACCGCGTTTGGCTGCATTGCCGATTGCCGCCACCACCGCAGTCGGGGTGGCCAACACAAGCGCGCAGGGGCACACCACAACCAGAACGGTAATCGAACGGGTAATATCTCCACTCAGAAGGTAAACCAGGACCGCGATGCTGAAAGTCACTGGCACCAGGATGCGCGCATACTTATTGGCAATACGCTGTACCGGCGCTTGGGTCTTTTGGGCTTCTTTGACCAGTTTGACAATTTGCCCCAAGGTCGTATCTTGACCCAACCGGGTAACCTGGATTTCCATCCCACCGACTTCATTGAGCGTGCCGGCAAAAACTTCATCCCCGACCTTCTTCTCGACCGGCATCGACTCGCCGGTGATCGCGGATTGATTGACTGAACCAGAGCCGCCCAGCACCTGCCCATCCACACCGATGCGTTCACCGCTGCGTACCAGCACCTTTTCGCCAAATTGGACCTGTTCGATGGGGATCGTGATTTCTTTACCGTCGCGTATTACCACAATCGTTGCAGGAACCAGTTTAGCCAGATCCTTTAATGCATTGTCTGCGCGAGCGATAGTCAGGCTTTCCAACCAATCCCCTATGGCAAACATGAACACCACCAGCGCAGCCGCGCTATACTCACCAACAATAATCGCAGCGATCATGGCAACAGAGGCCATGAATCCAGCAGTAATGTCATGGTTGATGAAAACTGCCTTGCCAGCTAATAAAAACAAAGGAATTCCACCAATAACTGCCGAACCCAGATATAGCCATTTACCAATTTCAGGTCGTCCAAAAACAGAGACTAGAAATCCAGCGAGAAGTAAAACCGCATTAATAAATGCAATAATTGTGTCCCGCGATAGCAGGAAGTCGCGATAGCGCATAAAGAAATTGGGGTTGCTTGCCCGACAATCGACACAGTCTACAGATCCAGTGATTTGATTTTCCATGAAGAACACCTCATACTTCTTGAAATAACCCCCTAGGGGGGATAGGGGATATTATAATCGCAATGTAATGATATGTATAGCTCTTGAAAAAAATGTGCGAACTTTTCTAGGAATAATGGTGGATTATAAGAAAAGAGCCTATGTTTTTGATCAATATACTTAATAAAACAAAGGATTATTTTTCAGGCAAAGGCATATGGATTGAATACTTTACGGATTATTTTGTTTTTCTATTGTCAGAATTTCCATCCAGCACATTCTTCCCCCTTAAGACTCTAGAGGAACAACGCAGAAAGAACGGAGTGCACTCCGTTCTATTTTTCGCTTCCTCTTCTTTGTGAAACCCAGATACTACCATCCTTTGTTGCTCGCTTCCCATTTCGCAATCCGTGTAGATTTGTCAGGAATGAGTTGTAATTTAACCCACTTAAAGCAAGATTGATTTCTCCCTGTATAGCTCTCTGGCAGTTCAGGTTGTCGCAAAATACGTACAGGTTTCCATTCGAGGCCTCGTAAAACTTCATCCATTTCGTTTTTCGGGAAATTTGATCCTTACTCACATCCCGTTCTACTTCGACGAATATTACCTCTCCTGTTTTTGGATCCACAGCAATAATATCTGGGATATAAGTTTCACCATTGGATAAATTAATAGCTTGTGCCCGTCCTCGGATTTTGTAACCTTCATCTACCAGGATTTCCCCGGCCTGAATATTTAGAATAGTATGTTCCGGTGAAGAATGATGTCTTATCAGGATATCAAATTCATTTTCCTTGGGAATTTTGCCAGTTAATATCTGATATGCAACTTGACCATCGCGAGTCAAATGCAGCACCGCAGGCTGATTTCCACCAGAACTGGATCCTTGCTCAACAACGCCACTTATCTGTTCAACCAAGATTGGGAATTCATTTCCTTCCGGTGACATTAACCAATTCAAGGCTTCATCCAGGTTTTTGTTTGCGACCGATAAGGAAAGGCGTTTTGCCATCTGTTTTATGATGGATGGTCGTAAAGCAATCCCCATTTCACCCATCACGAGAATTGCCGCCGATATTTTTTCAAAGTTCTTGGATAACTGCCAGGTTTTTACCCAATCCGGAACAGGCGTAAGGTCCCTCGATTCTTCAGTATCAAATTCTGGGGGTTGAATGTCCTGGGCAACCTCATCTTTCTGAATCTGTCGAAGGGCAGCTAAGTGGGCTTCCAGTGCTGCCTTCTCTGCCTGTATGTTCTTTTTCGATTCCTGTGTGGCAATGAGCTCACGTTCCAGATCAGAATATTTCTGATTGAGTTCTTTCAATCGCTGTTTTAAATCATTTATTTCCAAGGGCTCAATTTTCTTCGATGCTGGCCCTTGCAAAGTTCGCAGCCGAACATGAATCAAATAAGCAAGGTCATCATCGTTAAATGATTCCAATGGTCGGGTCGCTTTTTCGCAGGATTCGTCGTAATCCTGATCCAGAAGCCTCAAAAGTGCGACCAGCTGCTTGTGGGCATTTTCCCATAATTTCTGAGCATTGGCTTGCATTTTTTGCTCGTGCTCCTCGCTTTGCCCGATGATTTCTCTGGAGATTCGAGTAGACTGATTGCGTTGGAATTCTTCTAACGTGAGATCAACCACTTGTTTTTCTCCAATTCCGATTTCATCTGCCGAGCATCTTCAAGTAATTGGATAGCCTGGTCCTGATTTTCTTGTTCTGGCGCGCTGACCCACTGTAGAGCGCTGCGAGCTGCTTCAAGATAACTCAGCGTTGTCGAGAGCATTTGCTCATGCATCCCCATGCCAATTGGGGGTACTCGGGTCCGATCAACCTGTTGAGCGAGTTCAACAGCGTGCTGAAGAGTCTGTTGGGCGGATCTGGACTGTGAAAAGAGATCACCTTGTTGGTCAGCAGCAATAATGTAAGCGATCTCGCCATCCAAAATGTTCAACTCAGATATCCATGATTGTGCAGATTTTCTGTAATCTTCCACTGCTTTGACCTCTGGCAAGAGAAGAACTGGTTTTCCCTGTTCATCCAATGGGGAGACGAACGCACCAATAATCGTAAAGATCACCGCAAGACCGAATAGTATCCAACCAAGCTTTTGTAGTTTTTCTTCAGAAATCTGGATTTCCGGTTCACTAGGATTATTCACTGTCATGACCTAATTCTCCAACCTCCAGGATTTGTGTGATGATTTCCAGATCGGTTACGGAATTTCGTTTTCCACGCTGTTTTAAATCTGCGATCACTTGTTTTCCGCGTTCATAATCAATATTGCGGATAAATTCAACTCGTTCGGCAACGACTTCAAAAACAGGAGTCGTCGTGTTTGGCCGGTAGCGCAGTTGAATATGCCCTTCAACGCCGATCCGGCTGCCTTTCTGGACATGTCCGTACACCAATTCAGCCAGGGTGCCATAGACCAGCACTCGTAATCCCTTCACCGGTTTTGATTCCGGGCTGCCATCGATCATCAGGTACAGGCGAACATAAGGGATAGGGTCCTGATTCTGGGGACGCAGATAATCAAAATAGATATCCCCGGTGATGTCGCCCCGTTGCCACGTAAGATTTCCTTGCGCCATAATTTGTTGTCTCCTTTTTATGAATGTTTGTTTGAATTCGGTAGTCCACTAAGTGCGTCTGGCTTAATTACTCATCCAACCTGTTTCCTCCTCGATATCCAGAACCAATCCCAGCGCATCTGCTAAAAGCCGGATACGATCCCTTTTCACCTCTGCAAAAAGCTGTCTCCAATTTTGGTCCGTTGGGGAATAAAAAGTGAAGGATTGCTCAATCAGGCGAGCAAGTTCTCTTGGCTGTAATGCAGCCAGGCGTTCACTCGCTCCGCCGGCTCCGATTCTGGGGTTCTCTTTTAGCTTGGCGATGGCCAGGCTGTACGGATTCTGGATGTTAGGTTGGGAAGCACCATGAATGATCCAGGATACAAAAGATAAAGCATTCTTTTCTTGATCGAGGAAAGACTCCCGATTTTTCTTGTCTGCGCGCGCCAACAATTTTTCCAATGACCAATTTCCACTCGAATCAGTTACCGCTGCCACCGATTGATTAGTTGGATTGTTCAGTAAAATCGACGTATCTTGGGTAGAGGAGGTATCTTTTTCTTTTTGGGAATCTTTAAAGCTTTTGAGAATCTTTAATAGGGTCTCAAAACAACCCTTGGCCTCCGGGTCGAGCGTCGCAAAACAATCATTGAGGATACTCTTGAGAGTCTCAGAACAATCCTTGGTTAAATCTGAGAGTCTCAAAACAACCTTTGGTTCTGTTTTGACAGTCTCAGATCCCACTCGCTCCGCTCGGGGACGCCCTGCACAATCATTGCCCAAATAACTGACCCAAGAGTCTAATTCATCCTGAACACCATGACTTTCTGATTTCACAAAAAGTGACGAAACAGCCTGTTGGATTATTTGGTGTTGTGGAGTGAGTGGATCAATCCTCTGTACCTTGAATTTCCAACTATAGCTGCCCTCAGAATTGATCCGATGATCGATGCGCTCAACAAAAAGGGCTAATAGATCCTGAAGACGTTGCCGGCGAGAAAATTCATCAACGGTACGATCACTTAATTCGTCCTTACGTTTTCCTCTCTCAATCCAGGCTGGAAGCCAGTTCGCCACCACGCGAGCGTTATTGATCCCTAGACGATTTGCAATAGCTTGATATCCACCCTCAATCCAGACTGCATCTCGGATCTCGCCTGTCTCATCATTGAAGTAGCACAGATTGCGCAAAACCAGGACAAACATGGCAGCATCTGCTCCGAGAACCGGTAGCCAGTTTCTGAGGAAATACCAGGTAACCAGGATGAAGTCCCCCTGACCTAATAATCGGTCAGCAAGCTGATCCGCCAGGGTCCCAAGCTCTCCATCGAGCCGGTGCCCAACCAGTTCTCTAATGACATCTTGAACGGTCTGATAGTGTGGAATCATTTTGCTGAAGTCTTCGGAAGGTTGTCGAACAGGATATTGGAATATTTCTTTGGGATTTGTGCTGATTGCCAATTGCAACGCGGACAGAGGAGAATCCTGGATCCCATGAGTAAGCAAAAAAGCCTTCAAGTCTTCGGCATCCCCGGGTGTCAGCGGGGATTCGAATAATTCATACTTGTTCGAGGACTTTTTGGCTCTCCCTGAGCGCTTATCCACTTCATGATCGGTGTCAATCTTTCTCGCAAACCATCCCAGACTGCTATCGGGTCGCAGTAAGCGAAAGAACTGAGCCCGGCTGATCCCAGCCCATTGGCAAATACGTTCAGCGCGAACGGCAACTTTGCAGTTCCCTTTTCGCTCTTTTCCACCACTCGCCAGGTAATACTCCTGCCATAATGCCAGGATCAAGAAAAACATTTGTGATCCGACGTATGGCAGCCAGCGCAGGTAATATACCGGTAAGCGAACTACCCGGCTTGGTTCAATTAGGTAATTTCGGATGGAGTTGTAATGGATATCCAACTCAATCGGATTGTCCTGAGAATCTTCCTGGTCTGGATCAACTTCCTGAGTGAGATCATCCCCATCATCAATTTCCTGGTCACAAACAACGAAACGAACCTTAACCTCTCTGTTCATCACCCCCATCAGGAATCGCTGCAGGGTGGTCGTTAATCGGTTTTCTAACCACTCGCGGCCATACGAATTCATGCAGCCGATTACAAAGGTGTCATCTGAAAAATCCACCAGATGGGTTGGCTTCACCCAGGTACTAAAAGCAGCCCGCGACATATCCATTTCGAGGTTGGCAATGGCCGCTTGCCAGGCTTTTTCCGGTGATGATTCAACGACTGCACTCATAAATGAAATCCTTATCGATAAAAAATCAATATCGAACAAAGCGAAATAAAGGCACAAATACAGCCTTTGTTGGAAGGACAGTGGTTATCCCATTTCTCTCAGAAAAGACCTCTTTTCGGGCTTCCTGTGGTTTCAACGTCAGCAACTCCGTCTGCGTCAACGTCTGCGGCATGTCAGCAAGGCGTCTGCGGCACGTCAGCATGGACGCAGACGTGATTCTTGGAGTGAAAATGAAATTGTTGATTTTCCAGGAAAGGATAGAGGCCATTACCATCACTCCAGAAATAAAGTCTTCCCAATTGTCTTCGGAGACGGTTGCAGAGTTAAACTTCCATTGTGAAAAGCCTGTGAACCTTCTATTACGAAGAAACAGACAACTTCTCCGACCGGTAAAGTATGCTCCCGCGCAATCGACCGAACTTCTTCCTTTAATAAAGCTGGAATTCGGAATGTCACTCTTATTTCCCATTGAGGGATAGCTTCTTGGTCTTTCCTGAATTTTTTCTTTTTGGTTCCGCCAGCTTTCTTTTCAGGAACTGGGAATGCCTCCGCTAACCATTTATGGTTTTCAGATGTTTGAGCAGGAAAGATGGTGTTTCCTTCATTGCCTTCAGCGTACAGGGTCATTCGCTGCGCCTTGGGGTACGCTAAAAGTTTGATTTCTCCATTGCGGAAAAGCCTAGCGCCATATTCAAGGAAAGCCCTGACGACTTCGTCTCTAGGAACCGAAAGAGACTGAGCATCTTTGATAATCAACTCCACAACCTGCCGAGGAATTCCCCGGTATGTCACCGTTTCGAGCCGATGAACCTGTTCCCACTTACGGGATCTTTTCTTCCTGAAATCTGCCGTGGGAATAAAATCCAAGGGCTGTCGTGGGATCATCGTGGATTCTTGTTGTTGATTCTCCTCAACCTCGATCATCAGATTGGGATCACGTAGTCCTGTAAATGCGTCTCGCCTTGCCATCGTGACCTCTAATATTTCAATACAAGAGTTGCCAAAGCTTTATATTCCTCGGCAGCTCGCGTTTCTGGCGCATACTCAAAAATGGTCTTTGCCTCAGACCAACATTCACGTAAGACAGTCGCCCGATGAATGGGGGAAAGCACCTTGTCGCTGAATGTTGCCTGCAGATCCTGCAGGGAGTCGCGTGACTCGTTAGTTCCATCAAAAAAGGTAGGTAATATCCCCAGCAATCCCCCTTGCCAATTCTTTTTGTCCCTCAAGGTTTGGATGGTTGTGACTGTCTTCGCTAACGAATCTAATGATGCAAATTCTGTTGCCGTAGGAACAATCACCAGGTCAGCCGCCCAGATTGCACGTTCCTGTAAGCCACCCACTGATGGGGAGGTATCGAAAATGATGTAATCAAACCGATCTTTAGTGAATGTTTTCAGCAGCCCTTTTATGTAGGAGATCGGTTGATCCTGGACACCCAACATCATTTGCGCAGCGGAGGTCATGGAGTTGCCTGGAATCAACTGCAAGAAATCGCGGCCAGTG